>Ga0255049_10000036_pt1 | contig 73380 bp, 106 predicted proteins | sample JV7_2_3_MG_FD_183615 | JGI IMG/M metagenome (GOLD analysis project Ga0255049, IMG submission 183615) | Seawater microbial communities from Jervis Inlet, British Columbia, Canada - JV7_2_3 | ecosystem: Environmental > Aquatic > Marine > Inlet | place: Canada: British Columbia | collected... | reverse complement strand
GATAAGGTTTTTTCATTTGGGTTTTTTAGTTGCTCAATGATGTACTGAAAGTATCTTGTTTCAAGCCCGCCCGCGTGTCGGGGTTACGATTCTAAATGACTGCATAACAGTCAACCACCTACCGCTTAAAATTGCTTTTAAACTATACCCACTAGGGGTAGTGTGCCACTTGCCTCGCCTCGGTATAACACGTCTAACACAGAGCCTAATCCAATCGTTTAATCTAGTGTAATACTTCGCCAAGTATTAAAGTCTTCCTAAGTCGTACTAACTTTCCTTATAATGCGGTCTCACCTTTTTAACTCTCATCGCTAGGGTGCGCGTCTTGTTTTCCTGATACTCTCAATACATTCAAAGAACTTTAACAAATATAGCACAATACTTTTAACATACAAGCGAAATACAAATTATTTTTATTCTACGCTATCTATTTCCATTTCGCAAACCTCTACGTCCCAGTATTTCCCTAGTTGTAATTTCCTTTTGTCTGCGTAAACATTTGCCTTTTCTTTTGTGGAGAAAACAGCGACAACACCACCGCCTTCGTAATGTTGACATTCAGCTACTCCGTACACAATTTTCTTCATGTTTTGTTTTTTTAGTCGGTGTCAACCGAAGGTTTACTTAGTTCTCGTTTCGTTAAATACCCGTATTGCTTCCGTTGATAGTTCCCTGACAACCTCTACAAGTGGGTAATGAACCGCACTAATACCAGTCTCGCTATATGAAGGTTAAAGTGAATTGTGTATTCTGTGCATTGCTACCGCTTGATTTCCGTAGTCGGCAAGAGCTAATTTATTAGCCAATTCAAATACTTGGCCTTTCAGTGGCTTACCTTCTTCCAATTCCTTGATTCTTTCTGCTAACGCCCTTGCGTCTTCGACGGTGAGCAATACGCCTACTTCTGAGCTCCAATGCCTATCGCTTGTGCTGTTGCCCTGGTTGGCGTTGTGCTGTACTTGGTTTTCAATGTTGTTGAATATCTCTTGCATTTTGTTTGTTTTTAACGTGTTTGCGCGTACCAATAAGGTAAACGGGTTTTTTGATTAGCTGAGGTGTTCCGAGTATATCTTGGTATTGACAGCCAGGGTGAACTGGAGTGTGTGAATCACACTTTCGGGCGGAATAACCACATTGAAAATATTTTGTTTCTCTTCGTCGCTCATTTCAGGCTCGTCGTTTAAAGATAGCCATTTCTTGTAGATCACGAATGTTCCATTCATCCCTTTAACAAGGAGTCTAGCGAAGTAAATGCCATGGCGTGTATTAATCCTTACCTTGAGGTAAGGTTTGACCAGCATTAGGTCTGGGGTCGCGTCTGAGATGGTGAATTTTCTTTTTCGGTTCTTCATGGTGCTAATTTATTCTAACAAATTTTCCGTCGATGCCTGAATTTTTCAGGGCTTGTACATTATTCTCCCCGTAGGCCACAAGAACTGTGGGGGCTCCTATTCCTTTTGTGTGTGACACCTACTGGAAAGCTTTTTTGAGCGCGGAAACAGCTTGGTCTGGGTCCAGATACATATCATACTTGGAAGCTTCGTAGTCAGCTTTTGCGTGCCGCCCTACTCCGTGTAGCTCCGGAACAACCGACCCTTGTGACACCTTGTAGCTGGCACAGCGGGCTTTGATGATTCGCATTCCGTTGTCTTTTCTCTTGATTCTTTCCTTTCGGATGAGGTAGACGATGCTACCGATTTTTGGTTCTGCCATTACTTTAGGATTTTTTCTAGGTGAATATCATTTGCTTTGGTCACCCCTAGTAAAAGGTTCTTGAATTCTTCCTCATCCATCTTCCCTGAGGTGTACTTCTTGATGAGGTCATTCACTTTGAATAGTTTGAATGCTGTGTCGGGGGCGGAAGCGAGAAGTTGTGCATTTGCCTCATGTTCTTCCGGAGATCTGTCGTAATCTAATATTTGACAAACGGCCCCGTCTCTTTCGGAGTAGATGAACACGGAGTTATTTCCCGCCTTAGATTCTGTCTTCTTGCTCCAATCTCCTGGCGTTCCTTTAAATTCGAATTTGTCCATGATTACTTATAAAATACGAGAAGCCTTGCGCTCACTCCGGTTCCACTTGATTTGAATGTTCCTTGCCCTAGCTCCACATTCATTGAAGCGTTTTCCTCTACGAACTCTCGGAAGGCAACTTGTTTTTTCTGCGATCCAAACGTCCAGCTTTGGGATGCGACGGTCACCATCTGTCCTCCAGGGGCCAGAAGCCCGTACATCTTCATTATATGGTCGATGTCTTGGTTCTTTGTGAATGGTGGATTGGCCAGAATGATGTCAAAAACAGGATTTATTTCCTTTGACATTTCCATGAAGTCCCCTTGATGAACCATTACGTTTGTGTAATCTTCATACTTTCTTTGGAGCTCTTTGTAGTTGAGCGCAGCCAACTCAATAGCTGTCACGGTAGCTGATGGGCGCAATTTTAGCACAGCATCAATAAGCGCCCCATGCCCAGCCTGAAACTCTCCAACTACCGGCATATCCATGTGCCCAACGATTTCATTACACATTTTTTCCGCTAGCTCGGGCGGAGTAGCAAAGAATTGAAATTCTTTCTTGAAGTCTACCACGGTTCCTCCTAGCAGTGTGCTGATTACATCCTGCGCTTGGTTAGGGAATACGAAGGCGTTCTTCTTGTACTTCCCGTTGGCCTTTGTCAAGGTCTTCTTCAGGGTTGCATAATCATTTAGCGGTGCGCTCGGTAAAGAGGCTACGTTGCCTTCGCATGTCAGTGCTTCAAGGTCTTTTTTCAATGTGTCTTTCATGGTGTTAGTTTAGTAGTCAATATCGCTCGAAGCGATTGACTCGGTTATTAATTCTTTTTGTTTCTGAGCTAGGAATAGATCCATGTCCCACCAGGCGGATAGCCATTCTTTTTCCTCATCATTCTTTTTCTCGTCTTCCTTGAGGCTTCTCATTCTGTAGTTGATGCTCTCAATCTCGACGTTGATTTTCTCTAGTCGTTCAAGCAGTCCTGCTCTGTGCTGTTGGTTTAGTTCCATGGTGTAGATTTTGCGGGCGGTAACCCAGTTAATGATATGCGGTGAAACGGGAGCGCCTACCACGGCAACTCCCTGTTACACCACGTAATGTTTTAAACATGTCCTTCGGCTTTGTCTAGCATGTGGTCGAGCATTGAGATAACTCCTTTCACGTTGCTGTCCACTCCGTTGGACACGTCACTTGATTCAATGGTCAGCAGTGAGTCTCTTTGCTCTCTCAGCATTTCCACGTCGATGAGTTCGACAGTGATGGTCTGAATGTTTTTTTCCTTAGGAGTTATGTTATCCTCGTGGTTCTGAAACTGCTTGGTGATATACTCAGCCATCTCCATTTCCTCCTTGCTCATTGCGTTCCCATACCCTATGATGAACTCATCTAGGCTACAGGGGGTGAATATGGTTGAGCGCATGAACTCTCTGGCTTGGTCGTGAAGATCGGATTCCCTCTCTTCCTCGCTCAATCCGTATTCGAACTTCGCAAACTCATTCCACAGGTATGACTGAACCTCAGCCAATGTTTTTCCCACCCAATCTCCGTTGCCTATAGTGACACGGTAAGTATCGTCAATCAAATGGTCGATGTGCATACAGTCGTGGTCGATGACCTTTGCTACTTCCTCGGGGAAGTTGTCCTTACGTTCCTCTGGCGTGAGGTACAGTGAGCAGTACTGAAGCGGTGACATTACTACTGCCAGCCTTTTGAATTGTCTTAGTGATTTGATTTTCTTGTTCATGGTGTAAGGATTAGTCTTCTTGATTGTATTCGATTGCCTCCTCCTCAAAGTGGGAGTAGCATAGCTCGTTCATATCCATCGGCAGGGTCATGTCGATTGCCATTTCAACCAGCTTAGGATGGATTACTTGTAGGAAAAATTTTCTTTGTTCTTCGTTCATGGTGCTATTTGTTAAGATGTCTGATTGGTATTTGGTAGATGTCGATTCCCTCTCGGTGACACACCTCGAAGGCTTCGTCTAACCTTTTGTTGAGGCTGTCCCCTTGAGCGTAGGTTAGTACTCGCTTAGCAGGCTCCCCCGTAACGTAGTCGTTGAAGTCATTGTCCGGTGAGAAGGTGAACTCCTCGCTACAAGCCTCTAAGAACTCGTTGATGTTGTCCTTGGTGATGGTCGTTTCTTCGAACGCCAGTGTCTTTGGTGTAGATGCCATGGTTTACAGTTTATCGAACTCCTCAGGAGTCAGTTCAACAAATCCCCACCACCCATCTAACTTCGATGCGAAGCTTGCTGGTGTTTCGGTGGCCGGGTGGTAGGTAATTGTTTCGTACCCTATTTCGTTCGCCTCGTAGCCTTTAACTACAGCGTCGATGCCTCCTTCTTCGTAGGCTTTCGATGCGTCCTCTCCTGCTAGGAAGAGGTACGTCTTGTTTAGTTCAGTTGCCATGGCTTATGAGTTGATTAGGGTTACGTAGAATCGAACGTCGTTCAGCGGCACGCTGTATATTACGATTCTGCTTCCTTTAATGGTGTAATCCATTTTTCGTGACTTGAGAACCGCTATTACTGATTTGTCCCCTTCTTTATTTCGGTTATTACTAAGGCAAAACGAAAGGTTGATTTTGTTCTGGATTTCTACTGTTGGTAAGTTGTTGTTCATGTGATGTAGTTTGTTGATGAGTGCTACTTCTGAATTTTTGAGCGCGGTAAACAAAGGCGTTTCGCTCTCATGTTCTTCTACTCCCGCTGCCTCTAGTAGTTCTACATCACTTGGATCAATGTGTTCTACCAATGATTGTAGCTCGGCTAATTCTTCGTAGCTGATACGCTCTGCACGAAGTTCTTTTCGCAAGTATTCCAGTCGTTTTTTAGGTTTTTCCTCTTGCGGTAGCTCTGATATATCAAAGGAAGATTCGGACTCGGAAAACGTTTCTCTTTGGGTTCTTAGGTCCACTGAGTCTAAAATCTTTTGCGCTTCCTCATTTGCTTTGTCGAGGTTGCTTGCAATGATTTTAAAGGTTTTTCGGTAGTGGTCGCTTTGGTGTAATGTTACTTCGTATTTCATGGTGTGGTGTGTTATTTATTGTTGATGCAAAATTTGTATAGAACCTCTTCCCAGTTCTTAACAGTTCTCCCTTTCGGGTATTTCTCTAGGAACTTCATGGCTAGGTCATACGCTCTGTCTGCTTCTGAGAAGAAGGTAGCCGTATCGTTCTTCATTACCGAGCTGAAGATGTAGGTTGTTGTTATTGCCAGCTCCTTTTCCGGTGAGTAGTTTGGGTCTTCTTTCTCTTCGTCTTCGAAGTCTAGGAAGAATTCATAGTTACAGCTCAGGCATTGGTGTTGTTGCCTGTCCTCGGTTGTCTGTTCGAATCCCGTTCTTGCCCCGCATTTTGGGCAGGTGGTTGGCTGGTCGTTGTCTCCATTGAGGTAGACATCCAGCTCGTGAAATGATTTGCTTTCCATGTGGTGTAATTTTGAGCGCGGTAACGCCCTGTTGATCTTTTAGTGTTGACATTCCATGCAGTCAGGACAGAACGGAAATGAGTCTGTGTAGCTCACGTCCTTGTCGCACTTTCTACAGTAGGTCGTTATCACCTCTGTGAATTCCTTGGTTGCAAATGGGTTGAAGATGATTTCGAAGTGCTCATAGATGCTTTGCTCGGTGTCTCCTGCAACCTGTACGTTGTCAGTCTTTCCGTTCTCATCGGTGACGCCTGTCCCTTCAATGGCTACGAAGCAGACCGTGATATCGTCCTCTTCTGCCCACTCGGTTCTGTCTTTGATGTCCTCAAGGCTTTTCACTGCCCCTTCAAATGTGTTTCGACCTTCGTAGATGCTCACCTCGTTAGGTTGGTAGTAGCTAATGATTAGCCAAGGCCAGTTTGGTACATCGAATACCTGATAGCGTGGTATAGAGCATTCGTCTTCGCTTATGTACGACTTGTCTGCTTTGAATGGTGGCGAGTTTAATTGCTCTGGTTTCCATCCGTCGGCTTTGATTTGCATCTCCATTGCGACGATAGCGTCCTCTCTGGAGCCGAATAGCTTGAATAGGGTGTCAGTGTACCCGTCACCTGAATAAGTGCGGGAAAATAGATGTGGTGTCGTTTTCATGTGGTGTATTATTCGTTTAACAATTATAGGAACCAGTCGATATCAACTTGATGTTGTGAGAAGTGTTCCCCTGCTGTGCTCACGTCGATGTCTAGTTGTTGAATTTCTTCGTCGGTAAGGTCGTCGGCTTTGAATGAGATGGTAACGTGTATGTAGTTCGTTTCCCTCATGGTCTTTACCCAGTAGCCGAACCCAGACACATCGTAGGCGCCGTAAACGGAATATTTTTCTCGTTCGATGCAGTAGTTGTCAATGTCTTTTTCGATGGCTTCATAAGCCTCTTCATCCTCTGTGAAGAATGTTGTCTGGTCTTCCTCGCAATGCAGGCGCTTATCTTCTTTGTCCCCGTCGTGTACGAGTCGAGTTATTACGGTTGGTATGTCGTAGAATTTCATGTGGTGTGATTTATCGCATTGGTGAAGCCCATTGGTCTCCGTACCCTTGGCTAATGAAATAGTGAAGTAGATTTTCTTTGGTGTATGCAACTATGTACAGTCCGCATTGGGCGCGGTAACCCTCCTTGGTCTTTACTACATTGTCGCTGTCCACCCAATACCTAAACGCATCGTCTAGGCTGTCGAAGTTTTCACGATACTGGAACCCTTCAATGTCCTCTTGGTAGGCGTCCCCATAGTATTCATGTGGATACACTCTGAAACGTCCTGTTTCGTCCATGTTTGGGTCGGTGATGGTGACCCCTTGGAATTCAAATGATGTTGCCATGTGGTGAGGTTTAGAGGGCGGTAAATATTGCCACGAGTATTCCCATACCGTAACCAATTACATGCGCCATTGTTGTGAAGTCTGCTAGTTTTTTCATTCTGATTTTTTTTGGAAGTATTCGAAGATGTAATTGTTGTCCAGTTTCATCTCGTGTTTCTTCTGGTTCAGCTCTACTGATAGTTTATGAATGAGCACTTGAATACGGCTGTCAATATCGAGCGTTTCTAGGTTGCTCTTTGTGATTCCTTTGGTGGTCTTCTCTTCGTGCCCAGTGTCCTCTAGATATTGCCCTAAGCCAACAATTTGGCCCAGCTCGTCTAGTTGTTTATCCAGTATACCACAGGCTTCAAAATCTGCCTGATTTGATTTGTATCGCTGGAATATGCCTTCGTCTCGGGTCTTATTATCTCCTGCTCTTGTTGATGATACTACATTTAACATGGTGCGTGGTGTTATTTGAATAATTCTTTTTTCTCGTACTGTTTCACGGTCCCGTACTGGGCGTAATACTTTTCCCCTCGTTGGATACCACAGAGGTAAACGGCTTCGTTTTCGCTGTTGTGGTGGTGCGGTTCCCCGCTTACATAAGAGTTACCCCCTTGCCGACGTGGTGGCACGCATTCTAAGAAGTGCCAGTAAGCCTCTTCACACATTTCAATTAGCCTACCTTCTTTGAGCAGGTCGAGACCTTCGCGCCATCTTGTTGGGTTGTTGTAGTCGATGATAGGCGTCGGATGATTGTTGTAAAGGTTTGCTTTCCGTGCCTCTTCGATAGCGTCAAAACGTGCTTTTTCTTGCTTGTAAGCGTCTTCCTCTTCTGCTGTGGCTAGAGTGTACACTTGACCCGTTTCGGTGTCTGTAACCTGCCCCTGTTTTGATTCTCTGTCAAATCTGTCGTGGTTTGAATAGCCTATGAAGGCGAAGAGTTGAGAATATAGCGCCTTTTGGCTAAGTGGTAGTAATTTGATTGGTTGCATGTCGTGTGGTTTTAATAGAGTTGTTTTATTACTGTGGTGTTTCTAGTCATCCCATTATTGTAATAGGTTGACTTGAATCGAGGCGCGGAAAACATTTGTTTAACGGTTTCCCACTGTTTAATAAATAGCGGTTGCACTTTGAGTTGGTAACCTGCTGTTATGCTCATTGTGAGCCCTGTAGCCTTTTTAATCGATCGGGCCGTTGTGCTTGCTCTGTTGCTGTCTCGTAATATTAGTAATATTTCAGGCACTGGTAGTATATACTCTTGCCCGTTGCCGTTGATTCGTGTAATAGTTTCGGCGCTGTCTCGAATGGCTTGCTTTCTTGCTGCTTCGATTTGCGGAAGGCCTGACACGTCAGCACCTTTTTTAGGGCGGAAGACTCTGAATTGAATATCAAAGTCAACCCCTCTATTAGCTCCTGCGTAACCTTGGTCAAAGAACCACATTCGCCCTTCTTTTGTTTCGTTGGTTGGTTCGATGTCTGCTTTCTTCATTCCTGAGTCCAGTCCGCCTGAATAGCTAAAGTTTCCCCCACCACCTAAGTAGTAAGAGCCAGCCCCGCCGCCTGTTTGCATTGAAGTTTCCCAATCATGAGTAAATCGAGTGTGTCCGAGGCCGTTGGGTAGTTCTAAATAATCCCCTACTCGTGGGCCTTGTCTCTCATTGAATAACTTGGTGCGGTCTTTTAGAATCTTCTGGTTGTTCTTGTACTTTTCGTCAATCTTAACCGTTATTGTCCATCCTTCGTGGGTCATTGCCCAGTCAGCCGATTGACTTTGTAATCGTTGCAGCCTGTAATAGCAATCGTTTTCGCTGCCTTCGTGCTTCAGTTCTCCGTCTTGTTTGAGTTGGTAAGTGTTCATATCGTGGTGTATTTAGAATAACTTGGTTGTATGTGGCACCACTGCGCGTAGACTTGTGAAATTGCGTGGTGTTTCGATTCGGCTGGCCCTGAGTATTTACGGGCTTGCCTTCCTTCTGGTAGGCGTATGATGACTAGATATGGTTTCATAGTGCTATGATTAGGACAAGGGAGAGCAGGAGCCCGCCCGTTAATATTACGGCCTCTCTTAGTGCCTGTGCTTTTTCTCTACGCGTCAATCTCATGCGTTTTGCAGTTGAGCCCTTAGGCGGTTAATTTTTGCCTCGCGGTCATTGCATGGCCATTTCTTGTTAGCCTTGCTTAGTTTAGCAATGGCATTCGTCAATTTATCTTTCGACATGGTGTATAGATTTGAATGGACGCACGTTCCCCTGGTTTTTGAGATCAGTTGGAGTCGAGTGCATACATGTTGTTTATAGCCGTTGTTCAGGATTCGAACCCTCGCGCGGTAACGCCTTCTCTTTCCTCTATTACATTAGAGATGTCAACGGTTTACTAGTTTAGTTTAGAGACCCTTATTAGGATAGTTCCATAGTTTCGCGGTCTGTGTTTATACTCGTGCAGTTGGCTTCCTTCGCCTCAAGTGGTGGCGTACTAGGTACGCGCCTGCTGTCTTGACGTGTTGCCCCCATCGGGGTTAATTTTGGAGCGCTTTGGAATGACCCTAGGCGCGGTAAAGCTTTAAGATTGACTCTACCAAGTTTCTACCAACTCACTAACAATTAACAGAGGCAACACTATAGCTAGTTATTAAGAGTATCAAGTACTCAGCTCTGTAGCTTCTGGGACGTCTTTAGGGTGCTTCGTTGCATTGCCTGCAGGTAGTTAGCTGCCATGCCCAGTCACTAACGTTTTACGCTTCTTATAGAGTTGTAGCGGCGAGGCTTCCTCTATAGCGGTCTACGCTTCTGTTAATCTATGTCAAAGAACGATTCTAACATCATTCGTGTACCTGTTGGATTGTGTGACACTCAATCTGATAGTGTTAACGGTATTCAAGGCCATCGCCTCGTTGTGTCTTAGTCCTATCGCCCTAGTAAGTCTTGCAGTTGTATTGACTCGTGCCTTTATACTAGTGGCTGTGTGTGTGTGTGTCTCAATCGAACAATACAAACATACAGCAAACAATCCAGAACACCAAACAAAACAACAATAAAATGATTGATAGGTGCTTATTTAGAGCCATTCTAAATAGTAGCCACAGTAGCAGAGGACTACAAACGACTACAAACGGATAACGCCAAAGGCAGTGATACCAAGGAATTCGAGAGGGTAGAAGGTAGGGTTTATTATGTTGGGCACACAAATACACCCGCTTTCCTTCACTGCTCAGATACTAGGCGCCTATACTGTCTCATAATATTTATTATGTTAAATAGGCCAGGTTGGCAGGTCACCTATCCCCTACCCTAGCAAGGCACAGAGCACACAGGCCACCAAAAAAACACACAGCGCACCGACCGACACCAGCGCTTAGAGCCTCAAGGCGTAGAGCATAGAGCAACACACGAACCAAACCGGATATATAACAAGGGGCACCCCCCGCCCCCTCTCTATGCGTTTGCTGTTTTCCTTTCGTTAGGGGGTGGGGGCAGTCTTATCTATACTATACCCCACACACACGATCTACTTTTCACCCTCCGGACAGAATATTCCCTATACAGTTGTTATGTAACTAAAAAAATGGTTACATTAGCTGTAACCAAAAAACTAGTTACAATGAATTTAGAGAAGGCTTCGGTGGTATATGTGATAGAGAACGCAACTGCTGGCATCAGGAAGATCGGGATTAGCCAGGACGTACACGCTAGGATGAAGACCCTTCAGTGCGCCGGGGGCTGTTTGCTAGAGTTGAAGTATACTACTAGGCCGTTGCTGCGGTTTTATTGCGAGAAGCTTGAGAAGCGCTTGCACGAGTTGTTTGATGCTGACCGCACTTATGGGGAGTGGTTCACGACTGACCTGGCTTCTATCGTTGAGAAGCTTGAGCAGGTTGGTTCTGATGTTAAGGTGCCTCTTGATTATGAGTTGCTGTGCCAGGGGAAGAGCGTTGCTTACATAGCGAACCACTTTGATGTGAGCCGTGCAGCTGTGTTCAAGAGGGTGAAGGGGATGAATGTTCCTTATGATGATCTGAAGCAGAAAATGGAAGAGGCTAAAAAGGACCCTAAGATTCCGGCTACGCTTAATAGAATGGCGAACGACTTTAAGGGTACTGAAGGCGGCAGTTATGGGGAGTCTTTGGTTGTTAGAGGGAAGTTTGAGAGGGTAAGCGCCGGTATATACACTAACGGAAATTGCTTTAAGGCACAGAAGTATAGGGATGGTCGAATGCGGGAGAAATTTTTTGAGACCCTTCTTGAGGCGGAGCAGCATTTGTCGGATCTTGAAAAGTAGGGGGGTGTGTTTTGGGACCCTAGGGTATCCTTGCGTATGTAAATAAAAGTTTACACTATATTGTTAGGATAAGTGTAAAGTATTGTTTACATTCGTTGTTCACTATTAAATGCAAGGTAATGGGATTATTTAGAAGAATAGCAGAGGCGCAGGAGAGGATTGCTATTGCTCAGGAGAGCTTGGTTATTGTTTCGCTTCGCATGTCAAATGCTCAGGAGGACATTGAAAAGCGGATGCGCGACAGGGACAATGGTCCTGTTGATTCTAGGCTTACCGCGTGTGAAAACGAGCCAGTTGAGAACTGGGACTCTTATAGCAACTGGGAAAGACTTGGGTTCGAACGCTCTTTTTCAGAGGGAAAGGGGCGTGGGTGGTCTATTGAAACGCTGGACAAGGATACAAGGATTTGGGTGTTCTCTTTTTTTAAAGACGGATACATCGATACGTATTATAGAATTTACTTTGGATCAAAACAGCCTTCTTTTTGTGTCTACGAGGACACTATAAACGGAGAAGGAGATCTGAAAAGATTATTCAAAAACTGGGGGATTGAGCTATGATGACTGATAGAAGCGTGCTTGAGAAAGTCATTAATAAGGCCCTGAAGAACGGCATGAGCCCTAGCGTTGTTGATAACGGAACTTTCTACCAGGTTTATGCTATGGTGAAGACCAGAACAGGAAACACTCAAATGGCTAACGGGTTCTCTCCGGAGGACTGCTACGGCCTTATCTTCTCCCACGACTTCGCTAAGGCGTTTTGGGGAGAGGAAAACTACACTGGTTTTTACGCGGTGAAAGTTGGGGGTCGTAATTTTACTATGAAGCTCCCGACCGAAAAATGGCGTACACCTCCGAAAGAATGGGAGTACCACCTCCAGCAGATGGTGCTGGAAGAGAACCCTATTGATTACTTACGTAAATTTGTCGAGACAGATGGCAAGGAATAATAACAGTCACAACATGCGCGAGGATATACAGGCTTATTTTTACCGCGCCGAAAAACCAAACAAGATGCAAGAAAAGTATGAACACCATGAGGAGATGTTTATCAAGGACAACCTCGCTCAAGTTGAAGTAAGCGAAGTGAATATCACTTTACTGAATCGTAAAGTTAAGAGGCGTGGGTTTTGGCGTTTTTTACCAAAAAAGACTATGACCCGCTACAGCATTGATGTTGTTGGCAGCGTTGATGGTTCAATAAGAATCTGCGACGCTGTTATTTCGAGTGAAAACACCAGATTCTATGTAATTGCTTTTCGTAAAAACGGAGACGTTTGTTTGGCTGCAGAGTCATCGGTTCCTGTTATGATAAAAACCAAGATGACTGTATGCGTGTTGTCAAGTGCTTTTGCTGAAGGAGATTCTTCTCCGCGCTAAAAAATGATAAAATAACTGACGAAGAAAAAAAAGAGTTTTATGTGAGATCCCTCGGAGGGATACAGATGAAGAATCCAATGAGAACATTCTCGACGGAAGCCGGTGCTCACGCGGAAGAAGATAAAAGTATTAGTGAAGTTTCTCACGAAGAAAAAAAATATGAAAAAAGAAGAAAAAGAAGGCCTTCCAGCCACAAAAGCAAGTATTGATTCGAGGTACTATGTGCCAGAGATTGGGGAGTTCCATCCCGGATTCGAGTTCGAGTACAGGCCTCGGATTTACTTGGGGGTTATGGCTCACATGACCCTCCCGATTACATACGAAAAAGAATGGAAAAAGGCTGAGTTCAGAAAGAGGCTAGAAGACCCGGATTTCCCTGGGGAGCTTCATTTCGATGATCCGGCTGAAATGTACATAGGCGATGTTGTAAGAGCTGTTGAAAATGATGCTATCCGCGTCAAGTACTTGGACGAAGCAGACATCCTTAATTTGGGAGGCTTCCCAGCCGGAGCTCCGTTTGAAGGGTCTTATGCAGTCGATTTGAACGATGACGATTTCCTTATTTCGATGTACGAAAGAAACATTGTCAAGATTTCGAAGACAGGCAAAAACTGGAAAATCAGGGACAAGGTTTTCGAGGGAGTGATCAAAAACAAATCCGAACTCAAGCGGGTTCTTAAACAAGTGGGGGTGATGTCATGAAGAGGCGAAGATATTTTATTGTATTTTACACTACTCTAAATTCTCGAGGAGAGAGGGTGTTCTATGACGGAGACTGCATAACTTATGCTCCAATGAACGATCCGAAAAAAGGAGCTCCATACATAAGCTCTGTTAAGTTCGCCATAGACCAGGGGGCATACCTTGGGGTTCCCTGGAAGACAATCGATATTACAAACGTCAACGAAGTAACCTTTGAAGACTTCATGGACTGGAACAAAAAATAATGACAACTAGAAAAATACTTAGATCGCTCAAGAAGAAGCGAGGAATGAACAATGTCGAGCTCGCGAAGATTTTCGGAGTGTCCCGACAGCAGATCAATTCCTACCTGAAAGGGTCGGAGATGCCACTGTGCAAGATGTACAACGGGCTGGAGAAGATAGGATTCACTATTAAAATTGTAAAGGATGAGCAAGGAGATGCTGTTTGAGAGCGTATACATCGAGAAAGGCGTGGCAGCTAAGTTCGAAGGTAAGTACTGGGGGGTTGACGGATATGACTCTCCTGATTTCGTTTCTTTCGATAGGGCCGACATAATCGATCCGGAATTCTGTAAGAAGACCACCGACATGACGTACGACCCAAAAAACACATGCGGGGTGAATGCGAATTACAACAAGCTTCTTAAAGCTGAGCTTGTCAGCGTAACCAGAACAACGACTATAATTTTCGAAGAAGAGCCTAAACAACCTTAAGCGGCTTCCCAGCGTTCCGGATCTTTAAGGCTTGCTCCGACTCTTCACATGTATGCTTGACATGGTGCCAGTCTAGGAAATTATCTCCCTCAGGAGGTCTGTTTCCATCCTTCACTAAAGCCAGGGCGACCGGTTCACCGCAGTAAACGCATATTGGTCGAAGATTTTGTGAAGTAGCCATCAGGTGTAAGATAAGAAAATTTCCGTACATTTACCGTGTGTGAAAGGCCCCACCCACGGGGCCCTCAATCGACACCCCTTTCTGACTTGTTCGGAGAGGGGTTTCTTTTTGTAAAGAAAAGTTTACTACATTTGTCTTGTCGCAAACGGTATTGGCCTACTTACTATCGATCATTTTAAAAGCCTCGCATGGGAATGTGGGGCTTTTTTTGTACATTAGCCCCATGAAGAAGATTTCATTTGAAACTCAACAACCGCAACCCACTACCGAATAGGAAGGCAGTTGCGCATACAATACTTTGGAGCCCTGCTATTTATAGTGGGGCTTTTTTGTTGTAGTAAATCGGGGTGTAGCGCAGTTTGGTAGCGCGGGTGCTTTGGGAGCATCAGGTCGCAGGTTCGATCCCTGTCACCCCGACATAACTCTCCGGTCGTCTAGGGGCAGGACGTCTGGTTTTGGGCCAGAAAACGGTAGTTCGAATCTATCTCGGAGAACTTTATTATATTTGCACCAGATTCGTTTGAGAAGAAACGGTGTTTGGACGAGGGTTCGATACCCTCCGGCTCCACAAGAAAACAGTATTGCCCGTCTAGGACAAACCTCATCTCCATTGTGGAAGAGTGTAAAGGTAATGACGTAAAGCGATTATACTGGGGCCGACTGGTTTTGACTGCATTATAAATGTATACTTCGAGAGTCTGATCCTATAACAGGAAAAGTAATACCTCTTTTCTCACCTCAGCTTAGAGCTGTGGCGTAGAAACGTCCCATAGGCACGACACGTCTGTAGAAGAAGCATCAGCCATTGGTTGGTGCTTTTTTATTTGTATATTCGTGGTAAGCTGTGGATGCGAAAGCGATCAGCGGTGGAAAAACACCGGAGCTCCCGAGGTAAGATTTCAAAGTCAAACCCGAGGTTGAGCACTAGGACTGGAACACGACCAAGCTGGGGCCCTTTTAGGCCCCTTTTTGCATTACTCTAGTTTCTTCTTCTTGTTCAGAAGTCCAGTGTAGTCTAGGTCGTACCGCACCTTCACGGCGTTGAAGTCATCCCATTCGTATTTAGGCTTCTTTCCGAGGTGTACCATCATCTGGTTCTCGGCCTTCATTGCTTCAATGTCAACCATTGCCGCTACTCGGTCGTTTGCCTGCTTGCATGTTTCTATTTGGATCCAATCTTTGCTCATACTATTCCGGTATTATCCCCATTATGTTTGCTTCGAAAATTCGAAACAGTCGATCATTCATTTTCCAGGCGAGGTTCGCTGGATATAGTATTACGTCCCCTTCTTTCACTTCGCAATCCTCTATTCTCGGATCCACGGAGATTATGCGAGCTCTTTTCGGCGCGGTAGTTCGTTTGTCCGGCGGGAGAATCAAATCCCCCTTCTTTCTCTCGAGGTCTCGCATGGGAGTCGCGTAGATGTGGGACGAGTGAGGAGTTATCTTCTCCGGGCAGTCCCTGTAGCTGTGCGAGTCGTCCCCGCAGAATACACATTCCATATTAAAACATTTTGTTGTTCGTGAATAAAATACGCTCGATGTCCGTGCAGGGGAGGAATCTCCACTCCCTTTGCTTCATCAGTGTTGATATAATGCGATTCGCGTCATCCTTTCCAAAGAATAGCGCCTCGTCTAGGTGAGGCATCATCTCATCCGATACCGCAAACCCTCTACCTTCCTTCTCTGTCTTGGATAGCCATAGCTGGATATAGGGCAAGGGTAGCTTATGCTCTTCCTTACTCATTTGAACACGAGTATATTTGGATCCCGACCAATTCTCGGACGGTCGAACCAGGTTAAAAAATCAATGCAGTTATTGTACTTAGCTGCCATGCAGTCGTGAACAACCCACCTATCACAGTAAAACTGTTCTTCGCACACAACGGTAATCGTGTCGCCGTATTCGAACGGGCCACCTTTGTGCTTGAGCAGGTCCCTGCTTACGGCGCACCACCTCAGCTTTCTATACTGGAGCTCCACGGCGTTGATGAACGAACCGTCAGCAGTGTTGAATGGAGTGCTGTCGCACTGAGCCACTGTAGGCTGATAGGTTGTCCCTGTCAGTTGCAAAACCGGTGGCCATTCCTTGACTATGAACAATGTGTCGTGTATAACTTGCGTTTCCACAAAGTGTCCAGGCTCCTTGTGAACTATTTCCTTTTCTGGTCCTACCAGCAATCCGAACGTCCAGAAGACAAAAATAGCCCAAGTCGCTCCTCCTAAAAATATTAGCAATTCTCTTTTCATGATACTTCGATTAATCCTTCTAATGAAGGGTGAAAATTAATATCTACTTGAATTCTAGGTACTTCGGTTGTGATATCGAAGTAGCCGATGGTAATAGCCATGGGCACAAACGCCCCGTCTCTATTCGCCACGCCCTCGACGTGTTGCTGAACAACTCCAGGGATGCCGTTATTCTTCCTCTTCTGCTCCTCAATCTTTTCCTGCATCTGGTCCATGTAGTAGTAGATTAAACTTGTCCGTCATTGGAGTCTGCTTGAGGTAGTCCGTGATAGAGATGTTCAAGCCAAGCGACTTGAGCACGGTGATTGCATCGAACATCTTTTCGATGGTGAAGGAGACCTTCGCCCCGCTCGGGTGAAGCATGATCCAGGTATTGCCTTGGGATGCTCGGGAGATATTGAACCCGTCTCGAGAGTATATGCGGACCGTTCCGGACTCTTCATTGTCCATTGTTGATTCTTGGAAGCCAAGATATTCAGGAATGAATATTTCGTCTCTAAGCCCTTCACCTAGTTCGTAGCTTTCCTTGAGAATACGCACAAGCTCCTGACGTAGTTCGTACACCATGACTTCTGCTTTGTCTGCCCGCTTCTTGTGGGCTCCGAATTTGAATAGTTTCATCTGTTCTTTTTTTCTGTTAAATGTATGCGGTAAGAAACCGCAAGTTCATACTTTCTTCTTCATGCAATATAATTAAAAGAGGCGATGAAATCCGGCTCACGATTCCAAGCTTTTCCACTGTACCAGAACATGCGTTCCGGAGTTTTGGACCTCGCTTTCATGAGAAGATATAAATCGTAACGCCCTTTAAAGTCCCTCAGAAGCACTTGATTCGTTTCAACGGTGATACACTCCATTTCTACGAGTTTCTTCTTTAGGAGCTTCCCAGCCGTCCTTCCTCTGCCTATAAGTCCACCGAATCCCTTGCATGAAAGCACAACATCATTGAATCTCGCACTCACATTGGTTGAATACTTGTAGTTCCACCCTTTATTCTTATATTTGGTGGCAAGTCTTCCAACGCTCGATTGTGAGTGAGTTGGTTTGTGTATTTCTGCACGGACCGCTATTGTAGAGATTTGTCGATCAATGTTAGCCTCCAACAGAATGGAGGCTAATTTTGTTATGAGCAAATCCGTACTGTCGTCGGAGCTTACATTTATTATCTTGTGGTAATTGAATTGTTTCTTGTTCAGCTTGTACTTGATGAACATTTCCTTGTAGCTGATGAAAACGTAATCGCTTCCGTTCTGCTTGATCCATCCTAGTCGCTTCATCTTGCCTACATACACTCTGCAGGTCTTGTCACTAAGGCCGGTGAGCCTAGATAGTTTCGCGCGATTGCCTTTGTTCAATGCCGAAGAATTGAATAATGACTTGAATCTAAGAAAATAGGAGTAGGTTCTTAACTCGTTCATTTCCACGATTGTGGAGAGCAGGAGGCTATGTGTTTTAATTTTCTTAGCGAGTAACATAGTGTTATCTTTGTTTTTAGCGAACCCCCTTGAGGCCGAAGCCTTTCAGGGGGAAATGTTCTCGCTAAAAAACACAAGTGACAACAAATGTATGTCAAATAAATGGCTTTTCCAAATTAGACTGCAGTCGAGGCTAATGCCAAGATAGCTGCGTAAGCTGCGTCAAGAGCTGTCTCGTCCGCAAACTTCCAAGTCACCGACTTAGGGTTTTGGTCGTGGTCTCTCATTGCGAAAGCTAAATGAAATTCCGAAGTAGTGTTAATACCTGGATTGTCATTCACAACTCTCGTCATGGTTTGTATTTCTTCAACATTTACTGGGTCTGATTGCCCAGAAAGCACGTTGACGCTATGGATAAGTGGTTTTGCAAGTGCACTCATGATCTATATAGATTTAATTGTTACGTAATTGGGGTGGCTACCAAACAAACAATTTTGTCGTATTCGCTATCACGGTCTGCTTCTGATTCGAACTTCCAAAATACTTCTTTAGGCCCGACACTGTTTTCATCTCGGGTGAATCGGATTTGATTCCTCCCCGGCTTATTGGCACTCTGAATGCCATCATCTTCATGTTTTGCGAAAGACACAACCTTGTTCATGTTCAGTGGGTCTGGTGACCCAATGCCTTTCTCGGATACTAAAAATGGTTTATCTAGCATAGTTAGATGTTTAATCCGATAAAAGTACGATTTTTTATTCTGAAGAAAAACAATAAATTTGTTAGTGTTATATAACTAAAATTAGATAAGATGAAATTAACAGCGTTTACACAGTTGGTAGAAGAGACTCGGAAGGAGTTATGCCAGTGCAAGAGTACACTAAGATTTGTCATGCCTGAATTGGACGGTCCGCCGGAAAACATCTCAAAGGCAATCAATGGACTAGGAAACATGTTGGATGAGATTTATGTAGCCCAGGGCTTCGAAAAACACATTTCTCCATACGATCCTAAGTCGTACATCGCAGCACCGAAGAACTACCGACCGATGGTTTCGGATGATTCGAAGCTTACAGATGTGCTCTCAACATTAATGAACAAGCGTGACCTGGTTCATAAGTTCAATCAGAAGGAGCACGCAAGAAAATACAAAAGCTTGATCGATAACACAAACAAGAGAGTAAAGCTTTCGAAGAAGTATTTCGGACAACAGCGCTCTACGTTTACGAACTTAAAGAAAGCGGTCATCGCATTGGAAGATGTGATTGAAGCACGAGAACAAGGTGAGTAATTTCGTTTTAAGGCTGTCCTCATAACCGGGGACAGCTTTTTTTCGTATTTAGTATTGATGTCAGAAGAAAGAAAGCAGAAAGCAGTAGAGAAGAAGGTCATTAGAGAGAACTATCTCGACTTCATAGAAGACCTTCACAGCAAAGGACTACCGATATCCCTGGAGCAAGAAGAGCAGCTCAAAGATGCCGGCAGAATCGATGTAATTGACAAGCCTAAGAAATCTCGTAAGAGAAGGGCTGTCCAGACCGACGACTCCGTAAAAACGGAGAAGCAAATAGAATCAGACAAACTTATCGACATCATCGAAGACGATGGTGAAGGAATGCACAGGGATTTCGAGATCCTTGACAATGAGACCTATGATAAGCTTCAAGAATCAGATTTATTTAAGTACAGGGGAGGAAAGGACGTCAAGACGTCTGATTGGATGCCTGATAGTGTCATCGAGCACGACGAAAAATTCATTCGCTGGATAGACAGCATTAACAATGGATTCCAGAACATGCGTTCGTATGTTCCTTTCCAGATGTACTGCCAGCAGGCCTCCGATTGGCTGGCCGAAAACGGAGACATTACCGACTACAGTAACGACGGAGATGCTAGAGCCTACGCCTACGAGGAAATAAGACGGTGCCGGGAAAACACCCTCTACTTCATGGACAAGTACCTGATGCTTAAGGAAGGGGACATGTCTTCCGGCTCCATGAAATACATCGCCAAGCCTGTGCACAAGGTTATCGCTTTCATGTTCGATTGTGGATACTCCAGCATGACGGGTAAGCCTCGTCAGATTGCAGCAACATCGACATACGGGGCTTGTGCCCTGAAGAAGATTACGACCAACAGAAACTTCTTCCTCAAGTTCATTACCATGGATAAGGAATCGGGTATTGAGATTTTCGATGATAAGATTAAGTATCCATTTACGGAGCTCCCTAGGTGGTTCCGGCCTACTGTAGATAACGACCGTGACAACCTGTTCCGCCTCCGGAAAAAAGGCATCAAGAAGGGCGTCAAGAAAGGAATGAACTCATCCATCAGGGTGGTTGCTCCATCGGTTGCAGCGATTAACGGTGGTTCACCTCAACTCGTTATGATTGATGAGGCTGGTTACATTGGCATTCTAGGGAAGATGATGAAGGAAGCTCGTCCGACCATGTTCTGGCAGAACCCGGAAACAAACAAGATTGAGATGAAGCGTCAAATCATTATCTGGGGTACAGGTGGCGAAATGGATAAAGGAGGTAAGGCATACGAGGAAGAATACTTCCGGGCTCTCACTGCATGGAAGAATCGTGACTTTACATACGGCATCATCCCTATATTCTTCGATTGGACCACCAGACCAGGTATTACCAAGGAGCACTACGAATCTGAGCGTAGAGCATATACGATCGAAGGGCCGGAAAAGGAATCTAGAAGAGTTCAGTTCCGCCAGCACTACCCGTCTATCGTTGAAGACATGTTCCTGACCTCATCGAAGCTTCTGGTGGGAATCGATTGGATTAACCAGAACATCGAGAAGATTTACAATGTTGAACATAGGCTCAGATCCAAGAAGGGGTATTTCGAACCGATATTCGACACCTCCAAACCATCAGACGAGAACAGCGACGTGCCTTACGCTATAACAGGAGCTACATTTGTGGCGGTAGACGATGGAGACCCGAGAGCATCCGTAACGATGTTCATGGAGCCTCAGAAGAACTGGATGCACAGGTACTACATGGGAACTGACCCCATTATGTCAGACAACGGGTTCTCGAACATGGCCTCAGCTATATTTGATGCCCACTACAAGACCGTATCTGCATTTGTGGACTACAGGGACTCCGACCACAAGTACACCTTCCTGCAGTGCATGTTGCTGGGCATATACTACTCGGCGGAGTCGTCCAAGTCTGCAAAAGAGCTAGTGGAGGCTAATATTGGAACTGCCTACACCGATTACAAGGAAGCAAAGGGCTTTGAGGACTCATTGGTGTGGGGAACGGAGCTTCCGCAAGCCTTCCACGGCGGCCAGAACACTTACGGAATTGACAACAGAGGGAACAGAACCAGATTCATTGTCAGCAAGATGCACGAGTTCTTTACGGTGTACGGAGACCGCGTATACATGACCACCCCTTTTGTGCAGCTCAGAACATTTGTGTGCACGATCACAAAATCAGGCAACGAGAGCTGGGGGACAGTAGACCCGCAGAAGTACCACGATGATGTGTTGTTTGCTATTGTTTTTGCCTATATTTGTAGTCTAAGCTACGAACATCTAACCCCTTTCGAAATCAAATCCGAAATGGAGAGATACAAGACTCAGCAGAAGCTTGTTAGGGGCAAGGACGGAAAGCTAACCAGGGTAGAAGTGAGAGTTCCAATCTATTAAATGGAAAAAAAAGAAGAGTCTATATCATTATTTGCTCCGAAGACGAAAAGAGGTCTTCTGGAAGATTATCCTGAGCTCAAAGATGCGCCAGAATTGAAAGACCTAAACAAGTCCGAAATCCTGTTCGTTTGGTTCTTCGCTTGTAAAGCGAGCCCAATATCTCACGTTGAAAGGTCTAGAATTCGTTCAGAAGAGGCTTTAAAGAGGTCTTTTGACCACCTTGGAAAAGAAAACCAGATGAAGCCTGCTGTTAGGGATAAGTTCGCTAGTTGTAACTTTGGATCCAAAATCAAAAGAGCTATCGACAGGATGTCGAAGTATAATCCTAGTGCTAGGGATATCTCACGAAGGATTATTGAGAACACATTAAATAACTTTAGCAGGTTGTCTTCCGTAGAGATGACAGATGCTTCATTTGTCGGCGAAGACGGGAAGGTTGACTACACAAAGAAGAACGCCTACGTCACATCGCAAAACAATATTGTAAAAGCCCTAGACGCCATTGTGCTTAAGTCAGAGCATGGGTTCGGAGTAACAGAAAAACAGATTGAAGAGGAGGACGCCTATGAATACGATGGGGACTCATTAGCAGACGATTACCACGAACAAACAAACTAAGAATACTGTTATGTCACACCTTGTACTCTCAACACCAAACAAGCCAAACCGGATGGATAAGAAGGCTTATCCCGACAAGGCAAACAACGAACAGTATCACCTAGACTATGGTAAATGGACTGTAGGACAAGCATTCAACAGCCAGCACAATGACTGGCTTCAGTCTATCGCTATCAATAAGCGATTTTACAAGGGAGACCAATGGATTGAGGACGAAGACCTCGAAGCCTTCTTAAAAGACACTACTGGGCAGACCAGAAACAGAATCCAGATTGTTCATAACCTCATCCGTCCAATTATTGAGCAGTATAGAGGTAACGCTATTAGGTTGAGCGTAAACGCTGCGGCGAAAAGCGTATCTCAACGATCGATTAACCGAAGAGAGCAATCCTTGGCCAAGCAGCTATTCAAAACAGACGTTGCAAACCAATTTCCGGGACTTGGAGCTGTTGTTCGCCAGTTCGACAGGTCTATTGGTGAAAACGAAGAGGAAACTACTCAAATCCACAACAATCTGTATGTAGACAGCTTTGTGGATGCAATGAACTCTTTGATGAGGTATGTTGCTGACCTGAACGAATTTCAGAACATGCAAACCATGTTCGCTCAGAACCTGGGGCTAACAGGTCTTATTGTTTCCGAGGCATTTCAGCACGGAGGGCACCAGAGGTTTGAAACTAGAAAGTCTAACCAATTCTTTTTCGATAGAGATGCTGAAAAGCAGGATTTAACTGACGCAAACTTCATGGGCACGGTTACGCCGATGGATGCTTCAATGATTTTCGAGAGATGGGAGGAAATAAGCCACGAATCTAGAAAGGCTGTAGAGAACTACCTGTCGGTAATGTCTAACGGCGACACCAACTTCAACACCGAGCCTGGAAACAGCCTGCACGGGGGAGTTGACCACAGAACTAACAGCGGAGGAAGAATCCCTGTTTACAAAACGTACTGGAAGGACTTTGATAGATACGACTACGGATGGGTGCTCGACGAGTATGGATATCCGTACCTAGTTAGAATCAACTTCACAAAGCCAGGGCAGGAAAAGCCTGAGTGGACCGAAAAAGACCTTATTGCGCCACCAGACAGCGCGAAAAATAGAGTCCTGTTCAAGGGCGGAAAGAAGAAGCGCAAGCTTTACGTTGATGTTCTAAGATATTGCATATTCATTCCAGGGGAGACTGTTGGGGCGAGAAGAATCAATTCGAATAACGAGCAGGAGACATTTGACATTGCTCTTGAGTGGGGTCTTTCTCCGTACCAAGAAACTGACTATCAAGATTTGTCAAACGTCAAGTTCCCATTCAAGTGTATGGCTTGGGGTTATGTTGATGGAGAGATCTTCAGCCCGGTAGACGACGCTATTGACCCTCAAAGGTTCATTAACAGAATTTTATCGGTTATCGAGTCTCAGTTCAACAATGCTGGGGGTGCAGGTGTTATTCTTGATGAAGACACTATCAACCCGCAGGAAAGAGACCAGATTTACGCAGACATTAACATGGGTAACCCGATTACCGTTCGAACGAAAGGTAGAGGTATACCGAACTCAGTGGGCTCATACGACGCGACCATATCAAACGGAGTGCACCAGATGTTCAACATCATTCCTCTCATGTCGAACCTCATCCAGAACACCACAGGTGTTAACGAGGGGCTTAAGGGTGAATCGATTGGTCAAGACCAGCTTGTTGGGGTTACAGAGCTACTAATACAGCGTGGTTCATTGATGCAAGAGCCTTTTTATGACGCTATCGCTAGAGTGTTCGTTCAGATGTACCAACACATCGCTACAGTTGGAAAACGATACTATATTGAGCATGAGCGCTCGCTATCAATAGCTGTTGGAGACGGACCGGCTGAGGTAATCAGGCTTTCTAAGGACATGAACCTAGAAGACTTCCGCGCGTTCGTGGAGAGAGAGAACGCAGACGCAATGCTTAAAAAGCAGGCTGACCAGATGCTCACAATCTTCCTTGAGTCTCAAATGATAGACAGAACAACATTCACCGACCTATTTGGGCGATCAACTCCAACTCAGGTAACCTCAGCGATGAGAAGGCTTGCCGGAGTTCAGGCTGAGGCGGAAAGAAGAAACAGCGCAGCGACCCAGCAAGTGACCCAGAAAGACGCCCAAGCGCAAGAACAGGCAGTCCAGGGAGCTCAGCAGGAGCAGGGAAGGCTTGAGCAGAGAGAGGACGCTAAAGAGTCCCGAGCTCAAGACCATGAGATAGATAAGATTTTCGCGAAGGGAATGGCGGACTTTTCTAATCAACAAAATTCTCCGACCCCAGCGCCGTAATGAATTTTTAATTATATTTGTGAATAGATAATCAGAAGAATGGCAGACGAAACAGTAAGTGCACCACAGGCATCAGCACCAGCAGAAAACCAGACACCGGCGACAGCACCGCCAGCGCTACCTAACAATCCAGCCCTAAATGCCCTTCAGGGTATGAGCGGAGGGTCAGCACTAGCAAACGCTTTAGGTGAGATGAGACAACAGCAGGAGCAGAATACTCCTCCAGCGAACGAACCTCCTCCAAATGAGGCCCCACCGGTAGTAGAAGAAACACCAGCAGCACCGCCTGTACCAGAAAATCAGGAAGCTCCACCGGCAGGAGAGAACACACCTCCAGCCAACGATGCTCCTCCACCAGCGGAAGAGCCAGAAAAAGTTACCATAACTAGCCCTATTTTTGGGGAAAAGCCAGTGGAACTTGGGGATAAAGCTCCTGAATCACAGACTCCAGCTCCGCAAATCGAAAACCTTGAACAGGTTAATTCGTATTTAAAGGAGAATCTTGGAATCGAAGATTTTTCAAGTCTCAACACAGAGGTGATGAGGCTAAGAGAAGTTGAAAAGACCACTGAGGGAACGTCTAAGAAGTTAGAAGGAATGGAGGGATTGTTCAAAACAATGCCGCCAGAGCTCTATCAGGCAATAGACTCGTTCAGTAAAGGTAAAGAATGGAGAGAGGACTTGGTAAGCAGACCAGCTCTCGACTTTCAAAAAGAAGTATCAGACTACAAAGACCAAGAGCTACTGAATGCTTATGGGAAGTCTTTTACAAAAGAACAATGGGAAGAATATAACGATGCTGATGGAGATCAGAACGTTAAACTAGCCATTAACACTGCGCTTGATTCTGTGAAGAATCAGTTTGGTAGTGATAAAGCCGGAATAGCTTTAAGAACGCAGAAAACGATAGATGACGCAGCGAAAACAACAACCGCTGTTAATCAATCACTAGAAGCTTCAGTAGCTAATTTCGCAGGAAGAATTGAAGGCGTCAGCGACCAGTATATTCAGGACATCAAGAAAGGAATGTTGGACACACTTATCCGAGATTTGTTTTTTGAGGCTGATGGTACTTATAAACCCGACGCAGTTGAAAGAGCGGTCATGGCTAAGGACGGCATGGGACTGATGACACAATATCAGACCATTGCTACTAGAGCCGCTGAAAGCTCAGAGCGACAAGAGATTCTATCAAGAGGAGCTGACACTCCACCAGCAGCAGGCGGTGGATCTTCAGCTTCTGCAGAAGAAGTAAGACCAGAGGTATTGAATCATATCGACATTATTACAGGAGGGCTTAACAAGAGAAACACTTATTAAGTCAAACTAAACTAAAAAGTAATGAGTAATACTAATTACACTCCGGGTCCAGGGAACATCCCTTTTGGTAACCAAAACACCAACCCACAAGCATCGTTTTACGGTGTTGAATCACAATTCTCGGTAACAGAGGCTAACCTGATTGCGAAAGCGATTCAGAGTACCCTTTTCGATGCTGCTCCGGCACAATTCGATACCTTGAAGTTGTTGTTCATGAAGCCTTTCGAGGATGTGAACAATGATGAATTCGAATATTTGGAACACACTTTCGGTAGAAGTCCTCTTGAGGCAACTGCTATTGTAGGTGCTGCTGCGGCGGTTCCAGGAACTAACCAAACTCAGGTCATCCCGATGACTGCGGCGAGCATCGCGCATGTTTCTCCGGATTTGGTTATCATCTTTCCAGATGGTTCACACGGTGTTGTTGCCGCTGTCGGTGCTGCCGATATCACGGTTAACTCACTAACCAACGCGGGTCTTCCTGCGGTAGCGATTGGAGACATATTCTCCATTCAGTCAACGATTCGTGCCGACGGTATGGATTCTTTCTCTAACTACGAGCGTTTGGAAACGATCACTCGTTACAACTACGTTCAGTTCTTCTTGAGAGCTCAGAGATGGGCACGTAGAGAGCTTCAGAAGTATAAAAACTCTGGAACTACGAACTACCTCAACGTAGACAAAGAGGAGAAAATGAAGCAGTTAAGAATTGACATGTTCAACTCTTTCTGGAATGGTGAGCGTGGGGAATACGCCATCGCTAACAGCCATGTTGCGAAAGCAATGGGTGGTATCTATCCTTCGATGATTGCGGCTGGATCTGCAACGTCGAATCCAACAGTTGCAGGTTTGCAGTCGGCTTTCGAGACGCTTGCTTTCTCAACTAACTTCAAGAAAGAAGGGGCGACACGCTTCATCTACGGAACCGATCAAATTTTGAACGAGTTCTCGAAGGTGTACAAGCAGCCTGGACTTCGTTACGAGCCGAACGACGAAATCGCTAAGTTGAACCTTAAGCGAATTGAGTTGGGTACTTCAAACTACGTTCTAGTTCCTTGTGAGCTTTGGCGTGAAGAGTCTTGCTTCCCAGCAGACTGGCAACGAAGAGTGATTGTTTTGGATCAGGAGACAGTAGCTCCAAAGAAAATGAAAGGCTTGCCTGCATTTGAAATGGGACAAACTGACGACCTTGAAAAAGGTAGCTTCAGAGACTTCATCGACTTTTGGGTAGGTGGACAGTTGAGCATCCGATTCAACAACCCATTGGCATCCTTCATTTTGGATATCCAATAGAATTTTTAGCCGGGGCTTCGGCCCTGGCTTTTTTTTAACTTCAGATAAAGCAGAAAAGATGGCTCTAGAAAGAGACGAACAGAAACCAGAAGAACGTTTGCCACAAGAACCGGCAAATACAAATACAAACCCAGCAGAAGCACCAGCCCCTCCATCAGCAGATGAGATTCTATCTCAGATGAAGAAGATGCAGGAACGGTTAGACGCCTTCGAGAAGAGGGAGAGACAACCGGTAGAGGCGCCACAAGACAATAAAGCGTTGCTAAAGGCCATGGAGGCCATTGAAGCAATGAGCGCTAAGTCTGACGCCGATAAGTATGGTTCCGGACACGGATACGTGGATGTTGCAGACCTTGACCCAGACGATTTGCTGGACCAGGGTGAAGAAATTGTCTTTTACGCACATAAAACAGGTTATGTGATTGTTGATGATATCAGACAGGGGCTCCCTGTTAGAACTCCTTTTGGAAAGGAGATCATTTTCAAATATCAAGCAACGAGAAGACGACAAGCGGGTAAAGAGGTTGAGTTGTTCAACTTTTCTATTTACGTCTGTAAAAGCAAGAAGGAGGCAGCGTGGTTGATGGAGCACACCTATTATGGCACCATCTTCTACTCGAGAGCTGAAGAAGCTCTTAGCATGGATGCTAGAAAGGCTGCGAAGCTTGCCAAGTACATGACTTCTTTGAAGGCTCAGGATCAGTTTGGAGTTGCAAGGACGGCAAAAGCTCACGGAATCGGAATGATGGAGAACGTGAACGATATGCGAATTGCATTAGCCAACAAGCTGGCTGAAGAGGAAATGGCTAGAGAGAAAAGCGAGTCTCAAATGAGGCTTGTAGAAACTCAAAAAGCCGAGAAACTATTAGGCGAAGTGCCTGGATAAAACTAAAATGAATGATACAAGTTCAGAGCGTAATAGAACGGATTAAATCAGCTTTGGACGCCGAGGGTTCTGACCGTTATCTTTTTGAGCAGGATCTCAAACCAGCAATCAACTATTCTGTTGAGTTTTTATCTGCTGTTGTAAATAAAGCTTTTGATGAGAAGAAGCTCTCTGGAGAAAATTTCAGAGAGCTAATTTTCGTTAGAATATTTCAAGCTAGTCAATTTTCAAGAATAGCTTTTAACCAGCCGAACTTTACGGATAAGGTTTGGACGGTGATGAGAGTAAACCCACTGGCTACTGTGTACCCTAGCGCAGCCCCAGCCCTCCTTTCGAACCCGGAAGATTCAGCATTCATGGATGGTCTTAGTTATGTGGACAGCGAACAGTCTGCGAGAAGGCTAACACTCGAAGAATGGGACGAGAATAAGAAAAACGTATTTGAGGCTGGAAACAACATCCTTACAGGCTCTCTTGTTAGCTATGCGTACCTTACTGACGCAAACTATGGCTCTACGTCGTACAGCACTCCTGGATCGGAAATAGAGGTTCGTCCTTCGGCTGCTGGTCAGTTCGTGGGTGTTACTTATTTAAAATACCCTAGCCCTATCACTCAGCAGACAGACTCAATAGAGTTTCCTGATACGATGATAAACCTGATTGTTCAGAAAGCATTGAACTTCATCGCTTTCAAGCAGGGGGACCAAACTAATTTGTACAATGTTACCACAAAGGACATTGCTGACCTAGTTCAACTCATGATGTAATGGCAACACTCTTAAGACATATCGTAGACGACATTGCGAAGGATCTAAAACAGACCTTCGATGACAAGATAGTTCAGAAGTCACAAGTTGCTTACTGGACGCTGATGCTTGGTAATCGACTAAAGTCTCAACACATCGCCAAAAGAGATTCTGGGGCGTTCCTGAGCACTTTTATTGTTCCCGTACAGGTTCATGCTGTCAACGCTAATCCGAACGAAATCAAGGGCCGGAAACACATTATACTCCCAAAGAGTATTTATGATTATGATAAGGACAACGGAGTTGAGTACATGTCGTACTACATCGAGGAGAAGGCAGAGGGGTGTCCGCCGCCTTTTACGCATAAAAAGATTTTACGAACTACCCCTGGAGATTCAGAGAGACTGTATTACACAAAATATGAGAAGCCATCTCCGAAGAACCCGTACTGGTATAGAACGGGAGACCACTTATATTTGCTTGGGCTCGAATGCGTTAATGTAACGCAAATTGAAATCGGAATTTATAGCACGTTTGATCCAATCACAAAGGTTGATTTGGATGAGCCGTTCGATTTCCCGGAAGAGCTGTTGATTCAGCTTAAGAGACAAGTGCTCGACTTGGGTAGATTTGTGCTTCTTATTCCTCAAGAGCGAGTGAATGACGGTGCAGACAGCACCACAAATAAAAGAGTTCCAACTAATAAGTTGGTTAGTGTTAACGAATTGAGCCAAGACGCTCCAACCAATAAGTAATGGATTTTAGCAGACAAAGCTTTGTGACGGTCAACGAGATTTTGGCTGACGTTTTGAAGATCGTAAAGGACTCATCATTCAAGGTGAACTCTAGAGGGTTCTATGTATCTCAGATTCAGCAGGCTCTAGAAGAGCTTTCGTTCGACACTTATTTCGACGAGAGAAGCGAGGTTTTTGAGGTTCCTGCAGACCTGAGGCTAGACATGCCTAAGGGCGCGTTTAACCTAAAGAACATGTACCTGTTCAACGGAACAGAGTGCGACATCTCAAGAAGCCAAAACGTGTACTGGAAGAGAAACTTTATCAATTCTAAGTCTGGAAACGGCTTTGTTGCTAAAGACAGGCTCGACAACCACAACGACCCTTTTCACAGGGACAGATTCAGAGGCGCTACAAACCGGCTAGGAAGAGATAACAACCTTACGGGCGTAGGTGGAGTCAATGAGCTCTTCTTCTTCAATGTACAGCAGGGCGTAATCATGCTTAGCGAGAGCTGTAGAAAGTTTGGAAAAATATTGATTGAATTCAACGGAATGGGCGCTGATATTGGAGACTTGCCGGTTATACCGAACATGCTTCGTCAGGCGGTTAAAGACTACGTTTCCGAAGCAGGGCTAGACACTAGGATTGCAGACGCAGAAGGTGTTGAATTTAACAAGTGGAGCACCATACAGGCGAAAATAACATCCAGAAAAGACAAGCCGTTTGACGGTAGCTGGGCTAAGGCTGAGCACAGGGTAAGCGCACTGAGTAACAAACAGCGACAAGACTTTAAAGAGTACCTAGCTAGAATGAACTACTAATGAAGACGGAACACCATCCAAAAGACGCAAAATCGAACTGGAAAGGGGCGAATGTTGACATTGACCCTGAGCTTTCTGGTGCCGATAATGACGGAGAATACTACGACAGTAAGAACGGTCGCATATCCGATTCTACTGGCGGAAAACGATCACACGTTAAGATTCGCGGAGAAGAGGTTGAGTTCCCAGCTCAGAACATTCCTGGCGATTGGGTTTGCATAGGTGAAAAAGATATTAACAAGAACATTGTTGAAATCTGGGTGGATAGAAATGGGGCAGAGGCTCCAATCATCCGTATCGACGGCGTTATAATGGGTCAGTCCCCAGACATGCCTTGGCTAGTGGACTTCCCTATCCAGTGTGACAGAAACGAGAACTGTAAAGGAGGAGAGTGGTATATCACCGACAATAACACGACTCCGATGATATTCAACATTCAGGACATCATCGACTCACTCACGCTAGACCCTGACAAGTATTTCACGAACTTCAATCCAGCTTTATACACGGTAAATCTAGATTCTCCACTTGACATCCCTGTTTTTACAGGTCTTGAGAATGTCGGGGGCGGAGGCGGACTTCCTATAGGCTCTTATCAGTACTCTCTTAGATACGTTAATGACGAAGGAGACCGAACAAACTGGGGGCACCAAACCCCTCCAATTCCTGTGCTTCAAGGGTCGGGAACAGGAAGCAACCAGTACCCGTATACGAAGAGTTATGGCGACAGTCCTGACGTAACAGCTCCAACGAGCTTCGGGATTAAGCTTAAGTTTCGAATTACGAATCTGGTTAACTATGATTTTATTGAGATCCGTCGAGTGTCCTATCAGGCTGCTGGAGGTCTTGACTTTGTTCCGCAAGGAGAGGTAATCGCAAAACTTGAGGTTTCTCCAGGGGAGATATCTGTTCGAGAGTTTGTTGACCCGATTCAATCAAACGTAGAAGACACCCTTGCTGACGGAGAAGGAGAAAGCGAATTGTCGTTTATCGAGAAAGCGAAAGCAATCAGATACCACGACAAGAAGATAGTTCTAATGAACTACAGCACCGCTTCAAAAGAGACTAACCTTGTATTTGACGAGTTCAATGGCAAGAAGATTTTCCCAATCGTTCAGAAGCTCGGAAAAGCAGGGCACAACGACCCGGTGAATCACACGTACTACAAAAACTACACCGGCGGAGAGAGGTTCAGCTTTGCTGTAAACCTATTCGACGCACTTGGCGGTCGAGGTTTTGCCGAGGACGATGCTGGGATTCAGAACTTCCAAATACCGAACAGAAGAGCTGAGGCAGACGTCGACTCTCAACTGCTCTCGTATTTCGGAACTGCCGAGGCAGCAAACCTGCAGAGTGCCGTAACTCAGACGCATGAGATATTCGATTTGGAAGATGCTGTCAGTAAGACGGACAAATGTGGGTTCCAAAACATACTAGACGACGGATCAAAGTCTCAAGGAAAGGTAAATAGCCTTGGGTGTCCGGATTCTGGGCATGGACTATTCGTTGGTGGCGATGAAATTGGCTATGACCCATACAGGCCTACCGACCAGAACGACTCAACCGGAGACCACAACTACCAAGTCAATTTCGAGGCAGATGCTGGTCCGGTAACTAGAGCGTACAACCCTGAGGGCTTCGCGCCAAACTATTATGCCCATGGAGTTGCCATTGGAGGTATTAGCAATCTTCCGTCGTGGGCAAAAGCATTTTCAGTAGTTAGAACAGCACCTGCAGGGAGGGTTGTATGCCAAGGAATTGGATCGTATGCCCTAAACCAAGGAGACTTTAATGCTGCTGGTAACGCATCGGCGGCCACGAAAGACCAAGACAAGTTTTGGTTCTTCTCACCAGACATTGAGGCTGGAATAATCAGCCAGTCGGTTATTGATGATATTTCGAGCAACCCTCAGAACTACAGCGTTCAGGTGGTCTCTCCTCTGGGCTTCTTCTCGGAGGTGTATTCATTTGAAGAGAACTCACTGCTCTCGGCACGAGACAGGCTTGTAGATATGATTACCTACGCGCGGGTGCTTCATGACGAAGGCCAGATAAACCCAGGAGAAGACCCGGGAATGGGTGTTGGTTCTGGAGGAAACAGATATGTAGCATACAACAAGTACAGAAATTCTCACGCTGCTGGCGGAGGAGCTTTTGTTGGTCCTGACGGAGGAGATACTCTTATAAGTATTGACAGCATAGCTTCTGTTACGGAGGGCAGAGGTGTGTACTACGAGCTTTCACTTACAGGAAACGTGTACAATGCCGGAGGCTCTGGCGGAACCGGAAACAACGACTTCGACGATGCTGGACTGAAGGATTTTACTGAGCCGATGTACATCATAAACATCGTTCAGGACGGAAAGAATGTAATCGATCAAAATATTGACCAGTATTACGGAACAGGGCACTACCAGAAGGTAGAGAGCATTATCGGCCAAGCTGACGGAACTCCTGACCAATTTTTTGAGCTTGTAGACGAAAGGTGGGAAGACTGTATTCCTGATTTGTCTTCTACAGGTCCAAGAGCTGCTGATGAGGTGTTTGTCTACCTCCAAGACGGAGCCGGAAACATTGAAGTGTTTATGGATAGCACGTTCTTGACGGCTGCTCAGGTAACAGCAATCTTAACAGACATTACAACAAACGGATTCTATGCCGCAGCACTTGGGAACGAGGTTGTTGGATTGTACACGCACACAAACGCAGGAGACACGGCGTTTACAGTCGAATTCAACGTCCCAAATTTCTACCCAACGGTAGACCAGAAAATATTAGTCAGGTATGACAATAGACGGCCAATACGAGTATTCGGAGGAGATAGCACGGTAGGAGAAGCCATCTTCTCTCCAATCGATCGTGAGGCAGATGCTTCAGACAACGCTGAAGACACTCAGTTCGTGTTCAACATTGGGTTCCCGTTTAGAAAGTACGAGATCAACCCTCGTCAGTACATCGTTGCTAGAACCACAGGGATTAACAAGATTCAGGACATAAACAAGGGAAGCCTTGGGTATATCCGACAACTGTGCATTATGTTCGCGTGCGAAAGCCGGGTGGCAGTTCACTATGCCCACAACGGGGCAACTTCTGACCAGTACTTCCCGCTGACTCACTACATTATGCGTCCGAATCGATTTGACAACTCAAGCTTCGCGACCGGGGTCATTGAAGATATTGCGTCAGACAACAACATGTTCGAAGACTATTTCGAAGACTACCCTCTTGAATATAGTATTTGGAAGTTTGGAGGTCTTAGATTCATGCAGAACATCAATCTTGATTATGCTGTTAGAGGGCCTATTGAGTTCTTGTCAAAGCCGGACTTTGGATTCGAAGAGGAGAACGACTTCTGTACTGGAGTCACATGGAGCCTGTCTAGAGCGATAAATCAACAAGACTCTCCCGGTTTAAAGACTTTCCTTTCGCTGAATCGATTTGACCTAGACGATGATGACGGCGAAATCAAGAAAGCTTGGGATGCAACAACCCCAGGAAAGGGCGACAACCTGTACGCTATTTGTGAGTCAGGGATATGCCTTATCCTGACCAACAAAACAATACTTTCTAGCCTTGAGGCTAACGACTTATCAACACTTGCTTCTGACAGGTTTGTTGGAGGTCAGTACTGGCTAGACCATGAGGTTGGCTCTAGCGATGAAATGTGGAGAGGAATGGGCGAAGGCACCATGGACATTATAACTGAGGACGGAAGAGTTAAACAAGAAGCTCTTTACATTCCTAACAACCACTCCGTGTATAGGCTAATGAGCAACGTGGTAAAAGACATAGCGAAGGACACCTACTTCTCCAGGCTTAACCCTGTATTAATCAGAATGAGGGCTGGATATCTTGATCGCATTGCTGGAGGCGTCAACCATAACCACAATGAGTATTGGTTACAGCTTGACCCTCAGAGGCTTCCGGAATTTCTTGTAGAAGGAGAAACTGAGCGAGATTCGGTAGACTCGGAAACGTTTGTGTTTGCTCAAGACACTAATCACTGGCTGGGGTCGTTTGACTATAAGTTCGACACCTACCTGTTCAGCGACAACGACATGTACGGATTTAGAGGTCTTGAGACCTACAAGCTCGAAAGAGGGTTTGAAATAAATGGAGGCCCGATAGAATATTCGCTTATAACGAACTATTCCCCTTCACCAGCCGTAGAAAAAGAATACATTCGCTTCGAGGTCATGACCGGAAAGAGAGGCGAACAAAAACCAAGTAGAATAGAGTTTTTGGATGAGGACAGAGATTTAGTCTGTGCACTAGACCCAGGAATTCAAGGTCCGCTGTATCTTAAGCAATACGACGGATGGGGTCAGCAGATTCCTAGAAAGGACCTTTCGGTTTCAGCAACCAGAGATCGGGTACAAGCTAGATTGCTATTCTGCAAAGTAATTCATATTTTTGAGGAAGACTTTAAGGTTGTAGAAACTGTTCTTCAATATAAACCGATTAAGTAATGGCAAACGGACAATCAATAGGCGCAATTTTAGGAGGCGTAGCTGGAACAACTATCGCACCGGGCGTTGGAGGAGCAGTTGGAGCTCAGATTGGGCAGACGGCTGGAGGCCTTATAGAATCTGGTGTTCAGGGCAGAAAAGCGAATCAGCTTGCTCCTGGGCTTGTAGATCCTTTGGAGCAACAAAGAATCAACGAGCTTAACCAGATTAGAAAAAACATTTCTACTGGCTCAGACGCGGCCACTCAAGGCGCCATTGGGGAGGCCCAGAAAGTTGGGGCTACAACTCAAGGGCGTATAGCTAGGTCAACAGGCGGAGATGTGGGAAGCACGGTAAACGCATTGATTAAAGCACAAAAGGGAACCCAGGCAGCTACAAACCAAGCGGTAGTTCAGGGACAACAAAGGCTTCCTTTCGTAGAACAGCTTACTCAGCAGCTTGGAACCAGAATAAGCCAAAGAACATTAGAGCTCGGATTGCTTAATCAAAACCGAGCCAAAGCGGCCTCTGCTCAGGCGGGAACGGACGCCTTACAAAACTTAGGCTCGTTAGCAGCGCTCCAAGGAACTTTACCTGGCCAAAATCCAGCAGCCTCAAGCGCAGCCACACCTGCAGCCGGAGCAACCGGAGCAACCGGAGTCGCTGGAGACATAGGAAACATCATTCAAAGCGTGTCTGGACTCCTTGGTGGAGGAGCGGGCGAAAACGCTGGAGCTCCACCTTTAGCGACACCTGGTATTAACCCGAACGCACAAGAGATTCAAAACCAAACGATTGACAACATTCGCTTAGGTATTGATAAGCAAGCGGCTACGCCTGCTATTGACGTTCCTCAAACATTTGGACTGTAATGGCGAACGGAGAAGAAGAACTACAAAAGCTTCCTAGCTTGGCCCCGGCATCGTTAGTTTCTAACAATGACGCTATGTTTCGTGAGCCTGTGTTGCCGCCTGACGTTGCCCTCCCTCCAAACGGAGGAGATTTAGGCTCGCTGATTACTCAAGAAACTCTTGGACAGTTTACGCCTGAAGGAGCGACGCCGGAGGAGATAGCTTCTATTCAAGCTTCTATAAACGCTCAAGTTCCTAGCGCTGAAATTGGTGACCCAGGAGCTTCGTTGTTCCCTGGAATCTCTCAGCCTATTAACGTGGGTCAGCAGTCCGGTCAAATAATTGGTTCTCAGCCTATATTTGTTCAAAGGGGGGGCGCGTTCCCTGCTGGAGTTGTTCAGGCTCGTGAGAAAGCTTTGGATGACGCAGCAAAAGCGAGAGCGAAGGCATTGAAGCCTTTTGACTTACCGAAGGGGCCAACCGTACAAGACCCTCGATTCCAAAAGAGCTTAAACCAGGCTGTTGTAAACACGCAGGAGAACTTTATTGCTAGAGCAGGAACCGAGTTTGGTGAAGAGCTGAAATTCGCAGCGCTTCAAGATCCAAAAACAAAAATTGGTAGAGAGTTTACTCAAGCAATGGACAACCTTGATGTTTTAGCGAGAGAGTCTGACCAAATAATCGAGTTGTTTGCTGATGTAGACTCTGGGCTTGAGAGTGGAGACCTTGTGTTTTCGGACGAAACGATTGCTTTAAGAAAAGAATTTGAGACGCTTACGGGCGCGGTAGAGGGTGGCGACATTCAAAACCTTGGAAACATGCGAGACAAACTGAACACACTTCAGGGCTCAATTAGTCTTGACAAGTTCCTAAACGACAACAAGACTATAGAAAAAATTAAGGGGACTATTGTTCAGAGAGCCGGAGTGAAAGATTTCGACGAGTTCATGGGCGTAAGAACCACGAAGACGAAAGAGTTCGACCAAGCTATTGAGCAGTTGTCGTCTGACTTCAAAAGAGATCAGTTCAAAGGCTCTCCATTAAGCAAGGAGGACATTGCTAATCACTTGAAAGGAATCCTTGGAAGCGAGAAGGTATCTAGTCTCAAGATTAGCGCTAAGCCTAAGGCTGCGCAGGTATCAGTGAAGGTTGAAGACGTAAACAAGACTCAAGGAGCGCCAAACGTTGTAAAGCTCAACACAACAGACGCTCAAGGGAACGCCACGACATTTAACATGACCTCAACGGTCAGAAACAACTTCCCTACCGACGGTAAGGCGATCAACGCTGTTGGTCTTAAGAGAATCAACTCTTCCGGACAGGTAGAGGAGCTTCAGGCGGGAATTGGAGACATTAAGCTAGTAACGTCTCAGGACGCAACGTACACTGACGCAAGCGGCAATACGGTGACCAAGCCTGTAGTAATTGCTAGAAGCACCAAGACCGTGAAAGTAGACCCTCTTGAGGGGCTTAGCGATCTTGAAAGACAGGCCGCTATTGTATCTGACCCTGACGCCGGAAAGCTTGTAGATAAAGAAATTACCGAAGACATCCCTCTGCTTTTTGATGAATCAATGGAGCAGAGAATGGAAACTGACAGAGGAAGTCTTAAGATTGGAAAAGGAGTTGCAGGAGAAATGAGAAAAGCAGCAACAGGAACTAAACCTACAGGCGGAAGCCTTGATAACTTGTAGCAGATGCCAGGAGAAGAAAGTAAAAGAAAATTACACGCATCCTTAGTTGAGAAAGGTACTTACACGAAAAGCTTCGAGGATTTTCAAGCTCAGTTTAGCACACCTGAAGCAATAGGCAGGCTACACGGATCGCTTTCTGGTTCTGGAGACTACACTAAGGGCTTTGAAGAGTTTAATACGCAGTTCTTCGCACCTGACCCGATGGCGACAGGCTTAGGGGCTCTCCCTCCGGCTATTCGCTTTAAAAAAAAAGTACCTACTACAACGACCCCGTCGGAATCGGTCTCTTCTACATCAGATTTGGTTCCTTCCGTTTCGGCGTCACCAGAATTGGATCAACAGCTTCCGACAGGGGAGACGACTCCGGCTCCTGAGGTAGTCGTACCAGAACAGTTTCAAAGACCAGACTTTCAAAAGCAGCTTCTCGAAGGGGTTAAGCTAAATGAGTTCGCTGCTGAGAGCGCGGGCGCAGTAACTCCTCCTATTGTTGATATTGAATCCCAAGACGACAGGGCTGCTAGGCTAGAGCAAAGCCTAGACTTATCTCACACAATTAGGGGGTCGTCTCCTGAAGAGGGCACGGTTGTAACAGCTATTGATTTCCTTAGAGACCCCGAGAGCCGAACCTTAACGGCTGGAGAGCACTTGGACTTTCAGCTTCAAAGCGCTGTAGAACGAAACAAGGATGACCCTGATGCGGTAGCTCAATTAACGGCTCCGGACACCAAGACTTTTTATGATGCCACCCTGAGAAGGTTTGCCAGCACTGGAGAACAGCTAGGGATAGATGTTTCTAAGATTTTTAGAGAGGGAGCTAATGCAGAGGCCAACAAAGAGGGGATAGAAAAGACTGAGGAGCAGATTCGACTTGCTAGGGCTGGAAGAATGAAAGGGGTTGACACTCCTGAAAAAATTGAAGCATTTGTAAAGAGAAGAGAAGAGCATATAGAGAAGCTTCAGGGAGTTTCTGATTTTCAGAGCAAAGAGTTTAAGGAGGGGATGAACGCCCTTACAGCGCACTTGTTTCCAACTGTTTCTACAGACGCAAAGTTCTCAGGTGCAGCAGACAATCCAGAAGGCGTTAACATGTCTAAGATAACGGCTCTTGACGCTAAGGTGTTTAGTGATTACTCTAACTTCTTAAAGCTTTCTGGAAGCAAGAAGACGGCAGAGGAGTTGTTTAAGGAGAGCAACATAGACTTCACTATGAATGCTTTTGACCACCAAAGAAATATTCTTGAGAGAGAGAAAGCCAAAGAGCTTGCTCAGGCAAACGCATTTTCTCCATTGTCAGCAGTTGAGTCTGGTGCCGCGTCAGTTGCGGGAAGCCCCGACGAACCAACGTCTGACCTGGTTAAAGCGGAGATTGATCGAATCAACCAGAAGTACCAAATGTTTGACATCCTTCTCGAGATGGGTGCCACAGAAAACGTTAGAAGTAACCTCGGAAAAGACCTTAAGTTCATTGAGGATAATTGGGAAGAAATTGAGGAGCAGCAATTACTTCAGAAGATAACCGACGAAAAGCACGAGCGGTACAAGAGCGGCGCAATGGGACCCGTAGAGTCGCTGGACCACTTTCTGGAAATCAACATAGGAAACCCTCTGAAGAGAACGGCTACCTCTGTAACTCACGGTCTTTCAACCCTTCCAAGGTCTTTTGGAATCACAGGAAAGAACACGGCTGAGATTGGAAACTTTTTTGACAAAATAGCAGAGCAGTCTGACAAGTATTTAAACGACGAGCAGTTTGAGAACCTAATTCCAACCGACCTGAAGAACACCTTTAACGAGGACGGTTCGGTAAACTGGAAAGGGGTAATCAATAAAACTCTGTACGCGGGAGCAGACATGGCGGGACTACTAGTCCCTGCAACCCAGTTTGGAAAAATGACCAAGCTGAAAAAAGCTTTGGGGTCAGAAGAAAAGGCAAGGAACGTTGGGCTTGTCGCTTCAAGCTTCAATCTTCAGCACGCTAAAAACTATCAGGCGGCTATTGATGCTGGGCTGACTGAGGACCAAGCGGTAGCATATACACTTCCTACCACTTTGGCTACAAGTTTGCTAGAACTTGTAAGCCCCAACCAGTTGCTGGTCGGAAAAAAGAACATTGTTTCTGGAACAATAAAGAACATTAAAAAAGGGGCGTCTACCCAAGACGCGCTGTCGGCGGCCTTTAAAACGTGGTCTAGAGAGATAAAGGCGGAGAACCTTCAGGAGATTATGCAGGGCCTTTCAGAGACTCAGATGAACGTAATGGCAAACAACGTCCTTGGCCGAAGAGCCTTTGATGATGAGTTTACCTCGGAGGACCTATTAGAGACGGTTTTAATAACGACACTTTTGACCGGAACGGCCTCAACTCCTGGATCCATTTCTTCGAACACCAAAAGCAAGCTGAACAGCGCTGCCTTGCTTGAGTCAATGGAGTCCATTCCTGAGCTGAAAGCCAAAGCTCAAAGAATGCTGTTAAATGAGGAGATAACTCCGGAACAAGCCCAGAGCGTTGTTGACATTCTTGACGAGACAAAAGCTATTTTTGACGGCATGCCTGACAAAGCAAGCGACAACGCGAAAATTGAATTGCTTGGCCTTGTTCAGGAAAAGAAAGAGCTTCTTGAAAAGCAGTCTTCTGAATATGTTGACCCCGCCTTCAAAGAGCAGAAGGAACAGGAGCGAGCTGAGAAGGTTGGCGCAATAGACAAAGAAATTAAAGCGGTTGTTGATAGGGACTCATCTGTAAAAGAAAAGGGAGACTCTGTTGTGATTTCAGACAAGCCCGAAACTGAATACAAGATAAACGACAGCTTTTTCAGCGAGCAAGAGATCATCGAGAAGCTTGACGACCCTGTGTTTGTTGAGTCGATAAGGAACAATGAGTCGGTGCTAGACATTTCTAGCCCTTCTGATTCAGTTATGAAAAAACTGCAAGAGGCCGGCCTTGTGAAATCTCCCGAAGACACCGTAGAAGCGAAGTCTGAGGAGGACGTTGAGGCGGAAAAAACAAAACAGAAAGAAGATGCCAAACAAGAAGCACAGCCCAAAAAGGACAGCGCCAAAACCGGCAAAACGCCAGATAAGCAAACCAAAGACGAGCAACCCGAAAAGGAAGTCGAAGAGACCGTACTAGAAGAGCAAGAGACTAAAGAGGAGGCAGAAGAAAAGACACCTCGACAAGTGCTGCTCGAGTCCCTTGAGGAAGACTTGAAGGTGGAAAAAGAAAGCGAGTTCGGAAATAAGGAGAATGTTGAGTTTCTTGAGAGAGAGATTGCATCCATCAAAGAAGAGGACGCTAAGGCCGCAGAGAAGCCCCCTGCAGAGGTAGCGGAAGCCAAGGGTGAAGAAAACCTAAAGATAGCCGTTGAGAAGATGGGAGGCTCCCCGCAAGCCCCTTTGTCTAATGCCGCTGTATTTGATTCGGTAGTTGAGGTGGCTCAAGATGCTACGAACGAAGGGGTGAAAGCGAAAGACCTTCAAAATACTGTTGCAGAAAGAATCGAGGCCGCTACTGACGGTAGAATCTCGAAAGAAGATATTAGTGAGCAATTCAAAGAAATTAAGGCTGCTGTAGTGAAGCCTGTCAAGGCGCCCAAGACGATAGTTGAGGAAGTTGCCCCAGGCAAGCTTCAGCAGGCAGCAGATTTCCTGCGCAGCAAGAAGTTCGTGAAGTCATTCAACGACATGAACCGATTAAAGTCTGACCCAACCGGGCTATTTAAAGGAGCGATCGACGGCGCTCTTGAAATCGCGGCGACAACTCTTGAGGCTACTCAGAAGGTTTCTGAGGCGGTAAACAAGGGTCTTGAGTCTCTCCGTCAATCAGAATGGTACAAAGGCCTTTCTAAGAATGGTCAGAAAGCATCTGAACAGATGTTCGAAAACACATACAGAGGGCAAGTCGCTAAGGAAGATGCTTTCATAAAAGAGGAGCCAGCCGCTGAGCCGGTTGCCGAAGGCGTTGTTGAGGCACCAGTTAAAGAGGAGTCCCCAACGGAAGACGTTGACGAGTCAGGCAAAGAGCCGAAAGCAAAAGACAGAGCTTTTCCGGAAAGGCTAATCGAAGACGAGAATCTAAGCGAAGACATTAAGGAGGGTCTTTCTGAAGACGCGAAGAAATACATCCCTATTTCGAACGCCGTCACTGTTGATGAGGTCAATTTGATTATTAAAGAGAAAGGCTTGGAGCAAACGACTAAGGACGTTCTAGACGCAGACAACAAGATGTCGCCTAGAGTTCGCGTGTCTTTATCTCAGGCTCTTATCAAAGAGTACAACAACCAGGGGACTCCAGAAGCTTTAGATAATGCCATTGAGATCGCAAGCGAGGTTTCTAGACTAGCCACTGAGCTAGGTCAGGGAGTTCAGGCATTTGCTTTATGGGACAACATCTCAGTAGAGGGATTGACCGTAGCGTATTCGAAGCAGCTCAGAAAGGCGAAGAAGAACTTCAAGAAGAAGGCGGGAGTGCTTTACTCGGGAACAAAATCCGGATACAAAAAAGGAACTACCACCGCCGCTAAGAAGGCTTTCGAAAAGTCGGCCAAAAACATTAAAAAGAAGAACGTCACGGCGTTCGGGCTTACCAAGTCTCAAATTGAAAAGAAGAAGAAAGACGCTCTAGCTAAATACAACAAAGCCAAAAGCAGCTCTGCTTCGGTTTCTTTGATTGCCTTGAACCAAGAGCAAATAGAAGCTCTCGGAGAGTATGGATTCGCGTTATTTGCGGGCGGGGTTAGAACGTTCAAAGAATGGGCTGCATCCATGAGAAGCGACCTGAATGTGCAAGACGATGATGTTCTGAAAGGAATATGGGCTTCTGCTAAAAATGAAACCGGAAAAACTCTAAGCGAGCTTTCTGAGGTCGCTGATATTGAGAACATGGTGGTTGAGCACTTCACCTCAACGAAGAAAGACTCAGACCTATCGAAGAAATTCCAGGAGAGCTTTGGTCTTGATGCTGACACTGCAAACGGTCTTGCTAAAGAGATTGAGGCGGAATTTGAAAACATTGTATCTGCAGAGAGAAAGAAATCAATGAAGAGAGCAGTAGGCACTCCGAGCAAGACTTCTATAGAGGCGATAGACAATATTTCAAAAGAGAACAACCTCACTGACAAGCAAATTGAAGACCAACTGGAAAAAGCATTTGGATTCACGGAGCTTCGTCCCGAAACACTTGAGAAGCTAAACGAGCTAGGGGCTGAAAGAGAGAATCGTCCAGAAGGCTTTTTGAGAGCCGAGAAGACTCAGGAGATGCTGTCTCTTATTGAGAAAGAGTCTGGAATAGAAAAGTCAGACCTATTCTGGTCTGTATGGTATGCGTCAGTTCTTTCAGGTCACGAAACCCAACTGCTTAACGCATACGCCAACATTCTTAACCTGGGGCTTGAGTTTACTGTGTCTGGAATACAACAGGCAGTGATAAAAGGAGACCCGAAGGCGATTGGAGGAAGTATACTCGGATTCTTTGAAGGATCTAAAAGAGCGGCTGATGAAGCTCGCCAAATTCTTAAGACTGGGGTATCTCCTTCGAAGATTACATCGAAGATAGAGGCCAAGCCAGTGCTTGAGAATTACAAGTTTAAAGGCGGAAAGTTCAGACCTCTCAACTACTACAAGTTTGTACTTAGAGCAATGACCGCTGTAGATGCCTCAGCATACATGGCTGGTGCTGGGATGATGAAGCATGAAGTCGCTAGAGACGCCGCTAAAGAAGAGGGGTTAAGCGGAAGAAAGCTCCGAGAAAGAACTTCTGAGCTAATGAACAACTCTACAGAGGCGTTCAACAACGCCAAAGAGCAGGCGGAACAAGAAATCCAAGCAATCGAAGAGGTTGAAGGTGCTATATCCCCAGGCGAAAGAAAAAGACGTGTTCGAATTAGAGCAAACGAAATTATTGAGGAAAGTATTCCGGAAGAAGTTCTGTCTGACGCTAAGGACTTCGCTGCGTTTGTAACATTCAACTACAAGCCTAAAGGTGTAATTGGAATGATCTCAGGAGCAATGGGAACCATAGGAGAGAAGTTTTCTCCATTCAAGTTGGTTGTTCCTTTTACGAATGTAGTTGCAAACGTACTCAACCAGCAAATTGATTACACTCCTTGGGGTTATTTGAGAGCTATGGGTGTCAGCCCTAGTAACTGGAATTTCACAAGGCTAGATACTTTGGCTCCAGAAAACAACAAACAACGCCAGCGTCAGGTGATAAAAGCGACGATGGGAACGCTTCTCATGTCTGGAATCTACATGATGGCAAAAGCATACGGAGACGATGAAGACCCATTCTTCAAAATCACAGGAGCTGGGCCAAGTGACTTCGGAAAGAAAAACCAGTGGCTGTCTCAAGGGAATAGGCCTTACAGCGTTAAGATTGGAGATAGAACATGGAGCTATCAGTTTACTCCTCTCGGAGTTGGGCTGTCGTTCGTAGGTAACTGGATGGACAATGAGGAGTTTGGAGAGCTTGGAGAACAGGATATGATTACAAAGTCAGCCTGGGCGCTTCAGTCTTCAGCAGGAGGCATATTCGACATGTCGTTCTTGTCAGGTCTGTCTGGCTTGATGAGCGCTCTAACAAGTGACAGCAACCCAGAGAAGCAGGCGGACAAGCTTTTTAAGTCGATTGGAAGAACTGGAACGTCATTCATCCCTAACTTCATTAAGCAAATTGACAAAGGGTTCTTTGACAACACTGTTTATGACGGGAAGACCATTCAAGCGTCTATCCTGAAGGAAATTCCGTTTGTTCGGTCAAATATTGATTTGAATCCAAAACTAAATGCGCTGGGCGGCGTAATAAAGAAGCAGGGTAATCGATTCTTTACTGACGTTACAGATGACAAGGTGTGGCTGTTTTTAGGGCGTAAAGGTATATTCATACCTGGAGCTTCGCCAAACGTAAAGATGCTTGACGGAGTTGATATGACTCACGAAGAGTTCTATCAGTACATTAAGGAGTCAGGGACAGCGACTTACGATTTTATCAACGAGAATCTAGAGTTGCTCGAATCTCTCGAGCCAAGCCAATCGCAGGACATTATAAACAAAAGGGTATCACTAAATCGAAAATCTGCCAAGATTGGGATTGCTGTTGATAGGATAAATTAAATTATTTAACTAGATTTGCTTTATGGCTGAATTACTTCAACTTAGTGTTGAGGCCGACAAAGGGGCCATTCACGTCTTTGACAAGACAGGTAAGTATCAGAAGAAGTGTAACGAAGGTGGATGGGGCGACCCAAACCTGAGGGTTACAGACATTACGAAAGCAGAAATTTCAGTGTTTCCTCCGGAGACGTCAGAACCTATTGTAATTGATGTACACCCTACTTTTCCGAATGACTCGGAAATCGGCTTCGAAATCCTAGCTCAAGACCTTGGGCTGGATGAAATAAAAAGCGGTATCTGGAAGATAGAGTACAGAGCGTCGAACGACGAGGTGTCTCTTGCTGCCACATGCTACGCGCTTTTTGACGCAGTAGTTGAATGCTGTATTGAAAAAAGAAAAGCCGGTTCAGATCCTTACGACGCATCTTCTGATGAAAACAAGAAGACTGTAGAGCTAGAAACTCTTCTCGACAATGCCCGATGGGCAGCGTGTGAAGGACGGATTGACCAGGCACAAAAAATTATAACTTACATTGACCTTCAATGTAAATGTTGTTCATAAACTAGCGCTATGTGTGATAAGGGATGTTGTTCAAGTGAAGAGTGCCACGTAAAAGTGGTGACCAAGACCGGTATTCGCGGACCTCGCGGAGCTCAAGGACCTTCGGGACCTCCGGGAGAACCTGGCCCAGCAGGCCCAGAAGGACCAGCGGGCGGACCAGAAGGCCCAGCAGGCCCAGCAGGCCCAGCCGGAGCGACGGGAGAAGCTGGAGCTTCTATTATTCATTTCCAGCTTAGCCAAACAAGCTCACCTACAGATGCGTTCTTTTCGCTTCCAGCTAACACGTTGGTAACCGATGGAGACGCTATTGAAATTGAGGCTGTCATAACGATGGCCAACTCTGCATCAGACTTCTCTATAACAGACAACTCTTCTGGAGCTGTATTCTTAGCTAAGACTGTTGTTGAAGACTCGAGCACCTTTATGGTAAAAGGAATGCTTATGAAAGAAGGAAGCAACTTTAAGGGTTACTTCGACCTGAACGATATTAACGGTGTGTTCGCTGTCCCTGCAGTTTCATTGTTCGATGTGACTCCATACAACTTCGCTGTGACAAACACATTCAAAATCAACATGAACGACGGTGTTGGCGATGGCATACTAGAAAGGCTAGTTGTTAAAAAACTTAAGAAGGTATAATATGAGCTGCCCTAAATGTAGAAAGGTGTCGGGATGCGATTGTGTCCAAAAGAAGGTAATCACCAAGCAAGGCGAAAGAGGTCCTCAAGGTGGTCAAGGCCCTCCTGGCCGTCAAGGCAGAACAGGTGATCCAGGTGCTCAAGGCCCTATTGGACCAGCCGGAGCCGATGGAGCTATAGCCCAAGGTGTGAAATTCAATATCCAGCCTGCTGGAGGGTTAAACATCGATTTGGTTCCTACCATAGGCTCGGCTGTAAACAGCACATACACTGCTACAGCGGCGACGCCTGCGGACTTGAACGCGCAATCTATCAACACATCAAACGTAATTTCTCAGCCAATCTATGCTGGAGGGGGAGGGCTAGACCCGAACTTCTCTATGTTGATAAGACTGAATATTTCATTGAATACTAGCGAAACAGTTCCTGGAACCAAGCCTGTGGTTGATTTCGCTCTTGATTTGACCGGAATACTTTCTGCAGACAGAGAGTTCTTCAGTCAAGGAGTTGAGCCGTATGTAAATGATGCGACAGCCATTTCAACGCTTCCTCAGCCATTCACTGCCAGGATGCAGATGAGTGCAGGGGTTCTCAATGTTAGAATTATTGGAAACACTGGCGGAAACCTAATTAACTTCATTCTAGGAACAACTGTTGTTTCTGAGAACATATAATGAGTGACGACTGCAAAATACCAGTGGGTCCGAAAGGGGACAAAGGAGACCCGGGAGCAACCGGCAAATCCGGAACTATGGGGCCGAGAGGTTTTGACGGGCCAAAAGGTGACGACGGAGATTCTGGAGCCCAGGGTATTCAGGGTGTTCAAGGAAACGACGGAGCTCAAGGAATACAAGGAGCTAACGGTCCTCAGGGTCCTCAGGGTCCAGCAGGTTCGGTAGTATCGATTACACAAACCATTGTGGTGCCCACGACTGGGATTTACGTCACAATCATGGTGGCCGCAAACTTTGCTTCACTGTCTATTACACAGGCTTCGTTGAGGTATACGTACAAAATTTGGTTTGACGATGGTATCGCTTTGTCATTCTGCACAGACGCTGTTCTGGCCGGAATGGTAGCAGACGTTAGAGTAAACAAAACTACAGGTGATCTAGAGGCCAACTTCATAGTAGGAACTACAGGCCCTCAGGCAATAACAACAGTATTAATTGGTCAGTAATGAGCGACGATTGTAAAATACCAATAGGACCGAAAGGTGACAGAGGTGACATTGGACCTCAGGGAGAAAAAGGTGATCAAGGTAATCAAGGAGAAATTGGTCCTCAAGGAGAGCAAGGAGCTCAAGGGGACAAGGGCGACTTGGGCGATCCAGGTCCGATTGGAGTAGCTGGACCTGAAGGACCCGCTGGAGGAGCGGGCTCACAAGGAGTTCAAGGCCCTCCAGGAGCCGAAGGAGACAAAGGGGACAAGGGTGACACCGGAGCTCAGGGAGTCCCTGGAGCCGACGGTCAAGACGCGAACCTCCCATTAGTGTTAGCTCTCGCCGGAGGTTGTGCGGGAGATTTTAGTTGCTTTTAAATAAACAGACATGGCAAAGAATCAAGACATATTTTTCACGTTAGAAGGCAGAACAATTCACGACAGTTCAACTGGCGGAACTCTTCTAACCACAGGAGCTGAGGGCTCAAAGCTACTCATGCTTCACGTTACTGCAGCAACAGGGACAGCTATAACTATTATTGTTGACGGAGAGACCCTTCTGGTAAACAGCTCTCTTTCAGCGGGAGACAACCTGTTTGACAGCGCTCCCCTTCCTTTGGACAGTAGAGGAAACAAGTATTTAAACATTTCTGCAGGTGTAGACATTAACTATACTGTAACGGGTGGAACGGCTGACGTTGTAGGATACGTAGAAGACTATTAATAATAAATAAGTGATAACTACTCAGGATATATGTAATTTCTTGGTGAAGGCTAGAGGCTGTTCATCTAAGCTTGCGTGCGACTATGTGGTAGATGTCACTTATGGATATATGGGGGCGGAAGCAAAGCTGGACAAGCTTAATTACTTGCGCTGCCTGATAAGAAGTGTTGAAAATTATGAGTTCCCTAATGGTAACGATTTTGTGCTGGATGGCGTAATACATTTAAGAGACGAACAAATCGTAGCATCTCAAAAGAATTCGCTATATTTGGTGTCACAAGGCAAGAAGATACCAGTAACTCCAGAAGACATAAATTGTCTATCCACAGAAGAACTTTGTAACGTAATTGATAGGATTAGGGTGATTTGCCCTAGTTGTTAATATAAAAAGTTATTGGTATGGGACTAGAGCCACCAAAGTACGACGATCAAAACATTTATTCGAAGCACCAAGCTGGATGCGACGCAACTCAAGACACTTGCGAGTGCTGCCCTCCTGGGTTAGTTGCTGTTTTCGATGAATGCGGAAACAAGGCTGGATGCCTTACCCCTCACGATGCTGAGCATTACAACAAGAACAAGCATACTTGCGGCGAAGGCTACATGAAGCTAGTTGACCCAAACACCGGAGACTTTCTTGGCTGTGTAACTCCTGAAGAGGCGTCTACACTTCTTGCTCAATTAAGCGACACTATCGATCCTGTTCCTACTCCTGAAACTAGTGAACAATTCAATGTTATTAACGGAGTCGAAACAATCAACGGGTCTGCTGGCGCAGGGATCTTGCACGACATGACCGTTGAGATTGACAGAGTGAATACTTCTGATCCAATCGTTATTCAAATGGCTCCACTCGTTTCTCCTCCGCCTGCTGGCGTTACACTTGTAGCGTCTCCAGTTGTTATCGACGGACCAGAGAGCACGAAAGCTATTCAAATCAACATCGATGCTAGCGTCGCTGCAAACGTATACAACTTCAACCTTGAGTTGGTTGGTGCGGGCGTAACTAAAGTCATCCCTGTAGTACTAACACTAACGTAAAATAAAATGGCAGAACCAACCTCAATCCCAACAGCGACAGAAATCGATGATTGCCTGTGCGCAATAGTTGAGACAGCTTCAGACAAACTTGTTTGCGCTGCAGCCAAGGGTGTTATTACCGTGGCTGATTACCTCAGCTACATGCAGAACCTTGACATTCATTCTGTGATTACTATCGACCCTCTCACAGGGTCTGTGGCTCACGGAATCAGCGCTACAGCGCCTCTTCAAGTAATCTTAACCCTGACTAACGTTCTTTGTAACGGAGACTCAACCGGAACAGCTTCAGCCGTGGTTACTGGCGGCGTTGCTCCTTACACATTGGTTTGGGAAGATGTAACTCCAGCGGTAGCTGACCCAGCTATTTTACCTGCAGGCTCTTTCACTTTGACAGTGACTGACACTGCTGGAACAAGCAGAGTAATCACATTCATCATCACAGAGCCAGCGGCTCTAGGATTGACGACTGCTACTACTCCAGATGGAGGCGGTGGAAACGGAACAGCAACGGCAAACGTTACTGGTGGAACCGGGCCTTACACTTACGAGTGGAGAGACAACGGTGGAACGCCTATTGTTCAAACGACCAGAACGGCAACCGGTCTTGTGGCGGCAACATATCAAGTGTTTGTCCTAGACGCGAACGGATGCGACATCAACAGTGTTAACGTAATAGTAGCATAATTATGAGCACATTTAAGACAAGCAATACCGGGAAGCTAACCCCTAAGAAATGGAGACGAATTGGAAACGGCTGCCTCCTTCTTTCTACGTCCATTTCTGGATATGCTATGGCCATGGACTGGCCTGGTGTAGAGTTCATTGTTTTCACCTCAGGTGTGGCCGGGAAATTTTTAACCAGCTTCTTCGCGGACGAAGAAAAATAAAGCAAGAAAGATGGAATTGACGTACAGCGGAATTCAGAAGGTATTCAAGAACAAGAAATATGCGTTCTTCACCAAGAAAATGGATCTCAATCTATTTGGTGTTAGAATTGAAACGGACGAGAACACATTTGATGATGTTATCGGTGTTGCATACATTGACGAGAGCGGAAGCGAGATTGTGAAAACATACCCTGCTACTACCGACCCTGGTTCATACTGGTTGAAAAACCCTTTAAACAAGAACGGCACTGCTATCCTTGTTCCTGGACAGTATAGAGGGGTTTACAAAACTGACCTTCATGCAGGAAAGTATTCCGCACTGTGTCAGAGAGGCGGAAAAGTCAAAGTATACCGAGACGGTGACCGAGACACTAAGCACGACATGAAAGAAGAGACAATCCAAGAGGGGCGTTTCGGAATTAACATCCACCGATCAAATCCGTATAGCGAGAGCTATCAGATTGACAAATGGTCAGCAGGATGCCAGGTATTTAAGAGGGTTGCTGATTTTCACGAGTTCATGAATTTGGTGAAGATGGAAGAGAAGGTTCACGGTAACGACACTCATACTTATACGCTTCTTACGAAAGCGGACGTTGAGCCAAAAAAGAGTGTGAAGGCTGCTGTGAAGGCAGCCTCTAAGGCTGGAGTAAAATCCGGAGCAAAAAAGAGAACTAAGAAAAAGTGAGAAAGCTCATTTCATATATAATGCTTTTGCTGGTTGTGGCGTCTTGTTCACCTCAGACCAGACTAAACCGTATTGTTCGAAAGAACCCTGGTCTTCTTAAGACCACGACTGAAACAATAGTGGTTAAGGACACCGTTACTATAACGACTGACCGAACAACAAAGGACAGCCTTTTCTTCTTTCAGAACGATACCGTTGTAGTAAAGGAGAACAACCTTACTATCAAATATTTTTACGACACGGTTACCAAGCTTTCGTACATCCAAGGAGAGTGTGATACAATCACAATCACTGAGTACGTTGAAAAGGAAGTTGAGGTAGAAAAGATTGTCGCGGAAAAACGAGGCTTTTGGGAATGGCTTGAGATCATTCTGTTGATAGGAGGCTTGAGCTTCCTTGTGTACATTATTGTCCTTAATAGGAAGAAGATACACGAGTACTTTAAAAACAAAAAATTACCGTAATGCTAGTAAAACTAACTCAGATTGAAAGAAACGGTGTGGCTATCGCCAGCGAGTTGATGCTTATTGATACAAGAGCTATCAACCGACCAATGGTTCAAAACACATTGAGCAAGACCGTTCTATCTGTTCAAGAGTCTATCATGGAAGGCCGTCAATCGGAAGCCAATAACTCTGTTCAGTACATTGTTGATGAGGACTTAGCTACTGTTGCGGGTCTCTCTGTGGAAATGTTCGTAGCTACAGTCGTAACCATGGACGGAAGGCCACCGGTATCAGGTTCTTCATCCCTTGGTTTTGTTGCGAGCAGAGTCGTTGGCGGAATTAGAGAAGATGGAAGTGGTAGTAAGTTTTTCTACCATGAAGACGGGGTCAGCGTTCCAGTAGAGTACGTTGTTTCCGAAGATATTAACACTATTGAAGCATCATTGTAAAAAATAGATCATGAGCCTTAAACAAATTGAAATAGACGTAGCTGATTGCTGTATCCGGGTTAGGAACGTAAAAACTCCTGCGAACCCGTATGAGTATTATGCTCTTGAAGGAATTAAGTCTGTGACGGCTAGTTTTCAGCCGGGATATGCGCCTCGTGACCCAGTTACGAACCAGCTTGAACGAGCGTACTTCCATACTGACTTGATTGTTATTTCAATCAACTTCCACAACGAGCATGAGAATCCTTCTTTAAGGTTTGACATCCAAGATGTTTCGAACCAAGCAGGATGGACTGCCGACTTGGCAGGATTGAACCAGGCGACTGCAGATGTATGTGATTGGATTACGGCTTGCAACGCTTCCGCTGGTGGCGGAGGAGCTGGATTAGCTACTGAGACGACTCTAGCGCTAATCGAAGATCGAATCTCAGGATCTCTTACTCCATTCGAGTATGACGAACTTACAATCACTTATGTCGCTGCTGGAAACGGTATCGGCGAAATTGACACTGTTGTTTATGAGCTTTTAGCTTCGACTGTAGGCACCCTGACAATGAGCTACGATGCAAGCGACAGACTTATTAACGTAATTAGAACTTAGAATATGTTCAAGTTTAACCCATTTACTGGTAATTTTGATTTAGCTGCAGGGTCGGCCCCTCTTAGCGCTGTCCTTGCTGTAGGAAACGTTTCTGGAGCGAATGACATTCAAATGACGGTTGGCCAAGTGTACGCTTCGGCCAGCGGAGGGAGTGAACTTAACCTAAATCCTTTTGGAGATAATTCTATTGTACTTGCCACTGATGGACTTTCTTATGGTGAAACCGGTATTGAGATGTATCCTGACTTCGTGGGAATCTGGGGCGCTGCGTATAGTCAGTTCTTAGCATTCAACAACACTGGAGGTTCAAAATCTATTGAACTTAGAAACGGAATTGTAGGTGAAGACTTAGAGCTGAGCGCGAAGCCAGTAGGAGGTATAACCGTAGGGGATTTAATCATATTTGACAACTCAGCAGCAGCGAAAACTACTGATAGTACAGACAAGTACCCTGTGTCGATTTCTACAGAAAATACGACGTTTGTAGCAGGAATTGTTAACTCTGCGGCTATTGGAACCATTGGAGCTAAAGTTCTCTCCGACAACACGGCTTACGTCGATCGATTAGGATTCTATCATTTAGACGGAGTTACTGACAGAGAAGGGATTCTTACCAACACTGCTTTAACTGGTAGCCACACTTGGGCGCTTCCTGATAAAGGAGGAACAGTAGCAATGACTAGCGATATTGTGGGTTCGGCAGGAGTAGATAATCGATTACAGTTTGCTGATGGTTCGGGAGGATTCAAAGATAGCGGGTATCAGCACATTGTTTCAAGTTTAGCCCTGGGGCCACTAACAAACGGAGGTAGAAATCTTGGGTCGAACGGGTTAAGATTTGGAACCGTTCACGGGTTCAGACACGACGCTTTAACTGGAGACACAAACGGATACAACTTCTCAGGCTCAGGGGCTTCAGCTCAGATTACAGCAAAGGCTGGTTCTGGAGACGGAATAACTTTATGGGCAAATAGCACCGGCACAGGTCGTAGAATGAATGTTGGAACTAGCGGTATTGCCATAAGCAATCTGAACCTTTTAACAACAGACCAAGCAACATCAGGTGTGGCTCTTGACATCCTTGGAAACTCTATCCTTCGATTCAGAGGCGCTGCTGCCGCAACTATTTCTGGTGTGACAGGAGAAGAAGGCATGATGTCCAGAGCGACGACAACAGATGCTACTTTCACAGAAACAGGAATATGGGGCTATGAAGGCGGAAGCTGGGAGAAGGTTGCGTTCAAATCAGATTTAGATTCAGGTCAGACGTACACGATTACAAACGGAGTCATTGATCGATCCATAGATTTGAGTACTTTTACGCTAGACGAATTAGGAGATGTTGTGTTTGCTATTTACACAGACCTTGCATCAATAGGAATATTAAACTAAAAAATATGGGTTTCAGTATCAAAGTATTAGTAGGTGGTGAGCGAATCATGGTTGGCAAGGCTGGTAAGCCAACTATTTACAAGACAAAAAAGTTAGCACAAGAACAGGCGAACAAGATTTCAAAAAAGATGGAGGCAAGGGTTGTTCCTTCAATCCCTGTTCACGAATTAAAGTAGTAGAGTTATGGCAATGCGAGTAGGATCAATCGACAGCAATACTGAGGTAGTAACCCAGGATGATCTTGATGATTTCGAATTTAACGGTTCGATTTCTCTAGGGGCTGGCGCTATCTTGACTCCAGCAACTTTGTCTTCCAACCAGGACGATTACGACCCCACTGGATTTCGTGTTTCTGGAGAAATTGTAAAGTCAGTTCTTAGAGTCGACTGCACGGCTGATGTGGAGATAACAGGCATAGTTCCTTCGGCAACAGCCACGGTAAACATTGTCACGATATCGAACATTAGTGCCAGCAAAAAAATTAAGCTCAAGAAACTGAACGGAGGAAGTGCGGTAGCCAACAGGTTCTTGTTTAAGGCCGATGTCACCATTGAAAAAACCGGTGCTTACACAATTTATTACGACACAACGTCTCTTATGTGGAGGCCATATAATGACCCTCAATAGACGACCATGAAGATTTACAAGGAATCAACAGGAGATTACCCAGCAGTCAAAGTTCAAGACGATGCAACACCTACCCCTTCCGGGTATGTTGAGGTTACGGATATTGTTGAGCTTGAGCGTTACGGTGTACAAGGAATCGACATCAACATTAGCGGTTGGTATGACAAGAAGTGCGTGAGAGGGAAGTTAAAAACTGCCGTTTACGCTAAAATGCAAGTAACGGCACCTGCAGACGTAGAGGACCAAGCGAAGTTTGACTTATTAACTGACGAAGAAAAATCAATAGCTACTCACTGGTTCCTTGTAGGAAAAGAAGACTTCCAGTTGGAAGTAGTAAACGATGATAGATATTGGAGTGTAAAAGCTCACGAATACAGATGTTGGACGATGGCCGTTCGCCAGGAGAGACTTGAGATAATGGAAGCTATTGTGTTCCGGAGAGTCTTAGACGTCGCCTACGCAAAAGGAGTTCTTGCAGATCTAAACCAGATAACAAAGGACACGGTTATTGATATCCATGACCTAACAAAAGAGCTTGTAAATCCGGTTAAGTCGAAAAGGATGACCAGAATGTACGTTGAGGGCTTGGAGTCTGAGGAAAACGATGGGGTTGTTGCCATCAAAGACTACATTGACGAGACGGCAGGCACTCCGTTTGCGAACGGAAAGGGATTTAGGGGTCTTGACTCAAGCAAATTTAGAACAGGACATACCCCTGACTCGGTGGCAGACGAACTGCTGAAAGTAATTGATAACACTTGGTAAAATGGCAAACTTCAATCAAGAACAAGCGGACGCTGCGGTAGAATCTTGCAGTATTCACAGATACAAACTAAAGTCGGACGCCACAAAAGGTCGCACAGAGATTGCTTTCGCTTCATCTGTTGGTGAATCATACCAATTTGATTGGGCTGAAACTGACATTGCCATGGATGCGACAAGGGAGACTATTGAGGTCTTCCTTAAGAACTTCCTAAAAAACTCCTGCGAGTATCTACCTGCTCCAGGAACCGAGAAGGCGCCAGAAACGATTTAAAACAAGCGAAATGTATATAGCCCTCAATAACGTTCGGGAGAGGCTAGAGTGCGGAGGAGTAATACAGAAGGAGAGGCTTTATCACCCGACAGACAAATGGCGTAAGTACAAGTTACTTAAAGACGTCAACATCCGACTTTCTAATGGTCGAACCATTACTATCCCTAAGGGGTTTGAATGGGACTTATCAAGTGTGCCAAGAATTTTCTGGGCGATCCTTCCTCCTGATGGAGACCATGAGATTGCATCCCTTATTCATGACTACCTGTATCGAAAGAGGTTATTTGTGGGTGACGTGGGCAACTACCAGGCTCGAAAATTTGCTGATTTGGAGATGTATAAGTGGTCTATAGCCGCTAAAGGAACCATAAAAATCAGTTGGATGAACCTTGATAATCGTACCAGATATCGAGGGGTTAGGTGGTTTGGTGGATTTACTTTTAATAAGGAAGATTAATTCCTTATTTTTGAGTAAAACAAAACCAGAATCAGATGACTAAGATTGAAATCAAAAACACAGAGATTGAGAAGTACGGAATCGTAGGTGGAGAAGCGGCGCTAGTTGGAACTCACCATTATGGTGAAATTATGATCCAATGCTTGAAGTCTACATCAGGCAAAGGCTTCTTTGAGAACGAAATAGATGAAAGACTTCGCGTCATAGGCATTTTGAAAGACAAGGAAGTTGGAGATGTTTTCGAAATCGAAGACCACGATGCAAAGGTGCTTCAAAAATGCGTAGAAGACTTTAACGGAAGATGGCCAATCGTACACGAGGACACTTCAAAGTTCATGAAGTATATTCGAGGGCTAGGGCCGGTCGGAACGGAGAGAAAAAAAGAGGAGTTGTAAGTTATTAAGTAGTAACAAAAATATCGAATAATGCACAGGGTAAATTGGAACGAGACAGGAGATTACGTTATTGCAGCCGTCACTGGTGGAGCTTTAGCTGGAGTGGTATTCAAAGCATTTGTTTTAGGCGCTGCCGGTGCCATTGGTGGTATGGCCGCTAAGTGGATTGTAGGCAGGGTTAAGAAGAAATTTTTTACAAATAAAAAGGAGTTATCATGAGCGACACGGCAAACGTAAAAGAGCTAAAGAGGATTAGGCTGACTGAGGCTGAAAATGGATGGAATTTGAGTTGGACTGAGATTCGTCCTTCGAGCGACGGTAAAACGTTCTCCGATAATGAGTGGACTGACCGAGAGTTAGTCTTTGGAGACTCTGAAACCGACACTGCCTTTGATAAACTGAAAGAACTTCACATGTTCAACAAGGCAAAGAAAAAAGGAGAGACGCCAACAGTTCCTGCAATGACAGTTACTGTTAGCGCTTCCTAGGTTAAAACGGTAGATCGTCCTCATCATCATCCATCTCCATTACTGGAGGGATATCAGACGTTGGTTCTTCTACAGTTTCATCAACAACTTCTTCTGTTTGCTCCTCAAGCACAGGCCCAAGGATCTCGTTATTTTCAGGAGCTAATGCGCTAGGCGCAAAATCCTTCAGGTAAACAGAAATCTTGTTGTTTGGGAAGTCCACTTGCATAAACAAGTCATTGGCTTCACAAATTTGGCAGATCGAGGCCAGGGATACCTTGACCTTCACCTTGCATTTCTTCTTGGTCTCTTCCAAGTCAAGCTGCAGGTCTTCGCAAATCCCTTCGAATAAATCCTTCAGGTCATCGCTGTCTTTTACTTTACAATGTAATCTAGTCATTTCAAGTAGTGTTAATTGGCCTCCGAAGGGACCAGGTTATTAAAATGGTAGGTCGTCTTCAGGGTTGACCGCTGGAGCCCCTGCGACTGCAGGAGCACCTTCGACAGGAGCTGCCTCACTTGTAGGGGCAACAGCCGGAGCTGGCTCTGTGCTAGGCTTGAAAGCGTTCCCTGAATCGATTGTATCGTTAGGGTTCTGAAGAAGCTCCCACCCATGGTATTCTCTACCACTTTGTTTTTTGGGCTTCTGCTTCCCTTTCCATTCGACAATCACTGACGTTCCTACAGGAACCTTGGTGAACTTGTCGTTTAGCACACCTGTACCCCAGATGCTGATTTCTCCGTTTGTATCTGCTGGGTCTCCAGCAAGGTGAGCCGGGTTACCAGCCTTTACAAGCTTAAGTTTGTGAACCTGTGAGTTCTTGTCCGGACCTTGGTCGTGCTCAGTCCCAAGGTAGTACCCTTGAACCCAAGAGTTCTCGTCTGCAGCAAGAGCAACAAGGTTGTTGTCCTTTTTCTTTCCAGTTTGCTTTGGCTCCCACGTGGTGCCGTTTCCGCCGCCTACAGCGGTGTAGTCATCTCTATTCATGTTGATTTGTTTTATTGTTAGATATTTGTTGATTTTCTTTTTTCATTGAATTCGGTGATATTCTCTTGACGACCTCTCGGTTTGCCTTTCTTACGGCTTGCTAGAGCGTATTCCACTTCAGGATACACCTCATCACTCATTCGAGCCTTGTACTGGTCTATCAAGGTCTTGAGTTCCTTGATATGCCGCTTCTGTCTCGCGACAGCCGCTTTAGTGTTCTGAATCTCCAAGCTCGCTGCGTCAGGAGACATGTCGGAGACTTTCTCGATAATATCACTAAGACATACCTTTTCGCCTCTAGGGTCGTTTAAAAGCAGCCTTATCTTCGATATGCCGCTACTTACTTCCATGGTCAATGTAGTACTTGTCTCGGATTGAACTAATGTAGGTCTCGCTCATTTTGTCGAGCGGAGTTTCGACCACTGTTATTTTTACCAACACTCCCAGCACCTGGAGAATCTTTATGATGTGCTCCTGTCGTAGCTGAGGGCTAGACATTGGCTGGTCTTGTTGTAGGTATTGTTTCTTGAAAGCTCTGTAGCTGACTCCGGCCTCTTTGGCGACCTTGAATAGGTCTAGGCCGAGCGCTTCGGCTCTGGCTTTGATAAGTTTCTTGATCTCAGATGAAGAAACGATAATGTCAAGATAGTCTTTATTGAGCTGTCTCTGCCCAGTGCTTCGAGTGTTTCCGTCAATCATCCTTAAGGCGTTTTGCGCCTAGTCTCTTCATGAAGTCCTGATATTTCTCTGCTATCATAATCTCGGCCTGTTTCGATTTCTTCTTTTTCTTCTTCTCGTCTTCGTCGTCACTACTGTTGTCGCTGTTGTCGGAGTCTCCCTTCATGTAGAGGAGTGTCATGTCGATACCTGGGAACTCAGCTTCGTCTGAGGAGCTTTTATGCCACGGCCTAGCTGACTTGATTTCGCCGCCGCTTATCATTTCCGATACGATCTTTGATTTATCTCTGACGAACTTCTTCGAGTGAGGGTTTCTCACGTCGTTGCCAGTGTTATCCCGCTTCTTATCCTTTACAATCTTATTTACTTCTATGAACATCTGCCCTTCTTTTGGTTTCCCAAATGTAACGATTCATACTGAGAATTAAAACTTCCGTCGAGAATATTCGGCAAGTAGTAGAGCGTCTATAATCCCATCGTGAGGCTTGGTAGACCTTTCGGTTCTCAAGAAGTCCTCTGTTGGCCATAGTCTTTTGGCGGCTAATAGGGATGTTGCTTTGGTGTTTACCGAGCCAATAGCTGGGGTTCCGTCCTTCTTTCTCTTGGTCGAAGCCTTTCGGATTGGTTTGATGTTTTTCCACATTTCTTTCTGCCATTCCTTTGGAGGAACCATGGCATGACGGCATTCGTTACCAATTAGAATCCCTTCAATTTGTCCGCAATTCTTTGAGAGGGAAACCATTGAACTCTTGCTGACTCCGAATATAATCCCTATCAGCTCCAGGGTGAAGTTGTGGTCGGGATACTTCTGTTTTGTCTTTTTGATAATCTTGTTCAGACCGTGGGGGTCGAACTTGTTGCCAATTTTGGGGAACCCTGCGCGGTAAAGTATCTTCCCGTTTTCGTCTAGAACTGCTATTGCCCCGTCTGCTCCGGGGTCTATTCCTATGTGTATCATCTTACTCTAAAAAAATCTCCTTGGTTTGACCTTCTCTCAGTGATTGGTTTGGATCCAAATTCACTTTTGTTGTGGCGGTACGCACTGCCTACGCTCCCCTGGAGCTCCTTGTAGTCCAGCGACGAGTACTTGTTCCAAATCATCGCTAAAGCGTGCTCCTCATCCATGCCTGCACGATTCAATGTGCAAGCTAGGGCAAAAATGTAATTATTCCTATTCCCTTGGTGATACGACCCTACGCTGCTCGCCTTGACAATCTTGATGCAAGTATCGAAAATGTGGCTCATATCGAATGACATAACGACACTGCTAGGAAGCTTGGCCGGGGAAAACACCCTGCTAAACATCTCCCTCTGAGAATCATCGTGCTTGATTTCGAATATCTTGTAGCTAGGATTGTAGTACAGGTCAGGGTCGTAGCTTACGAAGCATAGCCTGGACACGTTCTTCCCGCTCCTATCGATAATGATATCGTAGTTGTCCTTGATGTAGTTGCTAAGGGCGAAGAAAGCTAGTTTGTGCTCCTTGGCTTCCGTTGATACATGGAACAAAATCTTAACACCCTTGGTTGGTCCATCAAAGAAACAAGCTACATGCTCATCATTCATGAGCTCCCTCTTGAATCGAACGAGATCCTTTTTGCTGATATCGTCAACATCTAAAACAACCATGTTAGAGTACTCAATGAGCTTGTCGTCGAATCTCTCAGGGGAGAACACTCCGGAAAACGTAACACATGGGAGCCTGAACTTTACTTTCTTCACAGTATCCTTGTCCTTCGGGTCTATGCTTCTTAGCCGTTCAATCGGCTCTTTCCACCTCCCCTCTTGGATTCCCTCGATAACCCGAAGGGCGTACACGGTGTGTGTACATGCCTTAGGCCATACGTTGGGGAATATGTTACATCTTGCGTGATCCATTAATTATCTCTTTTCCCTATTGACACAGGGGCTATTAGCCACATCTGCTCTGGTGTTTTTGACCCGTTCTTTTCGAATAGGAATATAGAAGATTTATTGCCTTCAGTGTGAACAAGAATCTCATCGGACTCCATCTTGTCGAGAGCAGTGAGCATGTATCTAGAGTTGAAGGCGGTAGCACAATCAACGAGCGTGTTGGATATTATCTCCGGCTCCTCGTATGCGTAGTTCTCCTCGAATTCGTTCACAGCCGTAAGGGCTATGACTCCTTCTTTTGAAACCATTTTAGTCGAGTTGAATTCATTCTTCGAGTACAGGTTGAGTCGTTTGAGGGTGTTCATCATCTCAACTCGGGATATACACACGAAGTTGTCCTTCTTGAGGAAGTTCCAGAACTCCTTCACTGGTGGATACTTCCCATATAGGAGCTTAGCGATGAATGTAATTGGTCCGTTCTGAACTAGAACGCTGTTGCCATCCGTTCCTACTTTGATTTGCGGGGAAATATCAACACCGTCCAACATCATGGCTGTACGCTTTGGAATCATCATCTCTGGAATCTCTTCTTCGACGTGTAGGCCCATTCTGGATATCACGGTTCCATCTGTAGCTGAAACCTCAACAACGCCGTCTACGGTCTTTATAGACACTCCTGACATCATCTCACGAAGGTCTTTCGGGTTCACAATCGGGCTACATGTTGTCATGGCTCCTACGAACGCCTCTCCTGAGATCGGGAAACCTTTAAGTTTCTCCTTGTCCATGGTGACTACCGAGAACTCTTTCGGGTTAATGCTGGAGATTCGATACTTTCTCTTCTGGCCCTTGACAGAAATGATGGTCATGTAGTGGTCTGCAGAGCCTTCCTTCTTAGTTACCTTCGAAGTGATTATAACGTTCTCACAGTCTAGAAGCCTAATGGTTTGGCAGAACACCTGGGCCGGAACACACATATCAAAGTCTTCACTAGATTCAACTGTGATGTATCCTTTGATTTGCATGTCCGAAGACCTCGAGTATATGTAGCACTTGTCTCCCTTTACGGTCATGTAAAGGCATTCCCAAGCGTGAATAGTTGTCTTTTCAATCCCACGAGCTACAACGTCGAGGACTTTTACGAGTGACTCTCTATTGGCCGTTATCTTCATCTTCGAATAATTTTGTTTGGTTAGGGTCTACGAATTCATTTACTTGGTCGTGATACCACCAAAATTCATTTACTAACAGGTCTCCGTCAAGTGTTAGCCCCTTTAAGGTGCCAAACTTCCCATTTCCGTCTCTTACGGTTTTACCGAGCAAAGACTTCCATTTTTCTAATTCAAATTTCATACTTTTTGAAATTGTGGTGTTGTCGATTGGATGCCTTTCATCTTCTCGTAATCATTGAACAGGCTACTGAATAGCTGTCCCTGGAGGTTGTCATAATGAACAACTCCCTGCTTTCCTTTGTCAACGAGTTCGTCAATGTCTCGCTTCTTGTCCACGATAATTCGGAACACATGCTCATCGATAGTCTCTTTACCGATCGTGTAATAAACCCGAACAGCTTCCTTCTGGCCTATCCTGTGGCAACGCTTGTATGGCTGCTCTAGCTGGTCAGGAGTAAGAGGGAAGTTCATGAATATCACATCATTGGCATTGGTCAGGTTAATCCCGATTCCTGCAGCCTGGAAATTCCCCAGGAACAGGAAGCAGTCATCTTCCTTCTTAAACTTGTCAATGAGCTGTTGTCTCTTGTGGGAGCCTACATCTCCGGCGATACGGACGCAGTTGCCTAAAAACTCCTGTTCGAGCATCTTGAGCGGGTCTGTATATCCTGAGAAAACAACCACCTTGCGCCCTTCAGCTCTAATCTCATTGATGAGGTCTTTGATGGGCTGCACTTTGCTGGTGGCCATTATCCTGTTGAGTGAGTGGATGTTAGCGCTCATCGTGAGACGAAGCTTGGCCTTCTCTTTCTGCTCTGCAGACTCGTACTTCTTCTTGGCCATGTAGAGCTCTTCCAAAGCATCGTTGTACTCTGAGGACAGCTCGCCTACATCGAAGTAGTATTTCTTGATAATCAAGGCCGGTAAATCAATACACTCTTCTGACTTCTTTCGAATCATGAAGTTGGACATCTTGATTCTTAGGTCACCAATGTTTTTTGACCCACTGACCTTGTTGCCTCCTCTAGTCGAACTACTCAGGCAATAATCCTTTTTGAACTTAGCGAAGTTCTTACCTAAAGGATGGCCAGCAAGCTTGCAGTACGCGAAGTAGTCAATCGACCGGTTTGTAACTGGAGTACCAGAAAGAAGAGTAACCCTAGCTTTAGGATTGTTTCTGACCAGCTTCTCAACAGCTTTGAACCTGTTGGTCTTGTGGTTCTTGATGTAATGACATTCATCGATGATGATGTGTCCTATGACGTCTCTGTTGAGGTAGTCGAAGAACTTGCTAATCATCTCGTAGTTGATTACTACAAACCGTTCGCGGAAAGCGTATACACACTTGTTCTTCTTGCTATCAAGTATCGTCCATAGAATAGGATTGAACCCCCAGTCATCAGTCATGTTATGGAACCAGTTCCACTTCACCAGCGCTGGGCATATAATGATTGTCCTTGGCACCGACATGGACTTCGAGAGGGTTGCTGAGGTGATCGTTTTACCGAGCCCTTGTTCGAAAGCCCAGTAGTTCCATTGATTGTAGATGCTCACCGCCAGCGTGTGTCCCTGGTGCATGAATAGATCGTTGGGATAATTCAGCTTTGCCTCGTAGTTCGCTTTGAACTCGTTTCGACTATCCACATACATCTTCTTGAGATGATTGAAAAATCCGGTCCGATAAGCCTGATACTGAGCGCTAAGCATTACTATAGAGAAGGAGGTCTTGATGAACTCAAGTAGAGCTTCAGGGTAAGTCCTTCTGATGTCTACAGTAATGATGTTCCCGTTTAATTCAAAGCCTAGACAATGAGCTATTTCAAACTCATTATCTAGCCAGTGGTTCTTAAACAGGCGCACCCTGTATCGGTCGAGTATATCGAATGGTTGCATTGGCCTAGTAAGAATATTATTTGTCAGTGTGAGAAGGGGCAATAGACCCTCCTGAAAGCGCTTGAATTTTAGTCTCCATGTCTAACTGATTCCCCAGCCACATTTTCGCTTCCATTAGGGCTGTCATGATTTGCATAGAAATCATCTGAACCTGTGGGTTAGAGACGGACAGCTTCACGAGTTCGTTGACAGTATCTTGGATTCTCTTGCGATTGTCCTTGATGTAATCGAACTTACTGTAGTCCTCGGGAAACTCAATACCAGTCTGGTCGTGGCTCGGATAGTCGAGCTTGCTGATATGGTAGAGCTGAGTCACCCAGTTGTTGGCTCTCTCGAGCTCTATCTGGGCTAGTCCGCCGTATTTAGTGTTGATTCCAATCTTCGTCATGAAGTGGATGGATAGGTCAATCTTGTCTCTTATAGCTTTCATATCTCTTCTGATTCTGTAAATTCAACTGTTACTTCTTCGTTCTCGCCTTCGAAATCAACTTTCTCGATTAGGACTTGGTAGCCTTGCTCTTCGCAAATCTTCATGATGAATCTCAGCGTCTGACGATCCAGGAGCGAGCCGTCCTTGATGACCAGTAGTTTGAGGTTTGGATTCATGGCCATCCCGATTCGAATACCTATCCCTATAAGCATAGCGGTAGAGTGCTGGTCTTCATCCAAAGGAAGTCCTTTGTAGGTAACCATGTTCTCGTCGAACGCTAATCCGGGAACTGGTAGAGGGCTGGAAGCAAACACTTCGGCCTTCTCCTTGTCAATCTCCTTCATTCGCTCAGTCTTCTTGTCGGACTCAGCGCTTTTAGTGTCCATGTCGGACCTAGACTTCTCTAGCTTGGCAATTTCATCACAGATTGCGTTGTGGTCATCGATGTCCTTGAGTTGAGCTGATAGGTACCCGATGCTTGGCTTCTCATTCTTCTGGAGCCATTCATTGGTAGTGTTTAGATTATGTCTAGCCACGTCCAGCTCTTTCTGAAGGCAGGCTATTTGCTCTTCCTTGAAGCTTATAGTCTCCATGAACCTAGCCTGAGCTGAGGTAGCCTTCGAGTGCTTCTCGATATAGGTGGAAAGCCCGTTAATTTGAGTTCTGATAGCCTCGCCGTCCTTCTTGGTCGAGTAGTTCTCAATGTCTTCCAGTGTATATTCATGCCCTTCGAGGTTGGTCTTCATAACCTTTACCTCTGCATTGACTGTTGACCGCTCATTGTAAACCTTCTTACGCTCAACGTCAAGCTCTGCCATTTTATCGACAACCTCATCAGGAAGTAAGGCTTTTAGGATCTCCACCTGCTTCTTACGACCAGCGTCGGAAACTCCGCCAGCGTCGGTACGAGCCAGCCTAAGGAACTCCATCATGTTGAAGCTGATGTTGCCTACAATGTCGTTAATAACACTCTTACCGCCGGGAACCTTACCCCCGTCTTCGTTGGTAATAGTGATACGCCCCTTCTGATGCTCAGGGGAGAAGTATAGGCCAATGTTGTATTTGACGCTCTCTCCTTTGAACTTACCGCCCACTAGAAGCTCTACTGAGCCTCTTTCCTCACCTTCCTTAACTGGTTGCAGAGGGATTATTTTGGAGTTGATAGGAGATTGAATCGCCTGGATAAGGCTGGACTTGCCTCCGGCATTTGGAGCGATGATAATAGCTGAGCGCCCTTCGAAGACTACTGTCTTGTGAGAGATGTTCTTGAAATTCGTAATCTCAGCCTTGAGTATTTTGATACCTTCTTCTTGCATTTAGTCGTTTGTTGTCGGTTATTTAATAGTTCCATCGCTAGTGTCTTCAGCGATCTTATTCAATGCTCCTTGATACTGTGGACACTTGTCCTTCACTGGACACCATCTCTCACATCGTTTGTCTTCCCCCGGTCGGTGCTGCACATACATATCAGAATACCTGTTCCGGTTCTCGTGCATGTACTGGTCAGCGTATGCCATAGAAGCGCAAAGCTTCACAGCCTTCTTGTAGCCCTTTCTCATTACAGCGTACTTGGATTCGGTAGACCATCGCTCAGCTCCTGTACATTGAGCTACGTTACCTAGAAGAGCCTGCTTGTGGATGTTGACTCTCTTTCGGAGGTACTTGTCCATTGTAGCGTCATCAAAGAGCTGGATGGGAATCGTTTGAACTTGGTGCTTTGGGTAGTCTCTGCTTCGCATTAGGCCGTTAGGAGACCAGTCGCGGAAAATGGCGACAATCTCAGCCTCTTTAACTGGGAGTCCGTTCATTCGAAGCATGTATGCGTACGTGTTGAGCTGCGCGTACCACTTCTTTTTGGACTCTTCGAAGATAGCCATCCATACACTACAGTTCTTGTAGTCGGAAAGCTTCTCTAATGACTTGGTGTATTTGTCGAGGGTGCCGGAAATGACCATACCTTCGACCTCAATGGTAAGAGATTTCTCCATTAGGACATCAGGATTCAATGCGTCCGGGAAGTTCTCTTCAATAATCTTTTGGATGTATGCAGCGCCCTTCTCCTGCCCCATGTCTTCTAGGACCGCCTTGGCTTCGAACAGCTTCTGACCTTCCACCTGGTTAATCTCTCCAAGCTCGACAACCTTGTGCACGGCTGTGCCCATGACGGCCCATATCATGTCCATGGCGTCTACTTCAAAGTCGTTCTGTCGTTTTAGGATTCTTACTTGGGGAGCATCGATAAGTTGAGTAACTGAGATGTCTCCATAGGTTCGGTGCTTGTCCACCATTACGGCTCTAACTATAGCGTCAGGAAGTCCGTGTTTATTCGTTATTAGTGTTCCCATAAAGTCTGCTGATCTGAGCCAGTAAAGATAGAAAAATAATTGAGTTATTTGGGCCAGCGAAGTTCTTTAAACTCTTTCCAGTTCAAGTACCCTCTTTTTTGAACGGGTTCGTTTATGTGGCATTTAATAGTGCCTGAGAAGATGCCGTTCTTCAGGTCTGACACCTTGTGGCCCCTTTCTTTTGCGAGTAGGTATTCATGCCTCTCCTTGTTCGTGATAAGCACGTAAAAAATCCAGAGAAATACTACCCCAATCTTTTTAAAAATCATAGCTATTCGTTTTCAACTTTCTTAAATCCTTCACCGAACTTTTCGGCGTTCTTGTACTCTTCAGCATCAGGGATGCTTCTAATATCTAGGTTGGCTTCCATGAAGTGGATGCAGTCAACGATGTATTTGTGCAGTCGCTTCTTGGTCATATCTCCAACACTTAGGATATATGGAAACTCTTCACCTTTACGAATCATCATCTCCTTGGCGCAATATGAGCTCAGGAAGTAGTGAGCCTTAGCCTTGTCCATTCCCTCGTAACCAGCATTCACTAGCCCCATCATAGCCACATCTAGTAGTGGACCTCGGTAGTAGGCATACATGCGAAGCTTCTCTTGTGATTTGACCTTGGGCTGAATGGTAACAATGAGTTCAGTGTTAAGGTTTTCGAACATATAGGAGCGAAACTCAGTTTTCATGATGAGCTCCTTGGCCATTCCTCTGGTCGTGTGTCCCTCTACTGGGGTAAATGTGAAGTGTGCTTTCATTACATCATAAGTTGTTCGTAACTGAAGTGGTCACCAAGGGCTTCCTGGATCGTAGTCATTTCATTGGGCTCGAATCCCAGCATCTTCTTGTTGTACATTCGAATTCTCCGGCTAATTCTAATCTCTCCCCTAACGAACGCCTTCCCTTGGTCGGTGATACGCCATAGTCCGAGCTTCGTAGCGCCCTTGTCTTCCTCCTCTTTAATCATAGGGTCAATGAGTCCCCAGAACCTCAGCAGCGTCCAATCATGACCGTTCTTGATGCTGTTCTTTCGAAGGTGGTCTTTGACATGATGGTACTCGGAGTCTCCAAGTCTGTACATTTCGATCAGAATCCTGGCCATCCCTGAGTTTAGAGGTCTCTTGTATTCTTTGACGTATTGCCCACACGCTGGACAGTGGCATCCTTTACGAAAGCCTCGTCTAATGAACTTCTTTGCCTCCTCCAATGTCTTCGTTAGTTCCATAGTAGATTAGTCGATTTAGTGTAATTAGAATTTCTTCGTATCGTCGGTCGCCGGTCTCATGTAGTTTGAGACGAACTAAGCGCCGGAAAACGTCAGGCATGAGGTAGGCTTTCTCTTGATTGCAATCATAGCAGCAAGGAACCTTGTTGTTAGGCAGGTTGCTGATACCGTAAGCCTTGAGAACCATGCTCGGGATGAGGTGGTCTTTAGTCTTTTTGTTGGGAAGCATGAGGAGCCTGCAGAAGAAGCATACCTCCTTGTTTCTGGAGTGCTCGATAACGAAGTCCCAGTCAATGTTGAAATAGCCTCTATCTCTGAAGTGAACGACCCCCTGCTCTTTGAGGGTAGAAAGAATCCTGTGAAGGTTGGCCTTGTCCCAGACCCACTTTGTGACCGTTACATATAGCCATCCGTCCTTTTCCTCCATGGAGATGACTTGGCTCTTGGGGATCCAGAAGGTGTGGTTTTTGAATCTCTTGAATAGGTAGGCTTTGTCCGTCTGTGACTGTAGTCTATTGGGCTTTATTTGAAACGTTGTTGTCACCTTCTTTGAGTTCTTCTAGTTCTGCTTTAACGAAGCCTATTAGCAACCTGTATTGCATGATAGCCTCTTCTCGGTGTTTCCCGGAAGCCGAGTTCACTAAGGTAAGCATAAAACTCTCACATCTATCAACAAACTCAAGGATACTTTTGTATCTCTCCTGATTGTCGAAGCACCATTTCAACAGGGCTGTGAGGCGTTCTTCGGCTGTAACTCTAAGTGCGTCCTTTAGCTCTGGGTCGTTCACAAATGATAGCGTGAAGTGCTCCAGATTAAAGAGTATGACGTCCTTTTTAGACCCTTGCAGGTATGCTCTCATCGCTGGGACTGATGAGTGTATTCGAATGTCATTAGCGAAGTATTTGTTCTTGAAGAGCTTGAATGTCATTCCTAGCTCTATTGATTCGCTGTCCGGCATTTTTGCGATGTGGTAAACCTTAAACATTAGATAATTTTTAGATCAATAATTCCATTATTCATTGCTGCATACACCAGCATCGTGTCGTTCTTGACATCGAATATACCTAGGAGGTTTCGTCTTCTTGAAACAGCCGCCTGGATGGTTATCCCGAGGTTGTTGGCGATTAGCGCATGACCGTTACCTAGAACGATTTGCTCAAGAACCTCCATGTGCATCGCGTTAGGCTGTTCGATGTTGGTAATCTTACCTACATTAATCTCAATTTTTATCATATCAAATACCCTTTCTTTCGTGCATCGGCTGGATGCAGGTGAATCTTTATTATGTGGCAATCATGGCAGCAAGCCATGAACCACGGGACGTGATAAACTCTTTCGCCGTTCCTACCCCCTTTGTGGTGGAGCTCGGTCGAGTCATCCCCACACCCCTCGTATTCACACTTAGGATGCGCTTTCATGTACTTATCTCTTTCTGATCGATATCTAGCCAGTTGTTCTAATCTATTGTCAGAGACAGGCTTTATACGCTTAGAAAGAGATTTCTTCTTGTTGGGTTTCTTGTCGGTACGAAGATACTGATGCCACTTACAGTAGCCCTTCCCGAATCTCGGGTTAGTACAATCGCCCTTCAAGCAGTCCTTAGCCACTACTCTTCCTCGTCAGACTTAGACTTGTCAACAATAGCTTGGAAGGCTTCGTCGAACATCCCTTGTCGAGCCATGCTCATAATCTGAACCATCTTGAATCGATCCTTTGGCGGAACGTATGAGGCTTGTGTAAGCACGTCATTCAAGAAGTTGGAGTATCCACCAAACTCTTCGACGGCACCTTCGGTCTCATCTAGCTTGTCGAGGAATATCTCAACTGGCCCGGTAAGTGATTTAAGTTTCTTTTCGAGGTTTCTCTCAACCTGAAGTACTCGAAGCGACCCTTGCTTCTCAGCGCTTCTACGCTGGGCTCTGTTGCCGTCTTTAAGGCGTTTCCTGAGCCAGTATCTTTCAATCTGCATGTCGGCGTCATTGACAACGGCCATGTGGCTAGATGCTATTTGAAATAATGCGTGGTAGGTTACCAGTGAATGGTATTCCTTGTCGCTGTACCCGGTCTTAGCGTTTTCTTTCTTCGGGGCTTCTGCTGTTTCTGTGCTCATCCTAGAGGTGTTGCTATTAGTTTGCAATTTAAGACTTTTAGTAGAGATTCTAGCTTCTCTTGGGAAGCATTTGTTTCTTCGCCTCGTTCCCACTGGGAATAGTACCCTCGATTCCATCCGGCTTTTTCGGCCAGTTCGGTCTGGGTCATGTTGCGATACCTTCTCATCATCCCTATCTGACGGTGTAGTGGTTGTACTTCTAGTGCCATATTAAGTGTAAGTGTTTCTTTTACAGATGATTGGTTTTCCTTTTCTTGATGCTTTGGTGGCGAGCTTGTCGGCCATCTCATTGAATGGGTTGCCTGCGTGTCCCCTTATCCAAATGAATTTAAGCTTGCTCTTGCCGTCCAGGTGTACTTTTCTGGCGAGGTAGAACTTACGCCATAGATCGATGTTCGCTTTTGAGGACATGGTGTTGTTGGCGATGTTGTTGTCAAGCCACTCATTGGCCATATTGATAACATGTTCATTATCGCAGTAGATATCAATCGTGTGTCCCGGATTACACTTCTCAAGGGCGTGAATGACTCCTCGAATCTCCATGCGAACATTGGTTGTATCGACGAAGCTCCTTGAGTGGTACTTTTTCATTCTCTTCCCTAGAATGAAGACTACCCCGAACCCGCCTTTCTTTTGGAGGTGCTTGTAAGATCCATCTGTGTAGATTTGGATTGCGTCAGTCATTCTTTATCTCTTGTTATATCTATAAGTGCTAAAAATCCTTGAGCGGGCTTTCTTGGAGTCAGGCTCACGTCTCCATTCCACATTGCGTTCTCTAGGTCGAGAGCCATTTGAAACTGCTTCTTGACTATTGATAAGAAGTACTCGTCGTTGTAGTATATCGCACTCCGAAGCTGGTGTATCTCCTTGCTTTGCTCGGCAATCTTAATTTTGAGCTTCTGGTAACTACTTAGTTTCTTCTTCGCCATGAGTGTTGATTTTTTTTTAACTTCTATGTACTATTGCACATGTTTAACTGAAATGCCGTATAGTCTCTGCCTAGATTTAATGGCTCTGTATGATGAGGTGCTTCGCGGGGCGGAAAGGCTCTTGCTTGTTCTTGACGGTCTCTAGATAATCTAAGGCCTCCTGTTCTTCTATACTATTATACATATTATTTTTTTATTAATATTAACGATAGCGGTGTGAATTGATTATCTTTTATTTCATGATAGCCTAATGATCTCATGGTGTTATAGTGTTCTTGTTCTACACCAATGAATGGCAGAAGATAGTTGTGCCCACAACAACACCCTGTTGTTTTTATGCCTTTACTCCATAGGCTTTTAATTTCATCTAATAGACAGTTGTCTATTGATACGGTGTTACCCCTTCCAAATGGCTTACTTAAAGCCGTAGCATTGTCGTACGTTTGGGCTGATATGTTTACACAATTACACATTTTTTCAACACTATATAAAAGTAACCCTTCGGGTCGCACAAGCTTACTTTTATACTTGCGTTAGGTTTAATTACTCCTTTCTTGTGTCAACCTTTCTTTCTTCATCCCAAAATTGCCCCGCTTGTTCTATTTCACTACAAGGGTTATCTTTTCTTTCTTTAATTAATCTGTTATACGTTTCATAATGTCCTTCCTCACAATCTTGTAATTCATAAGCATCATACCAACATTTTTCACAACTTGCCATATCTTTATTTTTTTTAATTAAACTAAACCTAACACTCTGTAAATGGCATACAAGTACAGCCACTTACAGTAACCGTTATAAATGCTTCACAAAATAATCACTAAGCCCTGGCTCTGATCCGTCAAACTCGTAACCTCTCGACACATACCAACGGTGAGTCCATGCCCTAGCATCTGCCCATAAGATAGCCTCTTTGCCCCCTAGTGATCTTATAATGTTCTCGCGGTAGTCTTGTAAGGCTGTACCGAATCCCTGCCCCTGGTGGCTCTTATCTACGTTCAGGTGTGATAGTTCGCCTTGCATGTCCCTGTCTAAATACACAACCAACTTTGCAGAGGCTCTAATAGTTCCGCTTTCGTCTTCGGCAATTACAATGTAAGTGCTTCGGCCTTTCGTTGTCACTTTGTGATGTTTGATTTTTCCGATCATTTACCAACCTTCCAATAGAAGTCGCAGTACTTAAAGAAAACTTTGTATTTAAGTAAGTCCAGTGTAATTATATATAGTTTCTTTTAAGTTCTGGCCTGTAGAATATCAATATCTAATTCTAAATTCAATCTCTCGCGCAAGGTTACGAAGTTCTCCAGATGTGAATTTAGTAACTGCTTTCTCCCTATTTTCATCCATAAGCCAATCAAAAAGACGCTCGTTGTTTTGTTCCAGTTCCTTGATTCGGTCGTCTTTATATTTGGCATACTTGGCAATTAGGGCCGCGCACATCATTCTATCTATTTCCTCAACGTGCGCCATCCTGCTATTAAGCGATTCGTTCACGAACTCTAAATAAGGCTCCATTTCTTTTTCAAATTCTGTCATGATTCTAACGTATTATTGTTTCTTGTGTCTCTCAACCATGTTACCGAAAATAAGTATTATTATAGATGTGATGTCACACATTAATTCTTCGGTTGTTTCTGGAAGCCAGTTGCCTCCGAAGTGGTTGGTCATGGTTATTGAGAAGCATACCGCCCAAATCATTATTAGTATTCCTAGTATCTTCATCTTACCAAGGTATTAATTAATGGTCTGCCGTGTAGCTTTTAGAGGTCGACTTTCTAGTTTGGCAATTCTCCCACCAGCTACACGGTACTATGTTTTTACAGACCAAGGTTAAATTTTATCTGGTGCTGAGTTCTCACAGCTTTGACACCGACTATCACGGCCTTGTATCTTAATGAACGAATTATTTCTTGTTGTTTGCATCTTCTTCGCCGTTATCGTAACCGTGATCATACCCCTGTTGGTAAGCTGTGTTACTATTTAAAAGTTAGATTAGAGAACGTCTTGCCACCCTCTGACATAACGTAGTTCTCTTGGTTCTTGTATAAGGCGTAAAACTGCTTACCCCCTTCAGATGACAATATCGCGTAAACATCCTCATCATCAGTGACGCTTGAATTTTCATTGCATCCGTGCATGGCTTCATACATTCTTACGAACTCTTTTTCATTACTTTCTCTAGTAACAACAGCATAGTTGCCGCCTAGTACGATATTTATTTGCACTCCTGAGCTTGGCACTTTTCTTAGTGTATACATGTATTTGTGTTTATATATTACCTTGAATTAAGTCGGGTCAAGGCTTAACCGAACGTTATCTTATTAGTAAATAAATCACTACGCCTATGACCAATCCAATCATTACGGGAACTATTGCGCTAGGGTACTTTTGATATAAATCTCCTTTGTCTTTCATCTTACGAACGTTTAAAATTCTGATAAATATCTAAGCGGAACTTCTTTGTGCCAGAATCCAGTTGCGCCAACCTTCTCAACTAATGCCCTGGGTTCGTCGAACTTCTCACCTGTTTTTCCGCACTCAATTAGCGGATAGTAAACCACCCTCCACTTGTCGGGCTTGCCGTCCATGGTGTAGGTCTTTTGGGTGTAGTAGAATGATTGCATATCGAAGGTTATTTTTTGTACGCCTTGCACTTTTTGCCGTCAAGGTCGCAGGTGTTTTTTTCCTGTCTATCAATCATGCGTTGTGTTTTCGCAATCTTATGGCGTAGGTTTATCAATTCAATTTCACACGTCCCCGTCATTGGGCTGACACATTGTATCCCGTGTTGTTTCTCTTTTCCACACTCTATACACTTTGGCATAATTGAAGGATTTAATAAAACGCTTCACCCGCATAGTCTGCAAGTTCTACTAAGTTATTTAGTTCATTTTTCGTTAATGCTTCGGGGTCTATTTCCTTGTCTTCAAAAAATTTGCGAAGCATAAAATAAGGGTCGTACCACGACTCGCTCACCCCCATGCTATTCTGTCCCTTTCTTTCTGTGGGAGAATTTACCTTTTCGAGTATTTGCTTTTTTGTTTCCATGTCTTACGAACGTTTAGTTCTCTTCTAATCCTCTGAAATACCACAATGCCGCCGTCAATGGACACCATCCGATTTCCTTACCTATATCTCTCCAAATGGTTGAATTGTATTTGAAGTTTGGGTAGTTCTTGAATTTTGATTCAATCAATTCAATCTGGTCTGGTTGTAGTCCAAAAGTGACCTTCATTCCAGCCTTATCTAATTTGTCTCCTATATCCATAATCGAACGTATTAATGTTTTTCAATTTTCTTTACACGTCCTGAGAGCGTGGTAACTTTTCGCTGCTTTCTTTACAAGTAAGCGAACGATTGGTTTTTAATTTGTTAACATGGAAGGGCTCGAACCTCCGACTCTTTCTTACAGTTTGACTACTTGCATATGCTTCGTCTCCATGCCTTGCGATTTTCTACTAAGTAACAAGGGTTGCTCTACCAACTGAGCTACATGCTAATGAACGTTTAGATTCTTCGTGATTGTATCGTGTACATGATTGTTCCTATCAAAGCAATCGGCTGTGCTGTCAACATAAGCGCAACACCTACGAAGGTGAATTTTGAATCCTTTAATACTAGCACAAGTAGTGCGTTGATAATTACAATCGTTATCCAAATTAATCCTATTGTTTCCATGTCTATCGAAGGTTTAGATTAGCTCGATTTCCCATTCAAAAAACAATTCATGCCCTTTGTTGGTCATCAACTGAACATCACCTGAACCGTCAGGAAGATAGTGTCCTTCGTAAACTTGATTCGTTGATTTTACTTTAAATTCTCTTATAATCATAATGAAGGTTACATTAAACTATTGTGTATTCTGTGCATTGCTACCGCTTGATTTCCGTAGTCGGCAAGAGCTAATTTATTAGCCAATTCAAATACTTGGCCTTTCAGTGGCTTACCTTCTTCCAATTCCTTGATTCT
>Ga0255049_10000033_pt1 | contig 73847 bp, 61 predicted proteins | sample JV7_2_3_MG_FD_183615 | JGI IMG/M metagenome (GOLD analysis project Ga0255049, IMG submission 183615) | Seawater microbial communities from Jervis Inlet, British Columbia, Canada - JV7_2_3 | ecosystem: Environmental > Aquatic > Marine > Inlet | place: Canada: British Columbia | collected 2016-10-06 | reverse complement strand
ATGTACCTGGCGGAGCACAAAGACGCATCCCGCATAAAGGCCAATATCCATATGGACATGGTCGGCGGCGGCCAGGTAACCAAATCCGTATTCCGCATCTCCGGCGGGCCGTACAGCGTTCCGTCTTTTATCAGTGATCTTGGTTATGAGATCGGTCACTTCGTTAACGATCAGACCAAACGATACGCAGATGGTGAAGATGTGGCATTTCCGTTGGTTGCGCCTGAAGGCGGCAAGGAGCCGCAACTTGCGCTGATGGAAGGGCTCGATATGGGCAGTGATCACGATGTCTTCTTCGAGGGAACGTGGCGGATACCGGGTTTGTACTTGCATGACTGGCCGGATCGTTACATTCACACGAACTACGATCTTGCTGCCAATATCGATCCTACCAAGCTCAAGCGGGCTGCATTTACAGGTGCAGTCAGTGCATGGTATCTCGCCAACTTTTCTGATGAAGATGTGCCAGCGGTCATGACTCTGCTGAAGCGAAATGCATTGCAGCGTAGTGCCGTACTGGTAGAACGTCGGGCTCAACTTCCATTGGTCGATAGAGCGCCTGCGACCAGAACGCATTTCGAACTGGAGCGTCGTAAGATCCACAGTGTGGAGCCATTCGCGACACTGCCGGAGAATGATAATAAATCTGCTGTTGCTTATCTGGACAAACTACAGGCACTGCTTGCGACGCCAGAACCAAGGATCAGGCTCGAGCGAAATGAAACCGTTTATGAGCGCAATTCTGATATTGAAGGGCCGATGCACGGGTTTGATTATTCTTACATCGATGACAAGCTTGGTGCAGAAACTGCGGCAGACTTGCAGCTTGCCAACCACAGCACACCATACGGTGGCGGCGGGATATTTACCTACGAAGCACTAAATCTCGTCGATGGAAAACGAACAGTCAGCGATATTCGAGATTGGTTGGTGGCGGAGCTTGGCGATGTGCCTTTGGCGTACGTTGCGGAGTACTTGCAGGCTCTGGAATCTATTGGCGTTATACGCCCTCAGTAACCTTTGCTTCCAAACAGCCACTTTCTTGCTTCTTCTTCGGTCATGAAGAGTCGGCCCGGAAGAAGTCGATTGAAAAGTGCGGCGTCGACAAATCTAACGGTTTTGAGCGCATCCGGGTTCAACTCGACCCAGGCGATTCGGTATTTGGTATTGATGCCAAGTTCGCGGAAGAGTTCGACATGATCGAAGCCGTCCATTATCGGCATTACGGTTAGCGATTCGGAAATGCCGAGGACTTTGTAGCAGTCGTTCGCTATGCACGCTTCGACTACGGCGCTCCAAAGCTCCCGTGACCATTCGATCGATTTTTCGCTGCGCGATTCAGCTCGAATGTGGTCGCCTTCGAACGTGATTTTCATGGTTCCGGTCATCAGCCGACTCCGTTTATTGCGCGTTCGCAAGTACTACAATAGGTAGAATAGCAGCTTCTGCGAAAATTACCGGACCGGTATGAGTGACGCCACAGCAGCACAAAATATTCCCGTTATCACGACAGTAATTTGCAGCCCAAACGCCGCCGAGGCCCAGCCCACTATCAAGCTGCCAAAAGCCGTGCCGCCAAAGGCGATCATGCCCCACAGGCTGCTGACTCTGCCTCGCACTTCCTCTTCGACGAGAGTCTGGATCAGTATCTGCGAGCCTACGCCACACAGCGAAAGAATAACGCCCAGCGAGACTACTAAAGGCACCGCGACCCAGAATTCGTTGTTAGCGCCAAATATCGCGATGAGAATGCCGGCCACCAGCACGGAACGCTTTACGACGTTGCGATTCAGCCAGGCCGTATTTCGGGCGAGAACGAGGCCGGACATGATCGCGCCGACGCCAATTGCGGCGGTCAAGGTCGCAAGGCCTGCGGCACCACGCTCGTAGATTGCATCTGCAAACGCCGGCATCATCTCGAGTGCACCGCGCCCGAAGATGGAAGCAACTGCTACCGTGATCAACAAGCCGCGAATCGTCTTGTGGGTAATGGCATAGCGAACACCGTCAAGCAGCTCCGCCCACACGTCGCCCGGTCCCTTTGAGCGAGGTGTGGTTGGTCGCAACTCGATGACAGCAACAGCAGCGATTATTGCCAGATATGAAATACCGTTGATCGCGAACGCTGTGCTGACACCCGATGTAGCAATGATGAGCCCGGCGATGGCCGGTCCAACCAATCTCGACACATTGAACGATATTGAGGCGCTCGCAATGGCGCTTTGCAATTGCGATTTTTCAACGAGATTGGGAACGAGCGTCATTCGCACGGGTGTATGCGCGCCATCGAGCGTACCTTGCACCAGCGATTGAGTTGTCAGGACGATAATGTCGACAAGGCCAAACCAGGCCAATACACCCAGCAGCAACATATTCAGGGCGCTGAGTGAGTTGATAATTATAGATGCCTTGAGCCGATTGACGCGGTCGGCAAGCACACCAAACACCGGCCCGAACAGAACCGCAGGCGCGAATTGCGTAAACGCGACGATGCCGACCCAGAGCTCGGAGCCCGTGAGTTCCCATGTGAACCAGCCCAACGCGACTCGGTAGATCCACAGACCGTGCAAAGACACCGTGCTGCCGATGAGGTAAATCAGAAAGCTGCGGTTGGACAGCGCGGACTTGGTCATTGTGAGTAGGGTCAGACGCCTTCGTCGGGATACGGGAAGTCCGCTGGTGGCGGCAGCCCGTCTTCGACCCAGGACCGAATGCCAGCGTCACAAATGGCGTATCCCCAATTGATGAGTCGCCTTTGTGTGGTCTGGTCCTTGGCTGCGAGGTCGGTGGGGATATCGGCGAGTTCGAGAGTACGTTCGCGAGAGCAAGGCAGTTTGTCCGCGGCAGGATAGCCTTTGATATCACTGCGAATGCTGAAATAAACGCCGAATTTTTCCAGTGAAGCCAGCGAAGAAATCAAGACTCGCTTGCGCAGTGACCGTACCTGGTTATCGATTGTATTCATCACGCGGTAGCTCTGCAGCGCCCAGTCACCCACAATCTTCTCTTTTGGCTTGAACTTGCCGCCAGCGTTACTAACGATGAGAGTCTGAAAGTTCTTGAACACAGTCTCCAAACCCAGATTGTCGTAGACACCGCCGTCTGAGAGTGCCGGTCGAGTGGTATAGGGAGGCTTTTGCAAGCCACTGCCACTACCGGGCGTGAATTGCGACTCGTCGTATTTGAATCTGGCCGGTGACAAGAATGGTGGGAATGCCGACGATGCACCGACCACAGATGCAATCGAGTCCGTTGGATTCTTGATTTCCCCAACGCGCCAGTCGCGTGTAAACGGTTTCGAGAATCGCCACAATGCACCGGACTGCAGGTTGGTGGCATTGATTACGAAACGTGGAGAGTCGGGCAAGTCCTGTAATGTCTTGTCGCCGTATAGGCGTCGTCGATAAACACGCGCAATACTTTTGCTAACCGTACTAATCACCGCGGCCCAGGCGGCAGTCCATATGGAAACGGTAGTTTGACTCGCGAAGCCTTCAACAGGCTTAACAACCAGTTCGCGGAAACGCTCCAACAAGTCGTCGTCGTCCACTCTTAAGTCATCCCAGGCGAGTCCGAGAGCGCCAGCGATAATGGACCCGCCGGAAACAGAGGAAACGCGTTGCAATGTGCCGATAGGACCGTGCTTGCCGGTGCGATTTTCAGTGCCGAGATAACCGAGTTCGGCCAGGCGCCACAAGACACCAAGATGAAACAGCATGGCGCGATAGCCGCCACCGCTGAGGCACAAGCCAATACCGAGCGCGGGCGGATCTCCGCCAGGCGCATCCAGGCTAACCGGTGAGAGTTCTTCCTGAGACATTGTGGGACCGATATACCATATTTCGGTCATTCATGCGGAGGGGCATCAGGCGTTTCCGTATTTCTTGAAGAGCAGGTCCTTGGCCTGACCAATCCAGTCGTCCTGTTCCATGCGGCCTTTGAATTCTTTTAGCTCCGAATTGACGCGGGCGATATCGGAAATATCGAAATTGGCAATCTCCCGGAAGCTGAAAACACCGAGTTCGTGCAAGGTGTGTTCAAACACTTTGCCGATACCGATAATCTCTTTCAGATCATCCTTTTCTCGCTTCGCGGGCTTCTTGCCGTTCTTTTTTTGCTCGGCAGCCGACTTGCGGGCCGCTTTAAGCGCCTGTTGCTGCTGTTTTTCCATTTCGGCGAAGTTTTGCTCTACTTCATCAAGGCGAATGCGCAGTGTCTCGGATTTCTGTTCGGATTTACCGGCGTGGTCGCGATAACGAGTGGCATCGTCTTCATACTGCTTGCGACTGTTCTCCATCGACTTCAAAACTTCCGCCAGTTCCTTGTTCTGTATCTTGAGCTCTTCCTGCTCAAACACATCTCTCTTGAGCGCATCATTTTCCTGCCTTGTCATTGCGCTATCGTGTTTGAGTTGAGCGTTCTCAGCTTCCAGCTCAATCACGTTTTGCTCAAGGGCATCGAGGTTTTCCAGCCGTTTCTTCGCTGCAGCGAGCATCTTGTTAACGGACTCATGCTCCGATCGTGATGCCTGCAGAAGATTGCTGAACGATTCATACTCAGCCTTGGAGTTTCCGATCTTGTCTTCGAGTAATTTGCGTCGTTCGAATGCTTTTGTGAGTTCGCTTTTGTAAAAATTGCCGGACTTAATGAACTCCGACTGCAATTCATTTGATTGGCGTTGCAGCGCTGCCATTTTGTTCTGAAACATAAGCATTTTGGCTTTGAAGTCCTCACGTTCGGCGCGCAACGTAAAAACGTTCTTGGTTAGAAGTTTTTCTTTCTCAAGCGCCGAATTGAGCTCAGTACGAGTCTTCGTGACGGCCATATCACGCTGATGAATCACAGCCTCCTGAGCTTCGATTGACGTCCTCAGAGTATCTGCTTCGGCGGTAAGCCGATCACGCTGGCGCACAACATCATCCAATTGCGCTTGCCAGTCGTCATCTAGCTGATCGATGCGGCTATGGCTGAGGACGCTTCGTATTACCCAGCCGACAACGGCTCCGCCTGCCAGGGTGGCGAGCAGGTATAAGCCAATCTCTGAAATTGAGCCGTCCATCGAGGGATTATGGCTGACGGGGATATTATGGAATATGACCTATCGCACAAAAATCAGTATAGGTGTCGGTACCGATTTGTTGCGAATCGCTCGTCAAATTCGTCGATCAAGCGCTGCGAATCTCGCATCCAGGCACAGGATTCGCAATCGCAGGTCTTCTGATCGTGGCGCAACTTGCTATGCAGCGTTCCAACCATATCGATGCCATATCGTAGAGACGCATTTAACGTGTGGGTCGCTTTGCCCTCGAAATCCCCAAATTCCTTGAGGCAACTGACCCAATGACATTGGCGACCGAGGCCGCATTGCTGGCATCGATCATCGGTTGCCTTGAACAGGCTTTCATGTGGGCAGTCTCGCTGATCAATGATCTTGAGCACGAGTTCTCTTGGAAAGTTGAGCGCTTCGATTAATTCTCGCCGCATAACCGCCTCCTGATACTGCCGTCGTCTCAATTTAGTAAGCGCCAGAACTCCTGTCTATCGTGTATTTTGCGTATGCGGCACTGGAAGCGCCTATTATCGAGTAGGCTCTTTTCGATTTTCGGCAGAATCGCCACATTCATCCCGGCGACCGCATCCACCGCACTTTCCCGACCGTGTCTTCGCATCGGGATCGTGCTTCGACAGCCAAACCTGGAAAATCGCCCAGAACGCACACAGCGCGATTATTAAGAGCAATGGAAAGAAATAGGTCGTCATCATCCTGGCGTACACTCCTCAGGTTGTACTGAACAGCCCGGCGAAACCCATAAACGCCATCGACAGAATACCGGCGATGATCAGATTCATTGCCGTGCCTTGAATCAGTTTCGGGATGCTGGACAACTCCGATTCCTCGCGCAGGCCAGCGAGTAATACCAGTGCCAGTGTGAAGCCAATGCCGGCACCCAGTGCGTAGACGATGCCTTGCCAGAAGCCGTAGCCGCGGTTGGTGGCGAAGATTGCGAGCCCCAGGATCGCGCAGTTGGTCGTGATCAGCGGCAGGAAGATCCCCATCGCGCGGAACAACGCGGGGCTCAGTTTCTTGATCAGCATCTCGATGAACTGCACGGTGCTGGCGATTACAACGATAAAGCAGATCAGCCTGAGATACGGCGCGTGAATCAACACGTAGGTGTTGAGTATCCAGGCGCACACAGCCGTCACGAGCATCACAAACGTCGTTGCGGCGCCGAGTCGTGCCGAAGTTTCCAGTGAGTTAGACACACCGAGGAACGGGCACAGGCCGAGGAAGTAGGTCAGTACGAAGTTATTGACCAGCAACGCACTAATGAAGATCCAGGGAAGGTTATCCATCAGTTGCCACTCCTCTCTGCTGCCGCGACTTCTTCAAGAAACTCGTCCTTCTTGTACTTGAACCAGTTGAAGAACAGCAGGATGACGCCGAGTGTCAGGAAGCCGCCTGGCGGCAGGATCATGATCACCCAGGGTTCGAAGTTCTCGCCGAAGAGTTTCACGCCGAACAGTGCGCCGTCACCGAGTATCTCGCGTACCGCGCCGAGTGAGAACAACGCCAGCATGAAACCGCTGGCCATGCCCAATGCATCCATTACGGCAAGACGCGTCGGGTAGCGGGACGCGAACGCCTCTTGCCGGCCCAGGATCAGGCAGTTCGCGACGATCAATGGAATGAACGCACCCAGTTCCTTATGTACCTTCGGCACGAGCGCAAGCAGCGTGTAGTCGGCAATGGTCACGAAGGTCGCGATGATGATGATAAAGCAGGAAATCCGCACCTGTTTCGGAATCCAGTTGCGAAAGCTCGACACGAGGAAGCTCGAGCCGACGAGTACAAACAACGTCGCCATTCCCATCGCGATCGCGTTCACTGCCGAGTTGGTGACGGCCAGCATCGGGCACATGCCGAGTACCTGCACGAAAACCGGGTTATCGCGCCAGACGCCCTTGATGAATTCTTCGTAGGACTCGTCGTTCTTCATTGTCCCGCCTCCGCATCCTGAGGTTCTGTCCTGACAAAAGGCGGTTCCGAACCTGGCGCGGGGAGTTGGCCCGACCATTCCTCATGCGTTTCGTTGATGATCCGAACTACAGCTTTGGACGAGATAGTCGCGCCTGTGATCGCATCGATCTCGTTGGGTTGGCTCTGGGTGCCTTTCTTGACTGCTACGATTTCCGGTTCAACGGATAACGCGCTGAAACCGCCGACAAATACAGGGTCCTTGTAGATCTTGTCCCCCAATCCTGGTGTCTCGCGGCTTTCCAGTACTTCCATGCCGACGACGATTTTCTCGCCGGGCTTGTAGCCGTAAAGAATGCCAATAGTGTCCTGAAAGCCAGGGCCTGCCGCCGGCATCGCATAACCCACGAATTCGCTTTGTTCGTCGTAGCCCCCGTAGACAACAGGTTCGTCCTTGTCTGGCCCTTCCACCACGACGAGCTCGCCCTCACGGTATACGAGCGCCTGCATCTGACTGACGCCTGGCAGCACCTTGAATACGGCCTCGCGTAACTCGCGTGCCTTGTTTGCCGTAATCGTCGGCAACGTCGACTCATAAATACCGATGATCGCTATGCCGGAAATCAATCCGGCAATCGCCAGCGTCAGCACAAGGCGCATCGAGTTGGGGCTGGCCGCTACTTTCGGCGCGTCGTCGGTCATGAGGATTTGTCCCCGCGCCCGAATACCGTAGGCTGCGTGTAGCGATCGATCAGCGGCGTTGCTGCATTCATCAGCAGGATGGCGTACATCACGCCCTCGGGGAGACCGCCGAAGACCCGGATCAACATCACCAGGATACCTACGCCGATGCCGAAGATCCATGCGCCTCTGGGCGTTACCGGTGAGGTGACCGGATCGGTTGCCATGTAGATCGCGCCGAGCAACAGGCCGCCGGAGAAAACCGAGAACAACGGCGTCGGGAAACGTTCTGCATTGAACATGCCCAAGACTGCCGAGAAGAAGATCACGGTGAGCACGATGCTGACGGGTATTCGCCAGTCCAGGTCGCGCCGCATCCAGAGATAGATGCCGCCGAGCAATAACAGGAGGCCGCTGGTTTCGCCGAGCGAACCGCTGACATTTCCGAACATAAGCTCCGAGAGCGGCGTAACCACCTGGTCGAATTTCATCATTCCGAGCGGTGTCGCCGACGTAACGCCGTCTATCTGCACCTGCATGAAGGGTAGCGCCAGATTGCCCGGGTAGATGCTGAAGAATCCACTGTCGCCCGTTGTTGGCACCCAGGTCGTCATTGCGATTGGAAACGTTGCGAGCAAAAACGCACGACCGAGCAGCGCGGGATTAAACAGGTTGTGGCCAAGACCGCCCCAGATGACCTTGCCTAAACTGATCGCGACGAACCCGCCTAGGAACGCCATCCACAACGGCAGACCCGGCGGTAATGTCAGACCGAGAAGTAACCCCGTAAGGATACCGCTCCAATCGCGCAGTGAAGCACTACGCGCGCGGCGGTCGGCGAACAGCCACTCCGCGAGTACCGCGCCAAAGATACAGGTGCCGAGGATCAGCACGGCGCTGAGGCCAAAGAACCACAGTGACGCGAGCGTTGCCGGTGCCAGTGCGTAGAGCACATCGCGCATCGCCTTGGGCGTGGTCATGCCCTGTTGCAGCAATGGCGCGGGGAACAGCAGGAGATCCGGGTCTCGTTTCTTCACGCCTCGGGCTCCTTGCGGTGGGTCAGGTCGTCTTTCGCGGTGCGAATGTGCTGGACAATCGGGATATTGGACGGGCACGCGAACGTACAACAGCCACACTCGACACAATCAAAGACGTGATAGTCCTTCATCTCGTCGAACATGCGCGACTTGGAGAGGCGGGCGAGGCGCGACGGATTCAGAAAATACGGGCAAGCCTCCAGGCAGCGTCCACAGGAAATGCAGGGATACTCCTTTCGCCTGGCCGTTTGTTCCTCGGTAAACACCAGCACACCGGAGCATCCTTTGAGAATAGGCACGTCGAGGCTTGCAATGGGTCTGCCCATCATCGGTCCACCCATGATGATCTCGCGCGACCCGGGCTTGAGCCCGCCGCAGAATTTCACGACATCGCGTACCGGTGTCCCGAGCGGCACGATCAGGTTGGCGGGGTAGGCGACGCCCGGACCCGCCACGGTCACGACGCGTTCGATCAATGGCATGCCGCGCAGGAAGTAGTCGGCAACAGCGACAATCGTGCCGACGTTGTTGACGTTGACCTCGACGTCGCGCGGTAGCTGTCCGGCAGGCACTTCCACATCGAAGACGCTCTTGATCATCATCTTCTCGGCACCCTGCGGGTACTTGACCTTCAACGGCACGACACGAATAGGCTGGTCCGGCTTGATGTGCTGCTTGAGGATCTCGATCGCATCGGGTTTGTTCATTTCCACCCCAATGACTGTCTCTTCGGCGCCGAGTTTTTGCCGCATGATTTCGGCGCCTTCGAGCAACGCCTCCGGGCGCTCGAGCATGAGCCGGTGATCGGTGGTCAGGAAGGGCTCGCATTCGGCGCCGTTGATCAGCAGGTGTCGGATTTTGACACCGTCGGGCACTGACAGCTTTACGTGCGCTGGAAAAGCCGCACCACCCAGGCCGACGATACCGGCCATCTGCACCGCTTCTATAAATTCCTCAAGGGATAGCGACTGCCAGTCGATAGCAGCATTGACATCGACTCGCTGCGTTGCGAACGGGTCGGCTTCGATCTCGATCGCAGGCGCAAAGCGGCCATCGACACCGCGAAAATCGTCCACCGCTTTAACGGTGCCGGTCACCGGGCTGTGCAGACCTGTTGAAACGAAGCCACCAGGCTTCGCGATCAATTGTCCACGCCGTACCTTCTCCCCGGCGGAAACAACGGCCTGGGCAGGCACGCCAATGTGCTGTCCCAGCGGCATGAGGTAGTCCTTGCCAAATGGCACGCGCTGGATCGGCAGGTTCTCAGTCTGTTGCTTGTGATGGGACGGATGCACTCCGTGCTCAAAATTGCGGCGCAAAAAGCGGAAAGCTTCCATCGCCTTAGTCCCGTTTCTGCGATGCGAGCTGCAGCAGGCGGCTGCGGATCTTGCTCGCGATTTCGGTCTGTGTCTTTTCCTGGATCTCCCGGATCAGCGCGTCGTTTGCCTGTTGCTGCGCATCGAGTTCCGCCTGGTGCTCGGCGGCGACCGCGGCGCGAACTTCCTGCTCGACCTGCTCGGTAAACGGCGTGACCAACCCTGCGAGTTCCTGCAAAGTCTGCCAGTTCGCAAGGCATTCTGCGGACATGTCCGACAGGGCCGGGCTTACGGCATAGCGTTCTTCCTGGTTCGTAACAAAGGGGGTCTTGCCTCTGCGGCCCTTCTCGTCCAGTTGTAGCCATTCGGCCAGCGTGATGGGTCCCGGCGCGTTGTCCGCCAGCTTCTCGAATTGTGCAGCGAAACGCCTCTGTCCCAATGCCCAGTCTGCTGGCGTTAACAGACGCTCTTCGCCGCTGGCCGGATTGCCGTCAAGAGTGATACGTGACCCAAAAACACCGTCGGCCTGTGGGTCGTAGCGGAATAGCGGTAGCACGCGGCATGCGACCGCGAGCTGCGCCTGCGCGACTGTTTGCTCGCTGGCATATCCATGCCGCGTGGGACTCGGGGCGTAGACCTGGATCAGGGCTGGGCCCTCATGTCCAAGGGCCTGCAGCATGCTTTCGCCGAGATGTACCGGGTCGGCAACCGACGTCTGTGCCACAAACGCATTGCGTTGCGCGAGTGCGAGCAGCCCCAGGCTTCCTCGCGGGTTGTTGATCGCCACATCGCAGAGCCCCAGGTCCATGCTGCTTAGTACCAGCACCTTGACCGGCAGGCGGGAGTTCAGCAACCAGATCAACTGGCTGAGTCCCTGTCCTGCAAGCATCTCGTCGCTGCCAATCAGCACGAGCGGCGGACAGATCTCCAGCTCTTCGTTGCTCAGATCCTGCCAACAGAGGCGTGTCAGCGCTTCGCGCTTCCAGTCGGCGCCATCAGGCTGGTCGACTTCGAGGCGCGCCTGGCGTAGCAGGCGAACAAGCTCCGTGGTTTCGTCCAGGTGTCCCTCGACCAGGCCGGCGGAAAGTTGTGCTGCGTCGCCACTCATGTCGACAACAACCGGTGCCTGGAACGGGTTATGCGGGAAAGCAGCAGCCCATTCTGCGACGCTGCCACCTGCGACGGCCAGGCCATAGCGGGCGCGACCGAGACCATGCTCGCCGGCAACGATCCGGTGATGTGCTGCCGTAATTCTGTTCGATAGCTCGATCAGCCTGAGCAGATAGCCGGTATCGATAGAATGATCGCCCGCCGCTTCTCCGACACCTTCGGCCAGGTCCTTAAGATCGATCCGTGGGCTTGTGGTCTGTTGCAGCTTCTCGGTGACGGCATCGAGGTCTTCGACGGCCAGGGTGCCCGAGAGTGTGTCGCTGATCAGTGCGGCGACTGCCTCGCCGGCTTCGTGCAACGTCTCTGCAAATCGCTGCATCAGCGGTTGCTGGTGAAATTCGGTCGCGGACAGGGCCAGACGGACCGCCATCTTCTCGCCAGAGCCGGCTTCGGCCGGATCACCGCCGGCCAGCGCGAACTGGCAAAAGCGTGACAACAGTATGGAGGCCATCGTGCCGATGTCCGGGTTGTCCGCAACGCGGTCGAGCGTCTTCGACGCGGTGTCTGGCGTGTCTGCCCACGTAGCCCAAAGTGCTCGCGCCTCATCAATCGACGCCTCATCCTGAGGGCTGCCACGAAGTGCGTCGGACTCGCAGCTGTTAACGCAAATACCACAGGACTTGCACGCTTCCGGGTTGATCACGATCGATAACAGCTCTGCGCTGTCTTTCTTCTGCGCTTCGGCATCCTGGAAAAATGGCTTCGTGATGGCGACAGGTAGTGCACCCATTGCTTCACTGATGCTCCCAATACCGTCCTGGATGGCCTGCTTGCGCTCATCTGGCAACGGCATCTTGTCCTGCAGCCAGGCATAGGACTCATGCAGCATCTGGCCAAAGGTCATTGATGCTTCTTCGGCCTTCTTGTTACTGGCGATGATACGCGACGCGAGTTTTGACGATACCTGGCGCACTGCATCTCTGCCGGTGAGTCCAATTCCCGCATCAATCAGTGCGGCTGGTGTGGATGCAACGACGCCGATTGCACTGTCCGGGCAATGGGTCCAGCACTTGCCACAGCCGGTGCAAAGCGCTGGGTCGAAAGCCGGCATCGTTCGGCGCGCTTTGCTGGTGTCGGTAAAGGTCGAACTCAGCGGCGGCATGGTGCCGGTTGCGAGAAATGGATCGGCAGTCAGGTGGTCTGCCTGGCCGTCACGGTACAGCACGCCCGTCTGGTCCCAGAAGCGGGGCAGGCTTGCTACATGATCGTCGTCGCGACCGAGATGACGCACGGCCGCCGGTGTTTCACCTGCCCAGCGATCCTCTTTAGTTGTTGGCTCGTTGTTCTCGACCTCGACAACCTGTTCGAGGCCAGCCTGAAATGCAGCTGCCATTTGGTCGCGGCGATCCACGTCGGCACCCTCAAGCAGGTTTCTGCGTGCGGCTATGACCCGGCGTGACTTGTGCGCGACGATTCCGGCGTTTATCAATACACCAAAGAGACCACCCAGCAGCGATTCCGGCACCTCGTGGCTGTCGGCCTCCTGGGGAACGCGGAATAGCTTCGATTCCTTGCTAACCAGGATTTCGCCGCGCGGCACGTACAGTGCGATATCAGCGACCAGTGCATCACCGTGGTCTTGCATCGATGCGTCGCCGTAGGTGAGCCAGTCTGTGCGGGCGTCGGACCAGCGGTCCCACGAGACTGTCGGCCGGCTACGTACGTGGCCTTCGTCCAGTTTGTGGAGCAGCGCGCCAGCCGCATCGAGAAGCCCTTCGCCGTAGCTGTCGCTGATTCTGTGGATGGCGATTGTCAGCGCGTTTTCCGGTAGCGGTGTGGCTGCATCCTGAGCGGCGCGGACGCCGAGTCTGGCGACGTCAGGATAGGCCCGCCGCATCGCGTCGAGCATGACTTCACGCTTGGGCTGCTCGCCCGAGGTGTCATCGAAATTCACGCCGAGGAAAAGGGATGTCCCTGACGGTTGGTCAGTACGCGTACCCAGTGCGACGAGGTCGGCCACGCGCAGTGGCAATCCGCCGACGCCATAGGCAACGGGCACAAAGGTTGGGCGCTGCTGGCTGTTGTCGCGATCCAGGCATGCACGAACCTCGCGAGTCAGCGGTGGCTCGCCGGACAGCGGTGTATCCATGCGTTCCAGGACGAATACGCGGTCACGTCCGGTCAGCGCTGTGGCAATTTCTGTGCCGGGGAAAGGTCTCAGTGAGTGGATCCCGAGTACCCCGACTTTGATCTTTTGTTGCTTGCGCAAACTATCCGCGGCCACACGCGCTGTCTCAACGGCCGACCCCTGCGCCAGCAACATGATCTTGGCATCATCCAGCCGGTATCTGGAAATGGCTGAGTAGCTTCTGCCGGTTTTACGGGCGAACAGCTCGAAGGACTGCGCCAGCGATTCCACGACGAAGGCATCAAAAAACGGCCCGCGGGCGAATGCACCTAACGCGAAGCTCTCGTTATCGAACAGCGCGCCTGCAAGCATCGGCTCATCGAGGTCGTGCCAAGCGGGAACGCGGCGGCGGGATTCGCCGAACAGCAGTTTTTGCGCCTCGGTCGGCGACTCGATTTGCTCGCGTGCGCTACCGAGAAACGCGTTGACCTGGGCCGGCGATAACAGCCGGACGTCCTGCGGCGCGAGCGCGGTTTGCTCACCGTCCATGATGACCATTCCCGGCACCAGCGACTCTTCAGTCACGCGCCTGGCGATATAGGTGAAGTCGACAGCCTCCTGCACATTGGCCGCGAACAGCATGAAGAAACCCGAATCCGAGCTCAGGTGGACCGTCTCGTGGCCGCTGCAGAGCGCGGCGCCATGTCCCGCCGTGGCACGTGTACCTACGTGGAGAACCAGCGGTGCGTGCTTGCCGGCTGCCGAGATCAGCAGATCCTGTGTGGCCGCGATATCGGTGCCGGACAGGAAAGCAGTCGCACGTCGGCCAGCCAATGCGAGGCCGGTCACCGCGGCAACAATACCGCGGGGTCCTTCGGCGGTTTGCGCCGCCAGCGCTTCACCATAAAAATTGCGGCCACCGTGTGCGAGTTCACCGAGCCATACCGTGTCGGCGTCTTGGGACGGCATCGAACCACCGAGTACCGCGTTGCTGGCGATGCTGGCTTCGGATATCGCTACAGCGCTGTTGCCATCGAGCACGGTTTTCAGGCCTTCTTCCCGGATATCCGAACCTGCAGGCGCGCCGAACACCTTGCGATACCAGCGAATTGCGACATTACGCATGTCTGGATTCCTGCTCCTGAAATTGTTCCCGCTCAAGCCAAACAATCGAGTGAGTGGCACAGCGAAATACTGCGTCAGGCCTGGGTTCTCCACCGCTGGAATAATCGATGACGGGAAGATTGTCTTGCATGGTGATCAATCCGGGAGCCGCGTCCGCTACGCACTTGCCGCAGGCGTCGCAGGCTACTTCGCAAAGCTGTATTGCGGCCTCGCCGGCGAGTGGAATATTGCATTGCACATACAGGTTCTGGTTGAGCGGCATGAGTTCAAACAGGTCCCTGGGGCACGCCGCAACGCAGTCAGGGCAGGCGCGGCATTTCTCGGTATCCACCTGTGGAAGACCATTAGAATTCATGTGTATTGCATCGAAGGTGCAGGCACGCTCGCAATCGGCCAGACCGAGACAACCCCACGAGCATCCCTTTCCGCCACCCGATACAACCGCTGCGGCGCGACAACCCTCAAAACCGAGATACTCGGCAATCTGGTTGGCCTGCAGCTGGCCACCAGAGCAACGCAGTCGCGCGACTATTTTTTCCTGCCTGCCCGCATCGACCTGGAGGTACTCTGCAATCTGCTCGATATTGTCGTCGGTGCTGACCGTGCACTCGCCCGGATCGACTTCACCGCTAACCAGTTTTTCAGCAAACGGCAGGCAGCCGGGTTGCCCGCAGGCGCCGCAATTTGTCCCCGGCAGCAGCTCGTTGGTTGCCTCGATTCGAGGATCTTCGTCGACCTTCAGGAATCGCTGCGCAATCGCGAGGATGGTGCCGAAAAACAACCCAATCCCAACCATGATGGCCGGCGCTACGAGCATGCTGTTCATCAGTTGAAAGGCGCTGCGCGGGCGATCAGGTCGTCCAGGTCCGGCTCATTCGGATCCAGCGGTTTACCTGGATGGATGCACTTGGCAGGGCAGATCTCGGCCGCTGCCACGAGGTGGGCGTACGGGCCGGCATTCACATCCTGGATGATCGCCTGCTTGTCAGCGTTGTACACAAACATCATCTTGTTTATGGCCATGCAGTCATCACAGGTGGTGCACATCGCGGTATCGAGCCACGGTTCGTCGAAACTCAGTTCCTCTTCGGCCTCTTTTTCTGCCGCTGGTTCCGCTTCGGCTGCCGCGTCATCGGCAGCTGCTTCCTCTATTGCAGGTTCGGCCGCCGGCATCGTGGCCAGTTGGCTGCCGTCGCCGACCATGCCAGAAAGATCGGCGCCCATCAGGACATCGACAAGTTGGCCCATGGCATCACCGGCCGCCTCGGAACGAACACTTTCAAGTTCTTCTGCGTGTTCTTGTCGGAGCTGCTCGCGTTCGGCGTCGAGAACTGCTTGTTGCTCGGCGATGATTCGTTCGATCGCTTCTTCGACGTAGAAATTCTGGATTCCGGCCAGCTCCTGCAGTGTGTGCCAGTAGTTAAGCCGGTCACGACACGCGAACACCAGCGCGCGTGAAACCACCAGCCTTTTGAGCACATCGTCGTCGTCGATAGCCCAGACAAAGGGCACCAGGCGATCGACCGATTCATCCTCCGCATTGAGATACTTATCGATGGTAACGAAGTCTGGCGATTCGAAGCCTGTCGGCACCATGCGAAAATGTTGCTGTAGTGCCGGCATCAGCAGTGCGTAGTCGGCGAAAGTGAATGCAAGGTCCATCTCTGCAATCTCGCCGTCTGCCCCACGGAATTCGAGCTTCTCGACCGGCCAGTCACTGTCAGCCTGTGGGTTACCACCGAAGCTAACCCGTTCTGCGGCGTGGTCGCCGGCGTCCGGACTCACCAGTATGAATGGATGGGCGCGGCTCTCAAGCGCGGCACTCGCGACAAACCAGGCGTCGAGCAAAGGTTTCTTCGTCCTGGTCTGCGTTCCTCGATTGATCAGGTGCAGACTCGCGCGATTGCTGTCCAGCGCTGTGAGGAACCCGGATAAGAGTTCCTCGTGGCGCGCCGCAGACGTCTGTGCAACCACAACCTGGCGGTGCCCAAGGCCAAAGTTGGCGAGCTCGAATCGATAGGAATCGAAAGGGCCTTCGTGAGGTGTGGCAGCAGGATTGTCGTAGGCGCGGACCCAGCTCAGCACGTGTATCGGCAAGCGCGATCCGAGGAGTCGCGATAAAGACTTAAGTCCGTCACCGGCGAGATAGTCCGCTGATACGAGTGCCACCACTCGCGTTACCAGTTGCATCTCTGCGGCAGAGAATGCCTGCCAGTCGAAGCTGGCGAACCAGGAGTCGTGGATAGCGGGATTGTAGTTATCGTCGATTTCAAGTGATGCGATTCTGCTCGCGGCAAACAACCCCGCAAAAGCCGCGGCGTCCCGTTCAAATACCTCTGTCGCTGTCGTGCACGGATTGTCGCTGCAGACAATTTCCAGCACCGATAAATTGTTGAGCGCGGGATCGTCAAGTTGACCGATAAACCTGACCAGTACCGGGTCATCCTGCCAGACCTGCAAGTCCTGTAGCGCTTGCTCGATTCTGACGCGCCGTTCGACCGGCATTTCCACCGAACCGTGGGCACGCTGTCCGAGCATTCCGGAGAGGGCGCCGGTATCCAGATAATCAGACGCAGCGCCAGCGGCGCTCTTGCCGTTGCCGGCTTTGTTCGTGTCGGCGGCCTTGGCCTTCTCGACTTCCAGCAGCGACCGCAAACCGTGAATGTGTTTGTCGACCTGCTGGCGAAATGCCTTACGTTGGTGTTCATGCCGATGCCGAATCGCATGCACCATCAGGTGCAACGACGAATGTGGGCCGTAACCCAGGAACTGCCCACCGGCTTCAATCGCGCCTTCGAGGCGCTTGAGATCGGCTGCCAGAATGTCCTGGCTACCGGGCTCGAGATCCAGCTGCTCCTGCATTGCTGCTGTCGCTTCCGCAAACAGGGCGACCGCGTCAACGGGGTCAGGCTCTTCCAGCTTCTGCCGCAGATAGCGCTCTATCCAGGGCAGGTTGTCCTTCAGTATCCGCGCTTCGTCGGCACCGGGGGCAAGCGCTTCCAGCGCATCAGACAGATGTTCGCTCACAGGCTTAGCAAGTACCGATAAGGTCGTCCCGTCGGGCGGTAGCAGGTACAACGGGTACTGGTAGCGAATGGCGGACGCATCCCGGTAGGGATTGAGCAGAGCAGGCAAGACCGCTCCCGCAGGTTTGATGGTGTTCGCTGCCGCCGCAGGTTCGCCGTAGTGGAAACGGCGGAGCACGTCGATCACATCTGCGTCGTCGTTACCCTGCGTTTCGCCCATTTCGACCACCTCTTGCTTGTTTTCCATTACGGAGTTCATCGTGTCGGTCCAAAAGTGACAAATATTGGCTATATGGCGAAATGATCCAGCGCCTCGTTCATACCCGCCAGCTTGTCGTCGATACTCATCTCCAGGCCCACCGACGTCATCGTGTCGTACTGCGGTGCGTCTGGATTGTGATAAAGAATCCCCAACGGCAGGGCGCTGGCGTCCTCTGCCAGCTCGCGTGCGGCTGCCAGATCTGACGGGTCATGCTCAGCGTGGTTTGGAAACAGCTTCTTGATCGAATCGTCGACCTGCACGCCTTTCTCGTGCGTGAGCAATTTCAACCGCGCGGGCTCATCCTGCAAGGTCTTGCCGATCGACTCCACGTAGACCGGACAGCGCTGGATAATTCGGACAAAGCTGGTGCCCTTGTGCTCGTGCGCTTTTTTGATGACCTCGTGCCGTAGCGGGGCGTTCCAGTCGACGATCTGCGCCACAAAAGAAACATTGGTTATGCCGAGGGTTACAGTCAGCGGATTCAGCGGTGGTAACAATGCGCCTGATGGATGGGTATTCGTCGGTACATCCAGAGGAGTGGTGGGCGATGTCTGTTTCTTGGTCAGGCCGTAAATGCCGTTATCAAATACCAACAGGGTCAGATCCATGTTGTAACGCATGGCATGTATCCAGTGGCCGGCCCCGATGGAGAAGCAATCACCGTCTCCGGTCGCGACCCAGACATCCAGGTCGGGGCGTCTGGATTTGACGCCGCAAGCGACAGGCAACGCACGCCCATGCAGGCCGTGGAATCCATAGGTACTCATGTAGTGCGGCAGGCGGCTGGAGCAGCCGATGCCGGACACTGCAACCGTTTTCTCCGGTGGTATCTGGGACTCCCGGCAGACGCGGTGCACGGCGGTCAGGATGCCGTGATCGCCGCAACCCGTGCACCAACGAGGCGTCCCGCCGCTATAATCGTCCAATGTGAAATATCGATCTTTGACCTCGAGAGACCAGTCACCTTTTAAGCCGAACATGCTACTGCTCCTTCTGTCTCCGTGAGGTTTGCGTCAATGACCTGGCCAATCGCGCCAGGTTGCAGCGGATGGCCCGGAACCATGGACCAGCAATCGATATCCATTAGCGTGTGCGAGCGCAGTACGAGCGCAAGCTGCGAATAGCGACGGTTCTCCGCGCTGATCAGTGGCGAGTCGAGATCGTCGCTGTAGTTAATCTCGATGGTCATTACTTTCTTGAATCCTGCAAAAATTTCTTTTAAACCGGGCTCCATCGGCGACAGGAACCTGAGGTGCAGCGAGGACACCTTCTTACCCTCTGCCCTTGCCAGGTCGACAGCTTCATTGATCGCACCGAGCGTTGAGCCCCAGCCAACAACCAGCAAGTCTCCCGTAGGATCACCGTTTATCTCGGGAGGCTTCAACGTCGCGAACAGCGCCGCCAGTTTGCGGCTGCGCATGTTCATACCTTCCTGGTTGGATTCCGAGTCATAGGCGATCTTGCTGTTGCGGTTGTGAGCAAGGCCGGTAAGGACGTATTCGCCGCCGCGCATGCCCGGGATCGGTCTTTCCGACAGGCCGGTGGTCTCGTCCCAGTTGTAGGGCGCTACATCCTGGTCCCAGTCCGACTGGTCCAGAGGCGCTGCAAACCACTCCTCAGTGACTTCTGGCCGTTCAATCGGTTGAACACCAGTACCGAGATTCGCATCTGTCAACATGATCACGGGTGTGCGGAATGACTCGGCCAGCTTGCGCGACAGGACCACGAAGTCAAAGCACTCGGCAATCGTAGCTGCGGCAAGGACAATCTTGGGTGAATCGCCCGTCGCGCCGTAGAGACACGCGAGCAGGTCTCCCTGCTCGACCTTGGTCGGCAGACCGGTCGACGGGCCGCCACGCTGTACGTTAATGATCACCAGTGGGACCTCAGCCATGACAGCGAGACCGATCATCTCTGTTTTCAACGCGATGCCAGGCCCGGAAGTGATGGTGCAAGCGGTCTTGCCCGCATAAGACGCACCGATCGCAAATCCGATCGCGGCGATCTCGTCCTCAGCCTGGTGGACGAACCCACCGGTCAGAGCAAAGTCCTCGGCAAGGTAGTGGGAAGCCGAGGTCGCAGGGGTTATCGGATACATGGCGACCAGATCGATGCCGGCAGCCATGACCCCGAGACCTGCCGCGGTATTGCCATTCAGGACAATCGCCGATTTCAGGTGATCCTCTTCGGCAGCAGGAATTTCGAACTTGTAGTCTATATTCTCGTGCGCGAAGGCGTAGCCGGCGTCGAACAGATCATGGTTGATACTGATGACCTTTTCGCCTTTCTTCTTGAAGATCTTCGCGATCTCGTTTTTCGCGATGTCGGTATCGCGGTGATAAATACTGCAGAGCATCCCGAGCACGAACATGTTCTTGCCCTTGCGGGGATCAGCTACGATCTTGAGACACTCTTTCTGGATGGGCAGTTCGAGGACAACCAGTCCCTGCTCGTGAAAATCGGCGAGGGCTTCCTTATACTCGGCGCGGATTTTCTCGTCGGGATCCTCAGCCCACATGCTCTCCAGCAAGACGACCGTGCCTTTCCGGTAAGCATGATTGTCGATACGTGAATAGAGCACCTGTTCGTTGAGCGCAACGACCATATCGGCTTCGTTGCCCATGTTGGTCATGTATTTCGAGCCCATGCGGACGCGAATACCGCTGGCGCCCTGGCGTTCTCGTGCAGGTGGCTGAATCTCGGCCGGAATAATTTCCACGGTCCAGACACCGTTGCCCATCTTGCCGCTCACCAGTCCAAGGAGCTGCCCACATTTCTGTGCACCCTCTCCGGAATCACTGACGATTTCGACGATGTGTTGGTCTACCTGCTGCATACGCTGTTCCTCAATTCTGGTCCGGTTCTGATCATCGACCGGTACCGCAACGGCAGTTTCGCCGCCTTCACTGGCCGAGACCTTATCTATTTTGCCGCGGAGCTCGTCGATGGCCGACCAGCGTGTTTCCCGCGCGACGTCGATGTCGTGAGTGTGCAACGAGCGCCGCATATCGTAGCCAAGGGCGCTACGAAGCTTCCGCGGCACAGCGAGCTTTACCCACCACGTCTTGTCCCTTTTAAACAGGTATTTTGTGTCGCCGATAATCTGCGAACTTGACATGCCTAAATCCCCATCATAGCTGCTATGGAAAAGCTGTACCTTTTCCACCTGTGACGGGGTTATCACACGGGGTGCAGGACCGGTCAATCAGTATAATCATCTATACTAATCGGCCAGGGTCTGTGGATTCGAAATGCTTGATTTATAGACGATTTTTATTAGCGAAGCGTGTACCTGCCCCGCGCTATTTATTGCATGCGGTATTCGGCAGGTCAATCAGTACAAACGTGTAGTTCAGGGTGCTAAAGCCGTAGCGAACCAGTCGACTGTCGGCGACCATATGCACTATCATGACGCCATTGCCAGGGGGGTAAATCAATGGATTCCATGCGCAACCGAGCCACGGATATGTTTCCAATGGTATTGCTGACGTTGCTCAGTATCGTGCAGGCACTCGCCCTGGAGTTTCTCTGGGACCATACGCGCCACCGGACAGACCTGTTCGAACTCAGCGTGGCCGTGATTCCCGGCTGGCTGCAGATCGCGGCAACCTTTAACGTCATCATCATTATCTGGTTGATGTACGCAGGGATGCTGATGCGATTTCGATGGACGCCATCAACGATGGATTCTGTATTTCCATTTCTGGTGGGCCTGATTCAGTTCCTGATGATCGACATGATGGGAGCGGAGCATTTCGCGCTCTGGATCATTGTTCTGGCACTTACATTTGGCGTACTGGTAACTATCGATCATCTGGCGATGCGGCGCGCAAGACAGGTTGAGCACAACCGGGAATTTTTTGACCAATATGCCCCGGCGACCATCAGAGATTTCCTGCCGCAAATTTTCATGGTGGTATCGCTACTGTTAGCAGGTGGCTGGATAGGATTCAGTGGACACCACGGCTGGTTCACGGTGCTGGTACTTTTCGGAATATTTCTTGGGCTTGGCTGGGAAACCCACAGAAGCGCCTATTTTTGGAAGATTTCGATGGGTCGCGACTCGTGAAGAAGATACTGCTTTATATGATGTTGCTGGTTGTTGCCCTGTTTGGGCTGATGGCCTTGTTTCCGGAGGATACAGCGACTCTCGCAGTGAATCTGGAACGCTCCGCAAGTGACCTGGACCACAAGATGGTCGTCATCGGTGATGAGACCTGGCACTACCTGGAGGGCGGCCCGGAAGACGCGGCGGTGTTACTGCTTGTTCACGGGTTTGGCGGCGACAAGGACAACTGGACACGATTCGCAAGATCACTGACGGAAACCTATCGAGTGATAGCACCTGATCTGCCGGGCTTTGGTGAGTCGGCATGGCATCCGGATTGGGACTATTCGCTGCTTCCCCAGCGCACTCGACTACACAGCTTTACGCAAGCGCTCAGCCTCAAGCAGCTCCACATCGCTGGAAATTCGATGGGAGGACATCTGGCAGCCTTGTACACCCATCGGTATCCACAAGAAGTGAAGTCACTAAGCTTGATTGATAACGCGGGCGTTACTGCGCCGGTCGAGACCGATCAGCAACGTTCGCTGGCGCAGGGAGTAAATCCGCTAATCGTCGAATCGGTGGAAGACTTCGATTTCCTGCTCTCATTCGTCGCTTACAAGAGACCTTTCGTTCCCTGGCCGGTGAAAGGCGTATTCGCACGCAGGGCTGTAGATCACGCTGAGTCCAACCACGCTATTTTCGACTCCTATGCAAGTGATCGCAACGCAGGTTTGGAACCACTGCTTGAAGATATCGAACAGCCAGTGCAGATTATCTGGGGTGAATTTGATCGGATACTGGATGTAAGTTCGATCGATGTGATGCGACCGCTTTTGCCACAGGCGGAAGTGATTATTATGAAGGACACCGGCCACATACCAATGCTGGAACGCCCGGCGGAAACGGCGACACATTACTTGAGATTTCTGGCAAGTACCGAGTCCTGAAATTCTCACCTCTTCGCAGTACAAGAAATTGAGTCGTAGAAAAACAGCCCGTTTTCGCGGGCTGTTTCAGTCAGGTCGCTGGTCTTTCCTTGTAGAGGTCAAAGTCAATGTCCTCTAGCCGCATATTCCGCAGGGTGTGGCCAATAGACAGCAATATGATGAGCTGAAAGTAGACACTCATAATCGTGGCATCAAGGAAGTCCAGATCGTAAATATCATCTGCTGCCTGGGTCATCCAAAATACGCTCATCGCCATACTGATATAAAAAAATGAGTGCAGGCTGGTCTTGATGTGCTTGATTCGGTCATTGGCTGTCTGATGTGGACTTAATTTCTTTCCGTACAGAATCCAGGCGCCGACCGCTGCCAGCAGTAAATTGGTGATGGTGAGAACAATGGTCCGCTGGACTGTGTCGTGACCCCAGGCGAGTTCGAATTGATGTGCATAAAGGTCCAGCAGAATCGCGCCGAAATACATCGCTAGCGCCATACCCAGCAGCGTTGGTGAAATGAAATTAAAGAGCCCGCGTCGACTAAGCTCCGCTGTTCGTGTCGTGGCGACGTGGGCTTTTCGCATCAATTTATACTGGCTAAATTCTGAGATCTCCAGCGCCATCAATGGCAAGAACTGGATGATGCCGTACGCCGCAGGAAAGGCTTCTGAGATAAAACCGTCATCTGCGAACGTTGCGTGGTCGACCAGGAATATGATCGAAAACAGAATAACGAAACCCAATGCAAGAATAATTCGAGTTGCGAGTTTGAATGCCCAACGGCCGACCACGTAGTACTCAGCGGGCTTTGGGTAGAGCCGCGGATACTGTGATTTGGGGAAGCTCGTCCTTACATAGTCCATTCGGGCCAGTATCTTTTGCGGAAAATAGTAAGAGATCAAAAAGATCTGCCCGAGAAATACAATTCCAAAAAGAATGTTTGCTGACGTCAGCATGTTGTTACTCCTTAGTTGCTGCGCTCATTAATTACGTTGCCAAATGCGATTCGAATCTCGGAGTCGGTAACTCCCGACTCTCGGAACTCAGCGATGGTTTCTCTTAACTTGTTCACTACCCATGCGTTCAGGTCGATCGTGCTATTTGCCTTCGCGTCTGGATGAATGAACGTGCCGCGATAGCCCTTCGTTTGTACGACTGAGTCACGCTCCAACAGTCGATAGGCTTTGGCCACGGTCTTGCTGTTCATTTCCAAATCGTTTGCAAGCTGTCGAATTGACGGCAATGGATCACCTGGACTTAATCGTCCCGTCTGGACTGCCTGCTTGATCTGCTGTACTAGCTGAGCAAACAGGGGTTCGGGGTGGTCAATATCGATTACGATTTGCATCGCTTACCTTGTGCCATATGTACCATGAGATAAGATGGTACAAGATAAGGATTGTTATTGCAAGGCACCCTTTGGCTTATTGCCAACGGTGCAGGAATTCATAATTTCAGCTAGTTAAGTGCAGTTTCTTGAGGATATCGAGAGCCAGGTAACAGGCCAGTGGGTGGCCAATCGTCGCTTTCCCGCAATACGTGAAATATTGCCTATACTTCGGTGAAACCATCGGAGGAAAATAATGAGAAAAACAACAGTTATCACCAGCATATTCGGCGTTGTCGCACTAATCTCGCCTTTCAGCCTGTTCGCGGCTGACGAGGAGGAGGCGGCGCCACCGCCACTGACGGAGGTCTGGTTCGTCATACCGAAAGCCGGTATGGAAAGTCAGTTCTTCGAAGCCGCCGCAGCGGATAAGGCGGTTCGTTCAAAACTGGGGGACTCGCGCGAGTGGCGGGCCTTCACCGTGGCAATTGGCCACCATTTGGACGCCATACAGTATCGCGGTTGCTGCTTCAACTGGGCCGATCAGGATGCCTATATAGCGGAAGATGAGGAAAAGGGTCTTAGCGACAACTGGAATGAAAACGTGCATCCCTACGTTGATCATTATCATCACTACTTCGAAAGGTTCGATTGGGAAAATAGCAAGTGGGCCAGTGGAGAAAATGATGGTCCGTACTTCGGTGTGACTACATGGAGTGTAAAACAGGGTGCTGGACCGGCATCGTATCTGGCACGCGTGAAGATGAGCCAGTTAGCGATTGAAGGTGGCTGGGACCATGATTGGTTGTGGTTGTCGCGCATCGGTGGCAAGCCGACAACCGCCGTCGTCTCGTCTTATGAGAATTTCGCAGATATGGAACCACCGGAGGAGAGCTTCTACGACTTCGTGGTCGGAGAATTAGGCGCTGAAGAGGCGGGTGCCATGTTTGCCGATTTTGGCTCCGGATACACAGACTCTGACTACACTGTCTGGAAACTCGACCCGGATTTATCAGATGACCCTGACGACGACTAAGCTTTCGTAGAGTCGTAACGAAATAGCCCGCAAATGCGGGCTATTTTTTTGCAGATTTGTTGCCTTGAAGATTGCGGCGGGCGCTGCGGTATAGAACGACAGTCTTGAGGTCAGTTGAGTTCGACATTAGTCGCAATCGCCTAGTCGAATACGAAGCCGGCTATCACACCCGCTGTAACAAGCATACCGGCTGCGAGCGTCAGTACTGCGGCGATGCCTCGTTGGTCCGGTGACAGCGACTTGAACAGGATCGCGATGCGTCCGGCCAGCGCCATAGGGAAGCCAGCTCGCCAAAGGTCACTTACCGCTTGCGGGCCGCCACGCTCCATGACTTCCTGTACGCGCCCCATGGCACGCACAACAGGTCCGAGCAGCTTGGTACTTTGAGTAGATATCATGGTCCTGCCCGATGCAGCATCGTCGAGGGCCTGATGCAACGCATCATAATCTGCCGCCCACAGTGACCGGAACAGGACATCGCCGTTGCTGTTCGCGAGATAGGCTGCGTTTGGTTTTGGGTCAAGTGCACGGTGCAAGTCGCCATCGACGTTATCCGCTGCGACCGTCCAATCAATACCGTAGAAGTCTTGCAGTGCGCGGGCGGACTCCAGTTTTTCTTCAATAGTCTCTACCTGCCCGTAATTCTCACCAGGGTGTGCTTCACGCACATACAGCATGATGAATTCGATCTTGTCACCGAACTCATCATAGAGTTCCTGAATAGAAGGCGCAGAACTCGCTGTCATCGGGCAGGTCATCGAACCGAAGATGAAAAGCACCGGCTTATCGCCGAATACGTCCTCGTTGCTCAGGCGGTCGCCATTCGTGGTGGTTATTTCAAATGCGGGAAAACGATCGCCCGGTGCTGCGGCCTTGCCCGGGAATCGCAGATCACGAAACAGCAGGCTGGTCGTAAAATGCTTGTAACGATACTCATTCATTGCAAATCTCCTTGCCACTAAGCAGCTTCAGTAACGCGCTGACGCAGTTTTTGGTCTGCATCGCGGAGCGCCGTGCGCAGGCCTTCCTCGATAACCGGGTGGTAGTAGGGCATGCCGAGCATTTGTGCGATCGTCATACCGGACTGATGTGCCCAGGCGAGAAGATGACCCATGTGCTCTGCACGTGGCCCAAACATTTCGGCGCCAAGGAAACGGCCACTGCGCTCACTGGCATATACACGTAACAAACCATCATTCTTGAGCATGACTCTGCTACGCCCCTGGTCTTTGAACCAGACTTCACCAATCACGATGTTCTCGCTGTCGAGATCAGCGAATCGATCGCCGACCATTGCCATCTGTGGATCGGAAAATACGATGCCGAGTGGTGAGCTACGCCGCTGTGGTGTTACGAGCGGAAAGCGGGCGGCATTTTCACCGGCGATGCGCCCTTCATCCGATGCCTCATGCAATATCGGGCGATCGATATCGACGTCTCCCGCTATAAAGGCATGCGAATCGCCGATGCGCATTGTTGCCGGGTCAAATACCGGCACGCCCTGTTCATCAAGCGGCAGACTCGTATTCTCAAGTGATAGTCCTTTGACATTCGGCGAGCGACCTGTCGCAGCAATGACGTAGTCGACATCGACGTTAAGTTGTTGGTCATCCAGTCCTTCATATTCGATCCGAACTGCATCATCGAGGCGCGTAACGCGGCCTACGTTCGCGTCGGTATCAAGATAGAACTCACGGCCGAGCGATTCTTTCGCGGCAGCCGCGACTTTCGGGTCCGTCAACGGACCAAGAGGACCACCACGTCCAAATACCAGGACCTCAACACCAAGTCGGCTGAGCGCTTGTCCAAGTTCGATGCCAATGACGCCTGGGCCGAAAACGGCCACAGACTGAGGCAGATCAGTCCAGTCAAAAATATCGTCATTGATAAGCAGACGGTCGCCCAACCCGTTCAGGATCGGCGGATGGGTCGGTGTCGAACCGGTCGCGATGACGACACGTTTGGCATAGACCGTTGTGTGCTCATCGACTTGCAGGATGTGGTCACTGAGGAATTTCGCGAATCCGCGGATACGCTGCGACTCCGGGATACTTTCCACACCATCGACAACGAAACCGACAAAGCGATCTCGTTCGCTACGTACGCGGTCCATGACGGCTACTCCGTCAATGTTGACCTCGCCAACTCGAATACCAAAATTATTTGCTTGCTCAACGGCATGCGCGGCTTCGGCAGCAGCGATCAGCAACTTGCTTGGCATACAGCCGACGCGGGCACAGGTTGTGCCATACGGTCCACCCTCGATCAGGACAACGTTGTTAGTCCATTTCTTCGCGGTCCGGAATGCGACCAGACCGGCTGAACCGGCGCCGATGACGGCGACGTCTGTGTAGACCTTCTTCATGACTGTGCTCCGTGATTGCTTGCTTCAATATCGAGCCATTCGGACTCGGTGTATCGTTGTGTAATGTGCTGCGGACAGTTCCAGTCGAATGCAGCGACATCGATGTAGACAACGCGCTCGACTTGCACGGTGTATCCAGGCAGCGCAACAGCCGCGAGATCTTCTTCCGGTACTGCATTGGCATTCTCAACTCGCATATGTCCGAGTACCTTCAGGCGGCGACGATTCGGATAGTCCATAAGAATTAGAGAGACCCGATCGTTGCTCGATAAATTACCCACGCTGACAAGCTGCGTGTTGCCACGAAAGTCGGCATACGCCATACGCTGCGGACCCAGTACACGCAGGAAGCCCGGCGGGCCGCCACGATGCTGTACGTATGGCCATCCGTCCTCGTTGACTGTTGCCATGTAGAACGAATCGCGCTGCGCGATAAATGCAGCTTCCCTGTCACTGAGTGCATCGTTCGGTCCGGCCATAGAGGTGAAGCGTTCCAGACGTTCACGTGATCCGTATTCTTCCTGGGTGGACTTGACGCCTTCTGTGAACATGAGTTTTGCGAATTGATGGGCCATAATTTTCCTCCAGGACCTGCGCTAGTTACGCCCGGCCATCACTCCGCCATCGACATCGACAATCGATCCGGTCATCCAGGTCGCGCGATCGGAAAGAAGAAAATCGATCATTTCGGCCACATCGATGGCTTGTCCAATGCGCCCAATTGGGTGAAATTCGTTAAATCCCTGGAGTGCGTCGTGAACCTCGTCCGGCTCAATAAAGTTTTCGTAGATAGGGGTCTCGACGACTGCAGGCGATACCGCATTTACACGAATGTTGTAATCCGCCAGTTCCATTGCCAGGTGTTGTGTAAGTGCGTGCAGCCCGGCCTTGGCCATCGAATAGGCAGATGAAGGTGTCGCTTTGACCGCCTGCTTGGCCCACATGGAACCCACGTTGACGATCGCGCCGCCACCGTGCTTGACCATGTTTCGAACGACTGCCTGGGTGAGAATGAATGTTGATCGATTAAGATCGAGGTAGCGGTCATAGTCACTGGCGCTATGGTCCAAAAACGCTTGCGGGTTAAAAGTCCCCGCCGCATTGACCAAGCTGACAATGTGACGTGTCTCGGCGTCGATCGCCTTGACGAGTTTGGCCACGTCGGCCGAATCGTATAGATCCGCCTTGAAACTTTCTGTAGGTCCGGTTTTACTGAGCGCAGAGCTCGCTTTCTCAAGTCGAGCGATGTCACGTCCCACGATTTGCACGGGTATATCCCGCTGTAGCAGGAGCTTGGCGGCTGCATTGCCGATCCCGGTTGTCCCACCGACGACATATGCGACAGTCTTGTTGTTACTCATTTCGTTTCTCCTCAAAAAATGCGGCCGTGCGGATACGGCCGCTAATGGAGCGGCGCTAGTTGGCCGCCACAGGGGACTGTAATTGACGATTAAGGAAGTTGCGCATCAGGTCTGCGATTTCCTGGCCGTGCGTTTCCAGAGCGAAGTGACCCGTGTCAATCAGGTGGTACTCGAGATTCTTCAGATCACGCTTGTACGGTTCTGCACCAGCGGCTGGGAAGATCTCATCGTGCTCGCCCCAAACGATTAACGTCGGTGGCTGGTAGTCACGCAGGTACTTTTGCCATGCCGGGTACAGCGGCGGATTCGTGCCGTAGCTGTAAAACATCTGCAACTGTATGTCCGCATTGCCTTCGCGATCGAGCAGTGGCTGCACATGGTCCCAGGTATCGGGGCTGACAGCTTCCGGGTTCGGCACACCGTTGGTGTACTGCCACTTGGTCGCACCAAGGGTCACCAGGAAACGGAGCGCATTATCGTTGCTCATGTCTGGCTGCTTGTAAGCTGCCTTGATGTTCTTCCACCAGTCATTATCGAGACCTCTGTTAACCGCATCGCGGTCTTTCCAGTACTCGCGGATCGGTTCCCAGAAGTTGTTGTCGATCCCTTCGAAGTAAGCATTGCCATTCTGGATGATCAACGTTTCGACACGTTTGGGTTGGCTTGCCGCAATTCGAAAACCGACCGGCGCGCCGTAGTCCATCAGGTAGAGGCTAAAGCGATCGATACCGACGACGTCCACGAACTGCTCCATAAGTCTGGCGATATTGTCGAACGAGTAATCGAACTCATCAACCGCTGGCATGGAACTGAACCCGTAACCCGGGTAGTCCGGAGCCACGAGATGGTAGTCGTCTGCCAGCTCCGTAATCAGGTCGCGGAACATGTGCGATGACGTCGGGAAGCCGTGTAGCAGCAGTAGTGTTGGCTTGCCGGGGTCACCTGCCTCACGATAGAAAATCTCCACATCTTCAATCTTTACTGTGCGATAGGCGACGCCAGGTGCGTTGTCTGCTTTTGCCTGCGACGCTCCAACTGCGATGCTAAATGCGACGATCAGGAATATCGACAGAAACTGTTTTGGTAATTTGAAGTTCATTATTTGGCCTCATTGATTTTTTGGACGGCCTCTTTGGTCGTCCAGACGGTGTTCGCGATAAATCGGAAGTTAACGAGTGCGGATTTGTAGCCATTGCCTTCGTCTACAATCGCAGCAGCGGTCGCATCCGATACAACTGCAACTTCAAATCCTTGCTCCATCAATTCGCGCATGTGTGATTCGGTGCAGAGATTGGCGGACATGCCACCGAGAATGACTTTGTCGATGCCACGTTTGCGCAGCTGTAAAACGAGATCATTTGTCTCAGGGCCGTAGACCTTGTGTGGATTCGACACGACGGTCTCGCCATCATTGATGTACGTCTTGTACTGTTCCAGCCAGTCCGCCCCGGATCCCTCGAAGCCTTCGGTCGTGAGTGCGCCTTTGCGGTCGAACATGCCAATGTGATGCATCAATGCTTCGAGTGCACCTTCAAACGCCCAGCCGTGATCGGTTGGGTAGTAGTAGTGCGGTGATACGAATACCGGTATGTCGTTAGCTTTGGCGGCCGCGAACAGTGAGTCGATATTTTCGACGGTGTTGTTTTCGGTGACGCTCTTGCCAACCACGCCCCAGGTCGCGCCTTTCGGACTCAGGAAGTCGTTTTGCGGGTCCGTGATCAGGAGGGCAGTTCGGCCCTCAACAATCGTGACACCAGGGTCAGGCAGCTGTGCAGACGCGATATTGGCAAAGCCTATGGTAGCCAGGATAATTGCTGTAATCGTGATTCGTAATTTCATGTTGTTCTCCATTAATTAGTAATAATTTCTTGATTCAAAGGCGCCGGTCAGAGGCGCTAATCGGAATGTCGTTGGCGCTCATATCGCGACGTCGCATGTATCCGTCACCATCGAACTCCCAGTGTTCGTTGCCATGAGTACGAAACCACTGGCCATTCTGCGAGTGCTGCCACTCGTATTCGAAGCGCACCGAGATACGGTTGTCGGTGTATGCCCAAAGTTCTTTCATCAGCTTGTAGTGGAGTTCGTTAGCCCACTTGTCGGTCAGAAACTCGACAATTGCGTCGCGGCCCTGAAAAAACTGATCGCGGTTGCGCCATTCGGAGTCGGCTGAGTAGGCCTGTGCGACCCGTTCGGGGTCACGTGAATTCCAGGCGTCTTCAGCTGCTTGTACCTTCGCTAGTGCGCTTTCGCGGGTAAACGGTGGCAGGGGTGGTCGTTGCATATTCGTAATCCTTCGTATTCGTGATCGCCATGATTGTGGTTTGTTATTGCAGTAAGCGTGCCAACTTTGAAAAGTTAGTTAAAACAGTGACTTACAAAAAGCACGTTACCGTAGAAAGTTGTGGTCCACAGATAGCTGTGGTCTAATCCACAGGTAACTGAGGTTTTGCAATGGCCAAACAAGACGAGCTCTCGAAGCTAAAGACACAACATCAACTCATTCTCGACTCGGCTGGGGAGGGCGTTTACGGGCTGGATCGCGAGGGCAGAATCACGTTCAGCAATGCAGCAGCTACAGAGATCCTCGGCTGGAAGCTTGAGGACGTGCACGGACAAATCGCTCATGATGTGCACCACCATTCACAGGCGGATGGGTCTCCCCACCCACTGGATGATTGCCTTATCTATGCCGCCCTCCGGGACGGTGAGGTTCATCGAGTGGACGATGAGGTTTTCTGGCATGTCGACGGGTCTTGCGTGCCCGTCGAATATACGAGTACCCCAATATTCGAGGCAGGCGAGCCCTGTGGTGTGGTCGTGGTATTTCGAGACATCACAAAGCGCAAAGAAACAGAGCGCCAGCGCGAAGTGGCTTACGGGGATCTGCTTCGTCTGCAGGCGTCACAACAAATGATTCTTGACGCAGCTGGCGAAGGTATCTATGGATTGAATTGCGACGGTCTTATTACATTTGGCAACGCCGCGGCCTACGACATTGTTGGCTGGCATACGGAGGATGTAATCGGTCAAAGGGCGCATGACGTGCACCACCATTCTCACGAGGATGGTTCCGACTACCCGCGGGACGAGTGCCCGATTTACGCTGCGCTAAAAGATGGTGAGGTTCACACCGTTGACTGCGAAGTCTTTTGGCATGCCAATGGCGATGCGGTGCCAGTTGAATACACCAGTACACCGATTTTGACGGACGGGAAACCTGATGGTGCTGTTGTCGTATTCAGAGACATCAGTGAACGCAGAAAGATCGAGCAGCAGCGCGAAGAGGCCTACGCGGAGGTTAAATTACTCAAAGAGCAGCTGGAGCAGGAGCGTGACTACTTGCGTGATGAAATCGACGTCACCGTCAATTTCGGCGAGATTGTCGGTCAAAGCATGGCATTAAAGCGAACGCTCGCGAAAGTCGAGGCGGTTGCGGATACATCAGCCAGTGTACTGGTGCTTGGTGAGTCCGGTGTCGGCAAAGAGATGATCGCACGAGCGATCCATTCCAATAGCGAGCGCCATGACAAGCCGCTAATTAAGGTCAACTGTGCCTCCATTCCAAAAGACCTGTTCGAGAGTGAATTCTTTGGCCATGTGCGCGGCGCGTTCACAGGAGCACATAAAGACCGCGTTGGCCGGCTGCAGCTCGCAAACGGTGGCACGCTGTTCCTCGACGAGGTGGGCGAGATTCCGATGTCGTTGCAGGGCAAGTTGCTGCGTGCGCTGCAAGAGCAGGAATTCGAACGGGTTGGCGACGATGAAACGACAAAGGTCGATGTACGTGTTGTCGCTGCAACGAATCGCGAGCTGGAAGAGGAAGTCGCAGCAGGGCGTTTTCGTGAAGACCTGTACTACCGCCTTAGCGTTTTTCCCATTGAGTTGCCGCCATTGCGGGAACGTCTTGAGGACATTGGGCCATTGGCAGCCCATTTTCTCGATTCGATCTGCGCTGATCTGGGGCGCGACCGTCTCGCTTTGACAAAGCAGCAAACGGCCTCGCTACAAACGCATCAATGGCCGGGCAATATTCGCGAGCTCAGAAACGTTATTGAAAGGGCGGTGATTCTGACCAAAGGTGCGCGGCTGCGGCTTGATCTGGCCTTGGGCGGCGCCATAAAGCCGGAAGTCGCCTCCGAGTCAGCACAGCCGGACGATCTGCCGTTTCTGACCGAATCCGAATTTCGCGCCACGGAAAAGCAGAATCTGGTGGCAGCTTTGCGCTCGGCAAACTGGCGTGTTTGGGGGCCGGATGGTGCTGCGGCGATGCTGGGAATCAGCCCCTCAACACTGTCCTATCGAATGAATGCCTTCGAAATCAAGAGGGACTAGACGCGATACTGTCTGTGATGCGGCCACATTATGGAATCTCGGCTTCGCTTCCCCGCCCAGACGCGCAATAATGTGGTCAATAACAACAACTAGAAAAGACTATGCAAGAACTGAGTTCCTCATTGGTTAGCCACGCGTTCGGCGAGCACGCCAACGCGGGACTCATCGTCGCTTACCAATCACATCAGGATGCACTGCAGTTTCTGGCCGCGGCTCTTGGTCAGGCGAACGGAGCGGCGCTATTGCAAGGACCGGTCGGGTCCGGCAAGACAACAATCATCAATGAGCAACGATCCTGGTCATCGCGTGATACCGCCGTAGCACTTCTTGAAGGAACTTATTTGACACCGCGCAGGATGCTCGCGAGCATGCTTGCTCAATTCGGTGTCTCGACCACGTCGCAGCAAGACGAGAAATTGTTGCAAGAGCTGAACAAGTTCCTGACTCAACAAGCGCGCAGCGGACGAGCACCGGTCCTTATCATCGATAACGCCCATCGCGCGACACCAAGTGCATTGCGATTACTGAACTGGCTCGCAGCACTGGATGCGCGCGGCATATACGCGTTGCGTTTCGTGCTGGCCGGAACGGAGCGCCTGTCCACATTGTTGCGAGATGACAGTATGCGCAGCCTTGCGCGACGCCACCCTGCAACGTATTCGCTTAACCCGCTGACGACGCAGGAGACTATGATTTACCTGCGGACACGTCTGATCGCCGCCGGTGGTGAGCGCAGCGAAAAAGTATTTCCGATAAAGATGTGTGAAAAAATACACGAATTATCGGGTGGTTGGCCCGGCTCATTAAACGCGCATGCAATCGAAGTCATGAAACGCATGACCGAGTTGCGTTCCGCGAGGCCGATACCTCAGGTCACCGTGAGTCGCGATGGCGTGACCGTCGCGGAATTTGATCTGACCGAACGTCAGTACATTATCGGTCGCACCGAGCTGGCAGACATCGTTATCGAGGACACCTATGTCAGCAAGATGCATGCGATGTTGCAGATCTACTCAAACGCCATTGTCTTGCTTGACTTGAATAGCACCAACGGCACAACCGTTAACTCGAGAGTGGTTGAGAAAACAATCCTCCGAACCGATGACATCATTTCACTTGGTCGCTACCGGCTGAAAATGGACAACGCGCCTGCAATCGATGCCGTTATGGATGAGCGCATCAAGGCGTCGGACACAATGACCATGCAAAACCTCGTTGATGTGCGTCGCGCGCGTGCGAAGAGGACGATTAAAGCGCTGAATCACAAGTAGTTCCTATAGTTCTCCGAATATTTCTGTGTCGGGGTGAAATGCGTACCAGGCGAACCAGTAAACGATCACGGTGGGAATCTCTTCGCCATTGCTGTCGACTGCTCGGGCGTATTTTTCCTTCTCCTGCCATTCGATTGTCAATTCCGTGTCGCCGATCGAATCGCTGAATGTATCTACGCCATGCTTGCGTAATTCCTTGAATGGGTATGCTTTCTCTATGCCGTCAATTGTGACGCCAAGCACCCGTTCCTTGTTACGGTAGGCCGAGTTGCGGTTCCCGACCGGAAACATCAGCCGGCCCTTGCTCTGGTATTCGCCGTACGGCGAACTGCGATAATTCATCCGAAAACCGGTATCGGTTGATAGTACGAGCGTATCCGGATGGCGTTTCTTCCAGTCGCGCCAGGTCGTGTGCGCCGCTGGGACTGCAGGAATCTCAGCGCCCTTCAATGGGCCGCTGATCGCTTTCGACAAAAGTTGCGACCACAACGAACCGGTTGCGTAGTCATAGAGAAGTACGTCGCTGTTATACAGCAGGCCGGAGACGCCAAAGTCCAGCTCAACGCTGCCGAATCGAACCGTAAATGCCATGCCGGAAAAACACAGCGGGCAGTAGGTTACGACGATCGCCGCATCTCCGAAGTGGTCATTGACGACTTCATGCCGATCAAGAATCAATGTCGGATAGGCTTTCGCGATGCCGTTATGCACCACGCCGAGAACGCGGTCCTTGTCACGCACAAAATCCTCATCGCCGGCAGCAACGAACTTTGGATTATGAATGGGTGGGATGCCGTCACGTCGCACACCGCCCCAAAAAATCTCATCGGCCGGGACCAGGGCGTCGGAGTAATCAAAGCCGTTCCTGTTGTCCGCAGCAAGCGGTCCGGTACCGGGTAGCAAGACACCACTGATGACCACCACATGACAAATAGATATAACGAGCTTCTTCAGGGTCATCGCAAGTATTCCAGCCATAGGAGCTTACAAGGACCTGCATGCGGGTGCGTTTGTTACGCTATGTTCTCCGAATTCATCATCAGGCGGCTTTCGCGCCAGACAATCAGGATGTTTGAGACAATTACGACGGCGAAAAGAACCATAACCGAGAACGACGTGCTCCTGATGAGCGGTGCTTGTTTTTCTTCTCGCAAAAGCGGACCCTTTGTGAACCGGCATTCTACTCCAGGCTTTAAGGCGCCCGTGCGTTAGGGATACTGAGGATCTGTGCATGAAGATACTGACTTTGGCTCTCGTGTTGTTGTGTTGCATCGCTGGCACGACCGATGTGCTGGCGCAACTCATCGAGCAAGCAGAGCCCGACTTTCCAACATCAGAACGCGGACGAGAAGGCTGGACCGTGCTTGACTGCAGTATCAGCGATGATGGAATTGTCGTCGATCTGAGTATCAAAGACTCGAGCGGTAGCAGCGCTTTTAACGACGCGGCAATTGAAGCTGTACGCGAGTGGCGTTTCGAGCCTGCGCAAGAACGGCGAGTGAACGTGCTGCTGAACTTCGTTTTCAAGCGGAGCCAGGTTCATTTATCGAGAAAATTCATTGCTCACATTACGGACGTCCACGAATTGATCGACGAAGGTAAACTCGATGATGCGGTAGAACGCATTACAGCGTATCGCGATAACGAGAATATGGGTGCCTATGAACTCGCCTATTCACTTATCGCCGAAGGTCGTGTCGCAAGTGAGCGGGAAGACAAAGCTGAGCATCTGAGGATTTTTCGCAGAGCGATAATTAACGATGGGCACTGGGTGGAACGCGATAAATACCTGATGTTGCTGCACGCTATTGTGGTTCTTGAGGTGCAACAGCAAGAATTCGCATCTGCGCTTGAGAATTATGCGCTCCTCACCAAAACCAAACCTGGAAAAAAGCGGGCGGAGGATCTCGAGGAGCCGATGCGGTCCCTAAAAGCGATGCTTGAAAGTGGCGGCGATTTTGCGCCACCTTACAGGGTTGCAGATGTGGAAATGACGATCGAGCATGAAGGACGAATCTTAAGACAAGATGTCGATTTTCGAGATGACTATTTCGGGGAGACAGCAGCGGAGGATGTTAATCCACGAGAAGAACAATAAGACGGCGCTTTATCGTTGTGACCGGTAGGAGCGCTCCCAGAGCGCGAACCTCGGTCCCGCTTGGGGGAGGGCCGCTCCTACAGGCCAGGTGAGAATTTTGTATGCCTATTGACCACCCCACAACGACTCAAATCGGTCACGGCCCACTGAGTCGCTAACGCAGCTACAGGATTCTTGGCCGACGCTTCGCTTGACACACCACGGCTTCGCGCCACGTGGACACATCTTGTTAGACTGACCCGCGGCTCGATCTAAAGTCCTGAACCTTGCGTTTACGGCTGTCCAGTTGCCAGTGAGCTGGGCCTGTTCGATAAGCTCTTGTGTACTTGTTGTAGCGCAGCCAGACAGTAGTAACGTCAACAGTACGGTGATAACCCAAAATGTGTATCTATTCATAACGAGGAAACTCCTATTGAAATTCGAATGTTGTGACGAGGCTGCAAACTACGTCCACGATCGAAGTTGATCCTGATAGAATCTTTAAGGTTTCCTTATGAAATGATTAGGCCTTGTAAAATCAATACCTTGCAACGACATGGATAACACCGTGAAGCGTGGCTTTCGAATTGGAGCTTGGGACGTCTATCCACAGCAAAACCTGCTGAAAAGTCCCGAGCAGACGAAGACCCTTGAACCCAAAGTGATGGATGTGCTGGTTTTTCTTGCTGAGAGGCAAGGGGAAGTGGTGTCGCGCCAACAGATATTGGACGCAGTGTGGCGCGAGGTTGTGGTGGGAGACGAGGTTGTATCTCGCGCAGTCTCCCTGCTGCGAACAGAGCTGGGTGACGACCAGAAAAACCTGCGCTACGTGAAGACAATTTCGAAGCGCGGTTACTGCCTTATCGCCGATGTGATCTCAGTGTCTTCATCGGTATCTGATGCTTCCGCCTCGGGCACCGCTGAAAACCCAACTGAGTCGACCACCCGTCGCAGCATGCGCAAGTCGTCTTTCACGATTGTCACTGTATTGGTACTGGCGTTAGCCTATTTCGCGTACGACGTTTTCTTGCTGCGGCCTGAGTCTGACCAAAACGCCGGAACTATCGGAAAGTCCATTGCCGTGCTGCCGTTCGTCAATATGAGCGCCGACTCTGACAACGAATACTTTTCCGACGGTTTGTCGGAGGAACTCCTCAATCTGCTGACCAAGATTCCCGAGCTTAGGGTTGCGGCGCGAACCTCGTCTTTCTCATACAAGGCAAGAGATGTAAACATTACCCAAATTGGTGAGGAGCTCAATGTCACCCATGTGTTGGAAGGCAGTGTCCGCAAGGACGGTAACCATGTTCGGATAACGGCACAATTAGTCAAAGTCGATGATGGCTTTCAGCTGTGGTCAGAGACCTTCGATCGGACCCTGGACGACATTTTCGTGCTTCAGGATGAAATCGCCAAAGCGGTCGTAGACGGACTCAGTATCAACCTGTTGGGCATCATGCCCGAGGTCAGAAAGACGGATCCAGAGGTCTATTCCTTGTATCTACAGGGCAACTACTTCATGAATCTCAGGGGTGAGGAAAATCTGGAAAAGGCGTTCGCGGCACTGAAGCAGGCCCTGGCCATCGATCCCGACTACGCCCCGGCCTGGGTGAGCCTCCAACTGGCTTATGGCTATCAGATGCGCGGCATGCCAGGAGCTCGCGAGGAAATTCGGGCGCTGCAGTCCGAAGCAATAGAACGGGCGCTGGCTATCGATGAAAATCTCGCGTCCGCCTGGGCGGCGCTGGCCTATCAAAGAAGAGTCTATGATTCGGACTGGCACGGCGCCCGAATCGCCATTGAGAAGGCATTGCGATTGGAACCCAACAACGCGGGCGTTATTAGTGTTGCAGCTTCGGTAGCGAGTACGTCTGGACGACTATCAGAAGCCATAGAACTGTTCGAAAAGGCCGTTTCACTGGATCCTCTAGCACTCCTTAGCCGGATGTCACTCGGGCGTCGCTACTTGCGAGTCGGCCGCGTTGACGACGCATTCGATGCATTCGATCGGGTGCGCACGATAAACCCCGACTACCCTGGCCTGAATCTTGTCATTGGCCGTGTCTACATGATGCGAGGTGACCTCGAAAACGCATTGCTTGAAACCGAAAAAAAACCAGACGTGTTCTATTATCGTCACCAAAGGGCCCATATTTTGTACATGATGGGTAGAGAAACAGAAGCCCAGACACTCATAAACGAACTACTTGAAACATCTGCGGATGAAGTGCCGGGCGCAATGGCAACCGTCTATGCGTGGCGCGGCGAAGGCGACTCGGCATTTGAATGGCTGGAAATAGCATACGAGCAACACGATGCACAGCCGAGCGCTTTTCTGGGAAATATATGGTGGAGAAAGCTCACAGGTGACCCCCATTATTCAGCTTTCGTAGAGAAGATCGGCTTGCTGGAAGAATGGAAAGCGATGCCGACCGAATACGGTGGGCCGCCCGAGCAATAACCCGGAACGGCTGCAAATGGCAAAGGCCGCCTTCCGTATCCGATCAACTCTGATACGGTCTCTTCTGTCGGGTCTGAGTTATTGCAGCTAGTAATACCAGCTCAACCGCAGCTGCAGGTAGTCATCTCGCTCAACTGGAAATAGCGCGTCGCCCGACTCAGCGTTCATGAATGTGCGTAGCTGCAATTCAACACTGAGGTTGTCGCCAAACCGGCGCTCGGCCTCAATGTTCAGAAACAACTCTTGCGTATCCAGATCGACAGCGACACCCGCTAGAACGCTGCTGTCGTCAGCGTCATTGAGCGCGAGTCGTGTGCCGATAAAGAGATCGTTTTCAGCCGCCGTCGGCGGCGAAAGGCCGTTGCGTCCGTCATAAAGATATTCCAGTAACAGACCAACATCGGCGGACGAGTTTTTCACCCCGTAGAAGGTGTACTCAAAGCCGCCGACCGCGGCAAGAAACGAATCAACTCGCGTATCGCGAGCAATAGCTTCCAGCTTCCATAGCCACGCCTCGGCTGTGTACTGAACATCCACACCAAACTGTGTCATCTGATCGTAGACGGGCAGTAATCGATCGCCTTCGGGAGCAATTACAAATCGCGCCTCGCGTGACGTTCCTTCAAATACATGGACGCCAATATCAATGTCGCCAATGTAATGACTGTAGCGCAGCGCCAGATCGACGTGATGTTCCTCGTCGCCGGATTCATATATCGGGTTATCGGTGTCGACGACCAGCGACGCACGAAACCTTCCATCAACGCCTGGAAAAGTCCGCTCACGAAAATAGGGCATGACATACAAACCGAATCGCCCGTAGTCGCGTTGCAGGTTGAGATTCACAAGTGGCTGGCCGAGCTTACTTTCCTCATCAATACTCTCGACGAGATCCGTTTGATTTATGACATCGACAAGATGACGGGACTCGGTCACCCCCCAGAATACTTTGCTGATACCCGCGGTCAGGTCCCAACCGTCGCCGTCGATTCCCCAGTACGCTTCACGCAGATCAGCGTGTGAGCGCTCATCATCCACCGAATCGAGGCGTGCGAAGCCGACGATAGTTACGCGTTGCCGGCTGTCATCACTGCGCCAATAAGATTCAGGCTGCAGCATCAACGATGGATTGAGGCCATTTTCCTGACCCTGGTACTGTCCGTCGAGCCAGAACGCCTGTGTGTCGAAACCGACGAAGCCAGTGAGATCCCAGTCTTCTGCGCTCGATGTACTGGCCGCGAAAGTTGCGGCTAGTAGCAGAGCAGTTTGGAGAACTGAACGTTTCATCGGAGCCGTGCCAGGCGGCCCTTAACGAAGTCTCCTTCCTCAAGACCAACATCAAACGTGTAGTCGCCATAGATGAAGTCTGTGCTCTTACCGGTTTGGTGATTCACCATTTCCATGCGCTGGCTGCGCCATACGCCGTTGTAGTTGCGGTAGTCATTTAACTTCAGTGTTTTTAGCAAGTCGCCACGGCGGTCATAAAATTCGACCTTACGAACCTGGTAGACGTCACGATCTACCCAACTTACCTGGCGCGTGTAGCCAGAGTTCTCATAGCGTGGCGTTCGTTCGACCACATCGGCGTTAAGTCCCTCAATCTCTTCTTCGCGAAGGTAGGTGTAGTCATACTTATTGAGTTCCAGTGCCGTGAAATCCTCGAAAGCAAATTCTGAGCCAACGAACGGGCCTGATTTATTGGCTGAAGAAATTCGTTTTACACGCTTCAGCGCTGGCAGGAACAACCACTGGTCATCCGGGTCCAGAATATTTGCGTGTGACAGCAGTGCCGTTCCCTTGATGTCATTGGGATTATCAAAAACGACGAGAGACTTATCACCGATACTTTCATCGGCGACTTCCAGAGTCGTGATTTTCAAGGTTCGTCGAGATTCGCGACCTGCCGCGTTTCTCAATACCATCTCAAGTTCAACTTCGCTGTTGGTAAAACCTCGGTCAGCTCTGTCGGCACGTGCCGCTATTTCGAAACCAGCTCGCTCGGCGTCGGTGCTACCACGCACAGGTGTTTCGGCTGTAGAGGCGATGACGGGTGATGACAGTAATGCAAAGGCTAAACCAGCGATCAGAATAAGACTGGTCGCAGTCGCCGGGCGGGGCAGGGTGATTGGATTTTTCATTATAGGTACTCCTGATGTTTCTTTGTTTGTCTGCACACCGTCGATAAGTAACAACAGCGCGGGCAGGAAGAGGAAGTCGAGAATCAACGCAGACACGATAGCGATGGCTGTGAGCAGCCCCATGTCGGCGTTAACCTTGAAGCTCGAGGTCAGCATCACCATGAAGCCGGCGACAAGAATGACTGTGTTAACAACGATCGCAACACCGACACTCTTGAATGCGTAGCGAATGGCGTCGGCCGCAGTTCCGTTAAGTTCGCGTCGGGCACGAACGTACTTCGAGAGCAGATGCACCGTGTCATCAACGATAATCCCGAGTGATATCGAGGCGATTGTGGCGACCGAGAATCCGACTTCACCAACAATTAATGCCCAGGCACCAAACGTCGCCAGAATCGGCAGGCCGTTCGGGATCAGGCTCAAGAGACCCAATCGGAAGCTCTGCAGAGCCAGCATCAGGATGGCGGCGATCGCGACGATGGCGATAATTGTTCCGCTCACCATATTCTCGACATTGCGTTCTGCGATGTAGGTGAACATGACTTGCGCGCTGGTCGGCTTCGCCTCCATCCATTCCGGCAGGTTGGCCTGCATCCATTCTTCGGTCGCTTCGAGCAACCGCTTGGTCTGGATGGAGTCAACGTCACCGAGCGTTGCAGTTATGCGCGTCGCTGATTTGTCGATATTGACGCGATCATTGAGATCGAGTCCGTACGGCAGAGAGAGCTCGTAGAGCAACAAGTACTGTGCGGCCTCGTCTCTGTCGCCAGGCGTCTGGTAGTAGCCTGGATCGTCACCATGCAGGTTCTTGTTCAGACGTTTCATGATGTCCGAGAACGAATACACGTGGACAATTTCAGGTTGATCCCGAAGGAATTCTGCAAGACGCTCCAGGTTCGCGAGATACTCCGGATCGCTGATGCCGCCACTTTCTTGTGCTGGGACGGAGTACTCGATCGGGTACATGCCGAAGTGTTGCAGTGCCTGGTCGGTGTCACGTCGAAATTCCACGCGCTCATCGAAGTACCCGGTCCACTGATCATTGAGGTCGATCGTCGGAATGAGTGCTGTTAACAGCAAGGTGGCGCCACCGAGCGCAATCAATATCTGACGTGGCCTGGCGATAACAAACTCAGCAATACGTGACATGACCTTTTCGCCTCGGTCGTCACCCGTTAGCTGCTTCGCCTTGTAAGGCAGAATGCTGATTAATGCCGGCAGCAGGGTAATAGAGAACAACCAGGCCGCGGCAATACCGACGGCCGTGATGTTGCCAAGATGCCAGAACGGTGGTGAATCGGAAAAGTTGAGTGCCAGGAAGCCGATGATCGTCGTGATCGATGTAACGCCGACGGGCAGGAAGTTCAGCCGAACCGCATCAACGATCGCTTCGCTCTTGTTCATACCCGCACGCATAGCGGAACGCAAAGCGATGAGAATATGAATTGAGTCCGCTATTGCCAGGGTCAGGATAATGGTCGGAGCAGACGCGGAGATGGGCGTCAGCTTGATACCCATGAAACCAGCCCAGCCCATAGCGACCATCGTCGATAACATGATGACGCCGAGGGTTGCGAACGTTGCTACTGCGGAACGCAAAATGATCAGGGTCAGCAACAGGATAATGCCGAACATGATCGGCATCAGAGTGCCTACATCCGAAACACCGGTCTCTGCAAAGGCGTTGTTCAGCATCGAGACACCGGTTAGCGAAACATCAATGTTGGGATGTGCAGTTTCTATCTGCTGACGAAGATCGCGTGCAAACGCCACAGCTTCCGGGACCTCGGTGAGGTTCTTTTCCGGATATTGCAGCACGACGTTTACAGCGGTCACAGTGCCATCGGATGTCACAAGCTGGTCTCTCAGCAGCGGCTCCGCCAGTGCTATGTCGCCGCGACGAACAGTTTCGTCAGTGCTCATCTCGAATGAGTTACGGAACAGGTCCTCTACGATCAAGTCGTCTTCAACACCGTAGGTATGCTGGAAGTTGCTGATCGAGTCGACGCGGATGGCAAACGGGATTTGCCACGCCGCCTCGGTGAGAGACTCGACAGCGGCGAGCGTGTCTGTCGAGAAGGCGCCGCCGTCCTCAGGCTCAAGAACGAACAGGAAATTGTCGTTCTTTGTATAGGTAGCCTGCAGGTCCTCAAAAGCGACCAACTCGGGATTCTCGTCGGAGAAAAATACCCGGTAGTTGTTCGCAAACTCGAGATTCTGAGCGCCGGAACCGATGGTTATAGCGCCGATGACGGCAGCTAGAATGACCAGCCAGCGAAAGCGAAGTACACCTCGCGTAAAGCGGGCCGCGAGGCGGTCTAATATTTCAAATGAATTTGGCATTGTTCTTTACCTTTTATTACTGATTGGTCAATAATTAAGCGTTAAAAATGACTGATCGGTCAACAATGTGACCAAAAAAAAGAAACTGCTGATAGGTGGCAGGACGTCATACCAATGCGTCCAGCTGCCCATCCAGCAGCGCGTGTGCTTGTTCGGGAGTCGCCGGCCCTGACGCCAGTGCTGCGAGGCCGTCCATAAAGATCATTAGCAGAGCGGTTATCATCTCTGGTGACTTGTCTTTACTGAGTTCCCCGTTGGCCTGGGCCTTGCGTAAGCTATTCTCCAGCGACGCCCGCATAACGTCTTTATGATCTTCCATGATTCGCTGCACTTGCGGATCGTGCGGCGCCATCTCGACGAGCGATTTGACAGCCATGCAACCCTTCGGACAGCTGCTATCGGTCTCCGACATGTCAATAAAACCGTGCAGGACGTCATGAATTCCTTGCAGCGGTTTTTCGGCCTGCTCGAGGATCTGATTCTTGTGCTGACGAATACCGTGCAGGTAGCGATTTAGCGTTTGGACGAAGAGGGCGTGTTTGTCGCCAAAAGCCTGATACAGGCTGCCTTTATGCAGTCCGGTTACGGAAACCAGGTCTGCCAGGGACGTCCCCTCATAGCCATTGGCCCAGAACGCCTTCATTGCGGCATCCAGGACCTGTTCTTCATCAAATTCTCTGGGTCGTCCTACCATGGGGCAGGACTATAGAGATTTATGACCGAACAGTCAAGAACTAATTTTCGACTGGAAAATTGAATCCGGCGTACCATGTAACAACTCATGGATTACGACTGGCTTATCATCGGCTCTGGATTCGGCGGCAGTGTGTCGGCACTTCGCCTGTCCGAGAAAGGTCACAAAGTTGGCGTCATCGAGGCTGGCCGACGTTTTGAGGATGACGACTTTGCCGAGTCCAGCTGGCAGCTGAATCGATACCTCTGGGCGCCGATGCTGGGTTTACGCGGCATTATGAACCTCACACCCTTTAAGGACGTCTTCATTGCGAGCGGTGTGGGTGTTGGCGGCGGTAGTATCGTCTACGCCAATACGCTGTATCGCGCCAAGCAAGAGTTCTTTAAGAATCCTCAATGGGCTGAACTTGCCAATTGGGAACAGGAACTCGAACAGCACTACGAAATGGCTGAACGAATGCTCGGTGTAAACACGGTCCCATTCGAAAGCCCCGGGGACGAACTGCTGCAGGAATACGCCGCCAGCATCGGCACTCGAAATTCGTTTTGCCGGACTCCGGTCGCCGTATTTTTTGGCGAGCCTGGAAAGACCGTCGCGGACCCGTTTTTCGACGGCGAGGGCCCGGAGCGCACTGGCTGCACACGCTGCGGAGCTTGCATGATCGGTTGCCGCGTGGGCGCAAAAAACACCTTGCTCAAGAATTACCTCTGGTTTGCGGAGCAACTCGGAACTGAAGTCCTGCCGAATCGAAGGGTCGTCGACATTCGACCGCTGGGCGCCAGCGACGGCCGTGACGGGTACGAGATCCGGACAAGATCACCGGGCCTCTTCGGTGGTACAGAACAGGTACTGCGGGCGCAGGGTGTCATTGTTGCGGCGGGTGCACTGGGCACCAACCAGCTGCTGGCGAATTGCAAACACGGCGGTTCGTTACCAAATATTAGCGAACAGCTTGGACAGCTTGTTCGCACCAACAGCGAATCGATTCTGGCTGTTTCGCTGCCCGATGACTCGCGTAAGCTTTGGCAAACCGTGGCCATAAGCTCGAGCATCCACACCGATGCGGATACCCATATTGAAGTCGTCACCTACGGTAAGAAAGGCGACGCACTGAGTTTGCTCGTTACGTTGCTCACAGGTGACGGCACTCGCTGGACACGCGTGTTCTCATGGTTGCGGAGCATTGTTCGTCACCCGATCCAGTTTCTGCAAACCCTGTGGCCGTTCGGTTGGTCCAGAAAAACGATTGTCTTGCTCGTGATGCAAAGCCTCGACAATGCAATCTCGTTTCGCGCCAGGAAACGCTGGTTTGGGAAAGGCGTAAGGCTTAGCACCGAACAAGACGCAGCGAAGCCAAACCCAACTTACATTGAAGCCGGCAATAAAGCGGCTGAGTGGATCGCCGAACACACGGGTGGCATAGCCCAAAGCAGCGTGCTCGAATCCGTTGCGAACATTCCAACGACGGCACACATACTTGGCGGTGCCGCCATCGGGATCGATGCCGAACACGGCGTCGTCGATCACGAACAACGCGTATTCGGATATCACAATCTGATGATCTGCGATGGTTCCACAGTACCGGCGAATCCTGGCGTAAACCCGTCGCTCACGATTACAGCGATGACCGAAAGAGCAGTGGCCAAAATTCCGGCCAAAAGTGCCTCACTCCATTAACTCATCACTTTCCGTCTTCGTTCTCGAGAGCACCATCCAGTAGCGCCTCCGCAATTCTCCCCGGGGAGGCACTGTCACCGTTGCTCATGACAACCACGCTGATGCCCGACTGAATATCGAGCAACAGATGCGATTGGTGAGCGGCAAACCACCCACCATGCCGTGCGACCGAGCGTCCGCGGTATTTTCCCAGCCTGATGCCGTAGCCTCGCCCTCCGGCTTGCAAAGTCATCATTTCTGTACGCATGTCGTCGGATAGCACCTCATTACCACCATAGCCCAGTAAGAAACGAGCCAGCCGACTCAAGTCTCTTGCGCTGCTGAAGACTCCGAAAGCCGGGGTCATTGCGTTCGCATTGTGATATTCGCGGATGCGGCGATTTCCGACCTGACGTCCGAGACCGGCAAAGGGTCGTTCTTCACTTGGGATAACGGTATTCGCCGGAGAATAACCGGCCGACAATTCCGGGCCAGGACTCAGCGAGCCTGACGCGTTCATGCCCAGTGGCTCAAGCATGCGACTCGACAAAGCATCGCCGTAACTCTGGCCACTCGCTCGCTCGATGACCGGGCCAAGTGCAGCGTAGCCAATATTTGAATAGCTGATGGACGCGCCGGGGAGAGAGCGAAGGTCGGTGTTGTGCAGGTAGCTCGCAAGCGCCGTCTTGTCAGGGAATTCGGCATTGAACCAGTAGTTGAAATTCCCCTCTCGATCGATTCCGGATGAATGCGTTAGCAGATGTTGCACTCTTATACTGTCATGTGTCGATGCAACTGCAATGCCGTCAACAACATCGTCGAGTGAAAGTTTGCCTTGCTCAGCCAGATGCAGAGTCAGCACAACCGTAAAAAGTTTGCTCAAGGACCCTGCATAGAGAACCGTATCCGGGGTCATTGAGCGACCCGTTTCAAGGTCCGCTACGCCGCTTGCGCTAGCGAAGAGAACTTCATCGTGCTGTGCAACCACAACGCTCACCCCCGGTATTTCCTGATCGATCCGAATCCGGTCGAGGACCTGCTGCAAGTCCGGTGCGCTAGTGGCGGCAACTACCGCAATAATTAAGGGGATATTCATACAAGCCGCTTCTTGATATTAGTGAGCTTATCCAGTTGACCATAATCTTGGCCATTTGTTCTATTTTCGGGCAGCCGTCTCCTTTCCGCAAAGAGACGCGACATTATGTTGCAAACCCGTGGTATTTCGCATCCCGCTGTGAAACGCTCCAGCCGAAGATGAAAAAGGCACGGCGTCTGAAAGGGCGTTTCGCAAAACCACCGGTCTACGGTTCTTACTAAGACAGCGGAGTTACCATCATGAGCTTTATGCTTGGCATCACACCCTGGCCAGTTGCGTCGGCATTACTTTGGATCGTCCTGATCAATGCCGCGCTCTATCTGATCCGCAATACAGCACACAAAACTATTCAGGCCGCGGCGCACGGATTGCACCGCAGCTTTAAGGTGGCATCAAAAGCCGTGTCGCGGTCTGAAACCAATCTTGCGGCCCGTAATCGCGACGTCCTGCTTGCAGCGGGTCGTGAGGCGAAGGAACGCATCATCGAGCGTGAGTTTGATCGCATCAATGAGACTGTTCGCAAGGACCTTGCGAACTACTCGGCGCTGCATCGATCTTTGAGCGAGTCCATTGGCCGCATCGAGAAAGACCACCAGGAAGCAGTCGATGTACCACCGGATCCACCCGGTTGGGTAAAGGCGGTCGAAGCTGTGGCCGAAATGGATGCAAAGGAAGGGCGTGCACATATCGGTAGCATCCTGAGTGACATCCACAAGTCACTGATCAAGGCGCACAAAGAAGCGATGACCGCCTATCACACGGCCAGTGCCAAGCGTCACAAGTTGTTGCGTCACATGCGGCCCGACTGGCGGCAAATTCAGCAGACGCTGGCGGCGGTTGGCAAGAACGTTGACAGTCTCTTGAGTCGGTCGGTCACGATTGACCGGCATATGCAGGAATACGAGGACATCGTTGGCGGGCGTGATAATGCAACGTCGGTATTGTCATCGTCATCGTTGGTGAACTTCTTCGTCTCCGCGTTCGTACTGGCAATAGCCATCGGCGGCGCGACCATTAACTTCTCGCTGATCGCAAGACCGATGGCGGAAATGGTTGGCGGTACCAGCGTGATCGGAAATTTTCGGACGGCTGATATCGCGGCCCTCGTAATTATCCTCGTGGAAATCTCAATGGGCCTGTTCCTGATGGAGTCGTTGCGAATCACACGGCTATTCCCGGTGATCGGTGCTTTGCCGGACAAAACCCGCGTACGCATGATCTACATTACGTTCTCCATCCTGTTCCTGTTGGCAGGCGTTGAAGCCGGACTTGCCTACATGCGCGAGGTACTGCTGCACGATGAACTGGCAACAAGCGCGCTACTCCGCGGGGATGTCGGCACAACTGCAACCGGTGAGTACATGTGGATTACCACGGCCGCACAAATGGGCATGGGATTCATTCTGCCATTCGCATTGACGTTCGTGGCGATACCGTTGGAGACATTCGTGCACTCACTGCGCACGGTGATTGGACTCATCGCCATCTCATTCTTGCGAGTACTGTCGCTAACGTTGCGTTTGCTCGGCAATATCTTTCTCTACATGGGTGTTCTTCTGAAACAGATCTACGACATCCCACTATTTGTGCCGCTATGGCTGGAAGAGCGTGTAGGAGCGGCCCAAGGCCGCGAAAAATCCTCAGCCACAGGAACGCGCGCTGCGCGCAACCATTAAAGGGAGCAATACAATGAACAAGAGCATTCTAATAAGCTTGTGTGTACTCCTCGTGTCCTGTGGCAACGAAACCACGCCAAGAAACACCGGCGTCTACATGCTGCTGGACACCTCCGGTACCTACGCGGTGGAACTCACCAAGGCTGAGCAGATCATTCGCTTCACGCTGTCGAAGCTGGACGCAGCAGACTCGTTCGCGGTTGCTCGTATTGATACGGGCAGCTTTAGTGAGAAGGATATCGTTGCCAAAGCCTCGTTTGATGATCGGCCGAGTGCTGTCAATCGCCAGAAACGTTTGTTTGCGCAGCAAGTCAGTGACTTTGTAGAAAATGCGACGCCATCGTCCTATACCGACATCACGGGCGGGTTATTGCAGGCCGTAGAGTTTCTGAACGAGAAGGGCACCGGCAAAAAAACGATCCTGATCTTCTCCGATCTAAAGGAGGACCTTGAGGAAGGCTACTTGCGGGATATTGATGTCCCGCTTGAGGGATTTGAGGTTATCGCGTTAAACGTTACGAAGTTACGTTCGGATAATATTGACCCACGTGAATACCTTGGCCGGCTGGAAGAATGGCGGGGCAGGGTTGAAAAGACCGGTGGGCACTGGCGAGTGATCAATGACCTGGATGGGCTGGAAGGGCTGTTATAGCTTATCGTTATCGATGCCCTCTGTAGCTAATCGGCGGCATGACCACGTCGTACTCTGGTTGCAGGAACGTGACAAGATCGATCAATTCCTGGACGGTCATGTGCCGGTTGTAGACGTACATATTGGATTCGCCGTCAACTGATACGACTTCTTTCGCATAGCCATCAGCCAGTTCATGCGATGGGTAGATGATTGCTGTGATCAATTCGCCGTAGGTCTTGACCTGCGTGACGTCTCCGCCCAGTTCGACGTAAGGTGGTTCTTTGCCAGGAATAGCAGGCAGTTGCATGCCCTCAATCGTGTGACATTGACTGCACTGCATGTAAATGAACGTTTCGAGACCGGCCTGGGCGTCGCCGTCAGGCAACCTGAAGCCCTTTGAGTCCATCCGGGCCTCCTCATCGCATGCGCCTAATGTAAGCAGGCTTACCAACAAAAGTGCCATAGCGTATTTCGCTCTCATTTCACACCTCCTGTTCCAGCACGCTCAGTGCGTCGCTATAGCATTGGTAGCAAAAAAAATAGCGGTCCGTAATGCGGGGAAACCACTGATTGACTGCGTTTTGGCGAAGCCTCACGCCGCGTTGGAGCAGGTCGATCCGTTAGTTGTTCCGGCGCGTACCCATAAGATTATCGATCCAGAATTCGACCACCGCGAAGTTGTAACGGGCATCCCGGTGATGGAGAAAGTGCAGGTGGCGCTTTTTCCGAAACCAGGCGAAGCGCTCAAGGTATGTATCGGTCAAGTGATAGTGTTCGTGCAGGTACAGATGCCAGCGGAATGTCGCGAAAACACCAATCAAGTGAGCGGTCATGACCATCGTTCCGGCGAGCAAATACACGAGCGCCGCGACGACAACAATGGGTATTCCATAGTAATTGAGGGCGTGTGACTCGAGATCGACGAAAGTCTCAGTCTGCAGGTTATTCATGTTGTATTCCCCGTGATGCCCAATGGCATGTGCGGAAAACACCTTCTGAATACGCTTCCTGTGACCGAAATCCCGATGCAGCACCGTTTGTACGATGGACATAAGGTAGTAGGAAGCGACGACTACGCCCAGAAAGATCAATAGTTTCATTGTTAACTCCGAAATGTACTTGTCAATAAGAAGCATCCGTTATAAGGGTGTTGAGGAACTGAGCGGTTTGTGATTATTGGATGATGAACGGCTGATTTCGGGTTAAAGTAGGCGATCGGAAATAGTGCAATCTAAAGAGACACACTTCGTGATCAATGCTGTCAGAACAATCGGGTTATTTGTCCTCCTGTCGCTGGCGGCGTGCGGTGGAAGTGACGGCGGAACGAACTTTATGGGCGATCCTGTAGAATTTCAGCCGGGCGTTTTTCTTGACGCCAATACGTTCTTCGCCCAGTGCCAGGTGCCCCGTACGGGCATCAACCCAGCGACGGGAGCGGCGTATCCCGACATCCAGGGTACGACCACCGACGAGAATAATTTCCTGCGGTCGTACAGCAACGATACTTATCTCTGGTACAGCGAAATCACAGACCGCGACCCGTCACTTACCAACAATACGCTGACATACTTCGATTTCCTGGTAACCACGGCAACCACTCCGTCGGGACAGCTAAAGGACAAATTTCATTTCACCCGCGATTCTGACGAGTGGTTCCAGCTATCGCAGTCGGGCGTGAGCGCCGGATACGGTATTCAGTGGGCATTTTTGTCATCGACCGTGCCGCGCGACATTCGCATTGCTTATACAGAACCGAGCTCACCGGCCACGAATATTGCGCAGCCGCTGGCGCGAGGCGCAATTGTTCTGGGAATCGATGGCCTTGATATCGATGTCAACACGCAGGCAGGTATTGATGCACTGAATGCGGCCTTCTTCCCGACCGATGGTGCTCAACATACATTCACGGTGCTGGATCTTGGAGAGGCGAACAGTCGTGACGTGACATTGACAGCGGCCAATATTACTTCCGAACCTGTTCAAAATACGCAGGTCATTAGTACGCCGACTGGGGACGTTGGCTACATGGTCTTCAACGATCACATTGCGACTGCCGAGCAATCGCTTATTGACGCTGTGAATCTATTCAAGAGTAACAACAACAACCAGGGCATCGACGACCTGGTGATCGACATGCGTTACAACGGCGGCGGTTTCCTGGCTATCGCCAGTGAACTTGCGTACATGGTTGCGGGCGCCGTACCGACCGCTGGGCGAACTTTCGAAGAAATGCAGTTCAACGATAAGCACCCTGCGACCAACCCGGTCACTGGTCAGGCGCTCACACCAACGCCGTTCTACAATGTAACGTTGGGCGCACCGTTTAACGCCGTTCCGGGCCAGGCGCTGCCGACTCTGGATCTGCCACGTGTGTACGTTATCACCGGAAGCGGAACCTGCTCAGCGAGCGAGGCTGTCATGAACGGCCTTCGCGGTGTCGGCGTGGAAGTCATTCAAATCGGGTCGACGACTTGCGGTAAACCGTATGGCTTTTATGCCACCGATAACTGCGGCACGACGTATTTTACGATCCAGTTCAGAGGCGTAAATGCGTTGGACTTCGGTGATTACACCGACGGATTCTCGCCGAGCAATACACCGGGTGCTGCAGGGCCCGCCGTACTCCCAGGTTGCTCCATCGCCGATGATTTCACCAAGCTGTTGGGTGACCAAACAGAAGATCGTCTCGCAATGGCGCTCGCGCATCGCGACGGGCAGGCCTGTACCGTGGCTACCGGATCGGCTCCGGACGGTGCGAGTTTTGCAGCAGAGGCACCGCGAAATACTGAGGTCTTGACGCCGAAATCACCGTGGCATACCAATCGCATCATGCTGCCATGAGGAGTAGAGCGATGAGATTATTACTATGGATGTTCGTTGCAAAGTTCGGAGTTGTTGGCTGCCAGACCGTTGCAACGGGCTACGATAAGCCGGCACGAATTACAGACCCGACCGATGACAGTCGTGCAGCATTGCAACAAACGGTCAATGCTGTGTTGAATACCAATGTGACGCTTGCCGATGACGCACTGACCGACAGCAGTCTGTTGATCGTCGAGCGCGTTATGCCGAAAAGCATGGATGGTTCACCGGCGCAGGGCAGAACCATGGAGATGCCGTATCAGTTTCGCCTGGTCATCAACGGCGACGACTGCATTCTCATTGATCAGCGCGATGAGTCACGCCATGTGCTGCAGGACACGAGCTGTATTGCGGCAGAGTGAATCTATTCGATAAGGCGGCAACGCTCGCACATATACTCCGCTGGCGGCTAACCTGGGATCGGCGTGATACGTCCTATCTGCCATCGGACAAATTACCAGACAAGTTCAAATCCGCACGCACCGCCGCGGACATGATTCCGGATGGAGCCTGTGTCATCTCCTGCGGCATCTCCGGCAATGCGCGCTGCTCCATCCTGTTCTGGGCCGTGCGTGAACGCTTTGAACAAACGGCCTTCCCTCGAGAACTCACCTGGATTTCGGTTGGCGGACAAGGTGGCCGTGGTCGTGCTCCCGGCACAGTAGAGGAGGTCGGACTGGACGGTCTTGTGACCTGCTACATCTCCGGACATACGGAAACCGCGAAGTCGCTGCTAACCCTTGCTGATGCCGGACGACTGGAGCTACACACATTGCCGCAAGGCGAAATGACGCACGTCATCGAGGCGCAGGCCCGAGGTGATCGATCGGTGCGCAGCCATACGGGTACTGGTTCGTTTCTGGATACGCGTGTCGGACGTGGATCGCCGGTAACGCCGAACGCGACGCGGCAGTTTGCACAAGCAGATGGCGATGAAATCATCTACACGTTACCGGCGATTGATGTCGCTCTGTTCAGTGCGCCATACGCAGATCGCGATGGCAATATCTATTTTCACAACGCGGCGACTATCACAGAGAATGTCGACGCAGCTCGTGCAGCGCGGCAGAACGGTGGACTCGTCATTGTCTCGGTCTCCGCTTTGATCGATAAAGACGAAACGTCAATTGATTTGCCGGTAGATGAGGTCGATGTGGTCGTCATTAATCCAGGTAATGAGCAAACAGGCTCCGTCGCACAATACCGGCACTGGCCCATGTTTACGGCCGGTGCGAGCGTCGATGAGATTGAGGCGATGACACGGCTCCGGTTCATTAACAAAACGCTCGGTATAACGCCGCGCCGCAGTTTACTCGACTGCGCGCTCGCACGACTCGGTGCAAAAACCTTTACCGAGAACGTGGCGGCCGGTGCGACGGTCAATATCGGTGTGGGCCTGGCAGAAGAAGTCTGTCGTGTGCTCTGCGAGAGCCCGACTCGAGAGGATATTACTTTCACGACGGAGTCCGGCCCCTACGGCGGGTTACCGACACCCGGTATTTTCTTTGGCGCAGCCATCAACCCGCAGCGACTCGAGTCTTCTGCCTGGATGTTCCATCACTATCACGACCATCTCGATGCGACGATGCTCGGATTCCTGCAGCTCGACTCGTCCGGCAATATCAATCTGTCAAACCGAGGTCCACGAATGCTGGACTATGTCGGTCCGGGTGGTGCGCCAAGCATCATCGAGTCCGCCAACACGGTGTTGTTTATCGGCAAATGGATGCTCGGCGCAAGCGTCACCATCCACGGCGACCAACTGAGTCTCGACAAGCCCGGTAAACCCAAGGTGGTCGAGAGTGTCGACGAAGTCACCTTCAACGGTCGTGTTGGTCTGGCGCAGGGCAAGAGAGTTTTCTACGTCACCGACCTTGCCGTGCTGGAATTGACCGATGCCGGGCTGACGTTGCGAGCGGTGATGCCGGGCATAGATATCCAGCGAGATCTGCTCGCCAATACCGATGCCCGTATCATAGTGCCCGATGATCCTGCACCCGAAATAGTGCCGGCTTCGATCGTGACCGGTAAAAATTTTCAACTCAACTGGGCGGAGGCCAGCTTATGAATGGCGGTGATCGTATTGCGAGCATATTGCATTCACACGGCGTGAAGTTTCTCTTCACTCTTTGTGGCGGACATATCTCACCGATCCTGAAAGGTGCAAAAGACCTGGGTATCCGCGTCGTCGATGTACGTCACGAAGCTACGGCTGTTTTTGCCGCCGACGCGGTAGCACGTATTACCGGTATACCGGGTGTCGCTGCCGTCACCGCGGGCCCTGGAGTTACCAACACGATAACGGCCGTGAAGAATGCGCAGCTTGCACAGTCACCCCTGATCTTGCTGGGAGGCGCCGCCGCTTCTGTATTGAAGGGGCGTGGTGCGTTGCAGGACATCGATCAAATGTCGTTGTTCAAACCACACGTGAAATGGGCAAAGACGGTTACGTGCGTCCGCGATCTTGCACCGACAATGAGAAGGGCCTTTCAGAAAGCGCAGAGCGGTGTGCCCGGCCCGGTTTTCGTGGAATGTTCGGTCGATCTGTTGTACGAAGAGCCTGTCATTCGCGAGTGGTATACGGCCAGTACACCACAAGGCAATGCATTGCCAGACCGTGCAGTCAGGGCTTACCTGAATTACAAGACGAACCGCCTCTTCGCTGGTTCAAACGCCGTCGATGACACAAGCATCATTGACGTAGCGCTTATGCATCCGTCGAGTCAGGACATCGCTCGCGCAGTTGGACGAATCAACAAAGCGCAACGACCGGTTCTCGTCGTGGGCAGCCAGGCGCTCGTTGACTCAAGCCAGGCTGACGCGATTGCAGCGGCCGTCGAAAGTATAGGAATGCCGGTCTATCTTTCAGGTATGGCCCGTGGGTTGATGGGAGCCTCACATCCGTTGCACCACCGGCACCAGCGTGGCAAAGCACTACGCGAGGCCGATCTGGTCGTGCTTGCCGGTGTGCCATCCGACTTCAGGCTGAACTACGGACGCACTGTACGGCGCAGCGCATGCCTGATATCGGCGAACCGCAGCAGCATCGACCTCAAGCGTAATCGCAAGCCACAAATCGCTGCACTCGCCGACGCCGGACTTTTTCTGCGTGCGCTGGCTGACAAACTCGAACCGAACGCGAGTGTACGCTGGCGCGAATGGCAGGAGCTGCTGCTTAAGAGAGATGCCGATCGCGAAAGCGAGATCGACACCAGCGCCAGTACGCCTGGCGAGCTCATCAATCCGGTTTCATTGTGCAGGAGTATCGACGCAGAGTTGCCCGACAACAGCGTGATCGTTGCCGACGGCGGAGACTTTGTCGGCACTGCATCGTACATCGTGAAACCACGAAAACCACTGAGCTGGCTCGACCCGGGTGTATTCGGCACGCTGGGTTGCGGCGCCGGTTTTGCACTCGGCGCGAGTCTGTGTCGACCCGACCACGAAATATGGGTCTTGTTCGGCGACGGTTCAGTAGGCTATGCACTAAGCGAGTTCGATACCTTCGCCAGGCACAAGATCCCGGTCATCGCGGTCGTCGGCAATGATGCGTGCTGGTCACAAATCGCACGCGAGCAGGTCAAGATGCTGCATGACGATGTTGGCACGGTGCTGGCTCGTAGTGATTATCACGAGGTCGCCGCGGCATTAGGAGGCAAGGGAATACTCTTAAAGCACACTGACCAGACCGCTGCCTGTTTACAGGAAGCGAGAAACTCGGCGGAGAGTGGTGTACCAGTTTTGATTAACAGTTGGCTGGATCGGACTGACTTTCGGGAGGGCTCGTTGTCAATGTAGCAACTACTCTTGTTTCGTCAGCCACTTGCAATACTCTTCATTCGGCAGTGCTTGCGAAAAATGATGGCCCTGCACGAAGTCGCATTTCATTTTCTTCAGCGCTTCCAGTTCACCAGCAGTTTCCACGCCTTCGGCAACAACGAGTACATTAAATCGGTGCGCCAGCATGACTATTGTCTCAACGACGTTTCGATCTTCGTCCGAATCGAGCATCTTGTGGATGAGTGACTTGTCGATTTTCAACTCAGTCGCTGGAAAGTCCTTGAAATAGGATATCGAGGATTCGCCAGAACCAAAATCATCAATCGCAATTCCGACTCCCAACGCACGAAGGTCATTGAGGCAACGAAAGCCTTGTTTCGAATCAGCGACCAACGCAGTCTCGGTGACCTCCAGTGTCAGATCACAGTTATCGCTACCAAAGATAGACAGGCTGCTTGAAACAACATCATTCATATCGATTTCCTGCAAAAGGGACGATTCGATATTTACGGAAACGTTATGGCGAAACCCCAGATCTGGCCATTCCGCCGCCTCTCTCAAAGCGGTGGTTAAAACATACCGGGTCAAATCACTCATCAGGCCAATGTCACGGGCGACCGGTATGAAGATATTCGGAGGGACAGCGGTGTTCGCCTCGTTAGTCCAGCGAAGCAGTGCCTCGGCACCTGCTGGACGGCCGCTGGTGATGTCGATCTTTGGCTGGTAGTGGAGCTGTAACTGATTTGCGTCGATCGCAGCAGCCAGCTCCTCCTGCAGGTTCCATGTCGTCACTATGGTTGCAGTAGTATCTGCTGAATAAATTGTATAGGGCTTGCTATGTGTTCGTGCTGATTCGAGCGCGATTCTGGCTGTGTGTATCAATTCAACTGCGCCGTTGGCGTGTTCGGGATAACTCGAAACTCCCATGTAAACCGGGGTATTAAATCGTGCATCTACTTCCCGAATGGCATCTTTCTGCAAGCGACTGATTTTTTCCGCAGCCATTTGCTGATGGATCATTGACTCGACGCCGCTGAGCAGTACGCCGAACGCACTATCGCCAATTCGATAGACCTGATCCGATTCTTCGCAAATGCTGAGCAGTTGCTCGCCTACACATTGCAAGAACCGGGAGCTCTTGGCTTGTCCTGAACGCGCAAAGATTCCGCTGATCTCGCTCATATCGACGACGAAAAGTGACATGGGGTTAGCGATTTTGCTTATCCACGCATCGACTTCGAAGTCAAAGTGCTCGACGTCTGTACGAATAAGATTGCGTACCGGAGACATAGGCTTAGAGGAAATACTTCCTGGGATCAAGGTTGTAATCACCAGGGTTAATGCCACGCTCAATCCATACATTAGGCGCCTGGCCAGCTTTTTCTCTCAGGTCCAGAACTTTAAATTCTTCGACCGCCTTTTTCTCCGTATCGAGAACGACAGCAACCTCCGGTCGCAAGCGTGTTGATTGGTGTTCCTTGAGCACGATAGCTACTTCGCCGGTATTCAACTCCACCAAAGTGCCGGCCGGAAATATGCCGACAGCCTGGATAAATTGCTCAACCATTTCGGCCTGAAAGTGCTTGTCGGAAAGTGACTTGAATTCACGCATCGCATCGAAGGAGGACATGGCCGGCGCGTAGGGGCGCTTGCTGGTCATCGCGGAGTAGGAATCGGCAATTCCACCAATCCTGCCAAAGACCGGTATCTGATTGCCACTCCAGCCATTTGGGTATCCCGAGCCGTCGAAGCGTTCGTGGTGCGTCGCGACCATCTCTATTACGCGCGGGTCAACGTTGTCCGCCTCACGAATAATATCCAGCCCGAACTCGACGTGGTTCCGCATGTGGTCCCACTCCACATCGGTCAGCTTCCCCGTCTTATTGAGTAACTCTTCCGGTAATCGGGTCTTGCCGACGTCGAGCAACAGTCCACCCAGTCCGACAACCTCCAGCGCCTCCCTGTCGAGTCCAAGATGGCGGCCAAAAACCAATGCCCATATCGACGACGAAAGAGAATGAGAACTCATGTACTCATCTTTTTCCTGCATGCGAGCCAGTAACGCCAGTGCGGTGTTATTACGCAATACACTGTCGACCATCGACTCGGTAACGACCTGCAGATCAGGCATCGCAACCGACGCGCCGTGTCGAATTGATGTCAATACCGTCATCAATTGATCCAGGGAATCGGTATGGATGCTTTTCGCGACGACGAGTTCATCGCTGGTACTGACAGTATCCTGGTAATACTCTCCAGCAGCGGTCTGCCTGCCGTCATTCGCATGCTTGCCGCCGAAATGGGCTAAAATTCGCCGCCAAAACGAGAGTCGTTTACCGGGGGACCGGGTGCTTATGCCCTGTGTGGTGGGAGTCGTTTTATCGGCAAGCGTCGCTTGCAGCGAGGCATCGGACTGCTCAATGTCGATTTCGACAGTGTCGCAGAAGCGGCGCAGTTCCTCGATCTCGCTGTCTGTGCGTATGTAAAATCCCTGAAACAGGAACGGCGTTTCAAGCCACGGTCGGTCCAGCTCCGACACGTACATGCCGATTTGTAACAGCTCTACGTCAATTTTTCTTAAGGAAGTAGCCATAATTGAAGTATTGTCCGCGTGGCCGCGACGCACCTTTTTCCATAATCTCAGTGAATTATCTTAACAATTGCCAATACTTAGCAGCGAGAGCAAGGTCACATAACGGAAAGCTGATAATCGGACCATGACGAGACAAAATAGAAAAGCGGCGGCGACTCGGTTTCGTCAGAACATTCGGCGCAGCAACGAACTACATGCCGAATACCTGGACGACGAGCGCCTGCTCAAGAACTACGATGGTTTTACCAACTGGCAGCTTGAGTACTTGCTGCCACGCTTTAGCGACCTGCATGCCAAGGAGGGTTATGCGGAGGCGATTGATTTCACCGTAAGCGATCTTGCCGGTATCAGCATCAGTAGTCGCGACCACGACCTGGAACGTGCAGCTCCGGCGATCACCAACCTGCTACCACTTCGGGCACTTCAGACCATTGCGACGGCGGCGGAGATGAATGCCCGGATACTGGAGGCGAATATTCGCATTTGCCGCCAGCTGCAAGTCGGCAACGATCTCCCGGACCCGATCTCGGAAACGGAGTATTGCATTGCCTGTCGCGAGGCCAGTTCCATTGATGAGTGCATGGAAATAATACATCTGGTCAGCGGGCTGGGAGGGACACTCAAGACGCTGGTCAAAGTCCCGATGATAGGGATAACCCTTCGCGCCATGCGGGTGCCGGCTTATGCGGCCGGGTTCGGCGCGTTGCAGGAGTTTCTGGAAAGTGGCTATCTGACATTTCGGCAGATTCCGGATATCGAGCACTTTCTTGTTGAGATCGAACAACGCGCGACCGAGGTATTTGAAAGGATCTACAGGACGCCAATTGAGCAACTCCACTGACGCCTCTTCTACCCTATAGATGACATTACTCGTCGGTGATATTCCTAGTATAGTTGCCGACCCAAGGAGAGTTTGCATGTCACCGTATCAGGATGTTGTAGCCGAGGTGCTGGAGTTGCCCGACGGCCCGCAGATCGGTGCATTTTTCGATTTCGACGGCACGGTTATCTCGGGTTACTCGGTGATGGCTTTCATCAAAGAGCAAATGCGGCGCGGCCATCTTTCGCCGCGCGAGCTGGTGGAGCTCGGCAGCGCGATGGTGAGTTTCGGCCTTGGCGGACTCGGCTTTTCAGGCATGATGGTTGCGGCCACCCAGTTTCTACGCGGCATTCGAGAAGACAGCTACGCGAATTTCGGCGAGGAGTTGTTTGAGTCACACATCGCTCGCCTGATCTATCCGGAATCCCGCGCACTGATCAAGGCACATCTCAAAAAAGGCCACACAGTCGCGATCATTTCGTCGGCGACTCCGTACCAGGTACGACCCGCTGCGCGGGAGCTTGGCGTCGAGCATGTGTTGTGTACCGAACTCGAAGTCAAGGACGGTGTGTTTAGCGGCGCGGTTATACAACCGCCATGCTTCGGCCCGGGCAAGGTCGCAGCCGCCGAGTCGCTCGCAGAGCAATTCGGGGTTGAGCTCAACAAGAGCTTTTTTTATTCCGACAGTTACGATGATATCGAGCTGCTGGAGCATGTTGGAAACCCGCGGCCACTGAACCCAAACCAGAGGTTACTTTCGGCTGCTGAAGAGCGCGGTTGGCCGGTGCGTCGCTTCGGCAGTCGGGGTCAGCCGCACATCAATGATCTGATACGTTCGGCGATGATGCCGGTGAGCATGGTGGGCTCTTTTCTAGCGGGCTTTCCTATCTGGGCACTGACAGGTTCAAAACGCGATGCCTTGAATTTCTCGATTTCATTGTTTGCCGATACGGCGAGCGCGCTGATCGGCTTGAACCTGAAGATAAAAGGTGAGCATTACATCTGGTCACATCGACCGGCGGTGTTTGTTTTTAATCACCAGAGCAACGTCGATATGGTCATCGTCGCGCGCCTGATGCGCCGCGATATCAGTGGCGTTGGCAAGCGCGAGATTCGCGACATGCCCATCGTTGGCAGAGTTATGGAGGCGGCCGGTGTTGTCCTGATCGACAGGAGGGATACTGCCAGTGCGGTTGCGTCATTGAAATCGCTCGTGGATACCATGCGAATTGAAGGTCGGTCGGTTTGCATGTCGCCAGAAGGGACGCGTGCGATAACACCCCGCTTAAACGATTTCAAGAAAGGCGCTTTTCATCTTGCGATCCAGGCCGGTGTGCCGATCGTGCCAATTGTCATTCACAACTCAACCGATGTGCAGCCGAAAGGAGACCTCATCTTTCATCCGGGCACGGTCGATGTTGAGGTACTGCCGCCAGTGGATACCAGCGAATGGTCGGCAGAGACGATCAATGACCATGTCACGGATGTAAGAAACATGTACTTGGTGGCGCTGGATCAAAAGAAAGCCGCGGAGAAGTCATAATGGACCAGTTGAACGGTCAGGACGCCCAGTTTCTTTATATTGAATCGGACGATAACCTGACGCACATCACGTCGGTTTCGATATTCGATCAGTCGACAGTGTCCGGTAAAGATGTCGTTCGATTCAAGGACATTCTTGAACACATCAGCAGCCGGCTGCACATGAACCCGGTGTTCCGGCGACGGCTCGTCCACGTACCACTGGAGCTCGACTTTCCGTACTGGGTTGACGACGAAAATTTCGATCTCGAGTTTCACGTTCGTCATGGGGGCTTGCCCGAACCCGGTGACTGGAGACAGTTTTGTATTCACATGGCGCGTTATCACTCGCGCCCGCTGGACATGACGCGCCCACTTTGGGAGATGTACGTTGTCGAGGGCCTCGACAATATTGAAGGGCTACCGAAGGGCAGCTACGCTATCGCGACGAAAATCCATCATGCGGCGGCCGATGGCGTCGCGCTCTCGGACTTCTTCGGCGCTATGGCGGATATCGACAATAAGGGCACGCCGGCGGTGCCGCTGAATTCGGCGAAGCTCATGCGCAGTCCGATGCCAAGCTTGCTCGATATGGGTGTTCGCGCTGCCTGGCATACCATGCGCTCGCCGATCGGAATGATCGACGCAGTTATGCGCTCCGCGCCGAGTATTTACAAGCTGGCGCAAGACGCGATCAGCGTACGAAAAGACGACAAGTATCGTGTGCCCGAAACGCGTTTTAACGGACCCGTCTCGGCGAGCAAAATGTTCGATGGTGTGCAAATTCCGCTGGACGACCTGAAATCGATTCGCCTGTTGGTGCCGGGCTGCACCATCAACGATGTCATTCTCGCTGTTTGCGGTGGTGCGTTGCGCAAATACCTGAAACATCACGGTGAACTGCCGGAAGACTCGCTGTTGGCATGGGTGCCGATCAACGCTCGCAGTAGAGCGGTCAAGGGCGGAGGCGGCGGAGGCAATCACGTCACGGCCATGACGTCGCTGATCTACACGAATATCGCCAACCCGGTTGAGCGCTTGCAGCGCGTCATGGGGGCAACGCAGAGGAGTAAAGCCGCTCAATCCGGCGTGTCTGCGCGCGTTATGACGGATCTCAGTAAACATGTTCCTGCTGCGACGCAGGTTCTGGCGAGTCGTCTTGTCTTGCGGACGGGGGCGGCGGCACGTTTGTGTAACCTGTTCATCTCCAATGTACCTGGCCCGCAGGTACCGTTGTATATGAACGGCGCCTTGCAGGTTGGCCATTTTGGCATGGCACCACTCTCGGACGGCATGGGTCTGTTTATCGCGGTGCCCAGTTACAACGGCAATGTGTCATTTAGTGTCACGTCGACGCGAGAGGTCATGCCGGATATCCAGTTCTTTATCAATTGTCTCAAGAAGTCAGTGAAAGAATTGAAACGAGCGACAAAGCCGGCAAAGAAAAAGCCGGCAAAGAAAAAGGCGGCTAAGAAAAAGGTGGCTAAGAAAAAGGCGGCTAAGAAAAAGGCGGCTAAGAAAAAGGCGGTTAAGAAGCCGCCGAAAGTGAACGGCGGTCAACCGGCCGCTCGCGACGATCAAACTCCTTGAGGATGTGCGTCAGCGTTCGGCTGATCCTCGTCTGAATCCGAATCATTTCGACCTTTGGCCAGGTCGCTCTTTCGCCCATGGTAATCAGGTCCATGACCTCTTCAGTTGATCGATGTGCGAGCAACTTCAACGGATTAAAGAAGTGCTTCTCGGGCAGGATATTGATATCGCCAACGTAATCCTGGTTGATAACGCCCAGCGCAACATTCGTCAGCCGGTTCGCCGCCGGGATTAGTGACAGCGGTTTTTCCATGATAGCTGCGGATGCATTGATCCACTCGCGAGCGGTTCGTCGTCCAGCTTGTTTGAGGGTTGAGACCATTCCTCTGTCGGCGGTGGGATCGGTGATGAAAGGAAAGATGTGTGGATTCACCTGGCTGACAATAAAGTGATTAACGCCATACAGGCGCGCTAGCCGTTTGGCAGGCAGGTCATGGCTCAAAGAGCCGTCAACCCACTTACGCGATGGCATGTATGCCTGTCTCTCGCCATGGTCGTTCTTTGCAAATAGTGCAACCGGCGGGAAAAAACCGGGTACGGCTGCAGACGCCAGGATCGCATCGCGAACGTAGACGTTGGGTGTCGTGATTGCGTTTAGCAATCGCGATGACTGATGCCGTTCTGCTGCGGCGATCGAAACGTTCAGATGTCTGCCTGTTAGCTTGTAGGCCTCTTGAAACGTCAGGTTAGGAAGCAGTCGCTCAAGCACGCTGCGAACCTCGCCCGCCGTCGCGACACTCGGTTTAAGCGCTTCGAAATGTCGGAACAGACTTTCGTCCCGCTTGATCTCGTCTACCAGGAACCCGGGGTCGAAGATTCTTTCGAGATCTTTGTCCGAGTGCGTGCTGGCGAGGCTGCCGACAATAGCACCACCGCTGCTGCCAGACATGATGTCCGGCAAAATGCCCTGTTGCCAAAGGACCTTGACGACGCCGATATGAAAAAACAGGAATGAGCCAGCACCGCTCATCATCAGCGCTGAACTGCCGTAGCAATGCTGGGCGCGCTGAAAGAAATCGAGTAGCTCGTCTTCCGGGATGTCACTCGCTGCGGGACTGGCCAGCAGTTCGAGTGCCTCGGCGACTTCATCTACATAGTCGACGATGAGTTTCTTGGTGCCGAATTTCGCTTTGCGATAGAGACCGGCGCGTCCTATGCCATCAATATTGCCGTGCACGCCTTCGTTGAGTGCATACAACACGCCGGGGTAGTCCTGATTCTTGCGCAGTTTGCGCAGTCGCCGGAGGCGGCGGCGAATGGATTTGTGATCGAAATCTTCTGACTTGTCGTCGGACTTCCAACGCGCGAGTTCTGTGCCTTTGTCATAGGCTATTGCGGCGTGTTTCCACTCGTCGTAACTGGTGGCCGCATCCATGTCCGCCTGCAGGCGTTTCGTCCCGGAAAAATCCATGTCGTTCTACGTCCTTATCGACACTCAAATCGCTGCTCAGAGGAGTAGCGTACACCGTCCGCCATAGCGGGGCGACCCTTTGTCACGCATATTGGACGGGCAGGCGAGTTTTTTGAGATAGTGCCTGAATTACGGCGTTATGACAGGCGAGAATGACAACAATGAAGCGCGACACAAGAACCCAAATCCTTGTCGCGAGTCTGTCGCTTTTTAACGAGCAGGGCGAGCCAAATACCACGACAAATGACATCGCCAATGAGGCGGACATTAGTCCCGGGAACCTGCATTACCACTTTCCCAGGAAAGCAAACCTGGTCGAAGCACTGCTGGCCGAGTTCCAGGCTGACGTACGCCGTGTTCTGGATCCGCCAACAGGCGATGAAACCACGATAGACGACTTCTGGGCGTTCCTGCACCTGCTGTTGGAGGTGCTTACGGCCTACCGTTTCCTGCTGCGCGACATGGAAACACTGGTGTCGACTTACCCGAAGGTAGGTCATGCGCTAAAGGGGTTCTCAAAGGGCCTGACGGCCATTATGCAGCTCTATATTGAAGCGCTGCGGCGCAACGATTTTCTGGAAGTCGACGACCGCGAGGTGCCTGTCATGAGCCGCAATCTGGTAGTGATAGCACTGTTCTCGGAACGCTTTGATGAGATATCGGGCGTCGCATCCGCCGTTGATGAATCGGCACTCAGAATCGCGCGGTCCGTGCTGGGGATTTTGTTGCCGCACTCTTCTCACGAGGCGGCGCTACTGATCGAAGAGTTGGCAGAGCGCTATCGTTAATTCAGGACCATGGCGAACGCAAATAAAAAAGGGCTGCAAATGCAGCCCTTAAAATCGTCGCAAGTAGGGGGGGTTACTTAGCGACTTGCGCAAGCACTTGATCAAGCTTGCGATCCAGCTTCTTGAGATCACTGGTTGTAGCAACCGGTGAATAGTCCAGAACAGTTTTCACGGCAGACTCGGCACGCTTTGTAACTTCCTTGCGTGTTGCCTTGACCTGCTTGATGACTCGATCATTCATGTTCTCGAACGAGTCCTGAGCCTGGTCGCGAACCTTCTCACCCTCTTTGGCCAGCGCATCGAATTTCTTGTCGAAGTCAGACTGAGCCTGTGAGGCGAGGCCGAGACCGGCCAAAAATGCTTTGTTAGCGATGATAATCGGTTGTTCAACGATCGTGCCTTCGAACCGATCTACGATTGACTTGGCCTGTGCTTTCAATTTAGTGGCCGTTTTTTGTGCTGCCATTTCGATTCTCCTTAAATATCGTAATTACTTGGAAGATTTCTTCTTCGAAACCTTCTTTTTCGAAGCCTTCTTTGTCGCTGCTTTTTTCGCCGGTGCCTTCTTACTGGCCGCTTTTTTCTTGGCGGGCTTCGGCTTTTCGACAGACTTCAGCAGTCGATCCAGCTTGGCGTTCAACTTGTCGAGATCATGCTTGCTGGCAACACCAAGACGGTCAAGCGCGCTATCGACACGTGAGTCAAATACGCTCTGCAATTTGTTCATCTGCGGCGTCTCACGCATCTGGTCAAGCAGGCCGGTTGCTTTCTCTTGTGCATCGTCAGCCATGCCGCGAATGGCATCCTGAACATCATCAATCAGTGACTCGGTCTTGTCTGAAGCATCTTTGCGGAAGGACTCACCCTGCTTCATAAGCTTGTCGAAAGCCTTGCTACCCGCTTTCTGTGTGTTGGCGAGGGCCCCGAGACCAGCCAGGAATGCTTGCTCAAGCTGCTCGGCAACTTCCGCCGTAGGGCCGCTATCGGTTTGTTTTGATTTTCGTTTCTTGTCTACCATGATGGTTCCCTAAAGAATGCATATTGCTTCGATGGGGTAATGGTAGGGGGCTAATCTAGGGTGGTCACACTAATGTTGTAACACCTGCTCGATCAGCGGCTTGTAGCGATCAATAAACACCTCCAGGGCAAGTCGTGCCTTGGAAAGATGCGTTTCGTCCATGGGAAGTGACAGGAACAGGTCACCCCGTCCGCACAGCAAAACGCCATCGAGAAGCATCTCCATATGCAATAGCGGACGCAGAGACCGGCATCCGGTGCTGATGTCGGCCGGCCGGGTCGTTGGCTCGCTCGAAAAGTGGATCGCGATTATCGAGCCCAGTCCGTTGGCATACATTGGCACCGCTTTTGCGGCAAACAGTTCATTGAGTGAGAGGCGAAACGCCTCGGACCAGTCGAAGAATTCCTTGGCACGTCGCGGCGTGTATATCTCGCCGACGGCTGCGCAGCCAGCTGCCATGGAACAGACGTTGTTATTGAAGGTGCCGGCATGGGCCAGGGCGCCACTCGTTTTCGGATTGAACTGTGCCATGACTTCGGCACTGCCGCCGAAGGCACCTGTCGGCAAGCCTCCGCCTATAAATTTACCCAAAGTGGTGATGTCGGGTTCGATGCCAAGCATTCCCTGGATACCTGCGGCGCCGAGTCGGGCCGTTTTGACCTCATCAAAAATCAGCAGTGCTCCGACTTCCTTCGTCATTCGTCGCAGCATTTCCAGAAAACTCAGGTCACCTTTGATATTGCCACCGGCACCCAGGACAGGTTCGATAATGACAGCGGCAAGCTCTGCGCCCACCTGATTGATCAGTTTGGCCGCGCCGTCGATATCGTTATAGTCCGCGAGGACAAAATCGAAGGGCATGTTGAGCGCGCAGCGGCCGCCGAGAAACTTGATGACGCCCCCGTGGTAAGCATCATTAAAGGCCAGGATCTTGTTACGGCCGGTCTCGACTCGGGCCGTGGTTAATGCCATGAGATTGGCTTCGGTACCTGAGTTGCAAAACCTGATCATCTCAATGGAGGGAAAGCGTTCGCAGAGCAGGCTCCCCAGTTCTCTTTCGTACGGGGTCGGCGCACCCATCGCAACGCCACTGTCGAGGGCCTTGTGTATCGCCGACTTGATGACGTCATTCGAATGACCGAACAGACCCGCGGAATACTCGCCCACAAAATCGACGTATCGATGACCGTCCAAATCCGTTAGTTCGGCACCGTCTCCCCCGACCATGGTGAGCGGGAAAGGATCATAGTGAAGAACGGTGCGCGTGTTGCCTCCGGGAAAATACCGTTCCGCACTCTTGTCTGCCGCTTGGCTAAGAGGATTCTGAGACGCATAGCGCGACCGGGCGTTTTCAATTGCGAGATTCAGTGATTCCATTTTATCCACCACAAGCTGTGGTTATTCCGCTGGCAGTATAGATGCGCCAGTGCTTTTTTCGACTTCTTCAAACGTGACGCCCGGTGCCAGTTCGACGACCTGGAACCCATCCGGCGTGACATCAACGACGGCAAGGTTGGTATAGATACGAGATACGACACCCGGTCCGGTCAATGGATAGCTGCACTTCTCGACCAGCTTCGGCTCGCCGGTTTTTGTCGTGTGCTGGGTAATCACGTAGATTTTCTTCACACCCTGAACGAGGTCCATCGCACCGCCTACCGCGGGGATGGCGTCCGGTGCGCCCGTGGACCAGTTGGCGATGTCCCCGTTTGCCGCGACCTGCATGGTGCCAAGTACACACACATCGATGTGACCGCCACGAATCATGCTGAAGCTGTCGGCGTGGTGGAAATAAGCGGCGCCAGGTACTGCTGTTACGTACTTCTTGCCAGCGTTCATCAGGTCCAGGTCGCGTTCATCTTCCGCCGGTGGCGGTCCCATGCCCAGCAAGCCGTTCTCTGTGTGATAAATGAATTCGCGGCCTTCGGGCACGAATTGTGTAACCAGCTCCGGAATACCTATCCCCAAGTTGACGTAGGAGCCGTCGGGAATGTCGAGAGCAGCTCTTGCCGCCATTTGTTCTCTTGTCCAGCCAGTGCTCATGGGTAACTCGCTCCCGCGGCAATCAGTGTGTCCTCATGGACGGGATCGGCAACCTCGACGATGCGATTGACAAAAATTCCGGGAGTGATCACATGCTCGGGATCGATATCACCCGCAGCCACCAGGTACTTCGCCTGCACGATGCCGGTTGTAGCCGCCATACACATCAGGGGGCTGAAGTTCCGGGCTGTCTTGTTGAAAGTCAGGTTGCCCAGGGGGTCGGCGACTTCGCACTTAACCAGCGCAAAATCGGCCTTGAGCCACGGCTCCATCACGTAGCTGCGACCGTTGAAGTCTCGCAGCTCCTTGCCTTCGGCCAGGACTGTGCCCACTGTCGTCGGTGTGTAGAAGGCCGGGATACCCGCGCCCGCCGCACGAATGCGTTCGGCGAGTGTGCCCTGGGGGACAAGTTCGAGCTCGATCTTGCCCTCCCGGTAGAGCTTCGGGAACACTCTGGACTGGCTGGACCTTGGAAAAGAGCAGATCATCTTGCTCACCTGGCCATTGGCGATCAGGGCAGCGAGCCCAACCTCACCGTTGCCGGTATTGTTATTGATCAGGGTAAGGTCTTTGGCGCCCTGGTCAATCAATGCATGGATGAGTTCTATCGGGCTGCCTGAAGCACCGAATCCGCCCACCATCACTACTGCACCGTCAAATACATCCGCGATGGCCTCGGCCGCCGATGGACACGTCTTGTTAATCACAGAAAAACCTCCGTTTCTTCCCAAAGTGCCTCGATCCGGTCGATCCGGTTCGTCGCATCATCCTGAAGCTCTTGTGCAATCTCGCCAACGAGCAACTCGCACATCAATACGACTGGCACCGAGCTATCAAACGGGCCGACGGCCGGAATCTCGATTTGACACGAGGTATCGGCCAACTCCACCAGCGGAGACAGCGGGCTGTCGGTAATTGCCACGACGGTGACGCCAGCGCCTGCAAAGACACGGGCGGCGGTAGCCACCTGGCGGCGGTAGCGAAAGAAGTCGAACACTACGACCGCATCGCACGGTCCTGCATCACTCAGTGTGGTACTAAACGAGTGTTCCTCGAGTGAACGCACGCCCGGCCGCACCATGGACAGGCCGCTGTGCAGCGCGTGAGCACCTGCCTGCGAAGTCTCTCCAGAGAGGATCCAGACCTTTTCTGCCTGCACGACAGGGGCCGCCAGTTCTGCTATTCGTCCGTCTTCAAGCGCATCCAGCACGGACGAGATGGCACCATTGATTACATCCCTGGCCGGTGGTGCCGTTTTGCCATCACTTCTGATTCTCTCGCTGGGACGCGACAGGCGATGCGATAAATCGCTTCGAACATGTTGTTGCAGCCGCGTGTAGCCATTGAAACCGAGCTTGTTGGCGAAACGGACGATCGAAGGCCGGCTGGTGCCAACACGGTCCGCCAGATCCGAAACGGTGCCGAAGGCAAGCAGGGTGGGCTCGGCCAGCACAGCCTCCGCAATACGCCGTTCCGTGGGCGTGAGTTCGCTGCTGACGGCTGCGACCAGGTCCGAAGTGGATGTTTCCGGTCCCCTCGTCTTTAAATCGCGACTGTTCATATTGTTACAATATCACATATCTATCGTTCAATGTGTTACATTACTCTCCGCTAGCAATCTTTGGGAAGAGGCACGACATGGCAATTGCAGGTAAATACGTTCCGACGGAAAGAGAACAGGCGTTCAGGGACACGATCGAGAATCCGAAATACGAACGCGAGATCATCAATGGTCTTAAGCCTTTCTTCGACGACAAGGCGCCGGATGCTATCAAGGGCTTCTACTCCAAAGACGAGCTCGCGGCATTGCTGGAACTTAAGGGTACGGAGCGGGATGTCGAGACACGCATGCCGGTGAAGATGACCCACCACTTTTACGAGATGGCGCAAAACAGCGTACCGCTGCAAAGACTCGTCAAGGCCAACCCGGATGAAACGCTGAACCTCGCGGGCTCGGAAGATCCGGGACACCAGATGGACTTCGCGCCGGTCGAGGGGCTGCTGCACAAATATGAAATGGGCCTGCTGTATGCAGTGTCTACTTGCTCGGCACATTGCCGCTTCTGTTACCGCGAAGAGTTGATCAGCCAGAAGGAAGTGGAACGTCAGGATGGTACTGTCGCCAAGAAAGGACTGGCGAAGATCCCCGAGGTCACTGACTACATAAAGGCACACAACAAGATCGTTGCCGCAAACTGCGGTCGACACCCGGATACCGGTCGCGAGAAACTGCGCGAGATCCTGCTATCCGGTGGTGACCCGATGGCACTGCCAAACCGCAAGGTTGGCGCCTGGATGGCCGCGCTCGCAGAGGCGGGTGTGGAATCGATTCGGCTCGGCACCAAAGAGATGTCGTTCCATCCGAAGCGTTTCGACGAAGCCTTCCTGTCGATGATGGACAACTTCCACGAGGCTTATCCGGACATTGGATTCCGGTTAATGATCCACTTCAATCACCCGGACGAATTCCTGTTGAAAGGTGACGATGGTGAATATCTCACCAATCCAAACGGTTCACTCAAGTGGCACGAGGACACCAAAAAAGCCATCGAGGGCGTTACGTCCCGCGGCTGGATCAATGTCGAGAACCAGGCACCGATCATCAAGGGAATCAACGACGACGCTGAAGCGCTTCGAGTAATGCAACGTGCGCTGTACCGGGTTGGCGTTAATAATCACTACTTTTTCTGCGGTCGGGATATTGTCGCGTACCGGCACTTCAACGTGCCGATTGAAACGGTGTGGAATCTCCTCAACGAATCTCAAAAGGGTTTGTCTGGCGTGGAATCACATGCGCGCCTGTCGATTACCCATTACAAGGGCAAGACCGAGGTCGCTGCAGTGACCGACGAGCCGATCCCCGGCATTCCGGGAACCGAGAATGGTGTGCTGATCTTCAAGATCCTGCGCAATGCGCTGGACGCTCCGGACCGCGGCAAGGTCTGCATCGTCGGGCGCAACCCGGATGCCATCTGGTTTGACGACTACGAAGATCGCGTCATCTTCGATGAGGCCGGCTTGTTCGACTACGCACGAGTCGACAAGAAAACGGTTGAAATTGAAGAACAGATTGAAGCAGTAGCCGGATAAAGACCCGGGACGGCGGCATGGTGGAACAATTGAACCGGACAACTGAACTACTGAACTCCGTCACAAAACGTAGCGTAATGTATTGATTCGTGTTGCCAGCTAGAGTGACTTTGACGACCTAAACTCCGTCACTGTGCACTCAGGGCGATACTTCATAGCGGCAAGTCCTGACGCGTTCTTGCATCTTAAGCTGAGCGGCCGCTTTTCCCGATACCGGCCGCTCGAGCGTCTGCTTAAGGGAAATCGCGACCGACGGCAGTCGGCCACAAACAGACGTTTTGATTTCGCATTTGCTAGGTTACTTTGCCGTCCAGTCAAAATTCTAAGTAGCCGCCGTGGTTAGGAACTCCGGCGGTCGGCGCTTAACGGAGGCCTGTTCAAACGCATACGCCAATCTGATCAATGTTGGCTCGCTCCATGCCCGCCCGAAGAACGACAGACCTACAGGCAGACCGTTTTCGAAGCCAGCCGGAACAGTAATGTGAGGATATCCAGCAACAGCTGCCGGCGCCGAACTCGAACCGTTGATACTGTCGCCGTTCTCCAGGTCAACAACCCACCCGGGATCACCGCTGGGAGCGACCAACGCGTCGAGACCGTGCTTGTCCATTATTGCGTCGATGCCCAGGCGGCGTGAACGGTCCCGGCATTGCCGAAGTGCCAGGATGTACTCTTCACTCGTTAGTGGACCTTTTTCGGCGGCCTCAATCATTGTCTCTTGCCCGAAGAACGGCATCTCTCGATCGCTGTTTTCCTCATTGAACGCGATGATCTCCTCAAGAGAATGAACCGGCGCTCCGGGTCCGAGGCCAGCAAGATATGCATTTATTCCTGCTTTGAATTCATGCTGCATCACTTGCATTGCTGGCTTTGAAAGTTCGTATACCGTAGCAATGTTCGCCGGATCAACAAGGGTCGCCCCTTCAAGTTTCAGTAATTTAAGCGCGTTTTCCGCAACACGGTCGGCTTGTGCGCTGTAGCCGAATAGCTTTTCTCGTACCACACCTATCCTGGCAGACCGAAGACCTCCGGGCGAGAGGAAAGAGGCGTAGTCAGGTACAGGCGTGGATCGTTTCAATTCTGCAACCGGGCCATCTTCCGGGGCCGATACCATGGCGTTGAGCAATAACACCGCATCGGTCACCGTTCTGGCCATAGGACCCGCTGTGTCCATGCTTTGCGCAATTGGAATTATTCCCTCCCGGCTGACAAGTCCAACGGTCGGCCTGATGCCTACGAGCCCGCAGCAGGACGACGGCAACACAATCGATCCATACGTATCCGTACCAACGCCAATGGCTGCGAGATTACAAGCGACGGCAGCCGCAGTGCCTGAGCTCGAACCCGATGTGCTTCGGTCAAGCACGTAGGGATTCAGGGTGAGGCCGCCACGGCCACTCCAGCCGCTCGTTGCATTGGACCAAGATCTGAAATGCGCCCATTCGGACATATTCGTCTTTGCCAGAATGATGACCCCCGCAGTACGCAACGCGGCCACAAGCGGCGAGTCGGTAAGCGGTCTTGCACCGACCATCGCAAGAGAACCGGCCGTGGTCATCATGCGATCCGCCGTGTCGATGTTGTCCTTGATGACAACCGGGATGCCGTGAAGTGGACCGCGAACCTGATCGGCACGGCGCTCGGTGTCGAGATGCTGAGCAATCGCGAGCGCCTCGGGATTGAGTTCAATCAGGCTGTTGATTTTGGGTCCAGCACGGTCAATCGATTCGATCCGGGCTAGGTACTTCTCGACAAGTGAGACTGCGGAATCCTTACCGCTCTCCATACGTTGCTGCAACGTAGCTACGGTCGCTTCCTCAAGCTCGAATGGTTTGTGCTCCGGTCGTTGCGTTCGGGAACAAGCTGCGCCGAACAATACAGCCGCAGAAGCCATGCTCTTTTGCAGGAAATCGCGACGCCAATATGAAAAGTGTGGCATGACTGATGCTTTCAAGTTCCCGCGCTGAATGTTTAGAGCTACAACGAGTGTCCGCTTCAGCAGCGGTCAACGGCAAGCCTAACACGCAAGCGTCGGCTTTCCGGTACAGCCGACGTTCAACTCAGGTTGATTCCTGGCCTGGAAAGGCAGCACTAATGAAGATAGGCCGGCGGCGATGGCTCGGAGACTTTGTTTTCCACCCTGCACAATAATCCTCCCGCGGGAGGAATTTCGACCACTTCGGACCAGGTGCCCTTGGGGTAAGAGTCCTCATCAATCATGTCCTGGGTGCTGTAACCGAACTCGGGAACGGCAATGCCGTCGGGCCGCAGGAAGGTCCATCGGTCCTGAAAGTCTTTCTCGATTCGAAAGCCGCCTTCATGCACCAGCGTGTGGTGCCTCGTGCACAGCAGCATGAGGTTATCGAGACGGGTTTCACCGCCGTTCGACCAGTGCTCGACATGGTGACTGTGCAGAAACCTTCTGTTATGGCAGCCCGGGAAGGTGCAAGAGTTTCTGTCCCTCGATCTTAAAGCTCTCTGCATTGCCGTTGGGACAATCCGGCTCTTCCTGCCAATGCTCAGGGGCTCACCCTTGTCGTCTTCAGTAATCACCACCGCGTTGCCGTCACAACACAGTCGCTTGACCGATTCGATAGGCAATGCAGATCGTCCCTCACCGCCAGTGAGTGCCGACTGGTCAACGTGCACTGTGACCAGGTAGTTGTCGTTGCTATGAGCATTACTATTGTCACCTGACAGGTACGTTCCCACCATGTTGACAAAGGCATCGGCCTGCCGCGTTGACCAGGACGTGTCTTCGAGGTCGGGTCCTGCCAGCACCTCATCATCACGCGCCTTGTCCAGTGCTTTCTCAATGAGTTCTCCTGTATCCAGTGGTAGCTCCACGGTGATCGTTATCGTGTGTCGATTCTGATCCCGTCGAACACGCAAGGATCGGTTCACATAGGCGCGTGCGGCACTGTCGATCGAATCCTCGCTGCCACAGCGCAGTTCACGGCATCGCTCAGCAACATGGGTTGCCGTTGCTCGCAAGGCAAACACCAGCAAGTCGTCTTCGTTACGGCTAGTGGCCACTCGCGTCAGTGCCCGTACTTTTGAGTACGACAACTCACCCGCAGCGAACGCACCGGAAATACCCGGCAGTGTCTTCAAGGCATGAGCAACACGCACCTTTTCCAGCGCCGTCGTCATGCTCAAGTCACAACGCCAGGCCAGCCACTCGGCACAGTTTTTAAGTCCCCACT
>Ga0255049_10000031_pt1 | contig 79107 bp, 74 predicted proteins | sample JV7_2_3_MG_FD_183615 | JGI IMG/M metagenome (GOLD analysis project Ga0255049, IMG submission 183615) | Seawater microbial communities from Jervis Inlet, British Columbia, Canada - JV7_2_3 | ecosystem: Environmental > Aquatic > Marine > Inlet | place: Canada: British Columbia | collected 2016-10-06 | reverse complement strand
TGGCTTGTTGAAACTCGCGCCGGTAAAATCAGCCGCCCTTACCATGCTTTTTCAGCCCTGAACTTATGTCGTTACAAGAAAACTTTCTGAAACTGGAGGCTCACCTCAAGACGCTCGTCGTAGGTCAGGAGCTCCTGATTAACCGCATGCTCGTCGCCTTACTCTGCGACGGACACCTGCTAGTAGAAGGCGCGCCTGGACTCGCCAAGACTCGTGCCATCAAGGTGCTAAGCCACAGCGTGGAGGGGGATTTCCATCGTCTGCAATTTACACCGGATCTTCTCCCGGCGGACTTGACGGGTACCGAGATCTATCGTCCTCAGGACGGTTCGTTCGTATTTCGCGAGGGCCCCCTGTTTCATAACCTGGTTCTGGCCGACGAAGTAAATCGGGCGCCCGCGAAGGTCCAGTCAGCGCTACTGGAAGCGATGGGCGAACGTCAGATAACGGTCGGCTCCGTGACTTACCCGTTGCCTGAGTTGTTTATGGTCATGGCGACGCAGAATCCAATCGAGCAGGAAGGAACATACCCGCTGCCCGAGGCACAGCTCGACCGGTTTCTGCTGCATGTGCTTGTGGGCTATCCAGACGCCGATGGCGAGCGTGCGATACTCGAACTCAACCGAGATGAGGCCAGGAGATCCGTTGCCGATGAGGCGCTGTTTCGGCCGCTCGACGTTCTCTCGCAACGCGAAGTGATGGCAGCGCGCCAGGAGGTGCTGGACTTGCACCTGGCCGAAGCGTTGCAGGAGTACATCGTTCAGGTCGTCCTTTCCACGAGAGAGTCCGAGCGATATGGTGAGGATCTCGAGGGGCAGTTGCAGTACGGTGCGAGCCCGCGTGCAACGATTGCTCTCGATCGCTGTGCTCGCGCACATGCCTGGCTGGCAGGTCGCGATTTCGTAACACCGGTCGATATTCAGACCGTGGCACATGACGTGCTACGTCATCGGATACTTCTGAGCTTCGAAGCGGAAGCGGCCGGCCGAACACCGGATCAGATCGTGGACGTTTTACTATCCCGAGTTGGCGTGCCGTAGTGGCTGAGTCTGGATTCAACGCGGTCGCTACAGAACTCTCGCCGGTCCGGGCTACGTTGTCGGAGTTGATCCGGTTGAAACCTGCCGGCGAGTCGTTGAATCTGGCGGCTTTACGCGTCCGCGCATTGGGCGGGGGAGGGCATCTATCGCCATTCAAAGGGCGCGGCGTAGAGTACGACGAATCTCGTTTGTATCAGCCGGGCGACGATCTGCGAACCATGGACTGGCGAGTAACCGCCCGGACGGGTAAGCCCCATACCAAGGTGTTCCGAGATGAGCGCGATCGGCCGGTCATCATCTGGTTAGATCTTCGCCAGCCCATGCACTTTGCGACTCGTGGCGTCTTTAAGGCAGTACGGGCCGCGCAGACCGCCGCCGTCGTCGCATGGAGTGCGGTCGCCAACGGCGATCGATTGGGCGGGCTCATCTTCTCCGAGCACGAGCATGTCGAGCTCCGGCCCCGTCTGGGCAGACGTGCGGCCCTAAGACTGTTCCAGGCGATATCCCAGGACTCGATGTGGGAGACGGAGACGGCCGCGCACGGCGACAAGCCGGCTCACGCCGAGCACACTCTGGCGCGTCTTACCCGTGTTGCTCGACCTGGAAGCGTGATCTTTCTGCTGAGCGATTTTCGTAATCTCGGTGAGCGGTTCGAGAGGAACCTCCGCCAGCTCGCCGGTCACTGCGATGTGTTTCTTGTGCATCTGTACGATACGGTGGAGGTCGATCTACCACCGCCCGGCCGTTATCGTATTCATTCCGAAACGGGTACGGTTGCGATAGATACGGACTCCGATGTCACCCGTCGGCGCTACCATGTTCAGTTCCAGGAGCGGCGTGCGCTTCTTGAGAAGTTCGCGAAATTTCCTTCGGTCGTGTTATTGGAGTGCGCTACGACCGAGGAGCCGCGAGCGATCTTAGCCGAGCGGTTTGAGAGCCGGTGAACCCGAGCTTTGACCTGAGCCAACTTGGATTGCGGGACATTCATCTGCCCGCTGAACTCGGATGGTGGCCGTTGGCCTTCGGATGGTGGCTCTTGGGCGCCGCTCTACTCACGCTTATCGTCATTCTTTCGGTGCGCCATATTCGCCTTCGGCGTCACCGCGCCGCGCATCGATCCTTGCAGAGCGCTATCGACGCGATCGAGGCCGGGGCGGACCCAAGTGCCTGTGTACTCGATGCGTCAACGACGCTGCGCCGCTTCGCGATGACGATGGCCCGGGATTCTGCCGAGGTAGCTGGCCTCGTCGGCGATCGCTGGCTCTCGTATCTGGACAGTCGCTGGGATCGTTCCGCATTTGGTGAAGGTGGCGGCCGGCTTCTAGCTGCATCGCCATATCGAGCCTCCGGAGAACTGGCCGCGGAGGAGTCCCTCGAGATCTGTCGATTGTGCGCTGCCTGGGTTAAGGCCCAGCCGGCACGGAGTTGACCTATGTGGCAGTTAGCCTGGTGGTGGATTTTATTGCTCACGCCGTTGCCGTGGTTCGTGCGGCGCTTTGCAACGCCAGATTACATGGACAAGGATGCGGCGCTTCGAGTGCCGGTAGCCACGGAGTTTGACGATCTTTTAGGTGCCGCCAGTAGCCGCGGAGTAGACAAGCCGCGCCTGTTGCTGCTGTGGCTGATCTGGTTACTGGTGCTCCTCGCGGCGGCCCGCCCTCAATACGTCGGTCCGCCTCAATCTTTGCCAATAACAGGTCGCGACCTGCTGCTTGCAGTTGATCTCTCCGGCAGCATGGAAGAGCAGGACTTTCAGCTTAACGGTCGTTGGGTTGACCGGCTGACCGCGACCAAGGCCATCGCCAAGGAGTTCATCGAGCGACGCATCGGCGATCGGATCGGCCTGATTCTCTTCGGCCGAGAGACCTATCTGCAGACTCCACTAACGTTCGACAGAGCCACGGTCCAGGTACTGCTCGATGAGGCCGTCATCGGTTTGGCCGGGCAGGAAACTGCAATCGGTGATGCGATCGGGCTGAGTATCCGGACGCTGAGCGATGCAGAGATTCAGGAAAACCGTCGTGTACTCGTGTTGCTGACCGATGGCGCGAATACGGCGGGTGAGATCGATCCCTTGAAAGCGGCGGAGCTAGCGCGCGACCGAGGGATGGTGATCTATACCATCGGTATTGGTGCCGACTCGGTTATGGTGCAGTCGCTGTTTGGCGTTCGTGAAGTAAACCCATCGGCGGACCTGGACGAGCGCACGCTGACGACGATCGCCGAAGGAACGGGCGGACGTTATTTTCGAGCACGAGATACTGAGGCGTTTCAACAAATCTACGCGATACTCGATGAGCTGGAGCCGGCTGCCGGTGAGGAGAGCGGCTTTCGGCCAATCGAGGAGCGCTATCACTGGCCGTTGGGGCTCGCATTGATACTCGGAATTTTGTGGGCGCTGCACGGTCTGCGTGGTACACGCAAGAGCTCTATCTTCATGGAAGCAGACCGTGGCTGAGTTTCATTTCCTGAGGCCGTGGTGGCTTGTAGCTCTGCCCTTCGGCTTGTGGCTGATCTGGCAGCTGACGCGGACTGGCAGCCTCGGTGGCCGCTGGCGAGCATTCGTGGACGAGGCCCTACAGCCGTATGTGCTTACGGGATCGAGCGTCGTATTCAAGGAGCGTCACACGGCGATGGTCGCAGCTATCTGCGCGTGGCTATTGACGATATTCGCTCTGGCCGGGCCGACGTGGGAGCGGTTACCGGTCCCGGCTGCGCGCTCCGATGAGGCGCTCGTCGTGGTACTCGATTTATCTCGCTCCATGCAAGCGGTCGATGTGGAGCCTACGCGGCTGACTCGTTCGAAGTTAAAACTGCTGTCGTTATTGGATCGCCGTGAGTCAGGCCAGACGGGTCTCGTCGTTTTTTCCGCGCACGCCTTTACCGTGGCGCCTCTGACAGACGACACGCGTACGATCGCGCTACTTGTCGTGAGTCTCAGCAGCGACATCATGCCGAGCCGCGGAAGTTACCCGGAGGCCGGCCTGGAGAAGGCGGCCCAGCTACTTCGTCAGACGGGGCTGGTTCGAGGCGAAATCCTATTGATCACCGATGCTGATGTATCGCCGATGAGTCTTGAGATTGCGCAGGACCTCTACGAGGATGGCTACCAGGTGCACGTGCTGGCCGTGGGCACCGCAGACGGCGGTCCGATCATTGAGCCCGGCGGCGGGTTCTTGGTGGACCAGACCGGACAGGTTGTCGTACCGCGGCTAAATGTAGCGCCGCTGCAGCGGCTCGCTGACCGCGGGGGTGGCCGTTTCGCTAACTTGACTGTGGACGACCGGGATCTGAATTACCTGCTGTCGCAGAATTCGGGCGCGGCGCGTGAGCTACAGGAGTCGGATAGCTCGGACCTGTTCCGGATCGACGCCTGGCGAGATCAGGGGCTCTGGATCGTCTTGCTTCTGATTCCGGTCGTGGCTCTCGCGTTTCGTCGCGGTTGGGTTGTCGTTTGGGTCGTATGGTTGATGTTGCCGTTGCCCGAGGCCCATGCGCTGAGTTGGGCTGATTTCTGGCAGACTCAGGATCAGCAGGCGCGGAAGGCATTTCAGGCTGAAGAACACGAGCGAGCGAGCGAGCTGTTCGAGGACTCGTCCTGGCGCGCCGCTGCCCAATTTCGCGCCGGCGACTATGAAGGGAGTGCGGCGTCTCTGGGCGGTGTCGATACGCCGGACTCCCATTACAATCGCGGCAACGCGCTCGCCGGCGCCGGACAGATCGGTCCGGCAATTGCGGCCTTCGAACGAGCGCTGGAAATGGACCCGGATCACGAAGATGCTCGCTACAATCGTGATCTGCTCCTACAACAACCGGAGCAGAATCAGACCGACGCGGGCGACTCCGATGGAGAAGAGTCCGGGGAGAGTGAAGACGGGGATTCACCGCAGCCCTCGGAAGGCGAGTCGACCGAGGACGATCAGTCTGAAGATTCCCGGATGTCGGACCAGGAGCAGGAAGCGCAACCGTCCGCTGCGGAAGAAGCCCTCGCGGAGCAGGCGCAAGACATTCCACAGGGCGAGCTTCCCACGGCCGATGAACTCGAGGAGTGGGCGGATGAGCAGGCTGCCGAGCAGTGGCTTCGTCGAATTCCACAGGACCCTGGCGGACTGTTGCGCCGAAAATTTCTTTATCAATACCAGCGACTCGGCATCGATCAGGACGGTAACTATGTTTGGCCGGGGGATGAGCAGCAACCATGGTAGTTAGATCCGATAGACTCAGTCGTTGGGGTTTTCTAGCAATCGGTGCGCTGTTGCTGTCGAATGTTGCTGCGCAGGATCTCTTGTTGCGAGCCTCCGTCGATCGGTCGGCTGTGCAGGCGAATGAGTCGTTCACTTATATTCTGCGCGTGCAGGGATCAACTCGAGACGAGCCCGATCTGTCACCTCTGGCGGCGAACTTCGACATACTGCAGCGCTCGCGAAACACGAGTATTCAAATGGCAGGCGGACGGACAACACAGACGACCGACTGGAATCTGCAACTCATGCCCAGGCAGCCGGGAGACTTTACGCTGCCGCCCATCGAGCTGAACGGAGTCTTGAGCAACCCGGTAGAAATTGAGGTGCTAGCGGCGCCCGTCACGTCGGCAGCGGCAGACATCTTCATTGAGGTCACTGCAACGCCGGACGATCCGTACGTGCAGTCTCAGGTGGTGTACACGATGACGTTGTACCGAGGAGTCAGTACGGGCCGGTCCTCGTTGACGTTGCCAGAGGTTAGCGGGGGCGAAGCGATCGTCGAGAAACTCGGCCAGGATCGAGAGTTTCAATCCGTGCTCGACGGAAGGAATTTTGCGGCGCTCGAGCGACAATATGCGATCTTTCCGCAGGCATCCGGTGCGCTGACGATCGATCCAGTTACATTCGAAGCCGTGGTGGTGTCGCCTTCGGGATTTTCCAACGTACAGCGTTATCGTTCCCAGCCATTGTCGCTCGCGGTCCGCTCCGCGGTGCCACCGCCGGCTGCGTATTCCAATGCGGTATGGTTGCCGGCGCAGGCTCTCGAATTGGATGATCGCTGGAGCGCGGGCGAAGGCGAGCTTAGGGTAGGTATACCGCAGACACGAACAGTGACGATTCAGGCGGACGGAGTCCTGGAGACACAACTGCCGGAGCTCGAACTCCAACAGTCCGAAAGCATCCGGCAGTATTCAGATCAGCCAGACTTGGGTCGCGAAGCGGAACAGGGAGGTATCCGATCTCATCGGACTGAGCGTTTCGCGGTGCTTGCCCAGAATTCGGGGCCGCAGGTTCTCAACGAGATCGAGCTGCCTTGGTTCAACGTTCCGGAGGAACGCTGGGAAATCTCGAGGATCCCGGCGAAATCTCTGGACGTTCTGCCGAGCTCGGAGCCGGTCGCGTTCGAAACCGCAGCTCAAGCGCCGGATGACGGCTCAATGTCGCCGAGTTCGCAGGTGACCGATCGAATCTGGCAAGGGGTCAGTGCCGGGTTACTCGGAGTCTGGCTGATCACACTCGCGTTGTGGCGGCGCAGCCGGAGGCCCGTTAGCGAGTCGCCGCAAACCGTGGAAGAGGCGCCGCCAAAACGCGCGGCCAGTCGTCGTTTACTGCGCCAGTTACGAGGCGCGTGCGATGAGAACGACGGTCATCGGGCGCGGCAGCTACTGCTGGCCTGGGGAGAAATTCGGTTTCCTGACGCGTCACCGCAGAGTCTGGGTGCTCTGGCTGCACTTCTGCCGGAAAAACTAGCTCATGCAGCGCTCGAACTCGAGCGCGACCTTTACGGGCCCGAGCCGGGCCTGTGGAGTGGCGAGGAGCTTCGGGCGGCCCTCGCTCGACTCGAGTCGGTGAGCCGGCCGTCTGACATAACGCAAAACGACGATCTGCTGCCGCTGTACCGTTAACGGTCTTCTTACGGCGAATCTTGTGATCTGCGTTAGGGAAATCCCTGAGGAATTAGCGCACGCTTTTGTGTTCGTCAGGAGCACAACCCGACCCGCATGGATTTACTCGCTCTCAATAGCCACAGTGGCAGCTCCCCGTTTGCGGCCCAGCTCAAAGCGGGTTACTCGGACCTAAGCTTTCGCGGCTTCCTGGAAAAGGATTTTCGCGAGGTTTTCGTTCAACAGAATTTCGTTCGCGGGCGTATCGCCGCGGCCATTCTTTTCACAGTAGCCATCGCAGTCACTCTTCTCGAATGGGCGGTCTCGGAGCCGACGGTCATTGATCCGACCAGGGCGGCGCGGTTCGGATTGATTATCCCGTCTCTGGCGTTGCTTATGGCCGCGACCTACGTCCCTTCGCTACAACGCCACTACACTTGGATCGCTTCGGTCAGTATCACACTGCTCGGACTTGTTGTTGTCTACAAGTCTCAGGCCGCTGCAATAAATGGAGAGTTCTATCCGACCATCGGTCTGAGTCTCGTCATTCTCTTCGCCTGCCTATTTCCAGGCCTGGTCTTCAGAGTCAGTACATCGATCGGTACGGCACTGATGGCGGCCTATTTCGTGCTCGGGCTTAATCTGGGAGCGCCTTTGGAGCCGTTGTCCTACGCTACGGCGATGCTGCTAGCGACCGTAATGATCAGCGCCCTCGCGAGCTACAACCTCGAATTCGTCTTACGCACGAGTTTCCTCGAGACACGGCTGCTGAATGAACTCGCCGAGCGCGACGGGTTAACCGGACTCTACAATCGCCGAATGTTCGATGACTTCATACGCCGTATCTGGCGCCAGTCACAGCGTGAAGACGTGCCACTGCAGATCATTCTGGTCGATATCGACCACTTTAAGATCTTCAATGATCTCTACGGACATCAGGCAGGTGATGATTGTTTGAAGAAAGTCGCAGCGTGTATAGCTCGGTCCGCCAAGCGGCCGTTTGATTTTGCCGCGCGCTATGGCGGCGAGGAATTCGTCCTGGTGCTCTACGGTCCGCCGCATGAGCATGCACGGATGCTGCCTGAACAGATTCGTCTCGACGTCATGGACTTGGGAATCCCTCACGACGGCTCGGGAATCGACACGGTCGTGACGGTCAGTGTTGGTGTCGCGCTGGCATCGCCTGGGGCCGGGCGAAGCCTTACGGGCACCATTCAGATCGCCGACGAAGCCCTTTACGAGGCGAAGCGGGCCGGTCGAAACCGCTTGGTTTGCAGGGATGCCGAAGAGTATGAGGTAGAGACCGGAAACTTTCGCGTCGTCTCTGAAGGCGCAGGGTAGCCGGTGCCCTCTCCGGGGGGGGCGTTACCAGATTCCAGTATTTTGCATAGAGCTCCACGGTTCTTTCTCGGGCAGCGCGTCACCTTTCTGCAATAGCTCGATCGAAACATTATCCGGCGAGCGAATGAAGGCCATCCAGCCGTCTCGGGGAGGCCGATTAATAGTGACTCCCGCATTCATCAATCGCTCGCAGGTCTCGTAGATATCGTCAACCTCGTACGCAACATGGCCGAAGTTGCGTCCATCATCGTAGCTCTCAGGGTCCCAGTTATAGGTCAGTTCCAGGGGGCATTCTTCCTGGCCTTCCGGAGCCAGGAATATCAGTGAAAATCGGCCAGCTTCGTGATCGACGCGGCGGATCTCCTGAAGACCGAGTTTGTTGCAGTAGAAGTCAAGAGATGCATCCAGATCACTGATCCGTACCATTGTATGGAGATATCGCACGACCTATCCTCCGGCAATGTATTGCTTAAGTCCTGTAGAACTATAGCGGTTCCCCAGGTACTGTCCTAGCGAATTTCGGAGCGAGGTGCGCGAAGCCAATCCGTGAGTAGTTTGAGATCCAGACGAATTATCTTTGTGCCGGGCATGAAACCGAAGCCGCCCTGGGACGTTCATCAGCGTGCGCTATGCAGGACGATTGTGGCCGGGCTGTCTCGGGTGCGACCGAGTCTTGCTCAAGAGTTTGCTGCGGACGCGGCGTGCCTGACGTTAGTACCCTGGACGTATCCGTTCTATCGTTGTCACCGCGACATTGAGTTGGATAGGCCGGGTATCGACGCTCTCCTGCGGAACCCGGAGCCCACGGCGGAAGATATTGCCGAGATCGACTCCATTGCCAGAAAGCTGGCGCGGCTGTTCCACGTTCTCGGTGACGCCTCGCCCTGGTTTGAGCGGCTCATCGCCAGGCCTGACATGCGCTTGACCATGGCGGAGGCGCGCAGCTATCTCCGTAATCGCAAGGGCGTCGCCAGAAAGGTCAGGACGATGGTCAAAGAGCCGTTGCTGGAAGCATGGCGGAATGGCGAACGCGTGCTACTGATCGGCCACAGTTTAGGATCAGTGATCGCATACGACACGCTGTGGGAGTTGACGCATGACGATCGGCACAGCGGGCGAGTCGATCTGTTCATAACCTTAGGTAGCCCGCTTGCTAGTCGGTTCATTAACAAGCGGCTCCGGGGCGCGGCGAATCAGGGGCGTAACCGGTACCCTGCCAACATTCGCCACTGGGAGAATTTTTCTGCGCGAGCTGAGATGACTGCCCTGCGTCCGGAGCTTCGACCGTACTTCGACGAGATGCTTGAGCTCGGCCTACTGAAGTCGTTGAACGACCATGTGGGGTTCTACAATCATTTCCGTGGTGACCTCGGACTGAATGTCCATAAGTCTTACGGCTATTTGATGAACTCCGAAGTCAGCGAACGCATCGCCGCCTGGCTCGAATCCTAGTCGCAAAGGGCCGGCCCTGAGTCGACTTTTCCGCATATGGCGGTCGCAATAGTCCATGGCTCGCTGCGCCTTACCCACCACGCTCTTATCCGACGTTATTGCCAGCGGCTGCGTTCGCCATGAACTATCACACCCGCCGGTCATGAGCAGCGGGGCGTCTTGCGCGGAGGTGACACGAGCCGGGAGGATTATTCGATCTGAGGTTCGATCAGGATATCGATTCGGCGGTTTCGAGTTCGACCTTGTGGCGTCTCGTTGTTGGCGATGGGACGGGTCTCTCCGTAACCAACGGCGCTAATTCTGAACGATGCGATGTTGAGCTCAGTGCTCAAATACTGACCAACGGACTCAGCACGGGCGCGCGATAGCGCCATATTGGCGCCGTCGCTCCCGTAGGAATCGGTATGCCCTTCAACGATCACTTGCGACCGAGGAAACACCTCTACGGCGTCACGGACTTTCGCTAGCAAGGGTTGATACTCTGGATCGACGTTTGACTGGCCGCTCTCGAAAGTGAGCCCAACCAGCCGCATAATGATATTGTTTCCCTCCCTGTAGACTTGCGCTTCGTCACGGGCGAACAGCGTCTCCATTTGCGTAAACTGTTCTTTGATTCGCGCCTCCGCCTCGAGCCTTTGCACCAGAGCCACCCGCTCCTGCGATACGCCGCCCAGACGCTCGTCGAGATCACGTATTTCTTCTTCCAGGGCCACAACTCTCAGGTGGCTTTCGTTCAAGTCGTTGTCTAGTCGTTGCTCATTGAGAAGCATGTCTTCGATATACGTCACCAATTCGTCGACCACGGGCTCTGTTCCCGCGTCGAGCTGCGCAACTTGATCGGCTGCTGCGGCGATCTGCGTAATGGGCTCTTCGTACGCGAGAATTATCTGTTCTTCGGACCAATCCTGATCGCGCAGGAGCTGCACGCGATCGGCGAGAAAGATGGCATGCCGAGCTTCGTAGTTCGCCTGCCGCGCTAGGCTGCGAGGCAGGTCGGTGTCGTAACGATTGTTATTCAGTTCTTGCTCTGCCTGTAGAAGCAGCAGTGTCGCCTTCTCGAACGTCACCGGTGCGTATCTCGGTACTCGAGCCTGCTCGGCCTGCGCGAGCAAAGCTCGGGTCTGACTCAGATACTGCGCCTTAATCGCGGTCAGCTCAGCATCTCGGAACAGTGCTTCGGCTTCGTCCGCTCGTGTCCGGGCACCTCTGATATTGCCCGACTCCAGGCGTCGAGCTGTGCTGTCGAACATTTCTTCGGCATCCCCCCACAACTCCGCCGCAAAGTTGCTCGCCTGAGCCTGGATCGCATCGTCTCGTGTCTTAAGCAGGGAGGCTAACGTAATGTCGGCGATCTCCGAGGCTTCCGTCGCGTTTGTGAATGCCGTTATGGATACGCTGAGCCGATTCCTGATTCGATCGAGGTTACGGCCTCTCTCCAGATCGCTTTCCGCAGCGGCGTAGGCCTCGAGGCCGTCCGCGAAGAATTGGGGAGATAGCAGAGATGCATTCGCGTTCCGCGCTGCCTCGAGCGCCAGATCTGTTTCCGCGAAGAGAGTGTCGCGAAGGTCCTGTGCCATCGCGCCTTGAAAGAGAGCCAGCCCAACGGCCAGCGGTAGCCAGTGTCTCATCTGTCATACCCAAAGTGATTCCACAGTGCCTCTATATAGTCTGGGTAGAATATGTCAAGGACTTCGTCCGAATCGACCACGTGATCTCCGTGTCGACCACCATCGTTTGCAGGCGAGTTCACGTTCTGGTGCTCCCAATCGCCATTCGACAATAAACTGTGCAACGAGTCACAGCGCTCTAGAACCGCCCTTCCTAGACTGATCTCCATGGGCGTTAAGTATTACACGCATTTCGTACTGACCGGCGAAGCTGAGATCGGAGCCCGCCAGGAATTCAGCGGTGTCGTGGAAGTGAATCAGACGACAGAGAGTCGATTTGAGCCCCAGGAGATCGAAGCTTTGTTAGCTCGGAATTTCGATCTCGATTCAAACGACGTTCGCCTGATCAATTGGTCACGGTTGCAATAGCAACTGATAGTTTCGGAGTTTCCTCAGGTATCGAACCCGGCGCACCGCCGGGTTTTTTTCTACAAGACTACGCGTATCTCCAGTCTCATCCCGAATTAAGACTCCGCCGGCCGATACTCGATCCGGACGATCGTGTAACGAGTCTCTCCATCGGGTGCCGCGACGAGGATATCCTCATGTAGCGCTTTCCCCATGACGGCTTTTCCGAGGGGCGAGTCCATACTGATGTATTCTTCAGATTGATCGAATTCATCCGGCCCGACCAGCCGAAATGTTCGACATTCGCCAGCGTCGTTATTCAGGTCAAACCAGGCGCCGAAGAATATTTTCGAGGCGTCGTCCGGCACCTGATCGATGACATGTATTCCTTCCAGGCGTTTCCTAAGGTAACGAACTCGGCGGTCTATCTCGCCGAGTTGCTTCTTTCCGTAGATGTACTCGGCGTTCTCAGAGCGGTCGCCTTGTGCTGCGGCTTCTGATACGGCTTGCGTGACCTCCGGTCTTTTCGTTCGCCATAGGTAATCCAGCTCTTCCTGCAGAGTTGCTGCCCCTTCCGGGGTGATGTACTTCGAGCGCGGCGGGCTTGGCGGCCGGTATCGACCCATGGGACGCTTCTTGGAAACCGTGAGATAATGATTACCCGTCAATGATAAGCGAACCTCTCCTATCGTGAGCGACTTCTGCGGCATCCCCATCGTTGGGACCGGCTCGAAATACCGTACCAGCCACGGATTTACGGCGATCAAGAACGGCGTCAAGGAACGGACGGACCGTCGTCCAGCCCCTGCCGGCCGTAAGCCGCCATGGTTGAAAGCCAGAATTCCCGCGGGCGACGAATACGTCCGCGTAAAAAATACCGTTCGTGAGCATGGGCTCGCTACGGTCTGCGAAGAGTCGATGTGCCCCAATATTGGCGAGTGCTGGTCGAATGGTACTGCGACATTGATGTTGATGGGGGCAGTCTGTACGCGCGCGTGCCAGTTCTGTGCTGTCGATACCGGCAACCCGCGTGGCTGGCTGGATCCGCAGGAGCCCGGCAATGCGGCACGGTCCGTCGAGCTCATGGGATTGAAGTACGTGGTACTCACATCCGTCGATCGCGATGACCTGTCCGATGGAGGCGCGAGTCATTACGCGGCCTGCGTCAAAGCGATTAAGGCGAGATCCCCGGAGACGGTGGTAGAAGCGTTAACGCCGGATTTTTCCGGGGTGCTGTCCAGTATCGAGACGGTCCTGAATTCGGGAGTAGAGGTTCATGCGCAGAATGTGGAGACAGTGGAACGCCTGACTCACTACGTGCGTGACCCGCGTGCCGGTTATCAACAGACATTGAATGTGTTGGAGCATGCCAAGCGCTACCGGCCGGACGTTTTGACCAAAACGAGTCTGATGCTCGGATTGGGGGAGCGCGATGACGAGGTTCGCTGCACGATGGACGATCTTAGGGCGATCGGCGTTGATATCCTGACGCTCGGCCAATATTTGCGCCCGACTGTTAATCACCTGCCCGTCGAGCGCTATGTTTCGCCCGAGGAATTCGAGCGCTACCGCTGCCAGGGCTTGGAGATCGGTTTTCTCGAAGTGGTCGCCGGCCCGCTCGTTCGGTCGAGTTATCGAGCAGAGCATGTGTTCGAGCGGAATAATGTTGGGCTTTGAGATCTTCTCCGTAGATCGCAGATACTACCTGGGATAGCTATGTTCGAATTTTTCACTGACTACGGTTTATTCGTGGCAAAACTCGCGACCCTGGCCGTGATCGTGCTGGTCGTGGCCGGGTTCGTCATTGCGTCTACAAAGCGCGGCGCCCGCCATGACGAACTCGACGTTGAGAATCTGAATAAACGATTCGAGAACCTGGGTGATGCAGTACGTCGTGCTGTACACGGTAAGGCGCAATTAAAAAAGGATTCCAAAGAGCGACGCAAGGACGAAAAACAGCTCGCAAAAAAAGGCTCACAACGACGGCGAGTATTTGTTCTCGATTTTAAGGGAGACATCCGCGCATCTGCCACGGCCTCATTGCGCGAAGAGGTATCGGCGGTTCTTGCTGTCGCGACAAAGGACGACAAGGTTTTAATTCGACTGGAGAACGCAGGCGGCACCGTACACGAACACGGCCTCGCGGCGTCCCAGTTGATGCGTCTCAAACAACTTGGTGTTCCGCTCATTGTGTCGGTCGATAAGGTTGCTGCCAGCGGCGGCTATCTGATGGCCTGCGTGGCGGATCGAATTCTGGCCGCGCCATTCGCGATTATCGGCTCGATCGGTGTCGTTGCTCAGCTTCCGAATTTTCACCGTCTTCTCGAGGAGAAGGGAGTGGATTTCGAGCAGGTAACCGCTGGTCGTTACAAACGGACCTTGACGCTGTTCGGTGAAAATACCGATGAAGGCAGAGAGAAAATGAAGGAAGAGCTTGAGGACGTACACGAGCTCTTTAAGAATCAGATATCCGAGCATCGCCCACAGATCGATCTGGACACAGTTGCGACGGGCGAGCACTGGTACGGTGTGCGCGCGCTGAGTTTGAACTTAGTCGACGAGATTCGAACTAGCGACGATTTCCTTCTTGACGCAGCAGGTGACTTCGATCTTTATAGTGTCACTTATAAGCGCCGGCGAACTCTGCCCGAGCGATTATTGGGTGGCGTGGAGAGTTTGCTGTCCCGCTGATCCGGCTGGGACGGTATCGCTCGAATGATACCCCTAAAAGACGACAATCCGACTTCGATCCAGCCAGTCATTACGCTGTCGATCATAGGAATTTGCATCCTGATTTTTTTGTGGCAGCTGTCGCTGAGCCCGGAAGGTGGCCGAGCCGCTGTTTACGCGCTTGGTTTTATCCCGGCGGTGCTGTTTGGCAACGCTGAACTTCCGCCACAGCTTGTCTGGGTACCATCATCCCTCACCGTAGTCACCTCGATGTTTCTACACGGCGGCTTTCTGCATCTGGCGGGAAACATGCTCTATCTTTGGATTTTCGCCGATAATGTAGAGGACAGCATGGGGCACGGTCGCTTCATCCTGTTTTACGCGCTCTGCGGCATCGCGGCTGCGCTAGCGCAAGCCGCGCCCGAACTCGGTTCAACGATACCGATGATCGGCGCGAGCGGCGCGGTATCGGGAATATTGGGCGCGTACGTACTGCTTTTCCCGCACGCTAGAATTCTCGTCGTTGTGCCCTTGGTCGTTATTCTCTATACGCTGCGACTTCCCGCGATCGTCGTGCTGGGGATCTGGTTCGCGATTCAGTTGATGAGCTCTCTGGCCGCACCCACGGTCGGGGGAGGAGTCGCATTCCGGGCACACCTTGGCGGCTTTATCGCGGGCGTGGTCTTAATCCGATTGTTTGCGGTGCGGCAGCCCGCTCGAATGAAATTGTTCAGGTAGATCCTCTTAAACTAAATTCAGAGCTGCAACTTCGTTAGGGGGCGGTTATCATAGACCTTTCCCAGCTACGAACGTCATGGCGGTCGAACCCTCCGACTTCTCTACTTTAGAAACTGAGCGCCGGTTCGACGGCAACCATCCGATACCGCTGTTCAGTACGACCGTCACCGCATTCGTTGGCAGGGCTCAACGAGGCCCGTTGAACGAGTCGGTTCATGTCGGCAGCTTCGAAGAATTTCGCCGCGTGTTCGGTGGCCACATCTCCTTCAGTTTTCTTAGCTATGCTGTGCAACAGTACTTTCAGCACGGCGGCGAGATAGCTCTCATCGTGCGCGTCGCGAATCGGGCGGTCCGGGCGACGTTCGAACTTTCGGCCGCGGATCAGGTTCTTCATCTTCAAGCTCGGGAACACGGAAACCATTGTTATCTTCGGGCATCGGTGGATTACGATGGACTCGGGAAGGATCTATCTCGATTCAATCTCGTCGTACAGAGATTAGCGCGACCTGGATCGCAACTGGTGGAAGACCAGGAGCTTTTTCGCTCATTGTCACTGGTCGAGGGGGACAAGCGGTTCATTGCCGATATCCTGGAGAATTCCGCGCTGATTCGGTTAGCCAGACCGCTACCGCGTCAGCGTCCCGATGCAACACATGCGACGCATCCCGGCCAACCGATTCCCTATGTGGAGATAAATTCGAACGGATCCGATGGGGACGAACTGACGGACTACGACATCATCGGTTCCAACGAAGAAAACACGGGGCTGTTTGCAATAGACGCTGCCGAGCGAGTCGATCTGATTTGCGTACCTCCCGCTCCTTCGGGTCGTGATTTTGGTATCACGACGTTCCTGGCCGCCGAGCGATATTGCGAGAAACGCAAGGCAATGCTGATCTGGGATGCGCCGTCGTCATGGACTTCACCCGAGACCGCCCTGATTAATCTGCGCGACAGCGGATTCTCCAGTCAGAACGTAATGACTTATTACCCACGAGTGCGGCTTAGCGAGCGCAGTGGCCGAATTCAGGATGGCGTCCCCGCTTCCGGCGTGGTCGCTGGGTTGCTTAGTCAGAACGACCAGTCTGGCATGTGGCGGAAGCTGGAAGAGGGCGATATGCGGCTCAAGGCCGGGCTGTCTGTGATCGAGAACGTAGCGGACCGGCAAGCCCACATGCTTCACCGCAACGGGATCAATATTTTTTCCCGTATCAGTCACGGTACATCTGAACTTCGCGGGAATGTCACTCTTGCCGGGCCTGGAGTCGTCTCGCAGCTCTGGCAACGCTTAGATCGGAGACGGCTGGCATTCAACATACTCGGTACGCTCGAGCGGCATACGTCGTGGGCCCTGACTCAGACGCGAGACGATCAGTTGTGGCAGGCTTTAACTCACCAGGTCAGCTTTTTCCTGACGGGATTGTTTGAGCACGGAGCGCTCGCAGGCCATCGCCCTGGACAGGCCTTTTCCGTGAAGACGGGGCCGGCGCTGCAACGGGATGATATGGAGTTAGTGTTGCGAGTTGGTTTTGCTTTGGAGAAGACCGGCGAGTTTCAGGTTTACGATATCGTTCATAGTAGCGACGGTAGTAGTAGTCGCCCGGCGCCGCCCGTAGAAGCCGCACAACTCGCCTAGCCTGCTAACGTTGCTGGATTATTTTCCCGTAACCGCCACCACCCGGCGTCTCTATGACAAAGCGGTCTCCGGGGGCGAGTTTCACCTCGGCCGTTGCGCCGAGTTCCTCGATCCGGCCTGACGATCGTATGAGATAGTTTCGGCCTACTTGGCCGTCCCCGCCGCCGCAGATGCCTGCTGGTGCGATGCGCCGGCGGTTGGAGAGTATCGCGGCGTCCATCGCTTCGAGGAATCGGAGTTCCCGGATGACACCATCGCCCCCTTTGTGCAGGCCCGTGCCTCCGGAGCCGCGTCGAATCTTGAATTGTTCAACGCGAACGGGATACCGCCACTCGAGTACTTCCGGATCGGTCAGACGGGAATTCGTCATATGTGTGTGTACGGCACTCGTTCCGTCGAAATTTCGGCCCGCACCTGCTCCACCGCAGATCGTCTCGTAGTATTGGTAACGACTGTTACCGAAAGTGAAATTGTTCATCGTTCCCTGCGCCGCTGCGCAGGCATTTAACGCTATCAACAGGCCATCCGTGATGCACTGTGACGTTTCCACATTACCGGCAGCGACCGCTGCCGGGTAATGTGGATTGACTAAGCTGGCCGCCGGTAAGCGGACGGTTATCGGTCTCATGCAGCCCGCGTTGAGCGGAATATTGTTCTTCACTAGTGTTCTGAAGACATACAATATTGCGGCTCGGGCAATCGATGCCGGCGCGTTAAAATTACTTGCGCTAACTGGGGACGTTCCAGAGAAGTCAACGATCGCAGATCGTCCCGCGGTGTCTATCGTTACAGCGACGCAGATTCGTTCGCCGGTGTCGAGCTCGATTACCGATCGTCCATCGCTTAAATTTACGATAGCGTCTTCTACGCACTCTTGCGCATTGGCTTTGATGTGATCCATATACGCATGTACTACGCGCAGACCGAAATGTTCGACTAGGTTCTCGAGCTCTTTTACCCCTTTGGTATTCGCCGCGATCTGAGCTTTCAGATCCTCAATATTCTGATTCGGATTTCGCGCCGGGTACGGTTGCCGCTCGAGAAGACCTCGTATCTTGTGTTCTTGGAGTTCGTTGCCCTTTACGAGCAGAATGTTGTCAAAGAGAATCCCCTCTTCCTCGATTGAGCGGCTGTTGGCGGGCATGGAGCCGGGCGCTACTCCGCCGATGTCAGCATGATGCGCCCGCGACGCTACCGTAAAAATTATCCGGTCGCCTTTGTCGTCGAATACGGGCGTGACAACCGTAATATCGGGTAGGTGCGTCCCACCGTTGTACGGAGCATTGAGCATGTAGACGTCACCCGGCCGAATCCGTGCATCTCGCTGCCGCAATACGGCCTGGATACTCTCTCCCATCGAGCCCAGATGCACGGGCATATGCGGCGCGTTCGCGATTAACTCTCCGTCAGCGTCGAAGACGGCACAGGAGAAATCCAGGCGCTCCTTGATGTTCACTGAGTGGGCCGTCCTCTCTAGTACGATGCCCATCTGTTCGGCGATGTGCATAAAGAGATTGTTGAATACCTCAAGCATGATCGGGTCGCGTTGCGTGCTCAGCCGTTCCATCGGTGACTTCGGCATCAATCGGGAGATAACGAGATGGCCTCGACCATCGATCTCTCCGTGCCACGCTGGCTCTATGATCGTCGTCGCATTGTCTTCTACGATGATGGCTGGACCGGGAATCGATTGGCCGCAGGGTAATCGTTCGCGTTTGTAAAGCGGCGTCGGCGTTGGGGCGCCATCGAACCAGATCTTGCGTTCGCTGAAGGCTTCAAGCGGCCCATCCCATGCATGCCACTGCGGCCGCGGAGCCTTCGGTATGTTACCGATGGCCTCGAGCTCCAACGAAGTGACGATAAGTTGGGTATGAGTTGTACCGAAGCCGAAGTGCTCAGAGTGAGCGGAGCAGAAGTCTGCGGTCATAGATTCAGGCGAATAGCTGAATGGCACTTTCAGCGCAGTATCCGAGCCTTCGACTTTCAGCAGAACTCGCCGACGGTACTCGATGAGCGCGGTTCCCACTCCTTGTTGGCGCAGCTCGTCGCCGGCCTCTAGCTCGAGTTTCTCGAATTCTCGGGCAAGCAGCTCCGGACCGGCGAGCCTCAGTGGCTTCTCGATGGCTCGCTGTCGAAGTGTTCGCAGGTCCGCCAGGCCCATACCGTAGGCTGAGAGTACGCCAGCGAGTGGGTGAATAAGTATCCTCTTGAGGCCCAGAGCATCGGCAACCTGGCACGCGTGTTGACCGCCGGCGCCGCCGAAACAACACAGCGTGAATTCAGTTACATCGTGCCCCCGTTGTACGGAAATCTGCTTGATGGCGTTGGCCATACGGTCGACTGCTATACGCAGAAATCCGCTCGCAAGATTTTGTACGCTGACGGTTTGACCGGTCTCGGCAGCGACCGTTTCTGCGAGGGACGCGAACTGATCGACGACTATTTCGGTGTCGATTGGCGCATCTCCGGTCGGGCCGAATACTTGCGGGAAGAAATCTGCCTGAATTCGTCCCAACAGCACATTGGCATCGGTGACAGTTAGCGGGCCGACGTTGCGATAACATGCCGGACCGGGCGTGGCGCCGGCCGATTCGGGGCCGACCTGCAGGCGTGACGATGCGAATGACAGCACGGACCCGCCACCAGCGGCCACCGTCTGAATCCGCAACATCGGTGCGGTGAGTCGGACGCCGGCAATGACGCCGCTGGAAGTTCGCTCTAAGTCGCCATTGAATAGCGAGACATCCGTGGATGTGCCGCCCATGTCGAAGCCGATCAATTTATCGAAGCCGGCGGACCGCCCGGTTTCAACCATGCCAATCACACCGCCTGCCGGGCCTGACAAAATACTGTCCTTGCCCCGGAAGTGTTTGGCTTGCACCAGACCGCCATGGCTTTGCATGAATAGCAGTGGTGCAGCGTCGAGAATCTCGATTAGCCCAAGGCGCACTTTGTCGACGTAGCGTTTAAGAACGGGTGTTAGATAGGCATCTACCAGTGTCGTGTCGCCGCGGGAGACGAGCTTCATCAGAGGGCTCGTCCTATGGGACACCGATATTTGCGTTAAGCCCAACTCATTGGCTATCTCGGCCGCGCGTCGCTCGTGTTCGGGATACCGGTAGGCATGTAGAAGAACAATCGCGACGCTTGAGACGCCATGCATGATCGCAGTTTGCAGGGCCGTTCTTAACTTCGCCTCATCAAGTGGCCGAATGATCTGCCCCTGCGCTGAGATTCGCTCCTGCGCTTCGACGACGCACGTATAGAGCATCTCGGGCAGCTTAATATCCAGCGCAAATAGATCCGGCCGGTTTTGGTAGCCGATTCGAAGCGCATCACCGAAGCCCGCGGTGATGACCAATGCGGTCGCCGCTCCCTGCCGCTCGAGAAGTGCATTGGTGGCTACAGTGGTGCCCATTTTGACGGCGCTGATATTGGTAGTCTGATCTCCAGCGTTCCGGAGCAGGTGACCAATGCCATAGACTGCGGCGTCCGGATAACGCTCGGGGTTCTCCGACAGGAGTTTTAGCGCCGAGATCCGGCCGTGAGGGTCTGCCGCGACGACATCCGTAAATGTGCCGCCACGATCGACCCAGAAGTGCCACCCCTGTTCGCCGATGGCATCCATCTTGCGGGTCGGTCGTGCGCCCGATTCTGGCTCAAGCCTCAGAGGCTGGGCGAAACTCGTTCTCGAGCTGTTTCTGTACGGGCGGCGGCGTCGACTCGTAATGGTCGAATTCAAGCGTGAATACGCCTTCTCCGCCGGTCAGAGATTTCAATGTCGTCTGATAGTCGCCAAGTTCAGCTAGCGGTACCTGTGCAGAGATTCGAACTCGGTTGCCCGTGACCACATCGCTGCCGGCGATTCGACCGCGGATTCCCGAGAGATGACCGGTTATGTCGCCGACGGACTGGTTCGGTGTCGTGATCTCTATTTTAGCCACCGGCTCCAGGACGATCGGTTTGGCTTTTGAGATTGCGTCTACGAACGCGCGTTTACCCGCGGCCACAAAGGCGATTTCCTTCGAATCTACGGGATGGTGCTTGCCGTCATAAACGGTGACGCGCACATCCTGTAGTGGATAACCGGCAACCGCGCCGTTGCTGAGTACTTGCTTCACGCCTTTCTGTACTGCCGGTATGAATTGGCCTGGAATCGAACCGCCAACGACCTTGTTGGCGAACTCGAACCCGGAACCGCGAGGTAAAGGCTCTATCCTGAGAAACACTTCACCAAACTGGCCCGCTCCACCCGTCTGTTTCTTGTGGCGATGATGGCCTTCGGCCTTTCGTGTCACGGTTTCCCGATAGGCGATTTTCGGTGGGTGCGTGGAAACCTCCACTCCGAACTCTTCGCTCATGCGCTGCAAGACCAGGCGCAAGTGCAATTCTCCCATCCCGCGTAGAACCGTCTCGTTGGACTGCGAGTTGAACTCGACTACCAGGCTCGGGTCCTCTGCCGTAAGTTTGTGCAGCGCGTCGGATAGCTTTTTCTCCAGTCCACGTTGCTCCAATTCTAGTGCCACACCGTGCATCGGCGGGGGAATGTTGACGGAGCGCATGTGCACTTCATCTTCATCGTGACTGGAATGCAGAACATCGTCGAAGCGTATATCCTCTACCTTGGAGATCGCGCATAGATCGCCGGCAACGGCAGTCGCAATTTCCTCCAACTTCTTGCCTTGAATCCGATAGAGGTGAGCGAGCTTTATGCCCTTTCGTTTCTCACCGACGAAAACCTGGTCGCCGGCCTTAATCTTGCCTTGATGCACGCGGAAAGTCGTAAGGCGTCCGACGTAGGGGTCGACATTGACCTTAAAGACATGGCCGATGAAGTGTCTGGATTCATCTGCCGCGTCGATCTCAAGATTTTTCTCAACACCGTTCGTGGAGTAAAACTCCGGCGGGTTACCCTCAAGGGGGCTCGGCATGAGTTGCGTGAAAATTCTTAACAGTTGTCTCAGGCCAGCGCCTGTCTCGGCAGAAACGAAACACACGGGAATCAGGTGGCCGCGTCGGAGGGCTCGTTCGAACGGATCGTGTAGTCGGTCGAGTGAGATATCTTCGCCCTTCTCCAGGTAGAGCTCCATGAGGTCGTCGTCAAGTTCGACGACTTGATCGAGGATCTCCGTGTGAGCTGCCTGGACAGAGGAGAAGTCGGGCTCTTCATCGGCGGGCTCGAAGAAACAGTCTGCCACGGCCTGCCCGCCCCGAGCCGGTAAGTTTAGAGGCAGGCACTGACGTCCGAAAGTTTCTCGAATGTCATCGAGTACGGCTTCAAGCTGTACATTCTCGGCATCGATCTTGTTAACGATGATGAGCCGGCATAGGCTGCGATCTGCGGCAAAATCCATCATGCGTTGCGTAACAAGCTCTACGCCTGTTTCCGCGTTAACGACGATTGCGCTCGTCTCGATCGCAGGCAGGACGCTCAGAGCGCGGCCCATGAAGTCAGGGTAACCGGGTGTGTCGAGTAGGTTGACGCTCACACCGTCATGTTCCAAATGGCACACGGCAGCATCCAGTGAGTGGCCTAACTTCTGCTCTCGCTCTGTGAAATCAGAGACCGTAGATTTCCGTTCGATGGTGCCTAGCGATCCGATTGCGCCGGCCTTGTGCAGTAGCGCTTCGACTAGAGTTGTCTTACCGGAGCCGGCGTGACCGACCAACGCAATATTGCGAATATTCCTGGTGTCGTATGTTGAAACCACGGATTCCCTCCTTATTTTTAGTTCTATTTTTTCTAATAAGGGTTCTCTCTATCCCTATATCCTAGCTCCATGCTTCCCGATATGCTCGAGATTCCACAAAAAAATCCCGGCAGCCGTTCCCAGCAGGGAAGAGAATATCGCACGAGTACGGAGAGTCAGCGGCTACAAACATGCCCCTCGGCGCCACCCGCGCCCAGGTCGCGCCGCGACTAGACGACGAACGAGTCGCCTTCAGGCGTTCAGATCTGGAATTCGGTCACTCTCGAGCTGGGTGATCATGTCCTTCAGCATGAGCTTGCGCTTTTTTAAGCGCCGCAGCATGATTTGATCCACTTCCGGATCGATCACAAGCCGGGAAATTACCTGATCTAGATCTTGATGCTCTACGCGCAACTCTTTGAGTCGCTCCACGTTTTTGAATACCTCAACTTCGATCTTATCTGTCACTACTCATCACTTACCGCCGTCGGCCATTCGCGATCGGGGTCGCCGAATGCCAGAAAATAGGGGTTCAGAAGACCGTCCTTCGTGTTATATCTCAGCGCCTGGCCGACAGGATTCATCATACTCCCTCCGGCGCTCTCTAGGATAGCCTGGGCGGCCGCCGTATCCCACTCGGACGTCAGCCCGAGGCGCGGATAGATATCTGCCTGACCGTCAGCGACGAGGCAAATCTTAAGGGAACTCCCCATGGGCCTTAGCTCGTAGGGGCCGAGGCGTTCCAGATAGTCGGCCAGGGCGCCGCTAGGGTGGCTCCGGCTACAGACGACCCGGGAAGGTCCGATTTGTCTTAATGTGGTGTGGATCTCCTCTGGAGGTCCGTCCTCGACCCGCTTCCACGCGCCCAGGTCTAGTGCGCCGGCGTACTCAAGGTCCATGTCCGGTGCCAGCACCACTCCCATTACCGCTCGGTGGTCCTCGATCAGAGCGATATTGACTGTGAACTCTCCATTGCGCTTCACGAACTCCTTCGTCCCGTCGAGAGGATCGACCAACCAGTAACTATCCCAGTTCCGGCGATCCTCAAACTCCTCCGGGGCAGATTCTTCCGACAGTATGGGTAGCTTCGGTTGGAGTGCATTTAATCCTGAGACGATCAACTCATGAGAAGCACGGTCGGCTTCCGTCAGCGGCGACCGATCTTCCTTAAACTCCACGGCAAAGTCGCTGTGATAGATCTTCATGATCGCTTCGCCCGCAGTTGCGGCAATCACCCGTAGATCCTCCAGCATCGCCCGTCTAGAATCCTGCTCCATTACTGCTCCTAGTGGTCAACCGTTTCACGACTCGCTGAACGAATCACTATAGCCTTGTTGGACCACTAGTATCATAGTGTCACCATGCTCGATCCTCACCACTAGAATGTCGGCCCCAGTGCGCTCGGTCATTCCTTGGGACGATGTCGATATGGTAATGGTCGACATGGACGGTACGCTGCTCGATCTGGCGTTCGACAATTTCTTCTGGCAAGAACTCGTTCCTGCGTGCTACGCAAGACATCGTAACCTACCAGAGGAAGAGGCCCGACGGGAGCTACTGGGTCGCTATCAAGCGCTGGAGGGTCAACTTGAGTGGTACTGCATCGATCACTGGAGCGAGGTGCTGGGACTGGATATCCGCGCCCTTAAGTGGGAGTACCGCCATCGAGTTCAGTACCTGCCAGGAGCGATCGAATTCCTGGATACCGTTCGACGGCGCCGGAAACGCCTGCTACTGGTGACGAATGCTCATCGAGAGACTCTGGCGGTAAAAGTCGCGCAGACGGGCCTGGATCTCAGGGTGGATGAGATAATCTCATCGCATGATTATCGAGCACCGAAGCAGAGTCAGGTGTTCTGGCAGAGTTTTCGAGCGAGTGAGGATTTCGACCCAGAACGAACTGTCCTGATTGAAGACAGCTTGAGTGTGCTGGAGGCTGCGAGCGAGTTCGGACTTAAATTTGTGGTGGCCATTCGTCGTCCAGATTCAGGGCAGCCACCCCGTGAGATATCGTCCTTCGCCTCTGTCGACGGCGTTCGCGAACTCGATCAGTAAGCGAAGATTGCTTGTTAGCGAGGTAGCGGCGGCTGAATAGAGGCGCGCCGTTCAAACGGCGCTGCAGTGCGCAGCAGTTAAGGTCGTCGTCCAGGTCGTCTGCGCCCGGATTGCCCGTTCTTGCTCGACGGCCGATTTTTGTGATCTCGAGGCTTCCTCGGACGCCTCGGCGGCGTCTTGATCTGCATCAAGCTCCCAGCTTCGATCGCCTCTACCGGTATCTTACGCCCGATATAGTCCTCAATATCGGGCAGCGAGATCGCCGTGTCCTCACAACCGAAGCTAATCGCCTCACCGGATGCGCCGGCGCGCGCCGTGCGGCCAATACGGTGGACATAGTCTTCGGCATCCTGGGGGAGATCGTAGTTGAAGACGTGGGTTACATCGGGAATGTGTAGTCCTCGCGAAGCGACGTCGGTGCCGATCAGAACAGGCAGGTCCCCGGAGTGGAATTCCTGCAGCATGCGTAGGCGCTTACGCTGTGGAACATCACCCGAGATCGCTTGGCCATGAATACCGTTGTGTTCCAGATAGTTCTGCAGTCGGTCGGCCTCGCGACGCGTATTGACGAATACCATGGTTCGCCGAGCGTCCATCTGGCTCAGCAGCGTGATCAGCAGCGGAATTTTTTCCTCATTCGACGGAAAGTAGATGCGCTGACGTACCCGATCGACAGTCATTTTCTCGGCATCGATTCGAATCAGTTCGGGGTCATTCATGTGCTCGTAGGCCAGCTCCAGGACTCTGTGAGATAGCGTCGCGGAGAAGAGCATATTGAGCCTTTTCTCCGGGGGCGGTAATCGCCGCAACACGTAACGAATATCGCGGATGAATCCTAGATCGAACATGCGATCCGCCTCATCGAGCACCATAACTTCAATGCGCCGCAGAGTGAAGACTTTCTGTTTGTAATAGTCGATCAAACGGCCGGGGGTACCGATTAGGACGTCGATACCGTCGGCGATGGTGCGCCGCTGTTTCTCATAGTCCGTACCGCCGAATGCCAGAGCGAGCTTAAATGGCAGGTGCTTGTTCAACTGGACCGCGTCCGCGTGAATCTGCACGGCAAGTTCCCGTGTGGGGGCCAGTATCAGAGCTCTGGGCTCTGACAGTTTCGTCGGCGTGGGCTCGGTATTACATAATCGAACAAACAGAGCCACGAGGAAAGCTGCAGTCTTACCCGTGCCGGTTTGCGCCTGACCGGCGACGTCCTGTCCACTCAAGGCGAGCGGCAGAGTTTCGCTCTGTATGGGGGTGCAATGGCTAAAGCCGGCATCGGCTATGCCCTGCAGCAGCTTCTCCGGGAGCGCTAACGCGCTGAATTCCAGCTCCGTGAGGTGACCTTCCGGCGCGGCTTCGGTTCCGCCCGGAGGCGTTAAGACTTGCAAATTACGTTCTCAGCGGTTAAAAAGACAAATATCTAGGCGAGAATTCTCGCCACCTCAGATACCCACGACGTTCCCGCGAGTTTCATAAGGAAGCATTCAGCAGCGATATTGTGCCTGACCGGGCAGGCGGCGTCACTTTCAGTTCAACCCCCCTTGGCGTCACGCGTTGCATTGTTTCAGCAAGAAGCATGACAGTACACGAGAATATTGGAGAATCCGCAACGTGAGTGATCAAGTCGTACATACAACGGACGACGGATTTGAGACCGATGTCGTGAATGCGTCACGGCCGGTATTGTTGGATTTCTGGGCGGAATGGTGCGGTCCGTGCAAGATGATAGCTCCGCTCCTCGGTGCGATTGCGGACGACTACGGAGATCGTATTCGGGTCGTTAAGTTAAATGTAGATGAGAACCCACTGACTGCTCGGAGATACAACGTCCGAAGTATTCCGACGTTGTTGTTATTCAAAGACGGCGATGTCGCTGCGCAGCAGGTAGGGGCGGTTTCTAAGGCGCAACTCACGGCTTTTGTGGATCAACACATCGGATCCGAGTCGGCTGAGGGATAAGTATTTTTAATAACTTTGGTAAATATTCGTGAGGGGATACTTGGGTAATTCAGCACGCGCCCGGTCGAAAGACGGATCGAGGCAGCAACGAGACAGTAACGGTAAGAAACGGACTTCCCGTCGAAAGAGAGCGCCTCGCGAGGAGTTCCCGGACGACGAGGCTTTCGAGATCATTCCCGCGGACGAACTGGAGCAGACGAAGACGGGGATGAATCTCGCCGAACTTAAGACGCGGCCAGCGTCGGAGCTCGTCGAAGTTGCTAACTCCATGGGACTTGAGGGTTTCGCTCGCTTGCGCAAGCAGGACATCATTTTCTCTATTCTGAAAGCGCATGCACAGAAGGGCGAGCACATATTCGGCGAAGGTATCCTCGAGATTTTGCAGGACGGTTTCGGGTTCCTGCGCTCGCCGGACAGCTCTTATCTCGCTGGGCCCGACGACATTTACGTCTCTCCGAGTCAGATTCGCCGCTTCAATCTGCGTACCGGGGACACCGTCTCTGGACTCATCCGTCCGCCGAAGGACGGTGAACGCTACTTTGCGATGCTCAAGGTTGGGCAGATCAATCACGATTCTCCGGAAGACGCCAAAGGCAAAGTCCTATTCGAGAATCTGACCCCGTTATTTCCGAAGGATCGGATGCAGCTTGAGCAGGGTAACGGCAGCACCGAGGACTTGACGGCTCGTATCATCGATATGATTGCCCCCATCGGCAAAGGCCAGCGAGGCTTGATCGTTTCACCGCCTAAGGCCGGTAAGACGATGTTATTGCAGAATATCGCTGCCTCTATCGTCGCCAATCACGCAGACGTCGATCTCATCGTACTGCTGATTGATGAGCGGCCGGAAGAAGTCACGGAAATGGAGCGCACGGTGCGCGGTGAGGTTGTCTCCAGCACTTTCGATGAACCGGCGACTCGGCATGTGCAAGTTGCGGAAATGGTGATCGAGAAGGCCAAACGCCTGACAGAGCACAAGAGAGACGTCGTTATATTGCTCGATTCTATTACCCGTCTTGCGCGAGCCTATAACACGGTTGTGCCGTCGTCCGGCAAAGTACTGACTGGCGGTGTGGATGCGAACGCGCTACAGCGGCCGAAGCGATTCTTCGGCGCAGCTCGGAATATCGAAGAGGGCGGGAGCTTGACGATCATCGCTACTGCACTGGTCGACACGGGCTCGAAGATGGATGAAGTTATCTACGAGGAGTTCAAGGGTACCGGTAATCTCGAGATACACCTCGACCGACGCATCTCAGAGAAAAGAGTGTTCCCGGCCATCAACATCAACCGGTCCGGAACGCGCAAAGAAGAGTTGCTTACCAGCCCTGAAGAGCTGCAGAAGATATGGGTGCTACGTAAGGTCCTTCATCCGATGGACGAACTGGCCGCGATCGAATTTTTGATGAACAAGCTGCAGGATACGAAGACCAACGTCCAGTTCTTCGAGGCGATGAAGCGTTAGTAGCCCAACAAGGCTACGTCGATAGACCGCTAGCACGCTCGCGCGCGATCGCGCGATAGCCGATATCTCGTCGATAGAAGGCCCCGTCCCAACCGATCGTCGCTACGGCGTCATAGGCTAACCGCTGTGCCTCGCCGACACTGGCGCCGAGCGCTACTGTGCAGAGCACGCGGCCCCCGCTGGTTACCGTCTCGCCGTTCTGTGGACGGGTGCCGGCGTGAAAGATCTTGATATCAGGCCCCAGATCCTGATCGAGGCCATGGATAACGGCTCCCGTCGCGTAGCTCCCCGGATAACCTCGGCTGGCGGTGACGATTCCGACTGATGCACGCGGATCCCAGGTTACCTCTGCGCCCGCCAGCGAGCCGTCGCAGGCACGCAGGCAGAGTTCCACGATGTCGGAACGGAGGCGTGCCAGTACGGGCTGGGTTTCAGGGTCGCCGAAGCGACAGTTGAACTCGATGACTTTCGGTTGACCTTCTGCGTCGATCATCACTCCCGCGTACAAAAAACCTCTATACACGGTGCCCTCTGCAGCCATGCCGTTCACCGTTGGCACCATGATCTCGCTCATGATCCGTTCATGTACAGCCGCCGAGACGACCGGAGCCGGTGAATAGGCGCCCATACCGCCGGTGTTGGGGCCCTTGTCACCGTCGTCGCGAGTCTTATGATCCTGTGACGTCGCGAGGGGCAGAATCTCCGTACCGTCTACCATCGCGATAAAGCTCGCCTCCTCGCCGCCGAGAAACTCCTCTATGACGACGCTGGCCCCCGCTGTGCCGAAAGCGTTTTGCTCGAGCATGGACCTGACTGCATCCTCGGCTTCCTGATTCGTGACGGCGACAATGACTCCCTTGCCAGCGGCCAGCCCGTCTGCCTTGATTACGATCGGTGTTCCCTGTGACTGGATGTACGCTAAGGCCGGATCGACCTGCTCGAACGTCCGATAGGCGGCGGTGGGAATGTTGTGTCGTGCGAGAAAGTCTTTGGTGAACGCCTTGGAGCCCTCCAGTTGTGCTGCCGCCGCGCGCGGGCCAAAACAGTTAAGTCCCGCAGCTTCGAATCGGTCTACAATTCCGGCCACCAACGGTTGCTCGGGGCCGATGATCGTCAGTTCAATCGCCTCGGCTACGGCAAGCTCGAGTAGACCGTCCAGATCGGTCGCTTGGATAGCAACGTTACGTGTTTTGGGTTCGGTCAGTGTTCCCGCGTTGCCGGGGGCTACCAGGACTTCGGATACCTGGTGCGATTGGGCTGCTTTCCAAGCCAGCGCGTGCTCGCGGCCGCCCCCGCCGACTACCAGTACTTTCATGGCGCGCTATTCCTTCGCAGTCTACGTTCGTTAGTGTCGAAAGTGCCGCATGCCGGTCAAGATCATGGTCATCCCATGCCCATCCGCTGCCGCGATTACCTCTTCGTCGCGCACAGACCCGCCGGGTTGAATCACGGCCGTGATGCCGTATTCAGCGGCCGTATCCAACCCGTCGCGGAAAGGGAAAAAAGCATCGGAAGCCATTGCGGCGCCGCTGATTGGAAGTTCCACATCCGCGGCTTTCATCGCAGCAATGCGAGAACTCACAACCCTGCTCATCTGGCCCGCCCCGATACCAAGCGTCCTGCCGTCGCGCGCGTAAACGATCGCGTTGGATTTTACGTACTTCACTACCGTCCAAGCGAACTTCATGTCGGCAAGTTCGGCAGCGGATGGCTCGCGTTTGGTGACGACCGTAAGCTGAGCATTGCTCAGGTCGCCCGTATCCCGATCCTGTAGCAGCAGTCCTCCTTCGACGGACTTTAATTCCCAACGGGACTGGGGTTCATTTGAGTTTGTGCTGAGATCCCCAACCTCCAGTACGCGAGTATTTTTCTTGCCGGCAAGAATTTGAAGGGCCTCCGCATCTACGCTAGGAGCAATAATGACCTCTACAAACTGTTGGCCGATGATCGCGTCCGCTGTTGCGCCATCCAATGGTCGATTGAAAGCGATAATGCCCCCGAATGCGGAGGTCGGATCCGTGCTATAAGCCGCATGATAGGCTTCAAGAGGGGCCGTTCCGACTGCAATTCCACACGGATTGGCATGCTTAACGATGACACATGCGACCTCCTGGAAAGCCTTCACACACTGGAGAGCTGCGTCCGCGTCCGCGACGTTATTGAACGAGAGCGGTTTTCCCTGTAGCTGCCGCGCGCAAGAGATCGTTCCGCTCGTCTCGATCGGGTCGCGATAATACGCTGCTGTCTGGTGAGGATTTTCGCCATAGCGAAGCTCCGCCACTCGTTGCCAACCCAGTACCAGCGAGTCCGGGAAGCGCTCGCTACTCGAGTACTTATTTCCCAGGTAGCTGCTGATCGCGGCGTCGTATTGAGCAGTATGACCAAACGCAATGACAGCCAGGCTGTTTTTCAGGTCTGTGGAGGGGCCATCTTCCTGATAGGCATGAAGAACGCGCTCGTAGTCATCGGGATTCACCACGACAGTAACGTGAGCATGATTTTTCGCGGCGGCTCTGAGCATAGCCGGCCCACCGACGTCAATATTCTCAACAGCCTGCTCAACGGTGCAGTCGGGAGCGGCAACCGTGGCTTCGAAAGGGTAGAGGTTGACGACGAGCAGGTCGATTTTGCCGATGCCGTGCTCCTCGAGAACAGCGTCGTCTGTCCCTGCGCGAGCCAGTAATCCCGCGTGAACGGCCGGGTGAAGCGTTTTTACTCGGCCGCCCATGATTTCCGGGAAGCCCGTAATGTCGGCTACGTCGGTTACCGCCAGCCCCGCGTCTCGAAGCGCGCGGGCTGTGCCGCCGGTCGAGACCAACTCGAACGCGAGGTCCAATAGACCGGTGGCGAGAGATACGAGCCCTGTCTTATCGGAGACGCTGAGGAGGGCTCTACGGTGCGGGCTCACCGGCCGGCTCATCTACCTAAAAGCTTGTACGTTTTGAGCTTTTTCCGCAGAGTGCCCCGATTAATTCCGAGGATCTCGGCAGCTTCGCTTTGATTGCCGTCCGCATAGTCCATTACGGCCTCGAACAGCGGTCTTTCGACCTCCCGCATGACGAGTTGATAGAGCGCCGCAGGCTTATGGCCGTTGAGAGCGTTTAGATAGCTGCGCAGTGCTTCGTCGGTCAGCGCGCTCAGCGGCTTGTTTCGAACTCCCATAGCGACGGAAGCTACGACAGGCTTCTTTTTCTTCTTGCTGATTGTTTTTTTTCTGCTGGTAGTCTTCGGCACCGCGTTCTCTCCCAGAACGCACACGCTCAGCCGAGGCGTCACGTGAGAATCGATTACAAAATGCTCGCGTGAGTTCGAGTTGCTCTCTAGCTGTCTCTACACGCACTATCCGATCGCGAAAGCTATCCACACCATCCTGATGCTGTGCGTACCAAGACAAATGTTTTCGACCAACGCGAACCCCAGTCGACTCCCCGTAGAAAGAGTAGAGACTATCGAGGTGGGTGAGAATGATATCACGGACGGAAGGTAAAGAAAGATCTGAATCGTCGTCGCGATCCTTCGAGAGAAAAGTTTTTACTTCAGAAAAAATCCACGGTCGGCCGCACGCTGCACGCCCGATCATGATGCCGTCTGAGCCGGTGTAGTCGAGCACGGCGCGCGCTTTTTCCGGCGAGTCGATATCTCCGTTAGCTATGACCGGAATACGGACAGTACGTTTAATGTCGCGAATAGTGTCGTACTCTGCATGACCGGAGAATTTGCAGCTTCGAGTCCGGCCATGGACCGTAAGCGCAGCGACACCGCAATCCTCTGCAATTTTTGCGATCTGCACGCCGTTGCGAGACTCGCGGCACCACCCCGTCCGAATTTTTAGCGTCACGGGCACGGTGACGCTCGCGACCACACGTTGAAGAATGCGCTGCACGAGCGGCGGATCCTGGAGAAGAGCAGAGCCTGCGAGACGTCGGCAGACTTTCTTCGCCGGGCAGCCCATGTTGATGTCGATAACGGCGGCCCCTTGTTGCTCGGCAGCCTGCGCGGCCTCGGCGAGCATCTCGTCGTCATAACCCGCGATCTGGATAATACGTGGCGAGTCATCGCCCCAACGTCTAAGACGTTGCTGCGTCTTTCTGCTCGTCCAGAGCGTGAGATCGGCACTGATCATCTCGCTCGGCGTCATGCCTGCCCCAAGTCGAGAACACAGCTGTCTGAAGGGTGGGTCTGCAACGCCGGCCATCGGCGCCAGCGCGATCGGGTTAGGAAATTGGAGTGCGCCGATCTTCATCTACCGCGGCGCCGGGCTTACTCGAAGACGGGCGCGTCAGACACGCACGCGATGCCGCCGGTTGCTGAGTCTAAGCAGATGTCCAACTCGAAACCATAGGCATCTTCGGTCCGGTCCGCGACATCCAATCTCGCCGGTATCGTGATCCCTGCCGCCATGAGACCGGTCCCACTCTGGTCTGCCGGAAGGTACTCAGTCGGCGCGAACATGCGGCTGCCAACCGTCTGTTCCCAGCGATCCTTAAGTTCCAGGTGCAGGTTCGGATAGGGTTGCGCCACCGGTCCGTTGTTTCGAATGCGCGCAGTAATACTCAGCGTGTCTTGGCCGGTCGAGCCGGGCTCGGCAATCGCAATCCAATCCAGGATCTCATACTGCGATAAATCCCACGTGGGCGAGAACTCGGCGCCGAACGCGCTGTACGCGGATCGTACAATGGGTCCGATCCTCGGTTGATTGGCCAATTCCGCTCGAAAGTAATGAGTCGCCTGGAGCGCGAGAATGGCGACTAGCCCAACGGCTCCCACGACCCATAGCCTCGACTTCGGGCCGGGCTCTTCGGGCGTCTGTGCCACCCGCGCTAGCGACGCAAGCCGACTCTCCAGTTCGATGTCGGCCGACAACGTCACATCGATTTGTTCGGCCGTCATATCTTCGTCGAGCGTGGCAGTAATCGCTGCCGGAGACAGTTCCGCGTCCGAGTCTGTTTTTTCGTCCGCGTCCGCTTCTTCGTTTGCGGACTCCGATTCCGCCGCCAGGGTGTGAGGCTCTTCAGCCGCGTCGCCTGACTCTCGTGGCGATTTGCCAGCGTGCGCGAAAAAAGCCCCCCACTCGTCGTTCGGGAGTGTCGGATCGGCATTCGAGGCGCTGACTGAGTCACTGTCATCGGCGTCCGTCTCGCCGTGCGACTCGTCCGTCGCTGCCGAATTGTCCTGTTCTGGCGGATCGACGTCCTTGCTGTCCAGGACCAGGAAGGTTCCTGTAAGTGGAGGGGGATCGTCCGTCCACTCTTCAACGGCTTGATTCGCCGCTTGCTCCGGTTCGGGTTCTAGCTCGTGGAGTTTTTCGTCCACACTGAAGACCGCATCACAGCGGCTGCAACGAACCTTACCATCGGCCTTGAGCAAATCACCGGCCGTGATTCGATACGTGATCTGGCAGTCTGGACAGCGTGTTAACAGCATGAGCTTTGTTGGACCACTAGTTCTCAGGATACATTCTATTGGCTCTGCCGCGTAGTCGCCTTTGCGCGGCAGTACGGTCGACGAGTCCGCCTAGCGGCTCCTGGTTGCCGACAGACGGACCCAGCCGTCAGACTGTTGCTCGTCGAAGGGGCCAAAGTGGCCGGCGTAGGCGTCTTGAACGGCGCGACTCTGCCCGGCCAGGATGCCGCTCAACACGATTCGGCCTCCAGGGCTCACGAGTTCGCCAAACCGCACCGCAAGATCTTGTAGAGGCCCGGCTAAGATATTCGCTACGAGTACGTCCGACTCGGCCGCCGGCAACTCGTCCGGCAAGCCGATCCAGAGCTGACTCGCGACATTGTTCAGGTCAGCGTTTTCGCGAGTCGCCAGAAGCGCCTGTGGGTCGATATCTACGGCCGACGCAGTAGCGGCTCCAAGACGCAGCGCCGCGATCGCCAATATGCCGGATCCGCAACCATAATCGAGGAGCCGGGTTCCGGGCTCAAGATTAGCGTCCAGCCACTCCAGGCACAATGCCGTCGTCGGGTGACCTCCGGTACCGAACGCGAGCCCGAGGTTCAGTTTGACGGCCGCGCGAGAGGGGTCCGTCCACTCCTCTTGTGCCGCAAGCAGTACCAGGCCCCCACCAATCAATTGTGTCGTCGGGCGCTGAGCCCATGTACCTTTCCACTCGTCGTCGTCGAGCTGCCGAACTCGGATCGGGCCCGAGCTCTGAAATACGCTCTCCAGCCCGCGACGCGTAGCGTCCGCGCTTGAGCCTTCATGGAACAATGCCCGTACATGGACCTCTGGCCACAGTGGCGTCGTTCCAGGGGCGGGTTCGAGAATCTCTGCGCCGGCTGCATCGTTGAGCGAAATGGCTTGCGCACCGGCCAACCTCAGTAGCGTCTCTACTCTCGGGAGATCGTCGGCGCTTAGAGACAATTCCAGTAGCTGCCATTTCATGACCGCTTGCTAGCTCAACCCGAGGCGTTTCTCTAGGTAGCTGATATCGGTGCCGCCTTTCTTGAACGCGGCGTGCTGAAAGATCTCCTGATGAAGCGGCACATTGGTGCGAATACCTTCGACGACAATCTCACTAAGCGCCGTCGTCATTCGGGCGATTGCCGAGTCGCGGGTCTCGCCATGGGCGATTATCTTGCCGATCAGGGAGTCATAGTGTGGCGGCACTGCGTAGCCGCTGTACATGTGGCTATCGACTCGAATTCCCGGTCCGCCCGGAGAATGCCAGAGATTAACCGTGCCCGGAGAGGGCATAAACGTTTTGGGATCCTCTGCGTTGATGCGGCATTCGATCGCGTGCCCGGTCCATCTAATGTCTTCTTGCTTCCACTGCAGCCGTTCACCAGCCGCGATCAGCAACTGCGCCTTAACGATGTCCAGCCCGGTCACCATTTCCGTAACCGGATGTTCGACCTGCACACGCGTGTTCATCTCGATGAAGAAAAAATCGCCGTCCTGGTAAAGGAATTCGAACGTGCCCGCGCCGCGGTAATCAATCTCGCGACATGCCTCAACACATCTTTCCCCGATCCGCGAACGAACCTCTGCGGAGATTCCCGGCGCCGGCGCTTCTTCGACAACCTTTTGATGGCGTCTTTGCATGGAGCAGTCTCTTTCGCCGAGGTGGATGGCATTGCCGTGGTTGTCCGCGAGAACTTGAAATTCGATGTGCCGCGGATGCGCCAGGAATTTTTCCATATAAACCTGATCGTTACCGAAAGCTGACAGCGCTTCTCCCTTGGTTACGGCAACGGCGTTAAATAAGGACGCCTCGCTATGGACGACGCGCATCCCGCGTCCGCCGCCGCCGCCGGACGCCTTGATAATGACCGGGTAGCCGATATCGCGAGCGATACGAGCATTCTCCTCATTGTCTTCGGTCAGAGGCCCGTCCGAGCCGGGAACACAGGGAACGCCTGACTGTCGCATGGCACGTATGGCGGAGACTTTGTCGCCCATGAGTCGCATGGTCTTAGGCTCCGGGCCGATGAAGATGAAGCCACTTTCCTGAACTCGCTCCGCAAAGTCGGCGTTCTCCGCCAGGAAACCATAGCCGGGATGGATCGCTACTGCGTCGGTTACCTCTGCCGCGGCAATCAACGCGGGCATATTGAGATAACTCTGGGCGGAGGCCGGTGGTCCGATACACACGGTCTCGTCGGCCAGTAGGACATGCTTCAGATTCGCGTCGGCCGTGGAATGCGCCGCAACGGTCTTGATGCCGAGTTCCTGGCAGGCGCGAACGATACGAAGGGCGATCTCTCCGCGGTTCGCGATCAGAACCTTGTCGAGCATCGAGACGTTATTCTTCGACGATGAACAGGACCTGGCCGAATTCGACCGGCGCGCCGTTTTCTACCAGTATGCTGACGACGTTGCCGGAGACCTCCGATTCGATCTGGTTCATCATTTTCATTGCCTCGACGATACACAAGGTATCGCCGACCGCGACCGTGGTGCCGATCTCGACGAACGGTTTCGCCGTCGGCGCCGGGCCTGAGTAGAATGTTCCCACCATGGGTGCCGTTACCTCATGGCCACTGCGCGCCAGCTCGGGTGGTTTAGCGTCGGCGGCTCCCGGGTCCTGGGCGGGAGCGATCGCAACGGGTAGAGGTGCGGCGGCGACAACCGGAGCTTCACGAGAATATCGGCTGATCCGCACGGATTCTTCGCCCTCGGATATCTCGATCTCCGCGATCCCGGATTCCTCGAGCAGCTCGATCAGCTTTTTCACCTTTCTTATATCCACTGCTTCTTCCTTCTTGACCGTGGCGTTTCTGTGGAATGTTGTTAGGTCGCTCCGAGATAACGTTCAGCAGCGATCAGGGCCAGCTCGTAGCTCGTGACGCCGAATCCCGCAACGGTCCCGATCGCAATGTCGGAGAAAAAGGATTGCTGCCGAAAATCCTCCCGGGCCGCGACGTTGGACAGATGAATCTCGATGAACGGGATACCGACAGCGAGCAGCGCGTCTCTTAAGACGATACTCGTGTGTGTGAATGCGGCTGGATTGAATAGAAGCAGCTCGATTTTCTCGTTGCGTGCCTCGTGGATGCGTTTGAGCAGCTCGTGCTCGGCGTCGTTCTGATAGCACAAGAGTTCATGGCTGCGCTCCGTGGCCAACTTCGTCAGGCGGGTCTCGATGTCCTCGAGCGTGGTCCGTCCGTATATCTCCGGCTGCCGTTGGCCAAGCAGACTCAGATTTGGACCGTTAATGAGTAGAAAACGAGACATATAAGAAGATCGCAGCAAATATCGACTAGTTTAAACCATTTTCGCTGCAATTAGCGACAGACTTTGAGCGCTGTGCGGCGGATGGCTACCGCCGTCCGGCGAGACGGGCACGCGCGCGGGACACATCGGTGGCGCCGGTCTCGAGATCATCGAGGATGCTGATCAGGTCGTCGAGATCCTCGGCGTGTAATTCACCGGTATGAACGCCGAGTACGTGACCCGCTGTGTCAGTGAAGACGCTGAACGGCAGCCCATAGAACTCTACTCCGAATGAAGCGGCAGCGTCCATTGCGTCGGATCGCCCGATCAAGACCGGATAGTTGAACGCAATCTCGGCCATGAAAGCGCGGACCGGATCGGCATGATCAACGGCGATTCCGACGACTTGCAAGAAGCGCTCACCGTAGGTTTTCTGATATTCGGCGAGAAGCGGTATTTCTCGAAGGCAGGGTGCACACCAGGTTGCCCAGAAGTTAACGATCAGAGCTTTATCGGGCCAACTGCCGATGGACTGCGGAACACCGTCCGGATTGTCGAGCGTGAACTCGGGTAGCATCTCCACCGGCTCGCTCGCGGCGACTATCTGCGCCGCTTCAGGGACCGGTACGAGATCCAGCGCGCGGTAGCCGATGTACGCGAGAACGGCAGAGCTGCTGAGTAGTAAAGTGACTAGCGCTGTGCGGGCCATCGACCGATCGTGCGTTAGAGTGCAGCGAGTCGTTGTACGTGGACCGCGAAATCTTCCGGCGGTACGAATCCGACCAGCTTGTATGCCGGTTGTTCCTGACCGGCTGCATCGAAGAATGCGATGGTCGGCGGACCGAAGCTACTGAAGTACTGCAGCAGTTCTTTGTCATCGGCGTCGTTATCTGTGACGTCAGCCTGCAGCAGAACAAACGGTTCCAGCGCGGCGATCACGCCCGCATCCGGGAACGTATATTTCTCCATCTCTTTGCAAGAGACACACCATTCCGCGCTGAAGTCGAACAACACCGGCGCACCCGCGGCGCGGGCTGAAGACAGGGCGACCTCGAGTTCCGTGACGGACTCCACGGGTTCGAATGCGAGGTGCCCGGTTGAAAGTCCCTGTGTCGATCCGGCCAGGAGACTGCCTCGAGGGATCGGCTCGAGTGGGTCGTCGCCGCCCAGCGTCACGCCAAGAAGCATCACGGCGCCGTAGATGCAGGCCAGCACGCCGAGCCCCTTGCTGAGGCGGCTGACGGGCGATGCAGGTGAGGGGAGCGGTTCAAGAGCGCCGAGAAAAACACCCGTCAAGAAAACGAGCAGGGCCCAAAGCAGTAACGTGATACTGCCCGGCAGCACGCGCTCCATCATCCAGATCGCGAGCCCCAGCATCATGACGCCGAAACTTGCCTTCACGGTGTTCATCCACGAGCCTGCTTTCGGCAGCAGCTTGCCGGCCGAGGCGCCGACCAGTAGTAACGGTGAGCCCATGCCGAGGCTCAGTGCGAACAAGGCACCGGCTCCGCGGACGACGTCGCCGCTCTGACCGATCACCGCCAGCGTTGCGACGAGCGGAGGCGCGACACAGGCCGTCACGATCAACGCCGAGAGCGCCCCGATAATGGCCGTGCCAACGAAAGTGCCGGTCCGCTGGTTATTCGATATGTTCGACAGACGTGTCTGGATGGCGGAGGGCATTTGCAGCTCAAACATGCCGAACATGCTCAGTGCCATACCGACGAACAGCGCGGCGAACAATGTCAGGAGCCAGGGTTCCTGAAAAGCGGCCTGCAGTTGTGAGCCGGCCGAAGCCGCCAGGGCGCCGCCGATCGTGTAGGTCACGGCCATACCCATCACATAGGAGAGCGACAGAGCGAACCCGCGTCCGGCCGAGACGTTGTCTCCCTGCCCGGCAATGATGCCGGAGAGAATCGGTACCATCGGTAATACGCAGGGTGTAAACGCCAACAGCAGGCCGAGGCCGTAGAACGTCCCCAGGACGAGCCACCAGGAACTGTTGAGAACCAGCGAGGCGAGGCGATCCTGCTCGGAGACGAATGGCGTGTCATCGATGGCGGCCGCGAATGAACTGGAAGCGGGCACGTCGAGCTCGACCGACTGCACGATGACCGGATAGCAAATACTGTCGACCTTGCAGCCTTGATAGCTCGCTTCGATGCCAACCTCGAGAGCGTCAGGAGTCGCTCTGGAGAACGGTATCTCGGCCTCAACATAGTTGTAGAACACCTCAACGTCGCCGAAGTGCTCATCGTTGTGCGGCTCGCCGGCCGGCATGCGGGCGGTTCCGAGTTGAATGTCGCTGTCCGTGCTGAAAGCGAATTTGTTGCCATACAGGTAATAGCCCGGCTCGATCTGCCAGCTCAGCGTGATCTGATTGGCGCCGTCGACGCGACTATCCATGACGAACGCCTCATCCGGAGGCAGTATCTCGGAATTGTCGGTAGCGGTGAAAAAAGTACTCGTGGGCGATTCGTCGTCACCGCCGCCCTCCGGTAGGGAGACATTGCTGAGCCAGCGTTGCGGCGGATAACACAGGCCGATATCGGCACAGCCTTGAGCCGTGAGCTGAAACTCCATCTCGTCGACTGCTGTGGAAGTTTGATAGGGAACGTTGACCTGGAATTGACCGCGATAGGTCTCGACGACGCCAAAAAACTCGTCCTCGTGAATCTCGCCGGCAGGAAAAACCGGCGAGCCGAGTTCCACGGTATCGGTCTGGCTCGCAAAGCCGAAGCGTTCCCGGTAGAGGTAATAACCATCCTGAACCTCGAAGTTCAGGATGAATTCGTCGGCTGACGCTTCGATCGTATAAGGGAACGCTTGTTCGGGAGGCAGGACGTCCTGTGCTGTGGCTACCGTACCGGTGACGAAACCGATAGACAGCATAATGAGCTTGGTAGCCAGGCTACTCCAAAATCGCATTCGTCATTCCTCCGAGCTGACCGATGCCGTAAGCCACTTCAGATACTCTGAAGAGCCGCTATGGACAGGGACAGCCAGAATTTCAGGTAGTTCATTACTTGTCTGTTTTTGAATAAATTTTTCGATAGCCTCGTAGCGAGCTTGTGTCGTCTTGATCACCACGAGCACCTCTTCGTCATGCTGGACCCGCGACTGCCAGCGGTAGGTTGAAACGACACCCGCCACAGCGCTGACGCAGGCCGCAAGGCGCTGGTCGACCAGTACCGTCGCGAGATCGGCCGCCTCTTGGGCGTTGGCGCAGGTCGTCAGTACCAACAGCGCTTCCGAGCTCACGGGACCGGTCCCACCTGTGCCAATTGAGCCGATAAGCATAGCCGGGTTAGTGGGCCTGTGTCATCGAAATTGCGCACAACCCCTTGAAATCCAGCGATCGACCCCTATTATTAGCACTCGACTCGGCCGAGTGCTAACTAGTGGCACGGCTACCGACTTATTTTTTCCATTAAATCATAAACTTGGAGAGGGAGACCCCTTAATGAATATTCGTCCCTTACATGATCGCGTCGTTATTCGGCGCACGGAGGAAGAGCGAACCTCCCCTGGAGGCATTGTGATCCCCGATTCCGCGACAGAGAAACCGATCAAAGGCGAAGTGGTTGCGGTGGGCAATGGCAAGGTGCTGGACAGTGGCGAGACGCGAGCCCTGGATCTCAAGGCAGGTGACAAGGTTCTGTTCGGCAAGTACTCCGGCACAGAGGTCAAGGTCGAGGGTGAAGAACTCCTGGTCATGCGCGAAGACGACGTCATGGCCGTGATAGAGGGCTAGCCTCCATCCCAGTTCGAAATTAACTAATTTAAGTATTTAAGTATTAGGGAGACCGAAATGCCAAAAGAAGTGAAATTTGCCGATGAGGCACGTCAGCGGATGCTCCATGGCGTCAATGTGCTGTCGAACGCCGTCAAGGTGACCCTCGGCCCGAAAGGCCGTAATGTCGTACTCGATAAAAGTTTCGGTGCGCCGACCGTCACCAAGGATGGCGTATCCGTAGCGAAGGAAATCGACCTCGAGGATAAGTTCGAGAACATGGGCGCCCAGATGGTTAAGGAAGTAGCGTCCCAGACCTCTGATGCGGCGGGAGACGGAACGACGACCGCCACGATACTCGCCCAGGCTATTTTGCGCGAGGGGCTCAAGGGCGTCGCTGCCGGCTTCAACCCGATGGATTTGAAGCGTGGTGTGGATAAGGCTTCCGCAGCGCTTGTTGTCGAACTTAAGAAACTTTCGCAACCGTGTGAAGACGACAAGTCGATTGCACAGGTAGGCACCATTTCCGCGAATTCCGATGAAGAGGTCGGCACTATTATTGCCGATGCCATGGGCAAGGTCGGAAAAGAAGGCGTGATCACCGTTGAAGAGGGCTCGGGGCTCGAGAATGAGCTCGACGTCGTCGAAGGCATGCAATTCGATCGCGGTTATCTCTCGCCTTACTTCATCAACGATCAGCAGAGCCAGTCAGTACAGTTGGAAGATCCGTACATCCTTATCCACGACAAGAAGATCTCGAATATCCGCGATCTGCTGCCGTTGCTCGAGGGTGTCGCGAAATCCAGCCGGCCGTTATTGATCATCTCTGAGGACGTGGAAGGCGAGGCCCTGGCGACGCTGGTGGTCAACAATATCCGCGGCATCGTCAAGGTGGCGGCCGTCAAGGCGCCGGGCTTCGGCGACCGCCGTAAGGCCATGCTCCAGGACATCGCAGTTCTAACCGGTGGCCAGGTGATATCTGAGGAAGTTGGACTCTCGCTCGAGAAGGCCGGCCTCGAAGATCTCGGTGAGGCGAAAAAGATTCAGATCACCAAGGAAAATACCACCGTCATCGATGGCGCAGGCAAGCCGGACGATATCAAGGGACGCGTCGATCAAGTCAATGCCGAGATCGAGGAATCCAGCTCCGACTACGACCGCGAGAAGCTCCAGGAACGGGTAGCGAAGCTCGCAGGCGGTGTGGCCGTCATCAAGGTGGGTGCGGCGACTGAGATCGAGATGAAGGAGAAGAAGGCGCGAGTCGAGGATGCGCTGCACGCAACGCGGGCCGCAGTGGAAGAAGGTGTCGTGGCCGGCGGTGGCGTCGCTCTGATTCGGGCTCTTGCAGCTGCTGAGGACCTTAAGGGCGCAAATGATGATCAGGATGTGGGTATTAGAATCCTGCATCGTGCCGTCGAGGAGCCTTTGCGTCAGATCGTAAGCAATGCCGGTGAGGACGCGTCGGTCATCCTGAATGCCGTCGCCGAAGGCAAGGGCAACTATGGCTTCGACGCGGCCACAGGTGAGTACGGAGATATGGTCGCGCTCGGTATCATTGATCCGACCAAGGTGACGCGTCTGGCTCTGCAGAATGCCGCGTCCGTAGCGGGTCTACTGTTGACCACGGAGGCAATGATCGCAGACGTGCCGAAGGACGACGCTCCCGCCCCGGCTATGCCGGACATGGGTGGCATGGGCGGAATGGGCGGTATGATGTAGATCGCGCCGACCTGGCGTATAAGAGTAAAGAGCCCCGCCATGTGCGGGGCTTTTTTTATCCGCTGGATACGCCGCGGCGGTCCGTCGTCGAAGCCCTTGCGCCGGACCGGCCTGGCGACTGTTCGGCATTTGGCGTTAGAGTCGTCCCAGCCGTTTGAACCAGTCGAGTATTTCGTGAGCGTGATAACTCCCGACAATCTGCCTCAAAGTCTGCAGGCTCACTGGAGTCGGGTCGCGACTCGGTTGTCCGAGTTACCGGAGGGCCTGTTCACCGACTTGCCAATAGCCGCGGAGACCGTGGGACGGGTGGCTGTCTGCAGCGACTTCGTGCTCACGACGCTACTCAGACAACCGGCTGCGTTGCTGGATAGGCTTGCCGATGAGGAGCCGTTGAGCACACCGGACGTCGAGGCGCGTTTTGATCTCGCGGGCTGCGATGAAGCGCAGGCGATGTCGAAGCTCAGACGAGTGCGGCAGGTTGAGATGGCCCGGATCGCGTGGCGGGATCTGTCGGGCTTGTCGGATCTAAAGACGAATCTCCTCGATCTGTCGGTGCTCGCAGATAGTGCGATACACGCCGCGCTCGACTTCGCCGTCGGCGCGTTGGCGCCTCGCTACGGCAAGCCCGTGGACGATTCGGGAGCCTATTTGCCGTTGTTGGTTCTGGGCATGGGCAAGCTCGGGGGATGTGAGCTCAACTATTCGTCGGATATCGACCTCGTCTTCCTGCATCCGGATAGGTCCGAGACCAACGGACTCAGTGATATCGACGCGGAAGGCTATTATCGTCGGCTTGCGCAGCTCGTCGTAAAACTGTTGGATCAGGTTACTCGGGACGGCTTCGTCTTCCGGGTCGATACGCGGTTGCGGCCCTTCGGTAGCAGCGGTCCGCTGACGGTGGGACTATCGGCGTTGGAGACGTACCTGATTCGCCATGGGCGCGACTGGGAACGCTACGCCTATCTAAAAGCGCGGCTACTCACGGGGGAGAAGTACGTCGCCGAAGTGTTCGATCAAATTCTTACTCCCTTCGTTTATCGTCGTTATATCGACTTCGGAGTTTTCGATGCTCTTCGTCAGATGAAGGCACTAGTGACCCAGGAAGTTGCGCGTAAGGACATGGCCGATAACATCAAGCTCGGGCCCGGGGGCATTCGTGAGATCGAATTTATCGTGCAGGCCTCGCAGCTCGTCAGAGGGGGGCGCGATCCGGCATTGCAGGAGCGCTCGCTGCTGTCCGTGCTCCCGCGCCTCGTGCACAACCGGCAGCTGACCGAGCCCGTCGCAACCGGCCTGGCGGACGCGTATCGGTTCTTTCGTGAACTGGAGAACCGTTTGCAGGCGATGGACGACAGGCAGATCCACGAGCTTCCGGATGATTCGTTGACTCGCGAACGCCTGGCCTACGCGATGAATGAAACAAGTTGGCCGCTGCTCGTCGATCGTCTGGTCGCGCACCGGCAGTTTGTCGAGGGGCAGTTCGCCGCGGTTGCTATCGACGAGCAGGAATCCGAAAACGCAACGGCCGGCGGGGTTAGCTCCGCATCGAGCTGGCAGGGCGCCTGGGACGGCAGCGACTTCGACGGTTTCCTCAACAGCACCAACGTTCCTGAGACCGAGGACATAGCGGCGACCCTGAGGGAACTCCGAGACGGAGCCCTGTACCGGCGCATGGATGAGGTTTCGCGCCAGCGGCTTTCCGCCGTCATGTCACGCATCGTGCCGATGCTGCGAGAACATGCCCGGCCGGCGGACACGCTACGTCGGGTTCTGCCCGTGCTGCGAGCTATCGGCCGGCGCAGCGCGTACCTGGCGCTGCTGAATGAAAACCCACAGGCTCTGGAGCGGCTACTCGCGCTCGCGCGCCAAAGCAGGTTCCTGGTCAGCCTGGTCACGTCGTATCCGCTTCTGCTGGATGAACTTCTGGACTCGAGAATTTTCGATACGCCGCCGAGCCGTGACGAGCTTGAGAATGCGCTCAAGCAGAATGCCGAGTCGATTTCGGAGACGAGCGTCGAGTCGTTGTTGGAGGCGATCAGGCAGTTTCAACAAACTGCTGTCTTCCGCATCGCTGTTGCCGATCGATTCGGGCAGTTGCCGCTGAAAAAAGTCAGCGACCGGCTGACCGATACCGCGGAGATCGTTCTACAGTTCGCGCTGGATATTGCGTGGGATGAACTCGTCGCCAAGTATGGCAGGCCGATGTGCGGTGAGTTGCCTGATCTCACTGAAGCGGGCTTTGCGATCATCGCTTACGGCAAGCTCGGAGGGTTGGAACTCGGGTACGGTTCCGATCTCGATATCGTGTTTTTGCATGGATCGCACGGGGCCTATCAACAGACGGATGGCGAGTTGTCGCTCGACAACGACCGCTTTTTCATGCGCCTGGCGCAACGTCTGATCCACTTCCTGAGTATTCAGACAACTTCCGGCCGGCTCTACGAGGTGGATGTTCGTCTTCGTCCGAGCGGAGAATCTGGGTTTATGGTGACGAGTTTGGATGCATTCAAACGCTACCAACGCAAGGAAGCGTGGGTGTGGGAACATCAGGCGCTGTTGCGTAGCCGGTCCGTCGCAGGTTCCGAGCGGGTATGCGAGGCGTTCGAGGCGGACAGGCGAGTCGTCCTGACTGAGCATGTCGAGCGAGCGGGTCTAAGGAAGGAAGTTCTACGGATGCGTATGCGCATGCGAGCTGAGCTCGCCACTAGCGGGGAAGGACAGTTCGATCTTAAGCATGATAGAGGTGGGCTGGCGGACATCGAATTCCTGGTGGACTACTGGGTACTCTCGAACGCAGCACAGACGCCGGAGCTCGTAGAGTTTCCAGACAACGTGCGCCAACTTGAGGCCTTGGAGCTCGCAAAGCTGGTGCCGGCGGAGCGTTGCCAGGAGCTTACCCGTGTCTATCTACTGCTTAGAGAGCGTTCACATGAGCTCGCGCTCAACGACGCCGGCCGTATCGTGGATGCGACTGAGTTCGTGGACGAGCGTCGTTGGGTTGGCATGCTTTGGGACGAGGTATTCGCCGAGTAAGCACACAGGCGAGGAGGTATAATTGCCGCACTTCAGATAGCGGAGATCAATCGGTGCGTGCTCGAGCAGGAAGTGTTGAGGAAGAGTTGATAGTCGCGAACGCGGAGAATATCTATCGTGTTGGCCGCGACGATCTTCCCTTGCACTGTCCCCTACCCGGCATGTATCTGTGGAACTCTCATCCGAAGGTCTATCTGCCGATAGAGGCGACTGGAGAGTCCAAGTGCCCCTATTGTGGGGCGACCTACGAGCTGACGGCCGACACACCACAGTGAATTGATGGCGATTGCCGCTAACAGCGGTGGTTTGCTACACCACATCAATCTCGCCCGCGTCTATCGTGGCGGCGAGCGGCAGACGGAACTACTGATTCGAGGTCTTGCGGCGCATCTTCCGCGACAGTGCTTGATAACGAATTCCGAGTGTGCGCAGTAATTTCTCATTTGATGAGTCCTGGGTCCGCCGATATCGCGAGTCGCTGAACGGCAAGTTCATCGTGGGCCAGGTCGCCGCTTTCGATCTTTTTGCGTTGCCGTCCCTGCGGGAACGATTCGGGTCGATCCTGGTCGATGCGATGCAGTTCGGCTTGCCGGTTGTTGCGAGCGCCGTGGGCGGGATCCCGGATATCGTTGTGGACGCGGAGACCGGCGTGCTGGTGCCGCCGGGAGATGCGGCTGCGCTGGCGGTAGCGATTGCGAGCTTGAATACGGGTACGGAGTTGCGCAATGCTATGTCCGAAGCCGCACGACGGCGGGCACGGGATTATCGTCCGGAATTTATGATCGAACGATATTGGGAACTCTATCAGGAACTTCTTCCACGTCTCGCACGGGAGCATTAACAAACTCATGATAATTGTGACTGGCGGTGCCGGATTTATAGGAAGCAACCTCGTTCGCGCGTTGAACAGCCGCGGCGAGCGCGACATTCTGGTGGTGGACGATCTAACGGACGGGCACAAGTTTACCAACCTGGCGGATTGTGAGATCGCGGACTACTGGGATAAGGATCTCTTCCAGCAGCGCTTGCGGATGGGGCTCAATTTGCAACCGCGATGTATTTTTCATCAGGGTGCCTGCGCGGTGACTACGGAGTGGGACGGCCGTTACATGATGGAGACGAACTACCGTTTCTCCACGGAGTTACTCGACTACTGTCTCGCGCAAGAGATACCACTGATCTATGCGTCGTCGGCGGCAGTGTATGGCGCGAGTGGAGAATTCAAGGAAGATCCTTCGGTCGAGCGTCCATTAAACGTTTACGGTTACTCGAAGCTGCTTTTCGATCAATACGTTCGCCGAAGGCTGTCGCAGAAGTCGTCACAGGTTGTCGGGCTGCGCTATTTCAACGTCTACGGTCCCGGCGAAGCGCACAAAGGCGCGATGGCAAGTATCGCCTGGCATCTAAATCAACAGATTCTCGATGACGGAAAGGCAAAGTTATTCGAGGGTAGCGATGGTTACGATGCCGGTGAGCAGCGACGGGATTTTATTTATGTTGACGACGTCGTGGATGTCAACTTTTGGTTTTCGGATCATCCGGAATGTTCGGGAATTTTCAATGTCGGTACGGGGCAGGCATCGACGTTCAACGACGTGGCGAAGGCGGTTATCCGCTCGCATGGGAAGGGAGCAATAAGCTATATCCCGTTCCCCGGCGCGCTGAAGGAGAGTTATCAGAGTTTTACCGAAGCCGATATCGGCGCGCTTCGCACGGCGGGCTACAAAGCGAGTTTTCTGGATGTAAAAAGCGGAGTCAGCGCTTACCTGAATCGCCTCGACACGGCTAAGTGAGCTCGCCAGGTAAGATTCTGATCGTTGGCCCGTCCTGGGTGGGCGACATGGTCATGGCCCAGGCTCTGTACAAGCTACTGTTGCACCGTAGCCCCGATACGGAGTTGCATGTGCTGGCCCCGGCGTGGTCGAAACCGGTACTCGAGCGAATGCCTGAAGTTACTCGAGCAATCGAACAGCCTATCGGGCACGGTAAGTTCGGACTAACTGCGCGGCGAGCACTCGGCCGGCGTCTTCGCGCGGAGCGCTACGCGCAGGCGATCATCCTACCCAGATCATTCAAATCCGCACTCGTGCCGTACTTCGCGTCGATTCCAATCCGCACCGGCTTTCGCGGGGAGTGGCGTTTCGGCCTGATCAACGACCTGCGGCCGTTCGACCCTGAGATACTCGACCAGACCGTAAAGCGGTTCGTCGTGCTCGGCGTTGAGCGAGGGGAGACGGAACTGCCGCCCATTGATATCCCATCTTTACAGACCGACGAGCAAAGTCGTGCCAGCGTGCTCACCCGTCTCGGGCTGGATACCGATGTAGACAGCGTCGCGCTGATGCCCGGCGCGGAATACGGCCCCGCAAAGTGCTGGCCACTCGCGAATTTCACAGAGCTAGCTTCTCGTCTGACTCGAGTTGGCGTCGGAGTCTGGGTGCTGGGATCGGCGAAAGAGAAAGAGCTCGGTGACGCAATTCTACGATCCGTCGATGCATCCGGAGCGCGAAATCTCTGTGGCGAGACGAGTCTGTCGGAGGTTGTGGATATCTTGAGTGCGACGAAGGTTGCCGTAACGAACGACTCCGGCTTGATGCACATGGCGTCAGCCGTTCAGACGCATGTCGTTGCCCTCTATGGCTCTTCCTCGCCGAGATTTACTCCACCGCTGACGGACACGAAGCACGTGTTCTTTCTAGATCTTGAGTGCAGCCCATGTTTTCAGAGACATTGTCCTCTCGGCCACTTTCGCTGTATGAAGGAATTATCGGTAGACGCCGTATGCAGCGCCGTCGTAACCGCGCTCGGCGGGCCACATGATCGCATGGGCAACGCTTAACCAAAACTCCGGTCGCAGTCGTCACTCGAATCGCTACGAAGCTCGTTAGTGATAGTATTTGCGGCGGTGGTAGAACCTACGCTCAGCCGGCAAGATAACAGCGTCGTCTTATACGACTCGGGACGCGTGACGCGAATTTCCGAGAACTGGTTCCAGGAGTCCTATTGGCGAACCGAAGATAAGGTCGTCGGTGAGGCGGCAGGGCGAGGCTCCGTTGTTTTCGTCCGCCACGATGATCACACCTGGGTTCTGCGTCATTATCATCGCGGCGGATTTGTCGGACGCTTCATACGGGATCGATACCTCTGGCGAGGGATCGAACAGACGCGAGCGTTCAGGGAGTGGCGTCTGTTATCTGAGTTGTCTGAGAGAAATCTGCCGGTACCGGCGCCCATCGCGGCGCGTGTTCGTCGCTTTGGGGTGAGCTATACCGCCGATCTGATTACCGGGTATCTGAGTAACACCCGTTCGTTCGAATCTATTCTCGATGACGGCGACGCATGTCTCGAACAATGGGAAATTATTGGCCGGACGTTGCGGCGTTTCCACGACGAAGGGGTGAATCATCCCGATCTCAATGTGCGTAATATTCTGATCGATGGTGAAAAGCGGGTATATCTGATCGACTTCGATAAGGGGGAGATCAGAGGCGCCGGGTCGTGGCGCCACAGCAATCTGCGGCGACTCAAACGTTCGCTACGTAAGGTGGCGCTGGAAACCGGCACTGCGTTCGACTCTCATGGCTGGCGTGCTCTGGAACACGGATATCAAGCTGCGCCGTAGATGTCGGGGTAGGATGCTGGACGTCCCTTAAACCGCCGATAGGTCCAGACGTACTGATCGGGCGCGATACGAATGTAGTCCTCTAGTTGTGCGACCAAACGCCTCGTGTCTTCAATCGGATCGTCGCTCGGGAAGTTCGGGAGCGGTGGCGCGATGTTCACGATATAGCCCGAGTCATCGGGTAGGCGACGAAAAAAATAGGCCAGGACAGGTGCGCCACTGAGCTTGGCCAACTTGCCAGTTGCGATGTTCGTAACTGCCGGCTCACCGAAGAACGGTAGTAACTCACTGTTACTTCCCGCATACGCATGGTCGGGCAGATAGACAACGGCCGTATTGTCACGAAGACTTCGGAGCAGTGCGCGAACGTTGTCTTTTGGGATCGACTTCTGAAGGAATCGCTGTCGTCCGCGTCGAAGCATTGTGTCGATCATCGCGTTTCCCTGGGGCCGATACATGCCGCTACAGCTCGGATTGAGATCTTGAAGTATCGACACGCCCAGTTCCAAACACGTGAAATGGGCGACGTACAGAATGACACCTTTACCAGCCCGCCGAGCTTCCTCGAGATTTTCGCGGCCTTCGACTTGAATAAGACTTCGCAAGCGCTCAATAGATGCAAACCAGCCCAGAGCCATTTCAGCAAGGGAGATTCCCAGAGATTCGAAGTGCCTGGTCAGCAATTCGCCCCGTTCGGCATCGGTGAGTTCCGGAAAGCAGACCTCTAGATTTCGCAACGCCGTTCGAGGTGTTTTCCGTAAGAGGCTTTTGGCGATGCGTCCGAGCCGTTTGCCGACCGCGATCTGCCAGCGAAACGGCAGATACACCGAGCAGCGTAACCATAGCCATAGACACCAGGTCGGCCAGTAGCGAGGCGACCAGAATCTCGCGAGAGAGAGATCATTTTGTCTGGAGCGCATGCTCGAAAAACTTCCCTGCGGCGGTCAAGCGGACTGCTTTTGTGTCTGGTAAAGATCCGGATAGGGCGCCGGCCGGCCTTTGAAACGCTTGTGGATCCAACCGTACTGCTCGGGACAGAGGCGAACGTGGTCCTCGAGTCTTTTCATGAGACGGGCTGTATCCTTCGCAAGATCATCGCTGGGAAAGTTCTCGAGCGGTTTACCGATGGTCAGAATATAGCCTGAATCATCCGAAAGCCGCCTGCCGAAGTAGGTGAGTACAGTCGCACCGCTCATTTTTGCGAGTCGGCTGGTCGCCGTGTTGGTCATCGCTGGAACGCCGAAGAATGGGATGAGCGCGCTGTACTTGCGTTGATAGCTCTGGTCCGCTGCATACCAGACAGTGGCATTTTCTCGAAGGCTTCTGACCATTGTTCGGACGCTGTCTTTGTGAAATAGCACGTCGATGGCTCGCAGGCGACCTCTCGTCATGATCACGTTCATCATTTCATTACGTTGCGCACGATACATCCCATGAATATTGGGGGAGACTTGCTCCAGCGCCGCGAAAAAAAACTCGAGCGTTGTCAGGTGTGCGGAGAATAATACGACGCCTTTTCCTTTTGCGAGTGCGTCGTGTAAATGTTGCTCACCCTCTATCTGGATAAGATCGCGAATAGTCTTCTTCGAGCCGAACCACGCCATCGCTATCTCTACGATGGATGCGCCGAGGGCCTCGAAGTGCCTTCGTCGCAGCGCGTCCCGCTCTTTATCCGACAGCTCAGGAAAACATGCTGCCAGATTTTTTTCCGCGACGTGCCGCTTCGGATAAAGAGCGAAATGCAGGAACCGGCCAAACCGCTTGCCGATCCGGAGCTGCCAGGCGAAAGGCAGGAGGACGAGGGCGCGCATAACGACATAGACCAACCAGGTAAACCAATACCGGGGCGTCCAGAACTGTAGCAAGGAACGTTTCTCGAAGGGTTCCATCGTTGGTTTATTGTGACTCAGTTACTCGCCCGGCCGTAAATTCTATCAACTGGGAGTAGGCGCGCATATTGCCATTTCCAAGTTACGTCCCCGTAGCGCCACACGCATCATTGCTATTCTCGATTGAGATGCTTTAGAGTCGTCAGCACAATGATTAGAGTTACTTGCCTTGGATTTATTGTCGGGATCGGCCTGTCGATCGGTGAGAATTCGATCGCCGCGCCGGACTTAGCCCCTCAACATGAGAAAGCTGATCGACTTCTCGTCGTAAAATCCGAGCGCAAACTATATCTGCTAAAGGAAGGCGAGGTATTCCGCAGCTTCGATATCGCGCTCGGCCTTATCCCGGAGGGGCCGAAACAGCGCGAAGGCGATTTCCGGACACCTGAGGGGAACTACCATCTCTCCGGGAGAAATCCGAATAGCGACTATTTTCTATCGATTCAAATTTCGTATCCCGATGCGCGCGATGTTGCGAGGGCACGTGCCGCAGCCGTCGATCCGGGCGGTCAGATCATGATCCATGGCCGGCCGAATGATCCCAAATATTCGGAGAACCGCTACCAGACCTGGGACTGGACGGATGGCTGTATTGCCGTTTCCAACTCGGACATGGTGGATATTTGGCTTATGACCGACGAAGCGACGCCGATCGAAATTCGTCCCTGAGAGTTTCGTTATTCCCGTTTCAATGCTAGTCGATCAGGTTATCTGACCGATGGACGCATGCATTAGTCCCGAAGGGAGTCTAGAGATACTGTCTCGGCTCGAAGTCGCGCAGCTTCGGGACACAGGCGAGGGCGGTCTATACGAACTCTGGCGACAGTGCTCACTTGCAGTGTTGAATTCGGGGAACCAGAGCGACGACGTTCGCGAGATTCTTCGAAGGAACCAGAATTTCAGTATCGCCATTCTCCAACAAGAGCGAGGTATGGCGCTCGCCCTGAAGAATGCGCCCGAATCCGCATTCGTCGACGGTCAGATGATTCGTGGCGTTCTCGAGCAGTTGTTTTCCGTCGTCAGAGATTTGATCTATATAAACGATGAAGTTCTGAGCAGCGATCTATTCGACTTATCGGCATCGGAAGGTATCACGAACGCGGTTTTCCACATTTTGCGAAATGCGCAGGTTTTCCATGCGGATGAGGAGCCGAATCTCGTCGTTTGCTGGGGAGGCCATGCGATAAGCCGTGAGGAATATGATTACAGCAAGACGGTTGGATATGAGCTCGGATTACGAAAGTTCGACGTATGCACCGGCTGTGGCGACGGAGCAATGAAGGGGCCGATGAAAGGGGCCGGATTGGGGCACGCCAAGCAACGGGTCCGGACGAGTCGCTACCTTGGGATCACCGAGCCGACGATTATCGCTGCGGAGTCTCCGAATCCAATCGTTAACGAACTCGTGATCATGCCTGACATGGAGAAGCGTCTGGAGGCATTCGTACGGCTTGGGCATGCGATCGTCGTGTTTCCCGGCGGTGTCGGAACGACTGAGGAGGTTCTCTATCTTCTCGGTATCCTGTTGAGTCCGGAAAATGAGTCGGTGCAGCTACCGCTGATCTTTACCGGACCGAAGAGCAGTGAGGCGTATTTTCGTCAGTTGGACGAGTTCATCGGGGCGACCCTGGGCCCGGCTGCACAGGCGCGCTACCAGATAATTCTCGCCGAACCGAAAGTAGTCGCCAAAGTCGTCAATGATGGACTTGGAGACGTCCAGACATTTCGCGCGGAGAACGATGACGCTTATTTTTTCAACTGGATGTTGTCTATCGATTTCCAGTTTCAGCAGACGTTTGAGGCGACCCATGAGAATATGGCAGCCTTAGAGCTTCACAGAGATCAGCCTGCGCATCGGTTGGCGGTGGACTTGCGACGGGCATTCTCCGGAATGGTTGCAGGAAACGTTCGGGAGTCCGGCATTCGGCAGGTAGAAGAGAATGGTCCCTTCGAGCTCCGCGGTGAGCCGGCGCTGATCAAATCGCTTGACCTGTTATTAAGAAATTTCGTTTCTCAACGACGGATGCGTCTCTCGGATCCGGCGCTGTACAAGCCGTGTTATCGAATCATGTCTTAACGGAGCACGACTTTTTGTCGCGCCATAAGACCGAACCTCGGCCGTTCTGTATTACGTAAAAACCACTGTAACTAACTGTTTTAACAGTTATTTTATCTCATCTCTCTGTGATGCAGTTCCTGGAGAATCGGGTAGGTCAATGGTTAAATTACTGCCACTCGATGACAGGGATTGTCAGTGCAATTATGAGCGATCAGAAAAATCATCAGTTTCGTCCGGCTCTTTACGCGGGCTCTTCAAGCCATCGGGGAGCGCCGAACGGAACCTCGAATGCGAGGGGTTCTGCCGCGACGACCGACCGGCCCGTTAGCGAGCAACAGGGTTGGGACGCGTATCGGAAATGGTTGTCTCGAGTGAATACTCAGCCGGCCCAACGGTCGCCGCGAGACGCCTCAATCTATAGCTGGCGCGGTTACAACAACTGGGCCGACAAGGTTCGGCAGACCTGGACTGAGGACGAGCCCGTCGAGTCCTAAACAATTTTCTAATCGGCGAAAACTTCTGCCGGTCGGCTGACAGCCGACTCAGCATCCTGAGCCTTTCTGTCAAGCCACTGCGTCAGCGAATACCACTCGTCTAGATCCTCCCTGACCCGCCAGCCTGGCATCTCGAATATCCCGATACCCGACTCCGCGGAGCGGACGTAGTTTTGCGAGTCTCGGAATGTTGCGACTAGCGGAATGTCGAGGCTCATCAGGAAGCGCATCAGTGACTGCGAGACGAGATTATTCGCTCTGACTCGATTCGCGACGATTCCAATTCTCTCATCGGACCGCTTGATCTTCGCCACGAGCAGTAGATCCGTTATGCATCTTGCGGCAGCGTGGATGTCGATAACCGAGGGCATGACCGGGACCAAAATGACGTCTGCGTCCCGCGTAAGCTCCGGAAGCCGCTGAGTGCCCAACGCCGCCGGCGTGTCGATAATCAGTGAGTTGCACTGTTGCGGTACGCGTAATTGCCAGCTCCGTGTCACCGCCGCAGATTTCTCGTAACCGGCGATTCCATAAACTTCAGCCTGCTCGCTAGGCCGCTTAGTCAGCCAACGCATGCTGGACCCCTGTGGATCAAGGTCCATCAAGGCAGGCTGGCCGCCGGACACAGCAAGATTGGCAGCGAGATTAGTGGCAATCGTCGTCTTACCGGAGCCGCCTTTCGGATTCAAAATTAGAATTCTTTGCATGTTGATCGCTGGATTGTCGTAATCGCCGGAGCCGATAGGATTCAGCGTATCAACCCACAATAAGTTAAGCCCGTTTGTCCCCCAGAACCCGTCCTTTTTGAGAGCCCTTTCACAGCAACGTCAGCGTGCGTCCAGTAGTCTGGCTCGACGATATAACGCGCGGGAACCAAGGGCAAATAAGAAGCGTGGAAATCATTCCGCAATGGCTGGACGACTTGGAAGATATAGTCTTCTCCCTTGCCTTGACGTGGGAGCGTCACCGGTTTCGTCTTCTGCAAGTCGGGCTCGCAGCCTCAATAGTGGTGCTGGCTATTGACATGGCGGACGTTCAGACGTCATTGGCTCCAACGTTTGCCTCAGCAGCGCTGGGAAGCGTCGGAATTTGGTTCACCGGATCGATGTTCGCGCAGCGCCTCGAACCTCAGCACGTCGCCGCGCCGGATCCGAGCCCGCCGAACGCTTGAAATTCTCACTGCCGGCCCCATCTAGCCTGGGAATTCCTAGACTTCGGGCGGGCGTATGGCCGACTCTACACAGCAGGCAACATTCAGTTTCCAGGCAGAAGTAAAGCAACTGTTGCACCTGATGGTGCACTCGCTCTACAGCAATAAAGAGATCTTCCTGCGGGAGCTGATATCCAACGCCTCCGACGCTAACGACAAGCTGCGATTCGAGGCGCTTGCGGCCCCCGAGCTGCTGGAAGATGAACCGGATCTATGCATAACCGTGACACTGGATCCGGACAACGGCGTTGTTTGCGTCAGTGATAACGGTATCGGGATGACCCGCGACGAAATCGTCGAGCAGCTTGGGACCATCGCGCATTCGGGAACGGCAGAATTTATCGGTCGGCTGAGCGGCGAGGCTAAACACGACTCCCAACTCATCGGCCAGTTCGGCGTCGGCTTTTACTCCGCTTTCATTGTTGCGGACTCGGTGGAGGTTGTCAGCCGTCGGGCCGGTACGCCGTCGGCTGAAGCCGTGAAGTGGACTTCGACAGGTGAAGGCGAATACACGGTGGAGGCCGTCGATCGGCCTGAACGGGGCACAACCGTGAAGCTCAAGCTGAAGCCCGAGGAAGCCGAGTTTTTGGAGACGCTAGCGGTCAAGGCGCTAATTCATAAGTACTCTGACCACATTGCGTTTCCGGTTCGCCTAACGGCTGAAAATGACAATGACGATGACGATGACGACAAGACGGAGACCGTCAATCGAGCCAAAGCTCTCTGGACCAGACCACGAGCCGAGATCGAAGATGAGGAATACCTCGAGTTCTACAAGCACATCGCACATGATTTCGCGGACCCACTGGTCTGGAGTCACAATCGTGTGGAAGGCAAGCGCGAGTACACGAGCTTGCTCTATATTCCGGCGACGGCGCCGTTCGATCTCTGGAATCGCGAGTCGCCGCGAGGTGTCAAGCTCTATGTCCAGCGCGTCTTTATCAGCGATGAGGCGACGCAGTTTCTCCCTCTCTATCTCCGATTTGTCCGCGGTATCGTTGATTCGAATGATCTCTCGCTGAACATCTCGCGCGAGTTATTGCAGCAGGATCCGAACGTCGCTGCGATAAAGAGCGCTTTGACCAAGAGAATGTTGGGTCTGCTGGAGAGACTGGCCAAGGAGGACGCGGAAAGATTCCGTACATTTTGGACGGCTTTCGGAGCTGTTCTAAAGGAAGGTATCGTGGAGGATTCGAGCAACCGCGAGAAGATTGCCGGGTTGCTGCGGTTCAATAGCACCGAGTCGGATGGTCTAGAGCCCGATCGGGCTCTGGACGACTATCTCGAAGGCTGTTCCGCCGAGCAGGACACGATCTATTACTTGACCGCAGAGTCGCCCACAGCGGCTCGCAACAGCCCGCATCTGGAGGGCCTGCGTGAGAAGGGTGTCGAGGTGCTACTGCTGTCGGAGCGCATCGACGAGTGGGTCATGCAGCATCTCACGGAGTTCCGCGGCAAGACTTTCCGGGACGTCAGCCGTGGAGAGCTGGATCTGAAGAGTGGCGACGACGACAAGCTGGTTGAACCCAGTTTGACGAAAGAGCAACAGAACTTACTGAAACGTATCAAGCGAACGCTTCGAGATAAGGTCGACGAAGTACGAATTGGCAAGCGATTACGGGAGTCGGCCGCGTGCCTCGTGTTCAGCGAGCATGAGATGGGATTTCAGATGCGGGAACTTTTGAAGGCAGCGGGACAGGAAGCTCCAAACGACGTGCCCTCGCTGGAACTCAATCCGGGTCATCCGCTGATAGAAAGACTTGACCAGGAAACGGATGATGAGAAATTCGAGAGCCTATCGCTGGTGGTCTTGGAGCAAGCGATGTTAGTCGAAGGTCAGCCTCTCGAGGACCCAGCCGGGTTTGTCCAGCGAATTAACGAGCTGCTATTGCAGAAAAGCGGTGATCCTGCCGGTTCTTAGGAGACTATCTGCGCTGACGTGAGGTGTCGCGGGACTAACCAGCGCTCGAGCGCTTCGAACAGAAACTCGGCGCACAGTGCGAGTAATGCCGCCGGGATAGCGCCTTGAAGAATTAGGCTCGTGTTGTTCAACGCGAGCCCTGTGACGATGGGTTCGCCCAGGCCGCCCGCGCCTATGAAGGCAGCCAATGTCGCCGTGCCGATACTGACGACCGCTGCGATTCTTACTCCGGCGAGCACGTGGGGAAGAGCAAGCGGGATATAGACATACCTTAGTTGTTGCAGGTGAGTGAGCCCAAGCGCCGTCGCGACACGCCGGAGGAGCGGGTCGATCGTTACGAGCGCCGTGATCGCGTTGCGGGCTATTGGGAGCAGCGAGTAGAGAAAGAGTGCGATGATCGCCGGCGTCTGTCCGACGCCGGCGACCGGTATCATCAGTGCAAGTAGTGCGATGGACGGTATCGTTTGCAGTAAGCCGGCGACGTAGAGAACCACCTTGGACAGCCGGCGGGAGCGATACACGGCGACGGCCAGACTGAGGCCTGTGAGGCAAGCTGCAAGAAGGGCGATGCCGGTCAGCTTCAGGTGAACTAAGGTGTTGTTGGCAAGATTCCGCCACAGGTTGGCCGTAGATGCCTGGGCTTCGGTAACCAGACCCTGACCCAACAGAAACGCGGCTGCTGCTTCTGCGAAGCTCCTGTTCTCAACCACCACTTCCGCATTCAATATGCGCATCGATTCGTCATCCAGGCGATCGGCGAGTTCTCCCAGGATCGCCTTGGCTTCGGAGTCCAGGTCCTGCCGGGCCAGCGGCAGCGCGTGATAGCTTGGGAAATAACCGCGGTCATCTTCGAGTACGACGAGTTGATATCTCTGCAGGTCGCCGTCCGTGGAATAGGCATCGGTGACGTCGATTTCTTCCTCGAGCAGTGCCTGATAGGCGAGTCCATGTTCGATACCCGAGCTGTCCTGAGGTAACCCGTAGATGTCCTTCAAACCGGGCCAGCCGTCTGCGCGGTCACGAAACTCATGGCTTAGGCCGAAGCGAAGATCAGAAAGCGCCTGAAGATCGGAAATAGTACGCAGGTTGTATCGCTGCGCGGTTGGGGAGGTCACTGCCAGAGCATAGGTATTATTAAAACCAAGCGCGGGTAATACTTCGAGATCGAGCGGCTCCAGCGCGGCAGAGATCTCGACGTTATTCAGCGGCGCGTCGGTACCCAGAATGACCTGACTGATCGTGCCGGTATATTCGGCGTAGACATCGATTTCTCCGGCCCGGAGGGCTTCGAACGCAACGAGTGTTCCGCCAAACCCGAATCTTCTCTCGACCGGAATACCGCGAGATTCGAGCAGTTGCGCCATGATCTCTGCGAGCACATAGCCTTCGGTGAAATTCTTGCTGCCGACCGCGATCTGCTCGGGTTGTGCGGACAGGCCCGAACATAAGCCGAGACACGTGAGTAACAATGCCAGGCGATCAGCCATCATTGCTGTCTCCGAACAGCAGTGCCACGTGTTTTGTCGCGGGGTATCTCATGACTTCTGCTGTCTCGCCCGTCTGGATAAGTCGACCGTCCTGGACGATCACAAGCTCGGATGCCAGGCGCCGAGCTTCCGCGATATCGTGCGTAACCAGGACAACGGTCGCTGGCTCGACCGCAAGCAACTCGAGAAAGCGAGTGTGAATATCTCGTCGAGTCAACGGATCGACACCGGAGAACGGTTCGTCGAGAAGCAGAAGCTCGGGCCTAAGAAACATGGCCCGACAGATGCCTACGCGCTGCTGTTGGCCGCCGGAGAGCTGATAGGGGTAACGAACCTTGAGCTCCGGCGATAAGTCCATGAGCCGCATTAACTCATCGGTCCGCGCGTCTATGTCCGCTGGCGGCCATGTTTCCAGCGCGCCCAGGAGCCCGATATTCTGCGCTACCCGCAGATGCGGAAACAGTCCTGTGCCCTGTACGGCGTAACCGACTCGGCGCCTGAATCGAACCAGATCGTCCCTCGGCAACGGTTTGCCGAAAACGTTGATGGTCCCCGAGTCGGGTAGCACGAGCCCGTTTATTAGCTGCAGCAGCGTGGATTTTCCGCTACCGCTCTCACCGATGAGACCCGTGATCGATCGGGGCGAGATATTGAGGTTCAGGTTGTCTAGTACGGTACTTTCGGCGTACCGTTTCGTCACTGCCTGAAGCTCGATAACCCCTCTCATCGTAGTCTTACGATAACATTAGGCTTGACTGATTTACTCATGAGGCGGCTAAGTGGCGGATGTATGCCGTCGCGTTACCAGGACCCAAACATGATCGAAAAAAAGGACGCGTCCAGACAGGCTTTATCAGAGCGTCTGACGCCAGAGCAGTTCCGAATTACTCAGGAGGCGGGTACGGAGGCACCGTTCAGCGGCGAGTTAGTCGGCAACAAAGAGGCCGGTATGTATCACTGTGTCTGTTGTGGGCACGAACTGTTTTCCTCCGGCCAGAAATACGATTCCGGTTCCGGTTGGCCGAGCTTCTGGTCGCCAGCCGTGGACGGTGCAGTCGCAACCCGCCAGGACCTTGGCGGCGGGATGATTCGAGAGGAAGTACTCTGTGCAAGCTGTAACGCGCACCTAGGCCACGTTTTTCCCGATGGTCCACAGCCTAGCGGCGATCGCTATTGCATCAACTCGGGCGCGCTGGATTTCTCCCAGGGTGACGACGAATAGCCGGACGACGGCCCGTTGAAGGAGCATGCTCCGACCACGAAGACGATCCGTTTGCGCGGCCCCGCCGGAGCTGTTCAAGGCATACAGGAGGCCCCATCGGAGCGAGACCCGGTTGGCATTGCGCTGCTCTGTCATCCTCATCCACTGCACGATGGCACGATGAACAATAAGGTCGTACACACTCTGGCGCGCGCCTTCGTTTCTCTGGGATGCGTGGCAATTCGTTTCAATTTCCGCGGTGTCGGTGACTCGGAGGGAAGTTTCGCCGACGGGATTGGCGAGGTGGCAGATACCGTGGCGGTCGCCGAATGGGCTCGGTTACAGTGGCCCAATCTGCCGTTCTATCTGGGCGGCTTCTCCTTCGGCGCCATGGTCGCTCTCCGGGCGAGTGAACAGCTTTCGCCGGATGGTCTTGTGACCGTAGCGCCGCCTGTCGCGCGAATCGACGCAGCGATAAGCCAGCCTGGATGTCGTTGGCTGGTAGTCCAGGGCGACGAAGATGATATCGTCGACGCCGATGAGGTCGTCGAATGGCTCAACTCACTGGAGCCCGGTCCTGAACTCAAGATAATGGGCGGAGCTGAGCATTTCTTTCACGGCAGACTGATCGAATTGCGAGACAATCTTATCGAGTTCTTCCAGTCAGACTTCGCGATTGAGCAATAACCACGAGAGTCATGATGCTAAAAAAACTTCGAGAAATTTTTAATAAATCCCTGATCGACCCGGATCAGGGGGACTCCGCTGGTCGCGATCATGCTCTACGCCTGGCGACCGCAGCCCTTTTGATTGAGGTGGTTCGCGCTGACTACGAAGAAGACATCAAGGAGACAGAGGCTGTGATTCGGCAGCTGCAGACGCACTTCGAATTGACTGAGGAAGAAACCCTGCTTCTGGTCGAGGAGGCAGCGCAAAAGGCGGATCATTCCGTCTCTCTACAGGAGTTCACCCGCCTGCTTCACGAAAGTTTATCGGAGAAGGAGAAGTTTTCGGTAATTGAAATGCTTTGGCTGATAGCCCTGGCGGATGATCATCTCGACAAACATGAAGACTATGTCGTTCGCAAAGTCGCCGAGCTTCTCTATGTAACCCATGGTGACCTTATTCGCATTCGCAACGAAGTCAAAGACGCGCACGAGAGCTAATTCGGCGCCGACATCGTTGTGCCGGTCAACGCAATAGGTTGGGTAGCGGAATCGCGAGCGAGATGGCTTGAATGAGAATAACCGCAAGCAGAGGTGACAAATCCAACCCGGAGATCGGCGGCAGAAGGCGACGAATCGGCCTGAGTACGGGCTCATTGAGCTCCGCTAGAATCATCGTCAGCGGATGATAGCCGCCCGGGCTGATCCAGCCGAGGATGACGTAGACCAGTATCGTCCAGGTGTAGAGCGACAGTGTCAGGCTCACCAGCCGGAGAAGGACAAATTCCGCGAACTGGATCAGAGTCACTGGTGCGGACGCGACATAGAGCAGCAGCCAGGTTGCGAGCACCTCGATCAGCACCAGCAGAACCAACGTCGGCAGATCGATACCGGAGCTTGCGGGAATTAATCTGCGCGCGGGCACCACGAGGGGATTCGTCGCCCTGACGATGAACTGAGCGAGGGGATTGTAAAAGTCTGCCCGGATCCACTGCATGATGAAGCGTAACAGGAAGAGCAGCAGATAGAGATGGCTCAGAACTCTGATAAGAAAGAAAAGCGAGTCGCGCATGGCTGGGGTCTAAATGTCGTTTGTCCGGTGGGGAACGATAGCATGGCGAGATAGCGAAGTTCCTAGTCCGTTCGCTCGCCTTCCGATCCAGGTCGCGGGCCGAATATCGCCGTACCGACTCGCACAATCGTGCTGCCCTGACTAATGGCTACTTCGAGATCCGCTGACATACCCATCGACAGAGTGTCCAGCGGAATTCCCTCGTCTATCAACGTTACCTTGAGCTTGCTCAGACGGGCAAACAGGTGCGCATTGGTCTCGGGGTCCGGAGTCAACGGAGGCAGCGTCATGAGTCCGCGTAAGCGTAGCCGCGGCAGCGGCATGATAGCGTGGGCGAGTTCCGCGACTTCGGATTCTTTTACGCCTCCTTTCTGTGGTTCCCCGGCTTGGTCGACTTGTATGCAGACGTTCAGCGGCGGGGAAAAATGAGGGCGCTGATCGTTCAGCCGGGTGGCGACCTTCAGGCGGTCGACCGCATGTACCCACTGGAAATTCTCGGCTATGTCACGGGTCTTGTTGGACTGAATCCGGCCGATGAAGTGCCAGGTAATATCAAGGCTCTCGAGTTCATTGATCTTGACGATCGCCTCCTGGACTGCGTTCTCACCGAAGTGCCGCAGTCCGGCGCGGTAGGCGGCCTGAATCGCTGCCGCAGGTTGCCGTTTGCTAACTGCCAGAACTAAGACGCTAGAGGCGGTACGGCCGGCGTCAGATCGCGCAATCCGGACCCTTTCGAGCGTTTCTGCGATGTGGTCCGTGATTTGAATCACGCTTTGGATGGGCTCTAGCCTATACTATGTGCAGCATATGGTAACCCTATCTCTGGGGTTCGGCTTACCGGCGTAGAGGGAGCTTCATGGCTGCCGTAGATATCGCTCAGTTGCTCGCGTTTGCGGTCAAGAACAATGCTTCGGACCTGCATCTATCGGCAGGTGTCCCGCCCATCATTCGGGTCGACGGTGACGTCAAGCGGGTCAATATGCCATTGCTGACGCACAAGCAAGTGCACAGCATGGTGTACGACATCATGAATGACAAGCAACGCAAGGATTTCGAGGAGTTTCTCGAAACCGATTTCTCATTCGAGATTCCGAAGTTGGCTCGCTTCAGAGTCAATGCTTTCAATCAGCACCGCGGCTGCTCTGCCGTGTTCAGAACGATTCCCTCTGAGATACTCACTTTGGAAGATCTGGGTGCGCCCCGCATCTTCAAGGATATCTCGATGCATCCTCGTGGCCTGGTCCTCGTCACGGGCCCGACAGGATCCGGTAAGTCGACTACGCTTGCAGCCATGATCGACTATATCAACGATACGAAGCCCGACCACATCCTCACGATCGAGGATCCCATCGAATTCGTACATGAGAGCAAGAAGTGTCTGATCAATCAGCGCGAGGTTCATCGCGATACGCTCGGTTTCAGCGAAGCGCTACGCTCCGCGCTTCGTGAAGATCCGGACGTCATTCTGGTCGGCGAAATGCGCGATCTTGAGACTATAAGGCTGGCACTCACCGGAGCGGAAACAGGCCATTTGGTGTTCGGTACTTTGCATACGAGTTCCGCCGCGAAGACGATCGACCGCGTCGTCGATGTCTTCCCGGCCGCCGAGAAGGAAATGGTGCGAAGTATGCTCTCGGAGTCCCTGCGCGCGGTCATTTCGCAGACACTTCTCAAACGAACGGGCGGCGGCCGAATCGCGGCCCATGAAATCATGATCGGCACGCCCGCGATTCGAAATCTTATTCGTGAGGGGAAGATCGCTCAGATGTACTCAGCCATCCAGACGGGTCAGTCGCAAGGAATGCAGACTCTCGATCAGAATCTTCAGGAGCTCATGACGAAGGGCTTTATTACCAAGGAGGAAGCTCGATTTCGAGCTGCCAACAAGGAGAACTTCTAGCCTAGCGCTAGAAAAGGAGTAGGTTGCGATGGAACGCGACCAAGCAATTCGCCTGACCCAGAATCTTCTCAAGAAGATGGTGGAGAACAATGGGTCCGATCTCTTTATTTCGGCTGATTTTCCGCCTGCGATAAAAATCGATGGTGGTATACAGCCGTACGCCGATAAACCCCTGACCCCGGAGCAGAGCTCGCTGATCGTTCGTTCGATCATGAACGACAAACAGTCGCGAGAGTTCGACGCAACCAAGGAATGTAATTTCGCCATTGCGCCGCAGGGCATCGGACGCTTTCGCGTCAGCGCATTCATCGCGCAGGGTAATGTCGGCGCTGTCCTACGGACCATCGAGACGAAGATTCCGTCTTTCGAAGAACTCGAGCTACCGGCTCAGCTCAAGGATGTCGCCATGGTCACGCGTGGTCTCTGCCTCGTGGTCGGAGGTACGGGATCCGGTAAGTCGACCACGCTGGCTGCGATGATCGGGTATCGGAACGCGAATTCGAAAGGGCACATCATCACTATCGAAGATCCCGTCGAATACATGCATCCGCACAACGGTTGTGTCGTGACTCATCGGGAAGTCGGTGTGGATACGGAGAGTTGGCACAACGCGCTGAAGAATACGCTGCGTCAGGCTCCGGACGTAATAATGATCGGTGAGATCAGGGACCGCGAGACGATGGAATATGGAATCCAGTTCGCCGAGACCGGACATCTGTGTGTCGCGACATTGCATGCGAATAGTGCCAACCAGGCTCTGGATCGCATCATCAACTTCTTCCCGGAAGAACGCCGACATCAGCTGTTGATGGATCTGTCCCTCAACGTCAAGGCGATGATCTCGCAGCGCCTGATCCCTCGGGAGAACAGTGTCGGCCGGGTGGCGGCTATGGAGATCATGCTCGCATCGCCGTTAATTAACGACCTGATCTTTCGCGGTGAAGTCGCACAGATCAAGGAGGTTATGGCGAAGTCGAATCGGCTCGGAATGCAGACGTTCGACCAGGCTCTTTTCCATCTCTTCGAAGACGGGGTCATTTCTTACGAAGAGGCGCTTCGCAACGCTGATTCGAAAAATGAGCTCAGGCTCAAAATTAAGCTCGAGAGCAAACGTGAAGGCGGAACGGCTGCGAAGCACGCCGAGAGTCTCCATCTTCTCGACGAGAATGAAAAGAAGTCCGCTCTTTATTAGTTTGCTGACTTAATAGCGTCCACCGTACGAACATGAACGTCAAACCACTTTTCAAGTTGATGGTGGATAAGAAGGCTTCGGACCTCTTCTTCACCACGTTCGCTCCGGTCATGATTAAGATCGACGGCAAGATCCTGCCGGTCAATCAGATGGAGCTCACGCCGAAAATGGTTCGGCAGGCCGCACTCGAGCTGATGAATGAAGATCAGCTCGAAGAATTCACACGGGAACTCGAGATCGACTTTGCCGTCTCGGAGCCCGGCCTCGGCAGATTTCGCGTCAACGTGTTTCATCAGCGTGGAAATATCGGCATGGTCCTGCGCTTTATCACGCCTGAACTCCCGGAGCTCGACAATCTGGGGATGCCGGAGGGTATCAAGGAACTCGTGATGCTGCGCCGGGGCATGATTCTGATGGTTGGTGCCAGCGGGTCGGGAAAATCGACGACGCTTGCGGCGATGATCAATCATCGCAACATCAATTCCGCATCCCATATCGTGACCATCGAGGATCCGATCGAGTTTCTTCACTCGAACAAGAAATCCATCGTCAATCAGCGTGAGGTTGGTCTGGATACACGATCTTATGAGCGTGCCTTGAGAAGCTCCATGCGGGAAGCGCCGGACGTCATCCTGGTCGGTGAGATCAGAGATCGTGAGACGATGCAGGCCACGATCGATCTTGCGGGCACCGGTCATCTGGCTATCGCGACGCTACACGCGAACAACTCGCCGGAGACGCTGGATCGAATTATCAACATGTATCCTAGCGACCAGCACAGGCAGGTCTTTATGGATCTGGCTCACTATACGCGCGCCATAATTTCTCAGCGGTTGGTCAAGAGTAAGGAAGGCGAGCGCGTGGCGGCGGTGGAGATCATGTTGAATACACCGCACATCTCCGAACTGATGCTCAAAGGCGATATCAGCGGCGTCAAAGAGGCCTTCAAGGATACCAATGAGCCGGGCATGCAGTGTTTCGATGACGCATTGCTGGATCTCTACAAGAACGGCCAAGTCAGCATGGAAGAGGCGCTTGCGAACGCAGATTCTCGCGCTGACCTTGAGGCTAAGATCAACTTCGGGTAGCCGGTGCCTTTCATCGCGCCGCGACCGGCGTCATCTATAGAGGGAAGACATCCCGCGCTTCAAACACGGGTCCGTCCACACACACTCTCTTCATTGCCGGGCCGGCTGCGGTTCGAACGAGAATTGTGCATCCGGCGCATCCTCCCACGCCACACGCCATGTATTCCTCCACCGCAATCTGGCAGGGTAGCCCGTAGTCCCGGGCGAGTGTCGCGGCCGCAGCGAGCATTGGCATCGGTCCGCAGCTCACAATCTGCACGTCCTCAAGACGTTCCGGGGGGAGCACGGCCAGCCAGCATCGTGCCAGCTCCGTCACAACACCCTCGTAGCAGCCGGCGTAACCTGCGTTGCTGGCGAGTCGTGACGAGATACCCCAGGCTTCCAGATCCGCCACATGTGCGGAGACATCGCTTGGAATCCCTTCCAGGCCGGAACTCGATTCACCGAGTTTGAACGGGAACGGTACTTCGGATCCCATCAGCACTAAAAGCTTACTGGCGGACCGATCCTTCAGTTTCTCCGCGAGAAAGTAGATCGGCGGAATGCCAACACCGCCGCCAATTGCGAGCACGGTGGAGCGTTCGGGGTCCGGCTCGAAGCCGCGGCCGATTGGGCCGAGCAAGCTGACACGGTCGCCGACTGACCGTCTCGCGAGATGAGCCAGCCCCGCGCCGACCGGTTTATAGAGAAACTCGAGCCATCCCTCATCGGCGTTGGCGCGCATGATGGACAACGGTCGCCGCATCGGCACGTCCGGATCGCAGGTCAGGTGAACGAAGCTACCTGGATTAGCTCGCTCGGCGCAGTCAGGGGCCTCGAGCCGAATGATGTGTTGGTCACCCGGAAAGGAAATCTGCGAGAGTATCTGTGCATCTTCGAGACAGATCGTGTCCCGATTCTTCGACCGACTCAACGCGTCCGCCCATCGGTATCGCGGACGTGCTCGTGAGCCAGAGCCAACACGGCCATGCGTACAGCCATTCCGTTGGTCACCTGTTCCACGATTACGGATCTCGGGCCGTCAGCAACGGCAGCGCTGATCTCTACTCCCCGGTTCATTGGCCCAGGATGCATGACGATCGCATCGGAGCGCGCCACCCGAAGGGACTCCTCGGTCAGGCCATAACGCCGGAAGTACTCCTCGGTGTCTGGAATCTCCCCCAGCTCGGAAAATCGCTCTCGCTGAATTCTCAGTGCGATCATGACGTCTGCGTCGCGAATCCCGTCGCTGAGTTCCGTGCACCGTGCCGCACCCTCAAAATCGTCTTCTGGTAGTAATTCGTTTGGCCCAACGAGTCGTATCTCACGGACGTCGAACTTCACCAGGGCTTCATAGGCCGATCGGGCGACACGCGAATGTTTTACATCTCCAATGATCGCCACGCATAACTGATCGATGTCTTGCTTGTGCCGTTGAATGGTCATCAAGTCCAGTAAGCCCTGTGTAGGATGTGAGACTTCGGACTCTCCGGCGTTCAGGACCGACACGTGCGGCTCGACACGTCGTGCAATCTCTGCGGGGATACCCGTGCTGGCGTCACGTACGACAAAGATATCGACCTGCATCGCCTGTAGCGTGTAGATCGTATCGACGACGCTTTCACCCTTGGCACGTGAGGAGGTATTGACATCGAGGTTGAGAACATCGGCGCTAAGGCGTTTGGCTGCCAGCTCGAAGGAGGCGCGCGTCCGTGTACTTGCCTCGAAGAACAGGTTCGCCACCGTGTAGCCCCGCAGTATCGTGTCGCGAGCCGGCGCATGGCCTGCGAGCGTGAGGTAGCCCGTCGCGCGATCGAGAATCATCTCGATGTCGCTTCGCTCCAGGTCCGCGAGTGTCAACAGGTGCCGTAGCTGGCCTTTATTGTTGATCTGTTCGACCGTCATTCATTCATCCATTGCTCGGCGATCAGGCAGGCGGCATGACTGTCGATCCGTCCTTTTCGCACACGCGTTTTCAGCAGCCCCGACCTTCGAGCTTCTTTTAGCTCTGAGTGGGCAGCTCGCGAAGTCAACGATTCATCCACTGAGGCTACGGGCAGATCGTAGCGCTCCCGTAGGGCCGCCATAAACTCCTGAGCTCTCGCGGCTACCTCGCGGGCGAGTTCAGGGTCTGGTAACCCTACCACGAGCTGCCCAGGGTGCCATTCGTCGATAGTCCGGTCCAGCTCGTCCCACGGAAGTACCCCACTGACAGACAACGTAGTCAGAGGGGACGCGGTGCGAGTTTGAAGGTTGCCGCTGGCGATTCCGATTCGCCGGAAGCCGAAATCAAAAGCGAGGAGGACGTCTGGACTTCGATCGCCGCTCACCAACGCGAGCCCCGGGCGAGTTCAGGCATGCCCTGAGTAGCTGGAGAGCTGGCTGATGTCTACGCCGAGCAATGCCGCCGCCGCCGCCCAGCGTTCCGAAAACGGCGTATCGAAGACGATCTCCGGGTCAGCTGGCGCGCTCAGCCAGGCGTTGTTTGCCAGCTCCGATTCGAGTTGCCCCGCGTCCCAGCCGGCATATCCTAGCGCGACGAGCGCGGGCTGTGGGCCTTGTCCTTGAGCCAAAGCGCTCAGAATGTCCTTTGACATCGTGACCTTGATATCGGCGCCGTCGCTCTCGAGCGTCGACTCGTAGTCGTACTCGGACCGGTGCAGCACAAAACCCATACCCGGTTGTACCGGGCCGCCGCTCAGCACCGGCTGATCCGCTTGATTGTCGTCCAGGACATCGAAGGAGAGTTGCCGAAAAACTTCGCCCAGCTGGATGTCCAAGGGCCTGTTAATAATGATACCGAGCGCACCCTCATCGGAATGGGTGCACAGATAGGTCACGGTCCCATCGAAGTTCGGGTCACCCATCGCCGGCATCGCGATCAGGAATTGGTTTTGCAGTGTTCTCATACGGGCCTCTCGCCCCGGTTCGCACGCCCCCTATCTTAACTGAGCGACCGCGAATACGGGGACGGTCTACCTAACTATTCAATGCGGTTCGTGAGTTAGGTAGACCGTCCCCGTATTCGAAAACGTACTGCGTTCGACTAGCCGCCGTCGAAGTCCCACTCATAGGCGAATCGGAGAACGTCGTATTCGGACCGGACGGCCGCCGGCAGGGCCTCGAATGGGGCGGCCATCCGCAGGATTGTCAACGCCGCCTGGTCGAGGTTCGCGCTTCCCGAGGACTGCCGAATGACGATGTCCACAAGCCGGCCGTCCGCGTCGATCGCGACCTCCAACGTCGGGTTGACGGCGTTTGAGTCTGCGCGCGCTTGCGCCGGGAAATTCAACGTGCCGACCTGCTCGACTCGGTCGCGCCAGGAATTGAGGTAGGTTGCGACCGTCGATTCTCGAGTGCTCGGGCTTGAGAAGAGTTCGCGTCGTTCGTCGTCCGGTAGCGTGGCCTGCGTATCGATCTCGGTTGCCAGCGTTGCAATCCTCGGCCCCTCGATAAGCACAGCGGCGGACTGATTCGCGCTCGCGGGATCCTCGTTAGGCCGCGGCAGCGCATCAAGCTGCTCGGGGGAAATACCAAGTGTTAACAAAAGTTCGGGGCTCGGCGCCAGTTCTCGCGGCCGGCCGTCGTTCGGGTCGGCTCCGCCGGGATCGCCTTGCCGAGAAATCGGATTATCTGCCGCCAACGTTGTGGTAGGACGGTCGCCGCTGGCCAGTTCGCCCGAACCGGTCTGGGATCGCTGCGCTAGAAAATCGGCGTCCTGGGATGGATCTACTGAATCGGGGCCGTCTGCTATCAGCGTGACTCTGAGCGTCGGCAGCTCATTGTCGTCATCGAGCGGGCTCGCCGTAAATGTGATGCCAAGGATCACGATACCGTGAAACAGGGCCGCCACGAACAGGGTCGAGCTCAACCGATCGGTGACATTCGCTGTCGCCGGATCCTCTCTCAATCTGGTCCGTCCTCGTCAGGAGGTGTCATTATATCCGAATCGCCTCCGCTAGCTTGAATCAGCCGGTCACGCATCGGTCCCGTCAGTTCGAGCTCTCCGCTAGCGTCAACGCGCAGGGCGTAGTCGATATCGAGGGCGCCCGCTACCTGGCGCCATCGGTCCGGTCCGGCGACGAAGAGCGCTGTGGCGGCCGCGTCCGCAGTAACGCCGTTTGCGGCAACTACCGTGACTGCCTGAGTATGAGTAACTGGGTAACCCGTGCGCGGGTCGAGAATGTGGTGAAGTCTCGTGCCTTCGTAATCGTAGAAGCGTTCATAGTCACCGGAAGTGAACGCTGCCTCACCGCTCTTAAGCTCGATGACACCGAGAAGACCGGTCTCGCGTGGATGTCGAATTCCGACCCTCCAGAATCGCTCATCCTGCCGCCCACTGGAGCGCCCGATTACTCTAAGATCTCCGCCGGCGTTCACAAGGGCGTGAGCGATTTCTCTCTCGAGCAGCAGGGTGATGATCCGATCTACTGCAGCGCCCTTCGCGATTCCTCCCAGGTCGATCGTCAGTCCGCGTGAGCTGCTCTCGATCTGCTGGCCGTCGATCCGAAGGGCTGCGATCCTCGCACCGGCATCGAGGCGCTGCACGATCTCATTGGCGGACGGCGGCTGCTGCGAACTTTCCAAACTGGAATGAAATCCCCACAGCTCCACCAGCGCGCCAAGTCCGGGCTCGAAGAAGCCGTTACTGAGCGCCGACAGCCGCTTCGCCTCGGTAAGGAGCTCCGCCATCGGTGCATCCACGCGCGCCGGTTCTCCGGTGTGGAACTTGTCGTTCAGCTCAGCGAGCTGGCCGGGCACCCACGCGTAGTAGTCCCGCTCCAGGGTCATCAATAGCGCTTCGATCTCAGCGACGATCGCCGATGCGCTGACGGTATCCGCATCGCGCAGGCTGAGATCGACCCATGTGCCCATGGCGTAGATGCGTTGCTGCGGCAGTTCCGCCGACTGCTCCGCGCAGCCGGCAAGCAGTAGGCCGAACAGGCTCAAAGTGAACGGTATAGAATGTTTCACGACGGTATTCAGAACATCATGATCCCTGGAGGCGAGGCTCTATCGCGGCGAACAGCCTATCCGCTATATCCAAGCCGAATTCTCGATCCAGTTCGCGGATTCCCGTTGGACTCGTGACGTTGATCTCGGTGAGATAGTCGCCGATAACGTCGAGTCCAGCGAAGACGACGCCCATTGCGTTCAGGGTGGGTCCTACACGTGAGCATAGCCATCGGTCTCGCTCGGTGAGTTCGCGACCCTCCGCCGTGGCGCCCGTGACCAGGTTGCCGCGACTCTCGCCGGGTGCGGGAATGCGCGCGAGCGCATAGTCGACTGGCTTGCCGCTAATAAGGAGAATGCGCTTGTCGCCCTCAGTGATCGCCGGAATAAAGCGCTGCGCCAGCGTAAACCGGGCGCCATAGTCGGTGAGTGTCTCCAGGATCACGTTCGTGTTTGGGTCCCCTTGGGCTATGACGAAGATAGATCGTCCGCCCATCCCGTCGAGCGGTTTCACCACGATCTTTTCCTGATCGGCCAGGAAGCGCCGGAGATCGTCCTGGTCTCGCGTAATAAGGCTCGTGGGCGTGCACTCGGGGAACCAAGACGTGTACGCCTTCTCGTTGATGTCTCGGAGGCTCGCAGGCTTGTTGACCACCATCAATCCGCGCTTTTCTGCCAGCTCAAGAATGTAAGTCGTGTAGATGTACTCCATATCGAACGGCGGATCCTTGCGCATGAGTAGTACGTCCAGCTCTTCCAGGCCGCCCACCCATTGTTCACCTGGCTCATACCAACGGTTGGCGTCGTCGTAGACGCTGATCTGCAGGCCGCGTCCTAGTGGAGCGCCATCCCGTACGGCCAGGTTATTCTGGCGGAAGTAAACGAGCGTCCAACCCCGGTTCTGGGCCGCGAGGAGCATCGCCAGCGTAGAGTCCTTCGCTGGCTGGATGCTCTCGATCGGGTCCATGACCACGCCGAGCAGACGTCGGGATTCGCTCATCAGGTATCCTTTCTAAATATGCGCTTAGGTTCGCAGTTTTCCACGAATCTTTGAAGGTACTATACCCTGAGCTACCGACCCGGGCAGGGGACGGACTGAAGCTTCAGTCCGTCGAGAGAGTTCGATTTATCGCAATGTCGGTCGGATCGCTGCCGTTCGTTGGAAGGCGACATGCCAGTATGTAGAATGGTGCCATAGCCTGGCGTTCACAGGCCTGTTGCCGACCCACATCTTAGACGTTCGCTGAGGAGGAATGCGTGTCGAACGAAAGTGCTGTTGTACCTAGAAATGACCTGGATGGGTTAAAGATTCTGGTCATCGACGACAGCAAGACAATCCGCCGAACCGCCGAGACACTTCTAGCGAAAGAGGGATGTGAGGTTTTCACCGCCATCGACGGCTTCGACGCCCTGGCCAAAATTGCCGACCATCATCCCGACGTTATTTTTGTCGACATCATGATGCCCCGGCTCGACGGCTATCAGACGTGCTCGCTGATCAAGAACAATCAGATCTTTAAAGATACGCCGGTCATCATGCTCTCAAGCAAAGATGGCTTATTCGATCGGGCTCGAGGTCGGCTCGTCGGCTCCGAGCAGTATTTAACGAAGCCCTTCACTAAAGACGAGCTTCTCGGCGCAATCCAATCCCACACGTCCGGATGAGATTTTGCAGCAGGTAGTTCTATGGCGCTGGTAATGATCGTCGATGACTCGCCCACAGAGGTCCATGTTATGAGGACGGCTCTGGAGAAACACGGCTTCGACACGGTTTCTGCCGCCAGCGGTTCCGAATGCATTACGTTGGCCAAGGAAATGCACCCGGACCTGATACTGATGGATATTGTCATGCCCGACGTGAACGGGTTTCAGGCGACACGTGCTCTGACCCGTGATCCGTCCACTCAGTCAATACCCGTGGTGATGGTGACGACGAAGAGTCAGGAGAGCGACCGGATCTGGGGCATGCGCCAGGGAGCCGTGGACTATCTCGTCAAGCCGGTGAAAGCCTCGGATCTCGTCGCGAAGGCTGAGGAGATATTGGCTCGATCCGAAGGAGATTTCGTGTGACGCTGAGCGCGCTAAGCGACAAGCCCTTCGAGTTGCTGGTCGCCTTGGAGCAGCGCGCTCGCGCCGCGATCGCCAGTCGCGATGGCCGGGATGAACAAGGCGAGGAGTGGATCGGCGTCGGCTTCAAGTTAGGGCAGGAGAGCTTCGTCGCCGCGCGGAGCGATGTTCGAGAGGTTCTGTCGGTACCGGAGACGATGACCCGCGTTCCGGGCGCCAAACCCTGGCTTCGAGGTATCGCCAATGTGCGTGGACAGCTTATTACCATCATCGACCTGAAGGCCTTTCTCGGTGGCGGCATCGCAATGACGGACCGTCATGCCCGTGTTTTGATCGTCGCCAGTCGAGAGGTGCCGACAGGCATGCTGGTCGATGAAGTCGTCGGTTTTCGGCGATTCAACTCAACTCACTATACAGCCGAGACGCCCGCAACGATGATCCGCTGTGAAAACTACCTGGATGGTGGATATCGTAGGGACGACGAGGCTTGGCCGCGATTCAGTCTGGCCAAGTTACTCGGGGACGAGCACTTTCTCCGCGCGGGCGGAGAGACGGAACTTTAACCTTGTTGGACTACTAGCTGAAACGATGCTAAAGAAAAGCCCTTGGGCGAAACTGCTACCTATACTCGTCTTGCTGCTCATCGGTGTGCTCGGAGGAGCGATCGCGTTCATCTGGATGAACGGCGGCGCTGACACCGAGGACGGGCGACTAATTCTGGTGCTAGTCACGGGCGCACTGATTTTGATTTTGTTGATAGTCGTTGCGCATCAGCGGGCAGGAGATTTCAGGCGGGCCGCGAATCTCCAAGCGGAGCAGAACGAGCAGAATCAACAGGCCATACTTCGCCTTCTCGATGAGCTATCGAGTCTGGCGGACGGTGATCTTACCGTTCAGGCGACAGTGACTGAGGACATCACGGGGGCGATCGCAGACTCAATTAATTACGCGATCGAGGCACTGCGAAATCTGGTCACGACTGTGAATGACTCCTCGATCCTGGTCGACTCGGCGGCAAAACAGACGGAAACGGCATCTCAGCACCTGGTACGGGCTAGCGAGACTCAGACGAAACAGGCGGGAGCCGCGTCGGAGTCTATCGGCCAGGTCGTTGCTGCGATCGAGGAGGTCTCCGGCAACGCGGAGCGTTGCTCGGACGTGGCACGCCACTCAGTGGACGTTGCACACAAGGGCGGCGAGGCCGTGCGCCGGAATATCGAGGGAATGAATACCATTCGTGAGACGATTCAGGATACGTCCAAACGAATTAAGCGTCTCGGCGAGAGCTCCCAGGAGATTGGTCACATCGTAGCGCTGATTGAGGAGATCGCCGAGCAGACCAATATCCTCGCCTTGAACGCTTCGATCGAAGCGTCGAGAGCCGGCGAAGCCGGCCGCGGATTCGCCGTTGTAGCTGACGAGGTTCAGAAGCTGGCTGAGCGCTCGACGAATGCCACTAAGCAGATCGAAGTTCTCGTAAGCACAATTCAGTCGGATACCAACGAGGCCGTCGTCGCGATGGAGCGCAGTACGACGGATGTCGTGGGCGGCTCACTGCTTGCGGAAAACGCGGGCGCTGCGCTGGTAGAGATCGAGCAAGTCTCCCACCAGATTGCAAGTCTCGTCCAGAATATCTCGACTTCGTCAAAAGGCCAGACAGAAGCAGCTGCCAATATCTCGAGGAATATGCAGGTGCTGAAAGACATCAGTTCGAAAGCAATGGAATCAACCGCCTCGACTTCGAGCGCTATCAGAAAGCTCTCGCAGCTTGCCTCTCAGCTGCGCAGGACCGTGAGCGGTTTCGTGCTTCCCGATGTATCGACTGGCACCGGTATCCTGACGCAGAAACAGGTCGCGGAGAATTTGGAAATGGGCGAGCAAGAAGCGCGAATAGACGATGCTTCGGTCGAACCTTCCGACGAAAAGCGCCGTCAATCCGGTTAGTGAATCTGTTGCTGATATGAATACTATGGCTGCTCAGTCTCTCGATCTGGTCGGTGAAGAACTGGCGAGTACCCTTGATGAGGCGCACAAGCATCTCGAGGACTTTGTCGAAGGGAGCGCTGACCTGGAGAAGCTCTCTCACTGCGCGGATCTACTGCATCTCTCCCGAGGGGCCCTCCAGATTGCCGAGATCCATGGTGCAGCGCTGTTGGCGGAAGAAATGGAACAGACCTGCCGGTATCTCAGTGGCGCGCAGGACCGGGACGCGATAGACAAAGGCATAGAGACGCTCGTCCGAGCGATGGTGCAACTTCCTGCCTATCTCGATCGTCTTCTCGGAGGCGGCACGGATGTCGCACTGGTTCTGTTGCCGTTGCTAAATGATCTTCGTCAGCACCGCGGTAAGCAGCAGATCTCGGAAGGGACACTCGTATTGGCGAATCAGCCCTCGTTAGCCTCTGCTGTGCACGAGGCTGAGCCGAACGTCTCGATTCCCGAGGAGAGTGATCTGGCATTCAGGCGTCTCGTCGCCAGCCTCAGGATTGAGTTTCAGGCGGCGCTCCTCGGGTGGATTCGCGATGAGAGTTCCGCGGAGAATCTGCTGGAGTTGGTTCGTGTCAGCAAGGAACTGGAGAACGCCGCCAGTCTTGAGGTCGTACGGCAACTCTGGTGTGTGTTGACCGGCGTGTTAGAGGCTCTTCAGGATGACGGGCTGGAAGCGACTGTTGCCATCAAGCGTCTTGTCGGTCACGCCGACCGACAGCTCAAGCGTCTCTCAGACCACGGGGAGGCCGCTTTCGTCGAGACGCCTCCGGTGGAAGTGCTGAACAGCCTGCTCTACTACGTCGCTCGTGCATCAGGCGACGGGGAGCGGCTAAGCTCGATTCGGTCGGCTTACGGATTGTCGGACGTCGTCCCCGGTGACACGCATCTGGCTCAAGCCAGGGAGGGGCTGGCCGGCCCAAGCGTGAAACTCATGCGCGCCGTTGCCGAGGCAATCAAGGAGGACCTCGGCCGCGTCAAGGACGTCTTGGACATCTTCGTTCGGACCGGGATGGAGAACGTGGCGGATCTTGATTCGCAGCTGGAGATGCTGAAGAAGATCAGCGATACGCTGGGGGTGTTGGGGCTTGCCGGTGCCAGGGATGACATCCAGAGGGAAGCGAATACTCTCCAGGCGATCGTTGCCAGCCAGCGCACTCCGGAAGAGGAGGAGCTGGAAAAAATCGCTGCCACGCTTCTTGACGTCGAAGACGCTTTGGATTCGGAGCTTGTCCGCGCTGTCGTTCCGGCGGACGATGAGGACGAGACGGCCGGAGCCGATTCCGTCGCTCAGCTTCGGCAGGCAACAGAAACCGTCGTCGGCGAGTGCATCGTCAATCTGGCTCGTATCAAGGAAGCAGTAATCGAGCTGGTGGAGCACCCCGGCGACGTTCGTGTTCTCGATCAGGTCGGGTCGCAGCTTCGGGGAATTACGGCGGGTTTGATGATGCTCGGCAAGTCGAACGCCGTCGGCGTTGTGGAGCGAATCGGCGGCGTCATAGCGGGTCGTCTGGCTCCGGGTGGGACACGGTTGCCACCCGAGGTCATCGAGCGTCTGGCGGACGCCGTCGTTAGCCTCGAGTATTACATGGAGACGATCAGCTCAGGCCGCAGTGATCCCTTGTATATGCTGGAGAACGCGGAACGTTGTTTGGCGTTATTGGAGCGTCCTCTCGAGCCGCCGGACGAGGACGAGCTAGCTACGCCGGAGGGCGAGGTAGATTCCGAAGCGGAGGCGATGGTTCGAGTGGAAGCGACAGGTACATCGCGTCCGGCGGTTATGGAGGTGGGTGTAGAGCGATCCGATCCGGAGCTCGTTGAAATCTTCATCGAAGAGGCGAAAGAGGAAGTCGCCAACATTCAGCGCTATCTGTCGGTCTGGCGAGATAATCAGGACGATTTGGCTGCATTGCTGGCGACCAGGCGTTCGTTCCACACGTTGAAGGGCAGCGGTCGAATGGTCGGCGCGCAGGTAATCGGCGAGTTCGCCTGGAGTGTTGAGAATCTTCTCAACCGCATCATCAATCAGACGCTCAGTCCGAGCGCGGAAGCGCTACAGTTTCTAACTCGTGTCGCGGACTCTATGCCGCAACTGATTGAGCAATTGGAGATCGGTACGCAACCGACCGCCGATGTCGAGCTCTTGACGAGGCAGGCGACCGCATTTGCGGACGGTGATCCGGATGCCGCTGACCTGATCGGTCAGACGACGATCGGGGCAATCGTAGACTCAACCCTGCCGCCGGAACCGGACGCTGAGGAGCCTGTTAAGCCGCAGATGGACCCGGTGTTGGCGGATATCTTCATCAAGGAGATGCGCGAGCACCTTTCCGCCATCAGGCATTCGTTAAGCGACGTCGACGAGAATCAGCAGCTCCCGATCGTCGAGGAGTCGCTGTTCCGCGCTTCTCACACGTTGCTCGGAAGCGCCAACATGGCCGGCTTCGAACCGGCTATCGCGCTGGCGGCGCCGCTTGCGGACTACCTTGCCCAGCACTACGAAGCAGGGTCCGCGCTTGGTCACGAGAGCCGTGAAGTATTACAGGAGACGGTCGACACGCTGGGGCGAATGGCAGACGCGCTGAGTGCCAGCGAGACGTTTTCCGAGGACACGACCGATCTCGCTTCACGCCTGGCCGCGCTTCTTACCGTCGATGCGGAGGTGGAGATGGAGCCGGCGCTGCCGCCACGCAGCGCGGATGCCGTTGAGTTCGATCCTGAGATAGCGGCGATATTTGCCGAAGAAGCCGCCGAGATTCTGGAAGGTGCCGAGCTCGCGCTACAGGATTTCCGCGGAGACAGCCCTGAAGCGGAGTTTCTGGTCGAAATGCAGCGGCTGCTGCATACGCTGAAAGGCGGCGCCCGAATGGCCGGGATCGCCCCGATGGGCGACCTTAGTCATTCGCTCGAAGATCTGCTGCTGGGGATATCGGCCGCTCAAGTCGAGCCGACGGCTGAGGTTGTGGATGTGGTCCAGAGCAGCCTGGACCAGTTACACCATATGCGCGATGCGGTTGCCGCGGGTCAAGATGCGACCGGGTCACCCGAACTATTAGCGCGGATTCGAACTTTGTCCAGTCATGCTCCTGCGGAGCCGCCGGGTGAACCGATCCCGTCGGCTGAAGAGCGGGATTCAGAGCAGCTGCAGGCTTCCGTTGGTGGCGAATCGGCGCAGCCAGAGCTGGAAATTCCCGGACTTCAGACGCTTGAGCCGGAGCGGACAGAGGCCGTCGAAGCCGCCGCCGACGCATCTGTCGACGCGGCCGATGTAGAGCCCGCCGAGGTGGCCGCCGAGGTGGCCGCAGAGGTTGACGAAGCGGTTGATGAAGCGGTTGATGAAGTCGTCGAGACGGCGGCATCCGCAGCGGGAGAGCCGCTCGGCTCGCCCGCATCCAGCCAGGAGCTGGTTCGCGTAGACGCCGAGTTGTTGGACACTTTGCTGAATGGCGCGGGGGAGATCAGCATCTTCCAATCCCGCTTAAATCAGCAAGCGAACTCTATCGACTTCAGTCTTAGCGAACTTGGCCAGACCGTTATTCGGTTGCGTGAACAGCTACGAAACCTGGAGTCGGAGACAGAGGCCGAGATTCTGCACCGCCATCAGCAGGATGACGAGAGTGACGACGATTTCGATCCGCTCGAATTGGACCGTTACTCTACTATTCAACAACTATCGCGCGCGTTGGCGGAAACGGCTAGCGATGTAGCCAGTATCAATGAGCTGTTGACAGAGCTGACGACCGAAGCGGAGAGTCTGTTGACTCAACAGGCGCGCGTAACCGCCGAACTGCAGGACGGCCTGATGCGGACGCGTATGGTGCCGTTTCAACGTCATGTGCCGCGACTTGCTCGTATCGTTCGCCAGGCCGCAAGCGAGTCGGAAAAATCGGCCGAGTTGATTGTAGAAGGTGGCGAGGGAGAGCTGGATCGCCAAGTGCTCGAGTGTATGCTGCCGCCGTTCGAACATCTGCTTCGCAATGCCGTGATCCACGGAATCGAATCGCCAGAGATTCGACGTAAGAAGGGTAAACCGGCGGTCGGCCGAGTCACGCTGAAGCTTCGGCGCGAAGGCTCTGAGGTTCTGATAGAAGTCGCGGATGACGGTGCCGGACTGGACTTGGACAGCGTCCGACACAAGGCCCATGAACAGGGTTTCTTGACCGAGGGCCAGGAGGTCTCAGATGGCGAGGCCGCGGAGTTGATTCTGAGTCCCGGCTTAACGACAGCGGGGAAGCTGACTCAAGCGGCTGGACGCGGCGTCGGCATGGATATTGTCGACAACGAAGTCAAGAATCTCGGTGGTTCCATGCGAATCGAGTCGGTGCGTGATGAAGGCGCGCGATTCTTGATTCGCCTGCCGTATACCCTCGCGATTACCAATGCGCTGATCGTGAACGTGGGCGAGGAAACGTTCGCGTTGCCGTTACCCACGGTCGAGGGCGTTACGCGGCTCGCGAAAGATAAATTGCTTGAGCTGCTCACCGAGGACCAACCGAGTCTCGAATACGGTGGGATTGATTATCGCGTCCAGCATCTCGGTGTCTTCGTTGGCGCTGCCCCATCGGCTCTGCCGGAGGACGATTCATCTGTGGCGCTGATTCTTGTTCGCGCCGGAGAGAATTCAACGGCATTACTCACGGACTCTCTCGAGGGCAGCCGTGAGGTAGTCGTTAAGACGCTCGGTTCGCAGATAACGAGCGTGCCGGGAGTTTCCGGCGCGACGATTCTCGGTGACGGTCGAATCATCATGATCCTCGATATGGGGACGCTGATACGCACGCAGAGTGGCGCCGGTGAGTCTGGCGGCGCACCGGTACCGGTGACGGGGACTCAGAAAATCACGGCACTGGTAGTCGACGACTCCATCACGATGCGCCGTGTGACACAGAGGCTCTTGGAGCGTCATGGTGTCCGTGTGCTGACTGCGCGCGACGGCCTGGACGCGATTAGCGTCCTCCAGGACCATGAGCCGGATATCATTTTGCTGGATATCGAGATGCCGCGGATGGATGGTTATCAGTTCGCCACACACGTCCGTAACGATCCCAGGATCTCACATATCCCGATAATCATGATTACGTCTCGTTCCGGTGAGAAGCATCGTGCACGGGCTATTGAGATCGGCGTCAACGATTACCTCGGTAAGCCCTATCAGGAGGGTCAGTTGACGAAGGCGATCGAGACGTTGTTGGGACGAGAGCTATGACTTCGGGACAGGACGAACTCTATAGCCTGTTGATTCCTCTCGTTGGTGAGCGATTGCTTGT
>Ga0255049_10000030_pt1 | contig 80008 bp, 36 predicted proteins | sample JV7_2_3_MG_FD_183615 | JGI IMG/M metagenome (GOLD analysis project Ga0255049, IMG submission 183615) | Seawater microbial communities from Jervis Inlet, British Columbia, Canada - JV7_2_3 | ecosystem: Environmental > Aquatic > Marine > Inlet | place: Canada: British Columbia | collected 2016-10-06 | reverse complement strand
CTCCGCTGCTCGCAACGTCGTATATCGTGTACACTGACCTATTTCTCAGCGATGTGGGCGTCGTTAGGCCACTCCCAGCAGTCTGCCAGATATTAACCTCGTCACCGTTTATTACTGTAGCCAGGAATGGAGTGTCTTCATATGGAAGTGACCCAACTCCCTCGGGATCAATCTTAGCACTAGGGGCGTTAATGATTGCATAGCCCTCCTTTGTGGTATCGGTGGTCTTCAACTTGCCTAGAATGCATCCAACAAGGGACGACTCAGACATATTCAGGCCTGACATAGCAATGCCCGTTATGTGCATTTCTGATTTGGACATGGTCGCCACGTCTGTGCCAGTAGTATCCTCTGTACCACGTACTGTGTGGCTGAATGTAAGAACACCGTCAGTCTCTTTGACCCACGGGCCATCCCAGTCGTTGGGGTCTGATATGTCTGCGACGTAAGACCTGCCGTTAACCAACATCTGCGAGATCGTCTCAACTGTTACTTGACGAAGCGAATCGACTGATTTGACACGCACAAAGAACCCATGCCTATCGTCATGTTGTTCAAGCGTTACGCCGCTATGAGTCGCAGTCGAAGAAGCAGAGGGGAGGGTGAAATGTCCTATCCGGTAAATATGCCCAACGTCCTCGCTATTGAACCAGTTACGATTCGTAGCCATTCTATATGTGCCCCCTCCGGCGATTTTAGTGCTATCGCCGGGGAGGAGGTCGAGTGTGAACCGTTGCCCTCTTATGTCCACGGGTGGCGACCTATGCACACAGTCGTACGGACGAGTGTCGAATACAGCCAGCCCCCCCTTGGACCTGGACAAGAACAACTCGAAGGGCTGCACTTCTCCGTGGCACAGTATGAGCGAGTCCTCGTGCTGGAAGTACTGGACCTCCTCTAGTTGGGCGGCAGTGAAGGGGTGTAGTCCGCATGATCGGAACAGGTTCTTGTCGGTCGCAAGGTCGCCAATGGCTGGGTCTACGCCCAGAGGAATGTAGTCTGCTGCGGTACTTGCGCCGCTTGACGGGAGAGAGGAGAATGGGAGATTGCATCCCTTGTTAGCCAGCCATGATTGTCCATGGTCTGCGAACATCACATTGGTAGAGCCCGCACCTGGGTGAGTGTTGTTAAGCACTGCCGTGACTATGCCCCAGGTCTTACCGTTGGCTGTGACTACCTCAAACACTATGACGTACTGACTACTAAGGTGGGTGTACGGGATCAGTTTGATAGCAGTAGAGGTGTATGTACCCTCCCCAGTTCCACCTGTCGTGGCCTCATGGACGGTTCCGCAACGCTTCTCAATAGACCCACCAGAGGACACTATCCCACCCTCTAGATTCCTGCACGAGGTCTCATACACCTTAGGGCGTGCCTGTGCGTCTACATGGGGGGAGACTTCGCCATTCCTGAAACTAGTCTGCGGAACCCATACCATTAACTACTACTCCTGTATCTTGACTCAACCAGTTCGGACGGGCCGAAGAAGATCCCAGAGGACTCTTGACCGTCAATACCACGTGCCTTGAGTAGGGCCTCTCGTGCCTTCTGCTCAATCAGAGTTATGTCGTCCGCACTCTTGCCAAAGTTCGGGGCAACGAAGGCAGCAAAGGCCAGCCCCAGTGCGTGCTTCATGGCAGGGGCCAGGAAGGTTCCTATGTTAGCGTCTCCTGGATCGAAAACATACTCCAACTTGACCGTACTCTGGTTCGTGCAGATACAGCGAGACTTGGCGCCTGCGCTGTCAGATACGATCTCGATCTCCCACATGACCCGCTCTGCGTTGCCAGCCTGATTCGGGTGCCCATTCACAGTGAGCGCCCGGAGGTAGTCTGACGGCAGTGAGAAGACATTCCCCCACCGGGTGGTGTCCTTGAAGTCCGAGTTCGCCAGGGCAGTGAGGGCGGCGGTAGTCTTGCAGCCATTCCATGCGTGGTCGCTCACGAACTGTTTTCTAAAGTTGTCCCAGACCTTCCTCAATAGGATTGCCTGCGCCGTCTGATCTGATACTGCGGAATCCACTGTACCAACACCTAGTTGGGTCAGCCCGGTATTCCATATTTCCTCTAGTGACATTATCTCGCTCCTCTTCAACAGGTTATGGGTTAGATCTCCAACCCCGTCTATGGTAACAGATATAAGGTATGTTGCCGACTCTATACGAGATACGTCAGTGGGGTCTGATACTGTCCCGGTTCCCTGAAGGCTAATAACCACCTTCGCTTGAACTTCACTGTCGTCTGTCACCGTGAGCGAATCCGTCGTATGTACAAGGCTGTGAATCAACACCACAGCAGCGTCATAGGTTGGTTCGATTAAGTCGGTGGCCGAGAGGTTGTGAGTGCTAGTGACCGTGAGAGCAGCAGTATCCTGAGTGACCTGTATCGTGCCAGCCGTATGTGCAAGATTGTGCGTGCTAGTGACCGTGAGAGCGGCAGTCTGAGTAGGCGCTATCAACCCCGCCGTATGTGCGAGTCGGTGTATTGTAAGTACAAGGGCAGCGGCAGTGTCTTGAGTGAGGTCTATCGAGTCGGCTGTATGGGCCAGGTTATGCGTCAACTTCAACGTTGAGTCATGAGTAGGCTCTATTGATCCCGCCGTATGTACTAGGCTTCGTGTCAACTTCAACGTGGAGTCGTGGGTGGGCGTTATCGTGCCAGCCGTGTGTGCAAGTTTATGCGTCAACTTCAATGCGGCAGTGTCCTGGGTCGGTGCTATTGAACCCGTCGTGTGGACAAGGCTGCGTATTGTTGAACCAGTCGAGGTGATAGCGGCAGTGTCTTGAGTGATGTCTATCGAGTCGGCGGTATGGGCCAGGTCGTGCGTTTGGTCGGCAGTTATTGCAGCAGTGTCTGACGTGATAACGACACGACTGGAAACGGGGACGCCGAAGAAGGTGAGGACCCCAAGGTCGTGCGTTTGGACTGCGGTTATATCAGCAGTGTCTTGCGTGATGTCTACCGAACCTGCCGTATGCGTAAGACTGCGAGTCAACTTCAACGTTGAGTCATGAGTCGGCGCTATCGAACCCGTAGTGTGGGCAAGGCTGTGTATGCTGTCGGAGTTGATATCAGCAGTGTCTTGCGTGATGTCTATCGAACCTGCCGTGTGCGCTAGTTCATGGGTTTGGTCGGCAGTGATATCGGCGGTCACCGGGGCAGGACCCCCACCTCCGATATTTAGGTTGGTATCGACTGGGAAGCCGAAGGTAAAGGAGACGGCAAGGTTATGCGTCAACTTCAATGCGGCAGTGTCCTGGGTCGGTGCTATTGAACCCGTCGTGTGGGCCAGGCTGTGTGTACTGGTGACCGTGAGAGCGGCAGTATCCTGAGTAGGCTCTACTGAATCCGTCGTGTGCGCCAGGCTGTGTGTGGTAGCACCCGAGGTGATTGTGATATGAGAGTATTGAGTCCCGGCAGGGAGCGGAAAGTCCACCATTAGGTACTGGTTGATGGCCGTGGATGAAAGATTATGGATAGTCTTGGAGGTGATATCGGCAGTGTCTTGAGTGGGCGCTATTGAACCCGTCGTGTGTGCAAGGTCGTGCGTTTGGACTGCGGTTATTGAACTGGCGGAAGTGCTGGTCGTTATTGCGCCTGCCGTGTGTGATAGGCTGTGTGTGGATGTAACAGTAACGGAGGAAGTATGAGTGGGCGCTATCGAACCCGTGGTGTCAGCCAGGCTATGGGTGGTGCTAGAAGCAGCGGCAGTTGTAACCGTCATGAGGGTGAACGTAGCGGTTCCGTCGTTCTTTGAGCCCCATGAAGATTGGAACTGATAGTCCGTGCTGGCTGGGCAGTTCCCCATGTCTATCGCCCATTGGGCTTCAGTCTGTGCGTCCTTGACTTCAGCCCCGTAGTTTTGCGAGGTCGAACTTGTGAACTCTTTACCACTAGCAACGAACCCATCGCTATTAGGTCCATCGCTCAGGGTGCCTCTTCGGTTCCCGGTCGCCACATTGGTTCCGTTGGTTATGGTTCCAGTGGCGTTGTCAAGGTGCGGGCCAGTAGCGTTCGTCAAGGCTAAGGTTGCGAAGGTTCCGCTAGGAAGCACCCTCCATTGGAGAGAGTGCGACTGTCCTGTACGGAACTCGGAACCACCGTCCTCTACAGAGGATGCCAGTATGAACAGGCCAGCATCTCCCGACACTAGCGTATAGTCAGCATCGAGACCCACACCTGATATGATTGCCCGACTGCTGTCACATATCCTGGATCCTAAATGTGCAGTCACCCCTCGACCTCCTTATGCAACCACAAGAGGTCTACTCTGCGGCTATGGCAAGTCCAGTACCACCGGAAACGATCTGCACAGTATCTCCCAGGCCCACAACAGCAGGAGTGGCGAAGGTGCCGTAAAAGATCATATTGGCGGTGGCTGCTACTGCTGCTGACGCACATGCATGGATCGTGTAGAAGGCGATATCAGGCCAGTCGGATGCGGCGGAAGTCGTGAACGTCACGGTGCTGGTTAGGGAAATAATGTTAGGGGTAGTAGAGGTACTGAAGGTCTTCGGAGTGAAGACGATTTCTTGTGCTGCGTATACCACGTCACCTCCGATGCTCCCTGTATAGGTAGTCCCCATGACAGCCTCGGTTGGGGCGGTCGCTCCTGAAGCCGTGGTGGCATGCAAGTGAATGAAGTATTTTACAGCAGTCGAGGCAACTGGACCCATCGCCGCCTGTACCGAATTTACTACTGGGGCTTGGTCCGCAGAGAATATCCTATTCAGTGAAATCTGCTCGCCTAAGTTACTTAGTCCCATATTAGTCTTCCCTCACTTTTATTGCGCCAGTACCGAAGGCTAACTCCTCCAATGGCGCTATTGTTATGTTTGCGTCAAGTGCTTCCCAGTATAGCAGATTGCCAACGGTAGCAGCATCGTAAATACCTATGCCCACAATGATCTCTTGCGTCCAACCACTCACGGCTGTTCCGGCAAACCAAGACACAGTGCCTACATTGTCGATTAACTTCTTGTCACCCTCTGACTTCACCGCCGACCAGTACGGAACAGTGGAGCCACTCGTGTATACCTGGGTCCTGGCTAGACCCGGGCAATCCGTTGCAGCCTCACCGTCCCCAGTTGGGTTCGCAGTGAGAAGAGCAATCCATGTCGTAGTGACCCCCGTGACCGATGCACCACCGATCAGTGACAAGCACTTTTGCGACCAGTAATGTGTCTTACCTGTCACGAGGGTCCCCTCAATCAAACTAGGCGATGGCTGCTTCGGTAGAACCCTTGTGACAGGGGATCGCAACCATCTTCTTGGGGTCCATGCGAACGGCACCAAGACTGAAGTCGTGGTAACACTGCAAGGAGTACCCACGGTCTGGGATCTCGTCGAATCGAACCGTCATTTCGTCACCCATGCCGAAGATGTTCGCATCCTCTGTGTACATCCACACGTAACGACCGTTCGTGGCCGTCTCGAAGGACAGAGTTGCGTATGCGTTATCGGCGTTCGCAGGATCCTGGAGAGTCCCAGCACCAACGCCGGAGAGAACAGTCTCTTGCGGAATCTGGTTGCAGACACGGAACTCACAACCCAGGAACGGAACAGGTTGCCCGTACATGAGCGGCTGGAGTGCGTTGTAGTCTGAACTGGTGTACTGGACTTCGTGCATCAAGTCATTGACCTGATCCGGGTGAAGCACAACGTAAATGCGCTGTCCCTGCCAAGCACCGTTCGTCTGAAGAACATTGAGGGCAGTCAACAACTTCTTGATGTGAAGCCCTCGTCCAGCATCAGTGGCACCGGCGGTACCGCCAATAGTCGCCAGTGGACCCTCGACGATCTGCTGACAACCAAACTCCTGTGTAAGGGAGAAGGCGGGCAACACTCCGCCAGTGTAAGTCTCTCCTGCAAGGACAGCGGCTGCGGCTGCACCAATAGTTCCGGTGATGTTGTTGCCAGACGCTGAGTTATCATCGGGAGCACTCGCATCGCCGGGTCCACCAAGCAGGTCGGTAGAAGAACCCGCTGCCAGTCCGCCAGCAATCGCAGTCGTGCTACCGTAAGCGAGATCGCAGTCCTTGCGGAAAGCATGCAACGCAACGGTGTTGGCGTCTGTGAAACCCGTACCATTGACAGTCACGGGACCCCTGAAGGCATTGAGGATAACCTCGTCCTTCTTGCGGTTGAACGCCGCTGCCACGTTGGCAACATAAGCACCGTCAGGCTGGATCGCACGCATGAGAGCACGCTCGTCACGAGGATCAAAGAGTTCAGCGAACTCATGGAACTCAGGACGAAGTTCTCTACGCTCGTTGTCGGTTTCCTTGTACGCCTTGTCTCCGGCAGCACTGTCGTTGCCGTACTGCTGACCACGGTCACGGGTCGTCAGGGTTACCGACTTGTAAGAGTCAAGCATCAGGGGGTCACCACGAAGTACCTCGGGCATGCAGGTATCAGACAATGCAGAATGTAAGGTCTGCGCCTTCAGTCGAATCATGTCCGCATAAGCGGTCTTGAACAACTGTGTGTAGTTATTTGAGGCCGTGTTGGCGACGTTACCTGTGGTACCGGGCCAAGAAGTGCCAAAATCTGGATATGCCACTAGACATCTCCTCCAAACAAAGTATTAAGTTTGCTACGGAAGGTTGTCCAAACATATGGGCCTACCTTGGTAACTACGCTTACCCTACTCGCCAGTCTTCCCTGGTGCCAGCCCCGCCCTAAGGTTATGGAGCATTGCTAGATTACTTCTTGTCATTATCCTTGTCAAGTACCTCTTTAGGTTTTCCAACACTAATGTTGTCGGGCTCTTTACTCAAGTCCCACCCCCCTGAACGGGTTCGGCTTGAGGCGAGCGTCAGACACTCCCTCATAGCCACGGTTCACCAACTGGGTGATCTTCTCATAGTACTCAGCCTTAGTCTTCTCGTGCTCAGGGTCCCGTATGTCAGAAAACGCCTTCGTCTTCATTAGTTCCCGGACACGAATGGCAATAGCCATGTCATCAGTCTCTCCAGCCATGCTGTCTCCTTGACCTTGTGTTGGTGCGTTGCCATCCATGAGCAGTTGCCCGATGGTTGTGAATAACTCATGAGATCCCTCGTCACGGAGGTCAACCCCAGCCAGCGCCGCCCCTAGAGTCTCACTGTATTCAGAAAGGGCTTCTACAGCACCCGCTGCGACCCCATTTGACATCTCAAAGTTATCGCCCCACTTACCCTTCAGGCGCTCCTCTGAGGCCCTCAGCGACTCTTCCGCCGCTTCTGCTGCCGCACCCTGTGCATAGGCAAAGTGGTCAAACTGTTGCTGCGTTAGATGAGCAGAGTGCGCCATGGGCCTGAAGCCATCCAGCATCTCCTCCATACCCTCACCCACTGTGTAACCGTCAGGAGATTCCGGCATTCCCAACTTCTGGTAAAACGCCGCTGTCTCCTCAGAGGACGATTCACTATTCGGGATACGAACAGAGTTACCCATGCGACTCTGCAACTCCTGGTAACTCTTAGCAAGAGAGTCCACGTCGTCGAACTTACCCAGGATCTTATCTTCGGCCACCGGGTTCTCGCTATTCTCCACTACTCTTCTCATTCCTAGCGTTCTCTATCATGGCGAATATCTTCCAATACGCCGAACGCAATCCTTGCCTCTTAGCCATAGCCACCGGGTCGATAGGTACCCTTATCAAGGACCCCTCAGACTCGTGGCTCTTATTAATGATCTCTTCAGGTTCTATCGTGTCCCTAGCACCGAACATGGACTCTAAGTGCTTTAGAACCCGCTCGCCAGCAGGGGTACTAAACACAGCAAGATAAGCGTCACTTAGGAGCATTCTTCTGTGTCCCTCTCTTATACATCTCACCAATAGCCGTGTCGTTGGAAACGTGTTCTCGCATTAACTGGTACCTACCGTAAAGAACAGGAGCAGACGTCCCGAGGGAGTTGGTACCCCCATGGTATACTTTGTCCAGGAAGCCTAGCCCCGCCCTGGTCCTTTTCCAGCCGGTAGTCTTTATTGGCGACCCTAAAATATTGGCGAACAACTGGTTTGGGCTGCCCCGCCCCACAGCCGTAGCATGGAACTCAGCGAACTCTCTCAGCACTTTACGGGTCGGCCTCACCACTCTGCTGCTGATGTTCCGACCTATTATGTTCTTGGCTCCCCGCCCCATCCAACTCGGAGATGGTGTGTTTACCAGTTTTTCCGCTGCTTCGCTTACCACTTGGGTTACTCGACGGCGGAGATCTCTAGGTGGCAGTCCCTTAGGGTGAGTCATAAAATTGCGTCCAGCCTTAAGCATGTCGTCTTGAAGTTGTCCAAACTGTCCTAAGGATTTTCCCACAACACTAACAACCTTGTGCTTTATGGGGTTGTTTAGTTTGCTCTGTGCCGCCGCTGCGGCCCCAATCACCTTGGCAGATCGTGCCGCTTTCCAAGCCTTGGCAGCATTGAACGTCAACACCGTAGCCTTGTGTACGGCATTCAATGGTATAGGGATTAGATAACTTGCTGTCTCCAAGCCAGACAAAGCGCCCTTGGCCGCAGCCGCATTGGCACCCTTATTGAAGTCCACTAACTCCTGACCCTTGAAGCCGGAGCGAGCGCCTATGAGAAGGTCAAACTTATCCACTCTGTCCCCCTTGTTGCGGTGAGTCCTGTTGCATTTGCTGCATACGCTCTTGGGCAGAACGTTCAGCACGTGCCTGCCTGATCTCGTCTATCTCCTCTTGACTCCTAAAGATTTCCGCCGGAACGTCCGACATCCTACTATCAAAGGAGCGTAAGCGGTCCGGGTCAATGTCCTCGATATATGCAGGATCCTGTGTCGCCTGGAACAATGCAAGCCTGCGCTCCAAGAAAGACATAACACGTCCCGCCGATTCCTGCTTCTGTGCAGAGAAGAAGGGGGAAGCAAATCGCACCACCGCCTGGACCTCGCCTCCTACCGCAGAAGCCATAGCCGACGCTTCAGGGAGTTTACCATTCCTCGCCATGATTCCAATCACCGACTGGACGGTTGGGCCAAGGAACTCACTGTTAATGATGTCGGCTGCGGACGCAAGTCTCTGAAGGCTCCTGGCCTGCCGCTGCCTGGACTCTTCAGCAGAACGTGGCTGACTAGCAGGTTCAGCAAGAACGTCGGAGAGGAACGCTTGTCGGATCTGGTCACGGTCGTCTCTGGCAATCTTGTCAGCAGCAGCGTAGTCAGCACCACTACGAAGGTAGTTCGGGGATATCTTTACGGGGGGTCGTGTTACTAGCATGCCCCCGCTGGTCAGGTCCATGTCAACCATGCTATCGTCTTCAACCATTAGTGGCGGGTTAAGATCTTTACCTGCGGCGATAAGTATTTGTCTTCTTAGTTCACTTAGTCCCCTAGCGTCAGCCCTGGCTAAGTGTCCACGACCACGTCCGTACTCCTCGCCGTCTACACGGTGTAGCCTACTTACCACGAATGGGGGGATGTCATAGCCGTCCTCTTTGAGTATACGGCCACCTCCCGACTCGGTGATATAGAGACTCCTGTACTTCTTCGTTGTCTTTGACGGCAGACCACCGAACACCCGGTTCTCATTCTCGAATACAAACTGATAGTAATCTACCAGTTCCATTTGCTTGCCCTGTGAAAGGTTCTGCACTGCGTCTGGTCCGGGGTCCTTGAAGAATCGGGCTGCGTCAATAGAGGGCATCTGGTACCTGCGAGCCACCATGATGACACGACCACCCTTACCCTGGGACCACCACATTTGTCCTATAGGAACAGACTCGAAGGTGATCCCGTTGTTAGAGTTAGGACTTAACTTGTCCTCCTCTATCATTAGAGTGCCGTTGCCTAGCACGATCAGGTCCCGCAACACCGACGTAGCCTCGCTATAAAAGTTACTGTCTGCCAGTTGCGCTAGAACCCTCTGCGCTGTAACGTCCAGAGTCTTCTTGGCCACGTCGTCATATGTGAAGTCATATGGGGGAACAAGCCTCAACCAGTCCTGCGACGGTGGAAGCAATGACCCCTTCATGAAGTTGACTAACTGATCTGCCGCAATCATGGCGGTAGAGTCGAATACCGGGTGGACCCTCTTCGATCCCTTAGCCTTCTTGGTTGTTATGTCACCCCTGAAGGGCATCATATAGTTTGAAATGTCCTGCCATGCCGACTCATGGGCAGAGCGACTGGACTTCATAGTACCCAACCGGGCTAATAGTTCTTGTACTTCTGTCAACCTAACCTCCAAAGAAGTCCTGCTCAGGTAGCCTGAAGGACCGCATATGCGCCCTAGCATTCCCTGGCTTCGCTAGGTGTAGCATCATAACTGCCTTATGCAAGGCGTCAATGCAGTGATCTTCCTGGCGTGGAACTATCTTTCCACTTTTATGCCTATATCTCCGCATCTCTGTCAGGATCTCATTAGTTCCACGTAACATGAATAAAAGGTTGCCCTGATTCATCATGTCCAGGATTCGCTCTATGATGCTCATTAGGGCACGAGTCTTGGCTCCAGTCATGGGGTCGATCATGTGTGCAGCCTCCGGCAGAACATTGACACCCAGTTTCCTCATTTGGGATACTACGGTTCCTGACGAAGTCTCCCTCATTGCGTCATGGGGCCAGGCTACTGGGATCTCACGACCACCCATACCAATCACCCGACTGCTAAAATCAGCGACAGACATCCGCTCAGACTTGAAGTCCTGCACTACGTAAGTAATGCCAGAGTTAGGATCGCTAGATAACTTTACCGCAGACCACTTACCCGTAGTGTGCGCCAGGTCTATCCCTATGATCTGCTTGTGGTACTTGCCCACCTGGAAGTCCGCAGTAGTGATCACCTCGTGCGGTATGTTATAGATCAACCCCTGGCTGGCTACTGGCCTTCCGTACAGCCGTGCCTCTGCGAATGGATTGTTCTCATACTTCTTCAACAGGTGGTTACGCTGCTCAATCGCCATGTGCGTAGCCTTGGTTATGTCGTAGTTTATCAGTCGCTTGATGTCGCCGGTGGCACCCTCGAACACTAGGTACAGTTCAGTCTCACCACGCAGTGGAGTCATAGCGATGTCTACGTATCCACCAGTAGCATTCGTACGTGCAGACAGTTCCTCGTAGACCATCATTTCGGGTTCTTCGTCAATCGCTACCAAGTCTAATGAGTAACCCTGGAGCCTGCGCCACCCAGTAGAGTACGAGAATACATAAGCCTTGCTGTACCCATCGAACTCCCCGGCTGCGTCAAAGTGCTTTACCCTGAAGTAGTCGATCTGGTTAGCCACCCCGCCTGTCATACGGGTTATATCCTTCCCTGGGTCAAAGGAACCCTCTGGGAAGTAGCCAGCGCCACGATCTTCTGGTGGGCCAATGAGACGGTTGACTAACAAGTCACGTGTTGATTGTGCAGTCTCCCCTCCCAGCGCAGCCTGGATCGGCTTGTCGAATCGCACGCCCGTATACCATGAAGGATACAGACCCGTCATATGGTAGGTGAACTTCATCATGAGAGCCGTAGACTTGCCCGCCTGGTTAGCACCAGTGAGCATGGTCTCCTTGCTGTCTGCGTTTATGAAGTCACGCTGTCTAGCGTTAGCGTCGATAGAACCAAGTAGGTCCTTCTCCCGGCGCTTAAGAAGTTCCTGCTCTATCTCAATGAGACGAAGTAGTTCTTCATTCTCCATCTAGGCCCAGCCTGCCCTTCTGTAAGGACCTTAGCATCTCCACAAGTTCCTTGTCTGACTTCTGGTTGAGGTGTACCACATCACTGTCGTCCTCATCCTTCTTGGGCAGCACCTGAGGTAGAATGCTTCTTCCGAAAAACATTAACACCTTGTCACCCTGCACAGTTCCGGGCTCCGCAAGAGCAGCCATGTGTACCAGTTTATTGAACAGTCCGACTTCGACCAACATGTTCAAGAACTCCGCCTTGACCTCATGGCCGTCCCGCCACACCGTACTAGGGCAAGGGAGCGTGTCCACTGATCCATTCGCCCTCGATATCTTCCATATCTCACGGAACTCGTCATCCGTCTGGGAAGCGGAGAACGCATACTCATAAGGTATTCCGACCAGTTCACATGCCGCCTCAAAGGAGTGACCCGACTCGACAGCAGCCTTCAACTTGTTCTTTACTCCAAGACGAAGCATCATGTCTTCATAGTCAGACTTCCGCTTTGGATCCACCTTTATGGGGTCTGGGTTAGACACATTAACTCTTCCGTTTGGAACTGCCATGACTTTTAAGTGCGACCGCTGTCAAGAAGCATACGACCACATACCTACCGCTATCAAGGCCGTGTCAGAGGTTCACTTCATTTGCCCCGTCTGCGCCTACGACCTAAGGCTACTGATCGAAGCGTTCGTGGACAAGAGGCCAGACGAAAGAGCGAGAAGATTGGTCGGTTCCAAGTTGGTGTTCCGGACCGACTTACGATAACTCCGAAAAAAATGTTTGACACGGATACCCGGTCAATGGTACGGTTTCCCGCCGTTTACTACCCCTAGTTAGGAGGACTGCAATGCAGTTCAACAATCTCACCATCTCAGGAAACCTCGTTGGTTCCCCTGAGACGGACGTCACCAAGAACGGAACTAAAGTAGCACAGTTCCGGATCGCCAACAACCTCGGTTCAGCGGACAGGAGGCACACCAACTTCCTCGACGTAACGGTCTACGGAAAGGGAGCCGACAACTGCGAGAAGTATCTGGCGAAAGGCGACTCAGTGCTTATCACCGGGACCCTCCGCATTGACGAGTACAAGACTCGTGACGGTGAACCACGGAAGGCTGTCATTGTCGAGTGCAACAATGTCCAGTTCGTCAAGTGCAAGGCATGGGCGGAATCAGAGGAGTACGTGGCCCCTCCCAGACAAACACGGGCCCCAGAAACCCAGGAGACTCCCTTCTAGGACCGCTGGATAACGATGGTGTCCAGGCTTCGGCATGCCTGGGCACCATACTCTAGAGAGACACCCATGAAAATAGAAGACCACATATTCGAGCAGATGTGCGCACGAGGCGAACACTACCCAATAACCCCAAGCATGATCAGGTACAACCTCCCTTCAATAGAGGACTTCCGTAAAGTAGTCCCGCCTCTAATGTCGTCAGAAGACCTCGAATGGATATACCTGCGCCACGTCAATAGTAATGGACCCAATACCGATCATGGCAGAGCAGAGTCACCCGAATGGCGTAGCAGGCTAATGTACTACATAAACAACTTTGTCAAACTCAGACTAGACCCCGACTTTATATCCTCAGAAGCCGCCATATGCCACCTATCGAACAACAATCTACAGAAGTATAGGTGGAGGGTCATTCGTGAAATGGAGTTGGCAGGAGGAGGAGACGGATCCGAGACCGACTTCGCTAAATGGTATACCAATAAAGGGCACAAGGACTGCAAGTCACCGAAGTATATCCCAACCTCGCATGACGGTAGACCTGTTCTAAGTAGGGACGACTACGGTTGGTATGCAACACACTATCCAACGGTGGGCAGGTTCGCCTTCAAGAGAGCCGCACTACGGTACGCAAAAGCAAAGTCACAAGAGCGATTCCTCGATATGCTAGAAAGAGCACTGTAATGAGTCAACGTATTGTTAACGGCGGAGTACTATATGAAGTAGTAACCAGCGTTCATATCGACAAGGACACGGTCACTATACAACTTTTTAGGGCGCACTCAAGCGAGCCCTTTGGCGAGTTGCAAGTACCCAAGGCGCACATACGGGGACTTGTAGCGCAACTACTTCCACACGAAAGGTTCTCAGAGTAATGGATAGCGATCTACTAGACGCCCTCTTCACTGAAGGCGAGATAATCAACATCCGTGGATTCGGGGCACCACACCCAACGGGAAACTTCAGTACCATGCTGCCATATGGGGACGACGACGAACTATGGACACAAGTCGAACGTGCTCAATCCCAGTTGTCTAACTCCGGGTTCGGCGTAGCCGTACGCAGGTCCGCAGAAGGCAATGGGGGGCAGGGAAACCTGCTGCACTCTAGGGCACTGTGGGTTGACGTAGACGACCCCGAAGTAACCCTCGAAGCCCTCGACGAGCGGGCTAGATTGGCGGGGTATCCCGCCCCGACCATCGTCGTCGCTACTGGTGGTGGCGCACACTGCTATTGGTGCCTAGACACGCCCGCACCGCTACACACGTTGGACGAACGTGGAGACTTCAAGAAGAGGCTACAGATACTGTCGAAGTCTATGGAGGGTGACGTTAAGTGCGCCGAGCCTGCCCGGATCATGCGTATCCCTGGTACTGTCAACATGAAGAGGGCCGAACGATACGAAACCCATATGCTATGTTCCAGGGGGAACACTTACCCTATCCACCGCTTTCCTGACAAGGACTTGGTGATCAACAGCGGTGAACGGAACAATGCCATATTCCGTGAGGCTATCCGCCAGAGAAACCTTGGTGTCCCCAGGGACATTGCATACAGCGTTGTCTGGGGAATGAACGAGGTCTATTGCCGACCCCCACTTAGCCCGGAGGAGGTTGGTACGACTGTATCCTCTGCCTACAACCGGGAAGAGGATACTGGTCAAGAGCGGCGTTTCCCGGAAGCGATTGAGCGGGAGATAGCGATATCCTTTATCCGTGAACGTGGAGGTAACCTCAAGTACGAGGAGGGGTTAGGGTGGCTCCACTACAATGGACAGTACTGGGGTCGTGACGAGAACGAGGCGTTGAACATGGTGGGTGCTTACATCAACATGCTCCGGATACAGGCGGGGGAGGCTGGTGGTGCCCATGAGAGACTCAGTAGCCTATGCTCCAGAAGCCTGACGTACCGGAAGATCAAGGATGTCCTGTCACTCTCCTCAACCGTGAGGGACTGCCGTATCAACGCAGAGGACTTCGACAACGACCCAATGAAGGTGAACTTCCAGAACTGCACCCTGACATTCAGCAAGGACGGGGAGCACACTCAAAGCGAGCACAACCGTGACGACCACTTAACTAACATACTACCCAGCAACTACACGCAAGATTGTGGCAAGCCAGAGGGGTTCCTGAAGTTCCTTGACGAGATCTTCAACGAGGACGCAGACGTCATTCGTTACCTACAGAAGAGGCTGGGTTCATGCCTCCTGGGTAACGTAGGCGACTCCAAGGCACTGATCATGTTCGGGGACGGAGCGAATGGGAAGTCGGTGCTGGCTGGTATCCTTCAGGGGTGCCTGGGCGAGTACTGCTTCCCTGTTCCGGCTTCGACGCTCACAGGAGGCGATGGTGGCGAGACAAAGGTAGCCAGCCTCCAGGGGAAGCGTGTGGGGCTGGTTCACGAGTTCGGCAGCAACACGCAGTTGAACGACGAGCGGTTCAAGATGCTCACCGGGGGCGAGGCCCTGATAAGTGGTAGGCATCTTTATGGCAGACACTTCTCTTTCCGTCCGGTGACCAGTTTCCTTATCATGTCGAACTACCTACCTACGGTTAACGACATGTCACACGGCCTATGGCGGCGTATGGCCCTGATACACTTCCCGGTCATTATCCAGGAGCATGCACAAGATCGAGGTCTAATGCGTAGGCTGGTAGACAGCGAGCGAGACCAGATCATGTCGTGGCTGATCGAGGGTACCCGGGGGTTCCTGCAAGAGGGGCTGGAGGAACCGGAGGCGTGCCGTGCGGCACTGGAGGACTACAAGGACAGCGAGGACGTTATCTCCGTGTTCCTGCACGAGAAGTACGAACCATTCACGACTGGCCGTGTCCGTATCAGTAAGGTCTACGAGGCGTTCACTGAATGGTGCAGACGTAGGGGTCAGAAGCCGGGTCTCAACATTAACAACTTTGGACGGCTAAGTCACGGACGTATGATCGGCGAGGGCGACAACAGGTGCAGGATCGACAAGGGCAAGAGGGGTGGTGACGTGTACCTCCACGGGATCACAGAGAAACAAGAGGAGCATATCAGTTGGATGGACTAGTCGGATCCGGGGGGCCGGGCTTCATTGCCCTCTTCATTTCCGTGATCTGCTCCACGGCACCAGCCGGAATGGAGGTCACTGATCCCACGGTGTCGTCCTTCGGGGAATAGCAGGAGGTGATCACCAGCATCGTCTTCGTGTGCGATAGGACCCAACCAATGGACACGAATGGGTGTGTGGTTATCAGGCGTGCTTCCTTGAGAGTTGTCCAGGAGTCGTCTCCTACTATATCAACCCACTTGACAACGACCAGAGTGTTTTGTTTAATCATGCCGTACTCTCCGTAGGAGTGTCTCAGTGGGCTTCTGGGGCACTCCATTTTTCTTACAGAGGAGTAAGCGTGCCAAACGTAGATCTAATAAAACACATGGAGGACCCACTGATAAGTATCCCAAAGGACCCACCACCTTGCATTATCGTCGTTGACACCCGTGAACAGAAGCCGTACAAGTTCAAGACCCCTACGATCAAGCACGCACTTGTTACAGGGGATTATAGCGTAAGAAACTTCGAGACGGACATGACAGTCGAGAGAAAGTCCCTGGACGACCTGATCAAGTGTGTGGGTTCGCAGAGGGATCGGTTCATGGATCAAATGCGCCGCCTCCAGAACTTCAAGCACCGCATGCTCATGATTGACTGTTCGTGGGACCAGATCGACATGGGAGGCTGGAGAGCCCGTAAGGTCACCCCCAACCACGTCAAAGGGACGCTGTGCTCGATCATGAGCATGGGGATACCTGTAACCGTGTCAGGTGACCGCAAGAGAGCGACGGATCTCACAGCCCGTTTCCTGACGGGTTGCTACCGACGGGAGTGGCTGTGGCTTCGCAAGAGACTCATGGATCGGCTGGACTAGAGTGCGTCATTATGGGGCAGGACGAACCATGACGGTTTCAGCCCGAAAGACTTGTTACTGTACAGAGCAGAGAGAGGCTCAGGCCCATTCTTTAATACTACTTTACCCCTAAAAGGGTCATACTTCGTCATGGCTGTACCTTAAGTTATTGTGGTTACTAGACTTACAACCAGGATGACCCATGACGAACCCATGACCAACCCATGATAAGGCAGGACGAACCATGACGAACACCACCGCAGAGATACTAGATCGGCTGTCCGCAGCCAACCCGGAGGCACTTACACTCGACGGAATGGACAAAGCACTCGTCGGAATCGGCGGTCCATTCAACCAAGTACTCGCAATCTATGACCGAGCCGTCCTGGTCGTCATACTTCGTCATGGCGGATTCACTGAGGAAGAGGCTGACGAGTATATAAACGTTAACGTGTCTGGCGCCTATGTTGGAAAGCAAACACCTATCATTGCGGAGTTCTTTACTAGAAACGAGAATACGCTCTAGCCCGGGACGGCGTACATATATAGCACATGCGCCTGGGCGGTGGGGGGGCTGACCCCCGAATCTTATCGGCCCTTGGATCCTGCGGACGCCTCACATTATCGGCCCTAGATTATCGGCTCTCGACAGGGCCGGTAACGTATGCATCTTATCGGCCTGAACATTATCGGCCCTAAACATTATCGGCCCACCATCTTATCGGCCCCAAGATTATCGGCCCAGCATCTTATCGGCCCTAGCATCTTATCGGCCCCCTGACATTATCGGCCCTAGAATATTATCGGCCCTACATCTTATCGGAACATAGATATATTATCGGAACATAACACGTTATCGGCCCCGGTATATTATCGGCCCAAGAAATATAGGATTTCTCTTGACATACCCGAGCAAGTATGGATGGCATATTATCGGCCCCAACGTTATCGGTCGTATGTTATTAACTATCGCACTTTGCGCTAACAAACCCATTACAAACCCGAAATAGTGTAGTAAAATCGAACACTTTCCAATACGTAAAGTTCCGATAAGGGTGTAATGCCACTTTGAATACCCAAGAAAGAATGTTAAACTTTTGTTAAAGTCATAAGTCCAGTGCTGGTATAGACTTATGACTCGCATCCGATTTGCCTAAATAGTTTGTACATGCTCTAATGCTGTTGTGAGACCGATAGAGCGGTGAGTCTACCGCCTACGCCATGGTCTCCACTAGATAGGGGTACGATGTCAGATCTAGATGATCTGTTTCCCACCTTGCAGTCCACGACTCGTGGTCGGAGTAACCTGCTGGCACCTATGGTGTCGAAGGTGAACAAGACAGAGCGAGCAGACCGGGTTGGGATCCCACTGAACCTCCACCCACTTCGCACCAACGATGACGTACGTGTCAAGGTTGTGCGCAAGAAGGCCGAAGTGAAGCACACTGCTTCGACGGTTGTGGTGGACGGTATCCGGCTCTCCAGCGGGGCCAGATTGAGTGGTGACGAGTTGCTGGCCCATGAAGCGGCAATCGAAGCCAGCCGCCACAAGTGGGACGATTAGGCGAGGGGGCGAAAGCCCCCAAACCTTTGACCGCAACCGTACTCCGAATGAAACAACAACAAGTGACATAGTCACGAGTTGACAGTGCCCGAAGTACCGCACTGGTCCCCCTACGACAGAACCCGATAAGGGTGGCATGTTATGGGGTGGTTGTTGGAACTGGATCGAACCGAAAGGTGTCACCCTGGCCAACAACGCTTCCGACACGCTTACTATTAAGAGCCTTAGGCTCGTCTGAACAGAGAAACCCATACATGGGGATAGGTAATAGTGCTACCTGTTAAGTAACGGTCTTTACACTAGGCGGATTCGCTTAGTCAGTGACCGGACTCTCAGCACCGGGGTGCAACCAGTGTTTAATACACTCAAACCGTACTCTTCTGCTGCTTGATACGTTGCTCTGTAGTCAGGACTCCCGACCTTTTTACTTAGGGAGTTGAGTGTATGCGCAATAGCCGAACGGAGGGAGCAATGGAGTGATAATGTAGCCAAGCGGGGTCGGCCCGCCACTGCCTGGGACGGTGACGCACGAGCGACATGGTCAAGGGACCAGAGACAAGGCACCCATACGATACCTTCACCACTTACAAGCGTATCTGTAAGGTGTCTACTGAGGACTGAAGGCCCAACGGACTCGTGCGTCACCCCGTCCCTTTGTTACGGCTCTTGCGTATACACTCAGCATAGTGCTGAGTACTCCTTGGAAGGGAGTAGAGTCATGTTCGATTGCAAACTAGGCAATCAGTTGAGGTCCACGTTGTCAGCCGCAGGGGTTGGGACCTTCGAGGTTGTGCCAGCCCATTACATGGAAGGGAAGGAGTTTAAGCAGAGCGGTAGCAGGCTGATCAAGCACACCGACCCCGAAGGCAAGACAGCCTCGGCTGCGGCAGTGAGTGTTCGGTACCGATTGCTGGACCCAGTCGAGGTGTTCGGCCCTATACTCACGGCTCTCCAGAGTGAGTACGGTGGAGACCCGAGCACCATTGACTGCAAGGTCGTCTGGCGCAAGGTCGGAGGCGAGCGTGTACCCGTGAGCGTGTCAATGAAAATTGACCTCATGGTACAGTTACCGGAAGCCCCTCGCAGGGGTGACGTGTACAAAGTGTCACTCGTGGTGACGGACAACTACTTTGGTACTGGCCGTGCCTCTGCACAGGTGGTGATCTTCAGGGTATCTTGTTTGAACCTGGAAATCTTCGACACCAGCACCTTGTTCTCGTGGTCTGTAACCCACAAAGGTGGGAAGATCGACTTGACGAGCCTCTGGGCGCAAATGCCTACGACAGAGGATATCCGCAAGACAGTGGCGGTGTTCTACACCAGTATCGAGGGGCTCGACTCCATCATGTTGGATAGATCACAGTTCGCAAGAGCCGTGCATTACATCCTGCATGGCGAGGTCACCTCTCTGCGGTTGTTACAGGCCCGTCAGAAGTGGCTTAACAAGGACGCATACTGGGACCGCCACACTGGGAGAACTCGTCCAACTCTGACCGAGGACGCATACGGTATCACCCAGGTGCCGCCTGCACCGGGGAGGACCCGAAGCGGCAAGTTCCTTGACGTGGTGAGTTCCAGCCCATTGCGCTGCTCCGGTAAATCGTTGTCCAAGACGGTAGCACTTGTCTCAGACTGGGCGCACCAACACGGTGCCAGCCAGCAACTGCGACCGGGGTACGACTCGCTCATGTCGAGTGTAACTGAGGACGGTGGACACAGTGCGTATGGACTGCGCCAAGCAATGACCTCACACCTGGGTGCCACGGCGAAGGGCTACGTGCCCAACCCGGAGAAGGTTCGTAGGTTGGTCGAGACCCTGGACATGATCAAAGATCGTGCCAACGAGGATCGTGGGAACAGTAACGTCTTGTCGTGTGGCGCCAGTGGAGCGTCCCATTACGTGCCGACGATTTTCGGGTCGGACACAAAGAACTACGGGCACACCGTAGACGGAGAGTTGACGTTCTAAGGGCAATCTAATAGGCAGGGGTATCATGCAGTTGATACCTGGCGTGTGCCCCTGCCTGGCCCACTGCTATCGAACATGACACCTCACCGGGAGTAATAGAATACTCGGAAAGGAGTAGAGTCATGTATGTGGAAGTACCTAATGTCTTCCGTCAAGCAGGCGGGAGACCATTCGTTCTTCAGAATCTTCTGGGCACTAGCCTTAAGGTAGAGAAGTCCTTAAAGGGTGGCGTACTGACACCAGTCATGTACCTGTCACCGGAGCGGTCACTCTATCGTATGGTGTTCTTCACAGAGGACGGGGATCACGAGCCACTAGGAACCTCACTTGGAAGGCGTCTAGTTGCTGCTGTTGCCACTGCTACGGGCATAGAATACAAGGGCCTGCTCGATAAGGTCAGGTCGTTCAACGCTTGCGACTACGCATGTAGTTGTAAGTTTGTATGCCTAGCCCAGTACGCAGGCAGGTTGCAGTACAAGGACCTCCATGTCTACGAGGCGTTGAAGACGCTGTTGTACATAGCAGACAAGGAGTTCTTTTACGAGAGCCTTGTGTGTGAGATACTGGATGTCAAGCGTAAGGTAGAACGGGGATTCACCAAGGACGGGATACGCTACAAGCCTGGAGAGTTAGCCCTATGGGTCAGGCTCAATGGGGGTAGCGACCTTGACTGGTACAGTGACCACTACAGCCCTATCTCATACTTCGAGCGCCTCGTGGACAATGACGTAATGTTCTTTGATTACACGAAAGACTACCACCGCATGGTTCAGTACGTTGAGGGGAGTACCTTCCCGAGCAACTACAAACTGACGTTCAGTGCGGGGAGTAGGGATAAGTGGACTAAGAATGTCTTGTCTACGCAGGTTGGCAACGTGGCTGCGGTGTTCCGTGAGTTCCCTGATATTCATGACGACCCGGCGATTGACCTAGTGGGCGAGATCGGATACACTATGGTTGACGGCACGACGAATGATTCGAGGGGACTTGACCCTAGTGGTAGCCTCGTGTGCTTGAAGCCACTTGGTCGCCCTGCTAAACGGGACAAGAACTCACGGTTCATGTTCGACAACCTGACGGAGTTCGTGCAGAGAGTGGGATACAATGCCTGAGCGTCACGAGGACGGGACATGGTCGGGTATGCCTAGCGACGATCCGTTGCCGGGTGACCCGGTCGAACCTATACGCAACCTGATTGACGACGACGATCTCTTGCTGGCCCTAGAGGTGGCAAGGATAGTGCTAGTGAAGGCTGGTATTAACGTGGTCATGTTGAGCCATTCGATATCGGACCTGGACGTGAGCCCTGAAGTGCTGCTAGATTTGGGGCGCAGACTGGAGGACATTCTTAGCGGGGGTGAGTCTTAGCCAGGACCAACCATGACGGTCTGACTGAAACTCTCCTTTCCTGGGGGCAGGACATATGAGCAGGTGTGATCACTTCCTTTGGTTTAACCAGGGGAAAAGGGTCATGGTTGGTCCTGCCCCCCCTTCCTATTCCACATAGCATGACATAACTAGCCATTAACACGGGAGTAGGGTCAGCCTGTTGAGGTTGCATGAAAGGGGGTACTATCCTGCACAACATGGACACATGGATGTCTTTGTCTCCATTGTGGGAGTCTCGCAAACTCAAGGGGCTGACGTTGTCAGAGGTAGGGCGGGCAATGGGCCTGTCCTTTTGCACGATCAGTGATTATGAGCGGTGCAGGGTGTGCTGTTCCACTGACAAACTAGTCAGGCTTGCCACGATATACAGTGTTGAGCCTATGAGATTGATAAGGGAGTATGAGTTATGGAGAGCGTTAAGGCCCAAGAAGGGGACGTAGTGAACGCCCCCTTTGTAAAGGTTGAGGTGATCGACAATCAGCCTGCGAGAGGGACATCAATGGGCATGAGTAGCGAGCAGTTAGCCAGTATCTTGAGCCAAATGGCTGAAGAGGACGAGACCTTGGACATTGAAGAGGTCAGGCGTCTAATCCAGGTGAAGCGTCACAGTCAGTTCAATCCTCTGCGACAGTTGCGTAAGGAACTCGACTTCACACAGGAGAAGACCGCTGACTTGTGCGGTGTCTCCAAGTTGACGGTGTCCAACTACGAGAGCGGGAAGTGTTCGCCTCAACTGGACAGGCTGATCAAGTACGCAAGTGCGTTGTTGAAGGCAGACGAGATCTACTCAGCCATTGACCTTGGTAGACGTGACCCCCAGTGGAATGTAGAGGACGCTGTCGTCTCGTTGGTCAGTGACTACTGTCGCTGGCTCATGAATGCTGAGGTGGCCTAGTTGTTTTACGCAGGAGCGATGATCATGTTGCTCCTGTGCGTGACAGTTCTGCCCCTTGCCGTGTTGTTTTCCAGTGAGCAGGTAGTATTCCAGACACTAGCACTAATAGCGGCTAGTTCTGTAGTGCTCTGCTTACTGGGGCACTTCACGGATCCGGACGTTTAACCATGAAGGAGCAAGAGTCGTGTCATTAACAGGAACACATCGTAAGAGACGAAGGAAATATATCGGTGCCTCTGACGTCCCGGCAATCATAGGTGTAAGCCCGTGGAAGACAGCGTCTGACGTGTACTACGACAAGACCGCTGTGTTTGAGGACACCAAGGACACCGTGAACAAGGCGATACAGGCTGGCGTACTTCTTGAGGATTCTGTAATAGATTTCGCCGCCCAATCGCTCGATGTCAAGGTCAAACGCAACCAGTTCAGGGTGCATAAGGAGTACAAGTGGGCTAGTTCCACCCTCGACGCATTGATTGTCGGAGGTGACCAGTATGCTTATCATAGAAACGAGGCAATCGAAGCGAAGACTACCAGCATGCCTGACGGCTGGGGTGAAGAGAGGACTGACCAGATACCCATATACTACATTGCTCAGGTGCAGTGGCAAATGTTTGTTACTGGTGTTGAGCGTGTGTGGGTGCCGTGCCTTATGCCTGACTACGTACTAGCATTCAAACTATACGTGGTTGATCGTGACGAGGACATAATCAGCAGGCTAGTTAAGCAGTGCGGTGACTTCTGGAAGGATAACGTCCTTGCTGGGGTGCCACCTGCCCATACTGTGCCAGCGCCACGTACCATACAGCGCATGAAGCGTATGCCTGACAAGGTGGTAGCAGTAGACGACAAGTTGGTTGCTGAATACCAAGCGGCTGCGGCTGCTCAACGTGAGGCAGCAAAGGTGCTCAAGGAAGCGAAGATGAGAATGCTTGAGAGCCTTGGCGATGCAGAGGTGGGCAGTTATGACGGAGGTATACTGAGGTATCACAAGAGTGTGCGCAAGGCGTACACTAAGGAGGTACCCGAGGCTACTTACAGATCGCTTAAGATCAAGGAGGATCCAAGTGAGTGAGATCAACGGCCCCGACCCCCTACCATACCGTGAAGAACTGCTGCGTGCCTTCCATGCTGTCGATCAAGAGGCCCTTCTAAGGGAGATCGTCACTGGTACGTCTGGCAAGCAGTACGCTGAACTGACAGTAATAGTGAACGTCAACTGGTTCGGCAAACTAGAGACCGAGTCGGTTGAGACACACCTAGTGATAGGAGACACACAGTTGGATGTCACTGGCGACTTCGATAGGTGTTTCCGTGACGTTGCAGATACGGAGAAGTTGTTGACTACATTAAAGGACGGGTTAAGAGAAGCCCTAGATGAGATGGAGGATTAGATATGACGCAGAAGAGAGAGAGTCAAACCCAGAAGGCAAAGGTGGCAATGCCTGAGAACCTAACTGAGGCACTGGCCTTGGCGCAGGGTGAGTTGGCTGATGCTACTGCTGACATGGAGAACGCTCACTTCCGGAGCAAGTACGTAAGCCTTGGTGCATTGCTCAAGAGCGTGCGTAAGGTGTTGTCCAGGCATGGGCTATCACTGCACACTGAGGTGTCACCTTCTTACATGGACTACGTGGAGGAAGAGCAGATCAATCACACTGACGGGTCGTCGAGTACTATCGTGCGTAACAAGCGTGAGCGTGACGGCCACTACATCACAGCGGTACTGGCATACGGCACTGATACCCGGGAATCTGTGGTGCATTGCCCGAAGCAGACAGGTGTCCACCAGTTCGCCTCCTTCCACACGTACGCACGGCGGTGGCTGGTGCAGGGGCTGTGTGGTGTGTCTGTTGACACGGACGACGATGGCAACGAGGCTTCTGGGGTGAGTGGGGCTGTGTCAGGGAACGACAGGCTCAGTCACGCAACGACTCGCAGAAGATAAGGGACAGGGAGGGGCTGAATACCAATCGGCCTCTCCCTACTTTGCACCGAAGGCACGCTGTCGTTCCTTCTCCCTAAACCTCTGAATCCCCCGCAGTTGTGAACTACTAGGCTTGGGTTGGCTATTCCAGCGGCTGTCGATCTCCTTCTGCTTCTTGAGTATGTCCGCCAGCCGTGCGCCACCCCCTGGCAATGCGTTTACATTTATACCACCCGGGTCAGTATCCCTAGCCAACTTATTTGCAGGCGTGCGGCGTACAACAAACGCATGAAATATATCCGCAACACCAGTAGGTTGACCTGCATTACGTGCTTCGTTTAGTCTATTCTGAGCAGCCTTCGACGCCCACCCGAACTGTGTCCTCATCAGTGCCCCTTGCAAGAGGCTAGCCATGCTTGCACCAGGATCCGTCCAACCCTTAAATGGGACGTCTATTGCTCTTGTGTCCAGTTCACCCATGATATTACCGGGCCTTGGGCTCCCACCTTGTCTGGTGTCTGAGTTGTACACTCCGCCTCCCTCGTAGCCCCTCGCTGCCGCCACCATGGGTGCTAGTCTGGACATGTCTTGTGGGCTCATGTTTGCAGTGAAGGCATGGAGTGCTGCCTTTCTCTCAAGCCTGCCCTGTTCGGGTGTGCCATACATGATTACGTTCCAGGGTGGCTGGTCATGTTTCTGCTCCTTAAAGGCTGGTTCCTTGGTCCTGCCGACATTCTCTATGTGCTGGAGTGACGCAAGTATGTTGCGGTGGGCTGGCTCTTTCTTACGCTCAGGCAACCACTTGTAAGGCTTCCACTTATGCTGAGGCATTACTCCCTGCCCTTACGTGTCGAACCATACACCGCTGCGGCTGCGCCGCCAATGTATGCTGCCTTCTTCGCACGTGTCTTAGCCTTCTGTTTCTTAAAACTACGTAGTCTCTCGGACATACGCAAAGGCTTGGTGATTCTCCTTGATGGCTCGCCATACTGTACCAGCGTTATTCCGTGGGGCTCCGCTCCATGCTGGACCATTGCCTCCATAAACTCATTCTCTAACTTAAGACTAGGTGGGGGGGGATTGAGGTGCGTCCTGGGTCCTGGCAGGCTAGGCGCATCGAACGACGGTCCATAGTACTTGCTCATGGCAGGGACTCGAAACTCGGGCCGCTTCTGTCTGTCTAATGCACGTTGTACTATATACCGCATGCCTTGGAACGGGTTCTGTAGTGCTTCTTGAGGGCCTGATATCATACCACTGGCACCGGCTAGCCTATCCATGAGATCTACTACGCTCTTACGATCTGGTGGCTTCTGTCCAGTAATCCTCGCTGACTCATGGAAGAACTTGCGTAGTGAAGCCGCCTGATCCTGCGCTGCCCCAGCGAATGTTTCCCAAGTCCTCTCGTGTACGGGGTGATGCACACCTGCATCCCTGATCAAGCGCCTAATGGTTTGATCCACATGGTCTGCGAAGTCCCGTTGGACTTTCCCCGGGTAGGGCGTCTCACTAATCCTCGCCAGTTCACGTGCGAGAGTTTTCATATCACTAGAATTGGAGTGCATTGACAGCCCTTTCGCAGATCGGCCAATCTGCGAGACGGGTATGTCTTCGGCTAGTAGGTTCATAGGAAGTAGGTTGGGGTCATAGGTCACGCTTGTGCTTGGGACTGTAGTCTTAGTCTTAGGGGTACGAGGTGTCTTCGCACCGTACGAACTCTTGAGGCTGGGCTTAGGGGTGGCAATGCCACGTAGTTTCCTTGAGGCCCTACCCCTGCCTAGACCTATGCCAAGCCCTCTTAGTACCTTGCCAATCACTGACATTAGTGCTTCTCCCTTGTTGCTGCGTATGCGCCAGCACCTACGAAGGCAGCCTGCTTAACCTTCTTCTTTACTGCTCGCCTCTTCATGCGTTGGAGTCTATGTGCCATGCGTGCTGGGGCTTTGTCGAGCCCATGCGCCCTACCTGGCCTTCCCCAAGGGTCCTCGAAGGACGCCAGTTGACGGAAGGCTTGCAACTCAGTGGTCATATAGTGCTTGATATTATAGAGTTCCCGGCCAAACTTTTCTAATGCAATATCAGGCCTGAAGAAGTCCATAACATCTAGCGGGGCCATGGCTTCGGATTTTGAGATACCTGTATCTCCGAAGTGGTCGAACTGGCTGGCGAAGTTCTCGTGATCGTCGTATATTTTTTTAGCCTTATTCCTTTGGATCCGAACGTTACGCTTCGCCTCTGCCGCACGCCGATCAAGACGTTCCGCTCTCCCCCATCCAGCAGGCAATGAGTCCAACTTTCCTTTTGCGTCTTCTAGTCGTACCATGGAGATAGTTTCTCTCCCTGTTCCTTTCCTGCGTCCCTTCTTCGCAAACCTCTGCTTGATGGCGTCAACCGACTTGCCTATCGAGGGGCTTCGATCCTTGATTCCTTGATTCACCTGGGATTGCAGTTCCTTAAACGCAGGCGAAGTATCCGGACCCATCACCTCGTCCATTTCTTTCTTCAAGGACTTTAGTTCCTTGAGATTCTTCTTCTTGGCGGCAGCAATGCCACGTAGTTTCCTGGACGTACGGCTACGACCACCAGCAGGGGCCACCTTCATGAGGGACCGCAGGATCTTGCCAACTGCTGACATCACTCACCCTCTTTGATCTTGTACAGCGTGTCCTTCTTCTCCTTCTTGGACCTGAACACCCATGCTCCAAACACAGCAGAGAAGCCAGCCGACAGTGCGACAAGGATTGTGTTCCAAGGCTCAGGCAGTAGGGGTGCGAGGCGTTCGATAACTTCGTGCCCAACAGACACCATGTCACCACCCGGTCCTTCAACTACTACACGCTCAATGCCAGTGGGTACGCCAGTTGGATCAAGCACTACCTCTCGTGTCACCTCGCAGCCAGACATGAACATGACGAACACTACAATGATTAGTACAAGCCAACCCATACCGATAGACACGCACTCTTTATCTAACTTCATCGCTTACTCCTTAGTTCCTGTTGCATTGATTCCACTCTCTCCTCTAGCCTAGCCAGTGCGTTAGCCAACTTGCAAATGACCTGACTGTTCTCCCTCATGGCCTTGGTCATTGACTCGTTATATCGCCCAAGGTACCGAAGGAACGCCATGACTACTACCAGTATAGCAACGCCCCAGGGCGCCTGCAAGATCAGTTCCTTAAGTACCTCGTCCATGATTTACTCCATTATGCTAGTTTTAGGGGTGTACCTTGTGAAGTCTACGTCCATGAGCAGGGGTGCGAGGCGGTGTTCTATGAACTTGAACTTCTTCCAGTAGAAGTCGGCTGGCGTCCAGTTCTTCTGCCAAGGGGACCTTGTATTGTACGCCATGGCGGCCTCACCCATAGACAGGCCAGTGTCCACTAGCAGGGTGAAGGGTAACACGTTTTGCCATGGCACGAAACGCCTGCCTCTTGATAAGTGTTTAGCGTTCAATGGCTTACCACCGACTAGCATTTGTAGTGCCTCGTTGCCCATCCACCACGCCTCGTGCAACTTGCCTACAGTAGGCCCCATCATTTGCTCGACCCACCCCTTCTGCTGCGACCTGCTCAACCCACCCCCGGTGTTGGCCCCTAGTAGGTTCTGGGTAAGTATGTCGCTAGGCGGGTACGTTGTGCTCTCTAGCATACCCCATGGCTCGCTGAGTATAGCCATGGCTCCGCTTCTGTCTACTGCGTTCATTGCTAACTTAGCCACGTTTGCGTAGTACTGTTCTTTTGTGCTGCCCCTTGCCCTGCCACCTGTGCCTGATATATGCGGAAAGGTTTCACGTCCACGCATAGCGTCTTTGCCTGCCGTGACCATAGTGCCCGCCACCATGAGACCTGCTGCTGTCCCGTAAGCAGTTAGGTCGAACGAGCCCATCCTTTGTGCAAGTGGTATGAGTAACTGCTCGGTCGCAACAATGAAGAACTTCTTAAACTGTAGCATTACACGTGCGAATATAGTTCTGTCTGCCATGCCGGGCACGTTGCCTGCTCCAGGTGTAATGATACCCATTTCTCCCGCTGTAGTTACTGAGGCGGTAACCCTGGCACGTAGTTCCATAGCCCTTCGTCGTGACACACCGGTAGTTCCTGACCAGTCTTCCGCCTTTGTTTGGTAGAACTTGCCTCCCATGTCGTTCTCGTAAACACTGCCGAACTTCTTATTCAGTTTGGCTATGTCAAGCAGGTCCCTTTCGTTCAGGCGCATGTGCGAAATGAATCGCTTGTCGCCCCGTCGGTTAGCCCAGAACCTGTCAATGCTCTTACCCTTTGAGATATCGTCTGCTATGCGTGATATCCGGCTGGCCGAGGCAAGAGAGTTGACTGACTTCCAGAAACCGTTCCACCTGTTGAGTAGGATTAGGTTGGTGGTAGCGTTGGCGGCGGCTTCACTCGCCTGCTCTAACCTATCAGTCGCTGAGTAGGATCGCTTACCTGCCATCTCAGCCTTAACGCTCGCTATTGATCCTGCCCTCCCTTGCATGTTAGTCCCAACTAACTCCTGTGAATATATTAGGTCTTGAACCCAATACTTCTCGTCGGGCGGGAGATTTGTAATCAAACGCTTTAACTTATACAGGCCGTACTTGTAGGTGGCAGCGAGGAAGGGGCCAGGGCCAGCAACAAACAGACCCATGGCAATGTCGGGTAGGCTAGAGAATGTCACGCCGCCCATGTTGGTGGCAAAGTTGTAGTTACGTACGAGGTTAACCGAGGCGGACCATAGCCTGTTCTCTGGCACCCGTTGCCATGTATTGAAGATACGCTGGTGCACTATGTCCAGGTCCGAGATAGCCCGATCCTTCACCTTGGCATGCTTACCTGCCCTGCCCGGCTCGGCCTTGATGTTCTCAATGTACTCTCGTAGTAGTATCGCCTTGTGTGGTAGTTGGCTGATACTCATTTGCCATGCGTGTGTACGCTCTTCGATTACACGATCAGTTACTCTAGCCATGCGCCAAGCAATGACCTCTGCGTGTATACTCCTGTTGGAAGATACGGCAGAGAGAATCGTCGAGGAGGGCGGCTCGCTGCTTGACCATTGCAGTATGCGGTCGGATCGGATCTTGCCCTCAGGCTCAACTGAACCGGGCACCTCACCCTTGGATACCTTCTTGCTAAGTTTCGTGTACTCCTTGTATGCCTTGTCGTATGTCGCAGACAATGCTTCCTTGTCGTCATCGACAGCATCACGCATCGCCTTACGTGCCGAGCGTAATGCGTCCGTCACCTTCGTAACCTTGGCTAGCATCTTTTGTAGTTCTTCTTTACCATAAGAACTATTCATACGTACGTCCATGCGTAGACGTTGGGTCTCGGTTAGTATGGACAGTTCGTCTTCGATCTCTATGACACGTAGGTGCTTGGCTACGATCTCCTCGTCAGCCATGTCGTCGGCTGTCTCACGGAGCGACCTCTCTATACGGTGGGCCTCCTCCATTAACATGTTTGTTTCCCTCTGGAACTGTATCGTGTCACCGTGAGCAAGGCGGTGGAAGGCAACTACCTTTAGGCCAAGCCCCTGGTAGAAGTTGTGCCTCTGTGCGTCTGAGGATATACGAAGGAACCTCTCGACGTACCTGTCCGCTATGAGCAGGGAGCGTTGCATTGTCGGGTCGGTATGAACCAGGGAAAGCACGTCTCCTTGCGACGGTGTTGCCCACCCCTTCCACACAGCCTCGGCCTTGTCCTCGTCCCACGTTAGGTTGTCTATCTCTGCCTGCTTGCCAGTGATTGCCTCATCGGCCTCAAAGATAAACCTCTTGCGTTCCGTTACGCTTGACTCTGCGTCTGAGTCGCCAATGAACTTACGCATCTCTTCAATGAACGCAACCTCGTCTTTCTTCTTAACCTCTAGGCCCGGCAGTTTGGAAGTACCTGCTGCTACTTCAGCAAGAATATCTATCCTGTTGTCACGCATGCTAATGGATGCCAGGTCGCCAGGTTGGATCATAAATGTGTCAGCGAACCGGCTTGCTGCCTCGTCCCCGGACTCACTTATGTCAGACATCACCTCCTTTGCTTCCTTCAGTGTACCGAAACTCTTAGTGTACTTAACACCTGAATCCTTCAAGTCACGCCCGGTCGTCTCTGTTCCCTTGTGGATGTAGTACAGGTACCAGCCATCCTCAAGTCTCTCAGTGCCACGCACCTCTGGGTGTACGTCCCCTCCCCTGCGCACAACGACCACAGTGCCGCCGATATGATTCTTAACTGTACGTGCTGCACGGTACGACTCCCCGAAGAGGGTCCTCATGCTACGCTCGGATTCCTTGTGAGTGGGTAGGTCTACAGAAGCATGTGACCCGCTCTCTAAGTCCTTCTGCTCTTTGATCTGGCGTTCGATCTCACGTAGCCTCCTACGAGAGAACCTCAGTTCCTCCTTGGCTTCAACCACCGCAGCAAGAGAGCCCTCTGATCCACGTAAGTGTTCCTGGGCCTCCAACTTTGCCTTCTGTAGGCGGGCGAGTGACTCCTCTAGTTCAGGTCGTTGCTTGTCAGCGAGGTCCTCCCACCCCTCCTTGAGTAACTTCAGGAACTCTCCACGGTTCTGGCCTACCGCCTGTCGGTCAATGATACGGTGAACGAAGTTCTCACCATGTGTCTTCACGTAGAACAACTTACGATCAGTAACCTCCTTGCGTGTCATCATGCCAGCGAGTACAACCATGTCGTCGAACAACCCCTGCTCTTCGCCGAACATTTTACGTGCTTCTTTGATAGCCTTTATCGCAGCGTGGTTAAGTTGCTTCCCGTCGCTCGTCTTGAATGGCTGGAACCCACTACCGTCAGGCCCCATGATCGTCAGGTTGGGGTCGAACTTCTCGTCAAGCCTTCGGTATGCCATCTCCACTGCTATGTCGAAGTGGTCGTAGCCTGAGTCTAAGACGGGCAGGTCCATCCTGAAGTTCGCACCGTCCGACTTGGCCTGATCGTATATACCTCTTTGCGCCCTACGGATACCCACGGCGTGTAGTTCCACCATGGCCTTCAATCGCTCAAGACTCGTACCATGTGTGGAACCTTCCTTAACAATGGCGGTGTCGGTGAACACGTCAATGATACGATTGGCTTCCTTACTCTTGCTGATAGCCATACGCATATTAGGGGTGAAGAAGAAGAACTTGTTGAAGAAGAAGTTGCCCCATGACCCACGCCTAAGGCCCACCAACTCAACGACGTTCTTGTTCACGCCATCAAGTATCTGGTTCCATGCGTCATCACCAACAAGGTCTTCGTCCAGGTTTCTGCCCGCACGAAGGGATTCGATCAGTGACTCTATCTTACCTTGCAATGCTGGTCGGGCTTTTATGTTATCTAGCATAACTGAGCGAGCACTGTCTAACGCCTCTGGCACTGTGTCTTCACCAAAGCGACGACGAACAGCACTCTTGTAGCCAACGGACATTGTCGCAGCGGCACCACTCAAGATAGCGCCGAAGGCTGTCTCGAAGATTATGTTGTTGTAAACTTCCTTAGGTGTCCTGGTGCCAATCCCACGGTACAGTATCGCCTCTCGCACAGCGGAGGTCGCACCCGCTCCAGCAGTGGCGGCAAAGGATGCTGCCAGTATCGTGTAGAGTTTGCTGGCACCAGCAGCAGCACGGGCTCTGGTGAGTACGCCCCTTGTTATGAAGAAGTCTGCGTATATCTGTTCGTCCCAGGGGGCGCTTACTAAGCCAGCAAGTAACTGCCACCCTATGCCGGACTCATTCAATGTTTCCCGGTCCGTTTGGCTCTGCTCGTACATACGGATAAGGGCAGCACGACCCTCTACTGTGAGTTCTCCGTTCAGGCGTTCAATGAATCTTTCGGCTCGCTGGTCGTCTGAGAACCTTGGTAGCGTACCAGTGTAGTCACCTTCAGTAGGCGTGTAACCCATAACGTCAGTGCGTAATGTCTGTAAGCCCTCCTCGGCCCACTCGTCCAGGTACGTCTTAATACCTTCGGCAACGTGCTGATCAGTACCCGCAGTCATGTGCGACAGAAAGTCCCTGCCCCACTCGTATACACCAGTGACCACTGGCTCGTTTCCCGTGAGCAGTAAGTCAGGATCTTTGAAGGCTCGTGATACCGTGCCACCTATGCCAAGGTATTCACGGTTGTGTGCACCAAGGGTTGACCAAAACGACGGCCCATCCTTGGCTGCGTCGATCATGGCTAGTCGTTCACCGGGAGGTATAGCGTAGCCTGGACGTCTGCTATAGATACCCGGTTGTTCTATTCCATCAGTCACGGATCTCCCTTAATATCTTCTCAACCGTCTTGCCATGGTTCTCCCATGAGGCATTGTATATCCCTCTGGAAGGCATTCTATCTACCTGCTCTAAGTATAGCCCATGCACCTGGACCATACGGACCATCTTCTCCAGGTTTGCGTACTGACGCTTCAACCTTTCGTTTTTTAGGTACCACCATTGGTGGCTAACCTCGCCTTGGTCTCGCTTTATATTATTCCGCTCCATCTCCCCATTTACGTCAAACTGCTTCTGTGTGATGTCCTCAAGGACCTTCTCCGCATTCAGTGGTGCAGACATATGCTTATCCCAGTTGGGGATATCGTTGATTCCACTGAGTGCGTCAACTACCTCTTCTCCGCTAAGTCCTCGACTCTTTGGTTCAGGCTTACCGAACGCACCCATACCCATCTCTTGCGGATCATCTAGCATCCAGATATCAGGGCCACCAACTTTCGTACGGTGCCCTACGCCTCTCGCTGCGAACGGGAATGAAGGGATCTTCAAATCCGCACGTAGCGTGGGGTCACCGATTAGGCTTGTGAGTTCATACCTGAGAGCCTTGTCAGCCAGGGCCTTCATCTCTTCCTTGGTGTACGGTCTAGCCCTGTACTCTTGGACCTTACCAAGTTCGTCAGGCCCAGTAAGGGAGGGGTCTATGTGCTCTATTCTTCCCACGCCACGTGTGTCTATGCCCAGGTTCTCCGCTAGGAACTTACGGGTTGACTTTCCATAATCACCAGACCTACTGCGTACCATCCTGGGCAGACGTCCCGAGAATAGTCCGTACTCAGTTGACCACTCAGCCAGGTTCTTTGGCACTATGCCCTCGTCCCTCAAGTGGATCAAGAACTCCGGGGTATCGTGGTTCAACTCAAACCTATACCCATACGTCTCGCTAACGGTATTGATGTACATGCCCGTTGCGCTAAGGAAACTCGCCCCGGTTACTAGGTCTTCCGGTGTAGTCGGGAAGAAGTCCGAAAGCCTCTTGTTCCTTTGCGGCTCTCCTGAATGGGCAGAGGGGGCGCCTATGCTGATCCACGACAGTAGGTCTATGGTTAGTTTCTGACGGTCACTGTACCCCTCAAGGTCTATAGACGGTAGGGATTCCTTGATGTTTGGATTAGACCTAGCCCAGTCGAGGTAGTCCTTTACTGTGCCAGCGAACTGCTCTACCATCCCTTCCGGCATGTTCTTATTAGAGGCTAGGGCGTGATCGTACCAGTCGTCGGCAAACTCAAGCGGGTCACCTCCAGGTAGTAGTTGATTAAACTCGTGCCAGCCACCAAGTATTTCGTCAGCATCAAGGTTACTAAGGTGCTTGTCCCCCATTAAGTCCTGTACCATGTTCATGAGGTGGTGAGCGCCGTGCGGTATCTCGTCCTGGTCTTGTAGGAACTTCCTTGCAGACATAACCTCTTGTCGTGTGTACCGTACGTTGTCTTGATCTGCGTTCACAACTTCCAGGAAGTCTATGACACCACCCATGTCAGCGTTGCCCACGAGCAGGTGCCCTGCTTCGGGATTGAAGTGTCCTGTACCTGCCCGGTCACTCCAGAACACTCCACCCTTAACCTTCATCCTATGCAACTCGCCAGCGTGCTCGCCATCGGGATCAACGGTATCCATGAACGTACTGTTGTATCCCATGTATTTATCATGGAAATCTCCGCCAAACTCTCCTGACCCTCGTATAAGTTCACTTAGGATCATGGACTCTTGTGGGTCGTCCAACTTCACTACCCTGGAAAGTCTCTCAAGCCCACGCATCTCGGCTACTGGTCCTCGTATAGCATCCATGAAGCGTCCTCGTGAGTCACCGTCGAACACAGAGAACAATGTGTTGTAGTCACGGAGTACGCCTATGCTCGCTGCTGTTTGCCCAAGGCTATTTACTAGGTTGCTGTCGCTTGCTTGCCAGGCGGCCTGGTGGTCAGCGGGACGGTTTAGATTAGCAAGGCCATTTATGACTGCTGTGCCTTGTTGCCCAGCCGCCTCGAATACTGACAAGACAAAGGCTAGTTCACGCTCGCCAAAGATGTTAGTGGCGCTACGGAATACAGACCTAACCGTACCAGCAGCACCCTCTCCTGTTGACATGTGACGAAGCATGCCCACTCCCCACTGGCCTACATAGTGGAGTGCTGTGCCTATGTACCCGGCATTCTCCGGTGCAGGGGTGTAGTCGAAGGACGCTCCCAGGTCAAAGAAGCCGTATGTGTTGATCCTGTCAAACCCCACCCATTCTCCTTTGCGTTCCCCGGCTTTTGACGTTGCCAAGCCTGTCCGCACAAGTAACTCGTCCTGTGCGTCGAAGGTCTCCTCGTCAGACAATCCGAACGCCAACAAGTCACCGACAAACAGGGCCCAACCCGCTGGCCCACCAGTCAACTTCTTTAACTTACGTCCGAGCCTGCTGGCAGCAACCTTGGCAGTCTTATCCCACGCCTCTTGCTTAATGGCCTTGCGGATCACCTCCTCGCCGTACTTCTTGTGCAATCGTTTCAGTTCCTTCTCGAACCGCTTCTTTTGTTTTGATGGCTGAGATAAGAACTCGTCGATCTTCACCCGCTCACCCATTGGCACATCAAGTACCTTATAGATGTTATCAAGCAGTTTCTGTGAACGCCCGCTGTAGCGAGTTGCGAACCTTCCGTCAGCACCCCTCAAGCCCGGAGGAGGTTGGCTTTGGAAGGGCCTCCCGGCTTGTTCCATGAACGTCCCCTTAGGGCCAAGCATTCTCGTCGCTACCTTCTCCGCCGCCTTGTTCCACTTGTACGCCCCGTACAACATGTACGAACTAGCAACCCCAATGTCTGCCATATCTGTGAAGAACAGGGCCTTGCCTTGTTCTATGCCCTCTTGCAACTCTAGGTCTGCTGCCTTATCCTCTGGCGTGACGGTGGGCACTGGTGCGTCTGGATCCACTGGTGCGGGTGGTTGGACGAGGCGTTCTACTGCACCACTATGTGCTGTAATCGTCCGGTAACTCTCACCAGAGTGGCCCGCATCGACTGGTCGTTGTTTCGTCATTGAGGCCAACTTCTCAAAGCCTATCGTCGGGACCGCCATGGGCATGGAAGCCTCTCCTCTGACTCCGCCCGATCTACGCAACTCATAGGTCTTCTGCCCATTCACGGTGGTGACCGCAGCGAACACTTCTCCGTCCTCTGCTTGTGCCCCAAAGATCTTAAGTAGGTCCCCTTGGGGAAGGCGGTTGATGTTCAATGGATCAAGGTAGAAGTCACCACCACCTTCGGTAGCCTTGAGGCCCGACTGATCGAGGCCGAGTACCAGTGCTGCTGAGTTCTCCTCCATGTTCTTGGATAAGTCTAGCCTGAATCCCAAGCCACCATTCAAGACCTGTTCGAGTAGGTGTGCTCTCCTACCGGGATCAAGGTCCCCTAAGTCAATGCCAATAGGACCCAAAGCAGTCTCTAGTGCAGTCCTTAGTCTGGCGCCGTGACTGATAGCGTCTTCACTGTAATCTCCTCTACTTTCAGTCCCGTTGTATCCTGACAAGAAAGCAGGAGAGGCCTGGGAACCTCCACCACTGCTGCTACCACCTCCGCCTGACGCAGTGCCACCCCATAAGGTTGCTGCTCCACCTTCAGATACCGTCATTACCGTAGGCTTCTGGCTCAACCTGTTCCAAGCGTCAGCATTTGTTTGCAGAGAGAACCAGTGACCGACCCTTGACCACTCCGTGTTAGAGATCCAGAGTACGCCGTCACTGCTATACTTACCGAGCACGTCAAGAAGAGCCTCAGCAGGGGTGTCGAGTGACACTTGCGGCAAGTTAATGAAGGGTGCTAGGTCGGCAGCGCCAGGGAAGTAATCATGGGACTTCAAGACGTTCATGGCTTCGGCAATGGGCATACCGTCGGTGATCCGATTTACAATGTACTGTCCATTAGCACTGTTCTTCAGGCTAGACAACGCTTCCGGCTGTATCCCTAATGCCTCTAGTTCTTTCCCGTAGTTTTCCGTAGTTAGCACGTCTAAAGGGTTGATTAGGTCGGAAAGAACGGCGGTCATTTGCGCTTGCCCGGCTGGCGTTGCAGCATGCTTCATGAAGTTTTGTACTGCACCACGTCTCGCAAGGTCTACGTCTGCGTCTTGTGCGCCGCTTGCTTCCCACTGATCTAAGAGCCTCTCTAGTTGGGTTGGATCCTCGACCAGTTCCGACGGGTTTCTTATCATTTCCGTTACGTGTCGGCCAATCGTCTCAGTCAGCATAGGCCCGGCACGTTCCTTGCCCGCCCCTGTCTGTAGGTCAGCCTTGAAGCCTTCGAGACCTATCAACAGTTTGTCTACCATGTCGGAACGGGTATCGTCCTCTGCTATGTCAACTTGTATGCCACGTGCAAGCCGTCCGTTGTCGAAGGCAAGTTTTGCGGCTGCTTCCCATTCAGTCTTAGTGCTGTTTTTCAGGGAAAGTTTCGCCGCCTCAGTGGCTTTCTTTGCGGCACCCTCATACCACTTGAAATCGCCCTCGAACAAGGCGTCCCGTTGCTTTTGGAAATCCTCGCCATTGAAGACAACGTCCGCAAACGTGCCATCGCCCAGACCTGCTTCACTACCAGCAGCCACTGCGCTGTCAGTGACGGCGTTGCTTACAGCAGACAACCCAGCCTTCACACGGGTTTCTACCTTCTTTAGTTTCTCATTGCTCGCACCTTCTATCAGTCCGGCTGCTAGTTTGGTTGCACCCATGACAGCGTTCCATGTAGACTCGTGATCCGCAAGGTCCTCTTGTAGGTCTTCTAGTTTGGACGTATCGACCTGTAGTTTACGGGGACGTGGGCCAGTACCAGAAATGTTTACTACTACCATTATGCCAGCCTTGAACTACTTGTTACGTTACTTCGGTAATGCCTACCCGGATCCCTGTTTTCCATGTGTCTCCTTGAGTCCTTCCACCAGTGGTGCTTCTTCGGCAACCCTGCAAGTGTCGCTTCTTGCTGAAGGACGGACTCGACCATTATGTCGGACTCCACCGCCTGCGCTGAACCAGACCTCATGGACAACCCTGACGCACCGTACAGTGCCCTCTGAGTTGCCGCCTGGAACCTTGACTGGCGACCTATGTCGGAGGCATGACTGACAAGTTGCACTGCTTTGAGTCTGTCATTCTCCCGGCGAATCCTCCTCGCCTTCTTCTTTGCTCGGGAGCCCATTATCCCGCCAAGGATTAGACCCACCCCCAAGAAGGGAAGCATTGCAGTACCTGCCGTTACTCCTAGAGCAGATCCTATGGACGCCCCTGCCGATGCCCCTTGTACGCCGTATTCAAGTTCTTCAGCCATTAACCCTCCACACTCATGTCAACAGTATAGCCACATAACTCCACCGGGTACGGCCTGTCAGAACTTATCACAAGTAACGGCTGGATCCCGTACAACCCAGTAGCAACGCACTCCAACCATGCTGTGTGTTCCGTGTGTGGAGTGACTTGGTTGCTAGTTAGGTCCAGCGGTACGCCGTCGATTTCCAATCCGTTGACCTTGACGCCCTTGCTCCCATTGACATTGACTACGACCGACGAATAGTTCTTCATTCTTCCAAGGGTGGAAGTAACACGAATGCCTGACACTACTTCAGGAACTCTAGGGGTAACTGAGAACGGTATGGCAAGACCTACGGTAGCAGAAGAGGCGGTGGTGCCCATTGAGGCACTGAAGTCCAGCACCCCAGTTGTGTTATCCACCGTTCCGGTACCCTTGTAAAGGCCATCCGCAACAATGTGCACGACCTGACCCCTTAACGGGTGTCCGGCGGTCACGGTTAGCACGTTGGCAGCAGGGGTTCCAGTGTACGACTGGTCAAGGTATACGTCACACTCATATCTGGACAGGTGGTACTTATCGGTTCCGTCAATGGCAATATAGAAGTCGTCTCCTGTAGTTGCATTAACGGTGCCCCCAGTGTTGTAGTGCCTTGCAGGGGATATAGCAGCGCAGATTGGCAACTTCATTCGGCTCCAACCGAATGCCCCCTCCTGCTCATTTACACGGCAGGAAAGCACTTCCCCGTTCGACAAGCGAACTAGCAATACGGGGTCCTCGTCGCCCTCCCATACAACCAACTCTTTTATCGCAAGGCCCTTGAACAGGTGTCGGTGGTCTTCTGTGATATTAAGGCTCATGTACCGCTGGTTATCGAACCTGAACCTTTGCGCCCTTATGGTCCGACAATCCTTTTGCACGTAGAAGATATAGGTCCCGGCGATCACTGGCCGAACAGTAGCGGATCCGTAAGCACTGTGCCTCTCAACCCCTACGCTTGTAGGAGACAGTGGCGCACCACCTATAGCGAACTCTCCTGTCGTCGTTCCTACCATAAGATCTTTACCGGAAGACATCCAGCGAACCAGGCTTCCCCGCATATCATTGACAATGAAGTGCATCGCATCTGGTGAGGTTCCCCCTAGTGTGAAATCATACTTCGAGGCGGCTGAACTACCAACAACAACCTCAGGGTTACGCTCGAATCCTGAGAAGTACACACGTCCCTGGTGGCTAGTGCCGCAAGTGGGAAACCCAACGCCCTCTGACCAACCGAGGCTGTACTTTGAAGTAACGCTTTGGTTGGCGGGCGGGGAAATGACATACGCATGATAGTATAGGCGGGTAGTGGCTGTGGAGTTGCCACTGCTGCGCTTCTTAGCAGAGAGGGCGAAGGTCCCGCCGTTGAAGTGCACTACTCCTCCCACTTTTGGCTCGTCCTGTGGGGCTACCAAGTCCATGTCGCCACGTGTCCGTGTGTCGAACGCACTCTCGTGGCCTTCTGGTACACTAGCGTGCGTAGCAGCAGAAGAGAAGGCTCCGCCCGACGGCTTTTCAGTGTTTCCTACATGGATAAACACCTTATCGCCAACCCTGGGGGTTGTGTAGTACTGGGTTCCAGTCTCCGTCTGTTCTGTGCCTATCTGGTGAGTCCAGCACAATGTTCTTTCGTACCTCTCGGCCGAACCTGTCTTGTTGACTAGCCTGTAGAGGTCTCCAGTTCCTCCACCTGCTACCTGCTCCACCCTAGCCACGCCCTCTATGTAGGAGTAGTCATGTTCGGCACCTCCACCAGTGCTTACCGTGCCTTGGTCTCCACTAGCCGGGAACACTGTTCCTGTCTCCGTTACAATGGCTTCAGTGCTTGGGTCGTAGTACTCCAACCAGTCAGCGAAGGCGTTCATTCCGGCGGGCTGGTTAGGGGGGGCAGTGGTACCTGAGTCTAGAACAGTGGCGGTGCCCAGAGTAGTTCCCCCGGTGTCCTTGAACGTGATCGTGTCCCCGGCAGAGAAAGATGTTCCAAGGGTGGCTCCGGTTGGCGCAACGTCGTATATCGTGTACACTGACCTATTTCTCAGCGATGTGGGCGTCGTTAAGCCACTCCCAGCAGTCTGCCAGATATTAGCCTCGTCACCGTTTATTACTGTAGCCAGGAATGGAGTGTCTTCATATGGAAGTGACCCAACTCCCTCGGGATCAATCTTAGCACTAGGGGCGTTAATGATTGCATAGCCCTCCTTTGTGGTGTCGGTAGCATGCACCTTGCCTAGAATGCATCCAACAAGGGACGACTCAGACATATCCAGGCCTGACATAGCAATGCCCGTTATGTGCATTTCTGATTTGGACATGGTCGCCACGTCTGTGCCAGTAGTATCCTCTGTACCACGTACTGTGTGGCTGAATGTAAGAACACCGTCAGTCTCTTTGACCCACGGGCCATCCCAGTCGTTGGGGTCTGATATGTCTGCGACGTAAGACCTGCCGTTAACCAACATCTGCGAGATCGTCTCAACTGTTACTTGACGAAGCGAATCGACTGATTTGACACGCACAAAGAACCCATGCCTATCGTCATGTTGTTCAAGCGTTACGCCGCTATGAGTCGCAGTCGAAGAAGCAGAGGGGAGGGTGAAATGTCCTATCCGGTAAATATGCCCAACGTCCTCGCTATTGAACCAGTTACGATTCGTAGCCATTCTATATGTGCCCCCTCCGGCGATTTTAGTGCTATCGCCGGGGAGGAGGTCGAGTGTGAACCGTTGCCCTCTTATGTCCACGGGTGGCGACCTATGCACACAGTCGTACGGACGAGTGTCGAATACAGCCAGCCCCCCCTTGGACCTGGACAAGAACAACTCGAAGGGCTGCACTTCTCCGTGGCACAGTATGAGCGAGTCCTCGTGCTGGAAGTACTGGACCTCCTCTAGTTGGGCGGCAGTGAAGGGGTGTAGTCCGCATGATCGGAACAGGTTCTTGTCGGTCGCAAGGTCGCCAATGGCTGGGTCTACGCCCAGAGGAATGTAGTCTGCTGCGGTACTTGCGCCGCTTGACGGGAGAGAGGAGAATGGGAGATTGCATCCCTTGTTAGCCAGCCATGATTGTCCATGGTCTGCGAACATCACATTGGTAGAGCCCGCACCTGGGTGAGTGTTGTTAAGCACTGCCGTGACTATGCCCCAGGTCTTACCGTTGGCTGTGACTACCTCAAACACTATGACGTACTGACTACTAAGGTGGGTGTACGGGATCAGTTTGATAGCAGTAGAGGTGTATGTACCCTCCCCAGTTCCACCTGTCGTGGCCTCATGGACGGTTCCGCAACGCTTCTCAATAGACCCACCAGAGGACACTATCCCACCCTCTAGATTCCTGCACGAGGTCTCATACACCTTAGGGCGTGCCTGTGCGTCTACATGGGGGGAGACTTCGCCATTCCTGAAACTAGTCTGCGGAACCCATACCATTAACTACTACTCCTGTATCTTGACTCAACCAGTTCGGACGGGCCGAAGAAGATCCCAGAGGACTCTTGACCGTCAATACCACGTGCCTTGAGTAGGGCCTCTCGTGCCTTCTGCTCAATCAGAGTTATGTCGTCCGCACTCTTGCCAAAGTTCGGGGCAACGAAGGCAGCAAAGGCCAGCCCCAGTGCGTGCTTCATGGCAGGGGCCAGGAAGGTTCCTATGTTAGCGTCTCCTGGATCGAAAACATACTCCAACTTGACCGTACTCTGGTTCGTGCAGATACAGCGAGACTTGGCGCCTGCGCTGTCAGATACGATCTCGATCTCCCACATGACCCGCTCTGCGTTGCCAGCCTGATTCGGGTGCCCATTCACAGTGAGCGCCCGGAGGTAGTCTGACGGCAGTGAGAAGACATTCCCCCACCGGGTGGTGTCCTTGAAGTCCGAGTTCGCCAGGGCAGTGAGGGCGGCGGTAGTCTTGCAGCCATTCCATGCGTGGTCGCTCACGAACTGTTTTCTAAAGTTGTCCCAGACCTTCCTCAATAGGATTGCCTGCGCCGTCTGATCTGATACTGCGGAATCCACTGTACCAACACCTAGTTGGGTCAGCCCGGTATTCCATATTTCCTCTAGTGACATTATCTCGCTCCTCTTCAACAGGTTATGGGTTAGATCTCCAACCCCGTCTATGGTAACAGATATAAGGTATGTTGCCGACTCTATACGAGATACGTCAGTGGGGTCTGATACTGTCCCGGTTCCCTGAAGGCTAATAACCACCTTCGCTTGAACTTCACTGTCGTCTGTCACCGTGAGCGAATCCGTCGTATGTACAAGGCTGTGAATCAACACCACAGCAGCGTCATAGGTTGGTTCGATTAAGTCGGTGGCCGAGAGGTTGTGAGTGCTAGTGACCGTGAGAGCAGCAGTATCCTGAGTGACCTGTATCGTGCCAGCCGTATGTGCAAGATTGTGCGTGCTAGTGACCGTGAGAGCGGCAGTCTGAGTAGGCGCTATCAACCCCGCCGTATGTGCGAGTCGGTGTATTGTAAGTACAAGGGCAGCGGCAGTGTCTTGAGTGAGGTCTATCGAGTCGGCTGTATGGGCCAGGTTATGCGTCAACTTCAACGTTGAGTCATGAGTAGGCTCTATTGATCCCGCCGTATGTACTAGGCTTCGTGTCAACTTCAACGTGGAGTCGTGGGTGGGCGTTATCGTGCCAGCCGTGTGTGCAAGTTTATGCGTCAACTTCAATGCGGCAGTGTCCTGGGTCGGTGCTATTGAACCCGTCGTGTGGACAAGGCTGCGTATTGTTGAACCAGTCGAGGTGATAGCGGCAGTGTCTTGAGTGATGTCTATCGAGTCGGCGGTATGGGCCAGGTCGTGCGTTTGGTCGGCAGTTATTGCAGCAGTGTCTGACGTGATAACGACACGACTGGAAACGGGGACGCCGAAGAAGGTGAGGACCCCAAGGTCGTGCGTTTGGACTGCGGTTATATCAGCAGTGTCTTGCGTGATGTCTACCGAACCTGCCGTATGCGTAAGACTGCGAGTCAACTTCAACGTTGAGTCATGAGTCGGCGCTATCGAACCCGTAGTGTGGGCAAGGCTGTGTATGCTGTCGGAGTTGATATCAGCAGTGTCTTGCGTGATGTCTATCGAACCTGCCGTGTGCGCTAGTTCATGGGTTTGGTCGGCAGTGATATCGGCGGTCACCGGGGCAGGACCCCCACCTCCGATATTTAGGTTGGTATCGACTGGGAAGCCGAAGGTAAAGGAGACGGCAAGGTTATGCGTCAACTTCAATGCGGCAGTGTCCTGGGTCGGTGCTATTGAACCCGTCGTGTGGGCCAGGCTGTGTGTACTGGTGACCGTGAGAGCGGCAGTATCCTGAGTAGGCTCTACTGAATCCGTCGTGTGCGCCAGGCTGTGTGTGGTAGCACCCGAGGTGATTGTGATATGAGAGTATTGAGTCCCGGCAGGGAGCGGAAAGTCCACCATTAGGTACTGGTTGATGGCCGTGGATGAAAGATTATGGATAGTCTTGGAGGTGATATCGGCAGTGTCTTGAGTGGGCGCTATTGAACCCGTCGTGTGTGCAAGGTCGTGCGTTTGGACTGCGGTTATTGAACTGGCGGAAGTGCTGGTCGTTATTGCGCCTGCCGTGTGTGATAGGCTGTGTGTGGATGTAACAGTAACGGAGGAAGTATGAGTGGGCGCTATCGAACCCGTGGTGTCAGCCAGGCTATGGGTGGTGCTAGAAGCAGCGGCAGTTGTAACCGTCATGAGGGTGAACGTAGCGGTTCCGTCGTTCTTTGAGCCCCATGAAGATTGGAACTGATAGTCCGTGCTGGCTGGGCAGTTCCCCATGTCTATCGCCCATTGGGCTTCAGTCTGTGCGTCCTTGACTTCAGCCCCGTAGTTTTGCGAGGTCGAACTTGTGAACTCTTTACCACTAGCAACGAACCCATCGCTATTAGGTCCATCGCTCAGGGTGCCTCTTCGGTTCCCGGTCGCCACATTGGTTCCGTTGGTTATGGTTCCAGTGGCGTTGTCAAGGTGCGGGCCAGTAGCGTTCGTCAAGGCTAAGGTTGCGAAGGTTCCGCTAGGAAGCACCCTCCATTGGAGAGAGTGCGACTGTCCTGTACGGAACTCGGAACCACCGTCCTCTACAGAGGATGCCAGTATGAACAGGCCAGCATCTCCCGACACTAGCGTATAGTCAGCATCGAGACCCACACCTGATATGATTGCCCGACTGCTGTCACATATCCTGGATCCTAAATGTGCAGTCACCCCTCGACCTCCTTATGCAACCACAAGAGGTCTACTCTGCGGCTATGGCAAGTCCAGTACCACCGGAAACGATCTGCACAGTATCTCCCAGGCCCACAACAGCAGGAGTGGCGAAGGTGCCGTAAAAGATCATATTGGCGGTGGCTGCTACTGCTGCTGACGCACATGCATGGATCGTGTAGAAGGCGATATCAGGCCAGTCGGATGCGGCGGAAGTCGTGAACGTCACGGTGCTGGTTAGGGAAATAATGTTAGGGGTAGTAGAGGTACTGAAGGTCTTCGGAGTGAAGACGATTTCTTGTGCTGCGTATACCACGTCACCTCCGATGCTCCCTGTATAGGTAGTCCCCATGACAGCCTCGGTTGGGGCGGTCGCTCCTGAAGCCGTGGTGGCATGCAAGTGAATGAAGTATTTTACAGCAGTCGAGGCAACTGGACCCATCGCCGCCTGTACCGAATTTACTACTGGGGCTTGGTCCGCAGAGAATATCCTATTCAGTGAAATCTGCTCGCCTAAGTTACTTAGTCCCATATTAGTCTTCCCTCACTTTTATTGCGCCAGTACCGAAGGCTAACTCCTCCAATGGCGCTATTGTTATGTTTGCGTCAAGTGCTTCCCAGTATAGCAGATTGCCAACGGTAGCAGCATCGTAAATACCTATGCCCACAATGATCTCTTGCGTCCAACCACTCACGGCTGTTCCGGCAAACCAAGACACAGTGCCTACATTGTCGATTAACTTCTTGTCACCCTCTGACTTCACCGCCGACCAGTACGGAACAGTGGAGCCACTCGTGTATACCTGGGTCCTGGCTAGACCCGGGCAATCCGTTGCAGCCTCACCGTCCCCAGTTGGGTTCGCAGTGAGAAGAGCAATCCATGTCGTAGTGACCCCCGTGACCGATGCACCACCGATCAGTGACAAGCACTTTTGCGACCAGTAATGTGTCTTACCTGTCACGAGGGTCCCCTCAATCAAACTAGGCGATGGCTGCTTCGGTAGAACCCTTGTGACAGGGGATCGCAACCATCTTCTTGGGGTCCATGCGAACGGCACCAAGACTGAAGTCGTGGTAACACTGCAAGGAGTACCCACGGTCTGGGATCTCGTCGAATCGAACCGTCATTTCGTCACCCATGCCGAAGATGTTCGCATCCTCTGTGTACATCCACACGTAACGACCGTTCGTGGCCGTCTCGAAGGACAGAGTTGCGTATGCGTTATCGGCGTTCGCAGGATCCTGGAGAGTCCCAGCACCAACGCCGGAGAGAACAGTCTCTTGCGGAATCTGGTTGCAGACACGGAACTCACAACCCAGGAACGGAACAGGTTGCCCGTACATGAGCGGCTGGAGTGCGTTGTAGTCTGAACTGGTGTACTGGACTTCGTGCATCAAGTCATTGACCTGATCCGGGTGAAGCACAACGTAAATGCGCTGTCCCTGCCAAGCACCGTTCGTCTGAAGAACATTGAGGGCAGTCAACAACTTCTTGATGTGAAGCCCTCGTCCAGCATCAGTGGCACCGGCGGTACCGCCAATAGTCGCCAGTGGACCCTCGACGATCTGCTGACAACCAAACTCCTGTGTAAGGGAGAAGGCGGGCAACACTCCGCCAGTGTAAGTCTCTCCTGCAAGGACAGCGGCTGCGGCTGCACCAATAGTTCCGGTGATGTTGTTGCCAGACGCTGAGTTATCATCGGGAGCACTCGCATCGCCGGGTCCACCAAGCAGGTCGGTAGAAGAACCCGCTGCCAGTCCGCCAGCAATCGCAGTCGTGCTACCGTAAGCGAGATCGCAGTCCTTGCGGAAAGCATGCAACGCAACGGTGTTGGCGTCTGTGAAACCCGTACCATTGACAGTCACGGGACCCCTGAAGGCATTGAGGATAACCTCGTCCTTCTTGCGGTTGAACGCCGCTGCCACGTTGGCAACATAAGCACCGTCAGGCTGGATCGCACGCATGAGAGCACGCTCGTCACGAGGATCAAAGAGTTCAGCGAACTCATGGAACTCAGGACGAAGTTCTCTACGCTCGTTGTCGGTTTCCTTGTACGCCTTGTCTCCGGCAGCACTGTCGTTGCCGTACTGCTGACCACGGTCACGGGTCGTCAGGGTTACCGACTTGTAAGAGTCAAGCATCAGGGGGTCACCACGAAGTACCTCGGGCATGCAGGTATCAGACAATGCAGAATGTAAGGTCTGCGCCTTCAGTCGAATCATGTCCGCATAAGCGGTCTTGAACAACTGTGTGTAGTTATTTGAGGCCGTGTTGGCGACGTTACCTGTGGTACCGGGCCAAGAAGTGCCAAAATCTGGATATGCCACTAGACATCTCCTCCAAACAAAGTATTAAGTTTGCTACGGAAGGTTGTCCAAACATATGGGCCTACCTTGGTAACTACGCTTACCCTACTCGCCAGTCTTCCCTGGTGCCAGCCCCGCCCTAAGGTTATGGAGCATTGCTAGATTACTTCTTGTCATTATCCTTGTCAAGTACCTCTTTAGGTTTTCCAACACTAATGTTGTCGGGCTCTTTACTCAAGTCCCACCCCCCTGAACGGGTTCGGCTTGAGGCGAGCGTCAGACACTCCCTCATAGCCACGGTTCACCAACTGGGTGATCTTCTCATAGTACTCAGCCTTAGTCTTCTCGTGCTCAGGGTCCCGTATGTCAGAAAACGCCTTCGTCTTCATTAGTTCCCGGACACGAATGGCAATAGCCATGTCATCAGTCTCTCCAGCCATGCTGTCTCCTTGACCTTGTGTTGGTGCGTTGCCATCCATGAGCAGTTGCCCGATGGTTGTGAATAACTCATGAGATCCCTCGTCACGGAGGTCAACCCCAGCCAGCGCCGCCCCTAGAGTCTCACTGTATTCAGAAAGGGCTTCTACAGCACCCGCTGCGACCCCATTTGACATCTCAAAGTTATCGCCCCACTTACCCTTCAGGCGCTCCTCTGAGGCCCTCAGCGACTCTTCCGCCGCTTCTGCTGCCGCACCCTGTGCATAGGCAAAGTGGTCAAACTGTTGCTGCGTTAGATGAGCAGAGTGCGCCATGGGCCTGAAGCCATCCAGCATCTCCTCCATACCCTCACCCACTGTGTAACCGTCAGGAGATTCCGGCATTCCCAACTTCTGGTAAAACGCCGCTGTCTCCTCAGAGGACGATTCACTATTCGGGATACGAACAGAGTTACCCATGCGACTCTGCAACTCCTGGTAACTCTTAGCAAGAGAGTCCACGTCGTCGAACTTACCCAGGATCTTATCTTCGGCCACCGGGTTCTCGCTATTCTCCACTACTCTTCTCATTCCTAGCGTTCTCTATCATGGCGAATATCTTCCAATACGCCGAACGCAATCCTTGCCTCTTAGCCATAGCCACCGGGTCGATAGGTACCCTTATCAAGGACCCCTCAGACTCGTGGCTCTTATTAATGATCTCTTCAGGTTCTATCGTGTCCCTAGCACCGAACATGGACTCTAAGTGCTTTAGAACCCGCTCGCCAGCAGGGGTACTAAACACAGCAAGATAAGCGTCACTTAGGAGCATTCTTCTGTGTCCCTCTCTTATACATCTCACCAATAGCCGTGTCGTTGGAAACGTGTTCTCGCATTAACTGGTACCTACCGTAAAGAACAGGAGCAGACGTCCCGAGGGAGTTGGTACCCCCATGGTATACTTTGTCCAGGAAGCCTAGCCCCGCCCTGGTCCTTTTCCAGCCGGTAGTCTTTATTGGCGACCCTAAAATATTGGCGAACAACTGGTTTGGGCTGCCCCGCCCCACAGCCGTAGCATGGAACTCAGCGAACTCTCTCAGCACTTTACGGGTCGGCCTCACCACTCTGCTGCTGATGTTCCGACCTATTATGTTCTTGGCTCCCCGCCCCATCCAACTCGGAGATGGTGTGTTTACCAGTTTTTCCGCTGCTTCGCTTACCACTTGGGTTACTCGACGGCGGAGATCTCTAGGTGGCAGTCCCTTAGGGTGAGTCATAAAATTGCGTCCAGCCTTAAGCATGTCGTCTTGAAGTTGTCCAAACTGTCCTAAGGATTTTCCCACAACACTAACAACCTTGTGCTTTATGGGGTTGTTTAGTTTGCTCTGTGCCGCCGCTGCGGCCCCAATCACCTTGGCAGATCGTGCCGCTTTCCAAGCCTTGGCAGCATTGAACGTCAACACCGTAGCCTTGTGTACGGCATTCAATGGTATAGGGATTAGATAACTTGCTGTCTCCAAGCCAGACAAAGCGCCCTTGGCCGCAGCCGCATTGGCACCCTTATTGAAGTCCACTAACTCCTGACCCTTGAAGCCGGAGCGAGCGCCTATGAGAAGGTCAAACTTATCCACTCTGTCCCCCTTGTTGCGGTGAGTCCTGTTGCATTTGCTGCATACGCTCTTGGGCAGAACGTTCAGCACGTGCCTGCCTGATCTCGTCTATCTCCTCTTGACTCCTAAAGATTTCCGCCGGAACGTCCGACATCCTACTATCAAAGGAGCGTAAGCGGTCCGGGTCAATGTCCTCGATATATGCAGGATCCTGTGTCGCCTGGAACAATGCAAGCCTGCGCTCCAAGAAAGACATAACACGTCCCGCCGATTCCTGCTTCTGTGCAGAGAAGAAGGGGGAAGCAAATCGCACCACCGCCTGGACCTCGCCTCCTACCGCAGAAGCCATAGCCGACGCTTCAGGGAGTTTACCATTCCTCGCCATGATTCCAATCACCGACTGGACGGTTGGGCCAAGGAACTCACTGTTAATGATGTCGGCTGCGGACGCAAGTCTCTGAAGGCTCCTGGCCTGCCGCTGCCTGGACTCTTCAGCAGAACGTGGCTGACTAGCAGGTTCAGCAAGAACGTCGGAGAGGAACGCTTGTCGGATCTGGTCACGGTCGTCTCTGGCAATCTTGTCAGCAGCAGCGTAGTCAGCACCACTACGAAGGTAGTTCGGGGATATCTTTACGGGGGGTCGTGTTACTAGCATGCCCCCGCTGGTCAGGTCCATGTCAACCATGCTATCGTCTTCAACCATTAGTGGCGGGTTAAGATCTTTACCTGCGGCGATAAGTATTTGTCTTCTTAGTTCACTTAGTCCCCTAGCGTCAGCCCTGGCTAAGTGTCCACGACCACGTCCGTACTCCTCGCCGTCTACACGGTGTAGCCTACTTACCACGAATGGGGGGATGTCATAGCCGTCCTCTTTGAGTATACGGCCACCTCCCGACTCGGTGATATAGAGACTCCTGTACTTCTTCGTTGTCTTTGACGGCAGACCACCGAACACCCGGTTCTCATTCTCGAATACAAACTGATAGTAATCTACCAGTTCCATTTGCTTGCCCTGTGAAAGGTTCTGCACTGCGTCTGGTCCGGGGTCCTTGAAGAATCGGGCTGCGTCAATAGAGGGCATCTGGTACCTGCGAGCCACCATGATGACACGACCACCCTTACCCTGGGACCACCACATTTGTCCTATAGGAACAGACTCGAAGGTGATCCCGTTGTTAGAGTTAGGACTTAACTTGTCCTCCTCTATCATTAGAGTGCCGTTGCCTAGCACGATCAGGTCCCGCAACACCGACGTAGCCTCGCTATAAAAGTTACTGTCTGCCAGTTGCGCTAGAACCCTCTGCGCTGTAACGTCCAGAGTCTTCTTGGCCACGTCGTCATATGTGAAGTCATATGGGGGAACAAGCCTCAACCAGTCCTGCGACGGTGGAAGCAATGACCCCTTCATGAAGTTGACTAACTGATCTGCCGCAATCATGGCGGTAGAGTCGAATACCGGGTGGACCCTCTTCGATCCCTTAGCCTTCTTGGTTGTTATGTCACCCCTGAAGGGCATCATATAGTTTGAAATGTCCTGCCATGCCGACTCATGGGCAGAGCGACTGGACTTCATAGTACCCAACCGGGCTAATAGTTCTTGTACTTCTGTCAACCTAACCTCCAAAGAAGTCCTGCTCAGGTAGCCTGAAGGACCGCATATGCGCCCTAGCATTCCCTGGCTTCGCTAGGTGTAGCATCATAACTGCCTTATGCAAGGCGTCAATGCAGTGATCTTCCTGGCGTGGAACTATCTTTCCACTTTTATGCCTATATCTCCGCATCTCTGTCAGGATCTCATTAGTTCCACGTAACATGAATAAAAGGTTGCCCTGATTCATCATGTCCAGGATTCGCTCTATGATGCTCATTAGGGCACGAGTCTTGGCTCCAGTCATGGGGTCGATCATGTGTGCAGCCTCCGGCAGAACATTGACACCCAGTTTCCTCATTTGGGATACTACGGTTCCTGACGAAGTCTCCCTCATTGCGTCATGGGGCCAGGCTACTGGGATCTCACGACCACCCATACCAATCACCCGACTGCTAAAATCAGCGACAGACATCCGCTCAGACTTGAAGTCCTGCACTACGTAAGTAATGCCAGAGTTAGGATCGCTAGATAACTTTACCGCAGACCACTTACCCGTAGTGTGCGCCAGGTCTATCCCTATGATCTGCTTGTGGTACTTGCCCACCTGGAAGTCCGCAGTAGTGATCACCTCGTGCGGTATGTTATAGATCAACCCCTGGCTGGCTACTGGCCTTCCGTACAGCCGTGCCTCTGCGAATGGATTGTTCTCATACTTCTTCAACAGGTGGTTACGCTGCTCAATCGCCATGTGCGTAGCCTTGGTTATGTCGTAGTTTATCAGTCGCTTGATGTCGCCGGTGGCACCCTCGAACACTAGGTACAGTTCAGTCTCACCACGCAGTGGAGTCATAGCGATGTCTACGTATCCACCAGTAGCATTCGTACGTGCAGACAGTTCCTCGTAGACCATCATTTCGGGTTCTTCGTCAATCGCTACCAAGTCTAATGAGTAACCCTGGAGCCTGCGCCACCCAGTAGAGTACGAGAATACATAAGCCTTGCTGTACCCATCGAACTCCCCGGCTGCGTCAAAGTGCTTTACCCTGAAGTAGTCGATCTGGTTAGCCACCCCGCCTGTCATACGGGTTATATCCTTCCCTGGGTCAAAGGAACCCTCTGGGAAGTAGCCAGCGCCACGATCTTCTGGTGGGCCAATGAGACGGTTGACTAACAAGTCACGTGTTGATTGTGCAGTCTCCCCTCCCAGCGCAGCCTGGATCGGCTTGTCGAATCGCACGCCCGTATACCATGAAGGATACAGACCCGTCATATGGTAGGTGAACTTCATCATGAGAGCCGTAGACTTGCCCGCCTGGTTAGCACCAGTGAGCATGGTCTCCTTGCTGTCTGCGTTTATGAAGTCACGCTGTCTAGCGTTAGCGTCGATAGAACCAAGTAGGTCCTTCTCCCGGCGCTTAAGAAGTTCCTGCTCTATCTCAATGAGACGAAGTAGTTCTTCATTCTCCATCTAGGCCCAGCCTGCCCTTCTGTAAGGACCTTAGCATCTCCACAAGTTCCTTGTCTGACTTCTGGTTGAGGTGTACCACATCACTGTCGTCCTCATCCTTCTTGGGCAGCACCTGAGGTAGAATGCTTCTTCCGAAAAACATTAACACCTTGTCACCCTGCACAGTTCCGGGCTCCGCAAGAGCAGCCATGTGTACCAGTTTATTGAACAGTCCGACTTCGACCAACATGTTCAAGAACTCCGCCTTGACCTCATGGCCGTCCCGCCACACCGTACTAGGGCAAGGGAGCGTGTCCACTGATCCATTCGCCCTCGATATCTTCCATATCTCACGGAACTCGTCATCCGTCTGGGAAGCGGAGAACGCATACTCATAAGGTATTCCGACCAGTTCACATGCCGCCTCAAAGGAGTGACCCGACTCGACAGCAGCCTTCAACTTGTTCTTTACTCCAAGACGAAGCATCATGTCTTCATAGTCAGACTTCCGCTTTGGATCCACCTTTATGGGGTCTGGGTTAGACACATTAACTCTTCCGTTTGGAACTGCCATGACTTTTAAGTGCGACCGCTGTCAAGAAGCATACGACCACATACCTACCGCTATCAAGGCCGTGTCAGAGGTTCACTTCATTTGCCCCGTCTGCGCCTACGACCTAAGGCTACTGATCGAAGCGTTCGTGGACAAGAGGCCAGACGAAAGAGCGAGAAGATTGGTCGGTTCCAAGTTGGTGTTCCGGACCGACTTACGATAACTCCGAAAAAAATGTTTGACACGGATACCCGGTCAATGGTACGGTTTCCCGCCGTTTACTACCCCTAGTTAGGAGGACTGCAATGCAGTTCAACAATCTCACCATCTCAGGAAACCTCGTTGGTTCCCCTGAGACGGACGTCACCAAGAACGGAACTAAAGTAGCACAGTTCCGGATCGCCAACAACCTCGGTTCAGCGGACAGGAGGCACACCAACTTCCTCGACGTAACGGTCTACGGAAAGGGAGCCGACAACTGCGAGAAGTATCTGGCGAAAGGCGACTCAGTGCTTATCACCGGGACCCTCCGCATTGACGAGTACAAGACTCGTGACGGTGAACCACGGAAGGCTGTCATTGTCGAGTGCAACAATGTCCAGTTCGTCAAGTGCAAGGCATGGGCGGAATCAGAGGAGTACGTGGCCCCTCCCAGACAAACACGGGCCCCAGAAACCCAGGAGACTCCCTTCTAGGACCGCTGGATAACGATGGTGTCCAGGCTTCGGCATGCCTGGGCACCATACTCTAGAGAGACACCCATGAAAATAGAAGACCACATATTCGAGCAGATGTGCGCACGAGGCGAACACTACCCAATAACCCCAAGCATGATCAGGTACAACCTCCCTTCAATAGAGGACTTCCGTAAAGTAGTCCCGCCTCTAATGTCGTCAGAAGACCTCGAATGGATATACCTGCGCCACGTCAATAGTAATGGACCCAATACCGATCATGGCAGAGCAGAGTCACCCGAATGGCGTAGCAGGCTAATGTACTACATAAACAACTTTGTCAAACTCAGACTAGACCCCGACTTTATATCCTCAGAAGCCGCCATATGCCACCTATCGAACAACAATCTACAGAAGTATAGGTGGAGGGTCATTCGTGAAATGGAGTTGGCAGGAGGAGGAGACGGATCCGAGACCGACTTCGCTAAATGGTATACCAATAAAGGGCACAAGGACTGCAAGTCACCGAAGTATATCCCAACCTCGCATGACGGTAGACCTGTTCTAAGTAGGGACGACTACGGTTGGTATGCAACACACTATCCAACGGTGGGCAGGTTCGCCTTCAAGAGAGCCGCACTACGGTACGCAAAAGCAAAGTCACAAGAGCGATTCCTCGATATGCTAGAAAGAGCACTGTAATGAGTCAACGTATTGTTAACGGCGGAGTACTATATGAAGTAGTAACCAGCGTTCATATCGACAAGGACACGGTCACTATACAACTTTTTAGGGCGCACTCAAGCGAGCCCTTTGGCGAGTTGCAAGTACCCAAGGCGCACATACGGGGACTTGTAGCGCAACTACTTCCACACGAAAGGTTCTCAGAGTAATGGATAGCGATCTACTAGACGCCCTCTTCACTGAAGGCGAGATAATCAACATCCGTGGATTCGGGGCACCACACCCAACGGGAAACTTCAGTACCATGCTGCCATATGGGGACGACGACGAACTATGGACACAAGTCGAACGTGCTCAATCCCAGTTGTCTAACTCCGGGTTCGGCGTAGCCGTACGCAGGTCCGCAGAAGGCAATGGGGGGCAGGGAAACCTGCTGCACTCTAGGGCACTGTGGGTTGACGTAGACGACCCCGAAGTAACCCTCGAAGCCCTCGACGAGCGGGCTAGATTGGCGGGGTATCCCGCCCCGACCATCGTCGTCGCTACTGGTGGTGGCGCACACTGCTATTGGTGCCTAGACACGCCCGCACCGCTACACACGTTGGACGAACGTGGAGACTTCAAGAAGAGGCTACAGATACTGTCGAAGTCTATGGAGGGTGACGTTAAGTGCGCCGAGCCTGCCCGGATCATGCGTATCCCTGGTACTGTCAACATGAAGAGGGCCGAACGATACGAAACCCATATGCTATGTTCCAGGGGGAACACTTACCCTATCCACCGCTTTCCTGACAAGGACTTGGTGATCAACAGCGGTGAACGGAACAATGCCATATTCCGTGAGGCTATCCGCCAGAGAAACCTTGGTGTCCCCAGGGACATTGCATACAGCGTTGTCTGGGGAATGAACGAGGTCTATTGCCGACCCCCACTTAGCCCGGAGGAGGTTGGTACGACTGTATCCTCTGCCTACAACCGGGAAGAGGATACTGGTCAAGAGCGGCGTTTCCCGGAAGCGATTGAGCGGGAGATAGCGATATCCTTTATCCGTGAACGTGGAGGTAACCTCAAGTACGAGGAGGGGTTAGGGTGGCTCCACTACAATGGACAGTACTGGGGTCGTGACGAGAACGAGGCGTTGAACATGGTGGGTGCTTACATCAACATGCTCCGGATACAGGCGGGGGAGGCTGGTGGTGCCCATGAGAGACTCAGTAGCCTATGCTCCAGAAGCCTGACGTACCGGAAGATCAAGGATGTCCTGTCACTCTCCTCAACCGTGAGGGACTGCCGTATCAACGCAGAGGACTTCGACAACGACCCAATGAAGGTGAACTTCCAGAACTGCACCCTGACATTCAGCAAGGACGGGGAGCACACTCAAAGCGAGCACAACCGTGACGACCACTTAACTAACATACTACCCAGCAACTACACGCAAGATTGTGGCAAGCCAGAGGGGTTCCTGAAGTTCCTTGACGAGATCTTCAACGAGGACGCAGACGTCATTCGTTACCTACAGAAGAGGCTGGGTTCATGCCTCCTGGGTAACGTAGGCGACTCCAAGGCACTGATCATGTTCGGGGACGGAGCGAATGGGAAGTCGGTGCTGGCTGGTATCCTTCAGGGGTGCCTGGGCGAGTACTGCTTCCCTGTTCCGGCTTCGACGCTCACAGGAGGCGATGGTGGCGAGACAAAGGTAGCCAGCCTCCAGGGGAAGCGTGTGGGGCTGGTTCACGAGTTCGGCAGCAACACGCAGTTGAACGACGAGCGGTTCAAGATGCTCACCGGGGGCGAGGCCCTGATAAGTGGTAGGCATCTTTATGGCAGACACTTCTCTTTCCGTCCGGTGACCAGTTTCCTTATCATGTCGAACTACCTACCTACGGTTAACGACATGTCACACGGCCTATGGCGGCGTATGGCCCTGATACACTTCCCGGTCATTATCCAGGAGCATGCACAAGATCGAGGTCTAATGCGTAGGCTGGTAGACAGCGAGCGAGACCAGATCATGTCGTGGCTGATCGAGGGTACCCGGGGGTTCCTGCAAGAGGGGCTGGAGGAACCGGAGGCGTGCCGTGCGGCACTGGAGGACTACAAGGACAGCGAGGACGTTATCTCCGTGTTCCTGCACGAGAAGTACGAACCATTCACGACTGGCCGTGTCCGTATCAGTAAGGTCTACGAGGCGTTCACTGAATGGTGCAGACGTAGGGGTCAGAAGCCGGGTCTCAACATTAACAACTTTGGACGGCTAAGTCACGGACGTATGATCGGCGAGGGCGACAACAGGTGCAGGATCGACAAGGGCAAGAGGGGTGGTGACGTGTACCTCCACGGGATCACAGAGAAACAAGAGGAGCATATCAGTTGGATGGACTAGTCGGATCCGGGGGGCCGGGCTTCATTGCCCTCTTCATTTCCGTGATCTGCTCCACGGCACCAGCCGGAATGGAGGTCACTGATCCCACGGTGTCGTCCTTCGGGGAATAGCAGGAGGTGATCACCAGCATCGTCTTCGTGTGCGATAGGACCCAACCAATGGACACGAATGGGTGTGTGGTTATCAGGCGTGCTTCCTTGAGAGTTGTCCAGGAGTCGTCTCCTACTATATCAACCCACTTGACAACGACCAGAGTGTTTTGTTTAATCATGCCGTACTCTCCGTAGGAGTGTCTCAGTGGGCTTCTGGGGCACTCCATTTTTCTTACAGAGGAGTAAGCGTGCCAAACGTAGATCTAATAAAACACATGGAGGACCCACTGATAAGTATCCCAAAGGACCCACCACCTTGCATTATCGTCGTTGACACCCGTGAACAGAAGCCGTACAAGTTCAAGACCCCTACGATCAAGCACGCACTTGTTACAGGGGATTATAGCGTAAGAAACTTCGAGACGGACATGACAGTCGAGAGAAAGTCCCTGGACGACCTGATCAAGTGTGTGGGTTCGCAGAGGGATCGGTTCATGGATCAAATGCGCCGCCTCCAGAACTTCAAGCACCGCATGCTCATGATTGACTGTTCGTGGGACCAGATCGACATGGGAGGCTGGAGAGCCCGTAAGGTCACCCCCAACCACGTCAAAGGGACGCTGTGCTCGATCATGAGCATGGGGATACCTGTAACCGTGTCAGGTGACCGCAAGAGAGCGACGGATCTCACAGCCCGTTTCCTGACGGGTTGCTACCGACGGGAGTGGCTGTGGCTTCGCAAGAGACTCATGGATCGGCTGGACTAGAGTGCGTCATTATGGGGCAGGACGAACCATGACGGTTTCAGCCCGAAAGACTTGTTACTGTACAGAGCAGAGAGAGGCTCAGGCCCATTCTTTAATACTACTTTACCCCTAAAAGGGTCATACTTCGTCATGGCTGTACCTTAAGTTATTGTGGTTACTAGACTTACAACCAGGATGACCCATGACGAACCCATGACCAACCCATGATAAGGCAGGACGAACCATGACGAACACCACCGCAGAGATACTAGATCGGCTGTCCGCAGCCAACCCGGAGGCACTTACACTCGACGGAATGGACAAAGCACTCGTCGGAATCGGCGGTCCATTCAACCAAGTACTCGCAATCTATGACCGAGCCGTCCTGGTCGTCATACTTCGTCATGGCGGATTCACTGAGGAAGAGGCTGACGAGTATATAAACGTTAACGTGTCTGGCGCCTATGTTGGAAAGCAAACACCTATCATTGCGGAGTTCTTTACTAGAAACGAGAATACGCTCTAGCCCGGGACGGCGTACATATATAGCACATGCGCCTGGGCGGTGGGGGGGCTGACCCCCGAATCTTATCGGCCCTTGGATCCTGCGGACGCCTCACATTATCGGCCCTAGATTATCGGCTCTCGACAGGGCCGGTAACGTATGCATCTTATCGGCCTGAACATTATCGGCCCTAAACATTATCGGCCCACCATCTTATCGGCCCCAAGATTATCGGCCCAGCATCTTATCGGCCCTAGCATCTTATCGGCCCCCTGACATTATCGGCCCTAGAATATTATCGGCCCTACATCTTATCGGAACATAGATATATTATCGGAACATAACACGTTATCGGCCCCGGTATATTATCGGCCCAAGAAATATAGGATTTCTCTTGACATACCCGAGCAAGTATGGATGGCATATTATCGGCCCCAACGTTATCGGTCGTATGTTATTAACTATCGCACTTTGCGCTAACAAACCCATTACAAACCCGAAATAGTGTAGTAAAATCGAACACTTTCCAATACGTAAAGTTCCGATAAGGGTGTAATGCCACTTTGAATACCCAAGAAAGAATGTTAAACTTTTGTTAAAGTCATAAGTCCAGTGCTGGTATAGACTTATGACTCGCATCCGATTTGCCTAAATAGTTTGTACATGCTCTAATGCTGTTGTGAGACCGATAGAGCGGTGAGTCTACCGCCTACGCCATGGTCTCCACTAGATAGGGGTACGATGTCAGATCTAGATGATCTGTTTCCCACCTTGCAGTCCACGACTCGTGGTCGGAGTAACCTGCTGGCACCTATGGTGTCGAAGGTGAACAAGACAGAGCGAGCAGACCGGGTTGGGATCCCACTGAACCTCCACCCACTTCGCACCAACGATGACGTACGTGTCAAGGTTGTGCGCAAGAAGGCCGAAGTGAAGCACACTGCTTCGACGGTTGTGGTGGACGGTATCCGGCTCTCCAGCGGGGCCAGATTGAGTGGTGACGAGTTGCTGGCCCATGAAGCGGCAATCGAAGCCAGCCGCCACAAGTGGGACGATTAGGCGAGGGGGCGAAAGCCCCCAAACCTTTGACCGCAACCGTACTCCGAATGAAACAACAACAAGTGACATAGTCACGAGTTGACAGTGCCCGAAGTACCGCACTGGTCCCCCTACGACAGAACCCGATAAGGGTGGCATGTTATGGGGTGGTTGTTGGAACTGGATCGAACCGAAAGGTGTCACCCTGGCCAACAACGCTTCCGACACGCTTACTATTAAGAGCCTTAGGCTCGTCTGAACAGAGAAACCCATACATGGGGATAGGTAATAGTGCTACCTGTTAAGTAACGGTCTTTACACTAGGCGGATTCGCTTAGTCAGTGACCGGACTCTCAGCACCGGGGTGCAACCAGTGTTTAATACACTCAAACCGTACTCTTCTGCTGCTTGATACGTTGCTCTGTAGTCAGGACTCCCGACCTTTTTACTTAGGGAGTTGAGTGTATGCGCAATAGCCGAACGGAGGGAGCAATGGAGTGATAATGTAGCCAAGCGGGGTCGGCCCGCCACTGCCTGGGACGGTGACGCACGAGCGACATGGTCAAGGGACCAGAGACAAGGCACCCATACGATACCTTCACCACTTACAAGCGTATCTGTAAGGTGTCTACTGAGGACTGAAGGCCCAACGGACTCGTGCGTCACCCCGTCCCTTTGTTACGGCTCTTGCGTATACACTCAGCATAGTGCTGAGTACTCCTTGGAAGGGAGTAGAGTCATGTTCGATTGCAAACTAGGCAATCAGTTGAGGTCCACGTTGTCAGCCGCAGGGGTTGGGACCTTCGAGGTTGTGCCAGCCCATTACATGGAAGGGAAGGAGTTTAAGCAGAGCGGTAGCAGGCTGATCAAGCACACCGACCCCGAAGGCAAGACAGCCTCGGCTGCGGCAGTGAGTGTTCGGTACCGATTGCTGGACCCAGTCGAGGTGTTCGGCCCTATACTCACGGCTCTCCAGAGTGAGTACGGTGGAGACCCGAGCACCATTGACTGCAAGGTCGTCTGGCGCAAGGTCGGAGGCGAGCGTGTACCCGTGAGCGTGTCAATGAAAATTGACCTCATGGTACAGTTACCGGAAGCCCCTCGCAGGGGTGACGTGTACAAAGTGTCACTCGTGGTGACGGACAACTACTTTGGTACTGGCCGTGCCTCTGCACAGGTGGTGATCTTCAGGGTATCTTGTTTGAACCTGGAAATCTTCGACACCAGCACCTTGTTCTCGTGGTCTGTAACCCACAAAGGTGGGAAGATCGACTTGACGAGCCTCTGGGCGCAAATGCCTACGACAGAGGATATCCGCAAGACAGTGGCGGTGTTCTACACCAGTATCGAGGGGCTCGACTCCATCATGTTGGATAGATCACAGTTCGCAAGAGCCGTGCATTACATCCTGCATGGCGAGGTCACCTCTCTGCGGTTGTTACAGGCCCGTCAGAAGTGGCTTAACAAGGACGCATACTGGGACCGCCACACTGGGAGAACTCGTCCAACTCTGACCGAGGACGCATACGGTATCACCCAGGTGCCGCCTGCACCGGGGAGGACCCGAAGCGGCAAGTTCCTTGACGTGGTGAGTTCCAGCCCATTGCGCTGCTCCGGTAAATCGTTGTCCAAGACGGTAGCACTTGTCTCAGACTGGGCGCACCAACACGGTGCCAGCCAGCAACTGCGACCGGGGTACGACTCGCTCATGTCGAGTGTAACTGAGGACGGTGGACACAGTGCGTATGGACTGCGCCAAGCAATGACCTCACACCTGGGTGCCACGGCGAAGGGCTACGTGCCCAACCCGGAGAAGGTTCGTAGGTTGGTCGAGACCCTGGACATGATCAAAGATCGTGCCAACGAGGATCGTGGGAACAGTAACGTCTTGTCGTGTGGCGCCAGTGGAGCGTCCCATTACGTGCCGACGATTTTCGGGTCGGACACAAAGAACTACGGGCACACCGTAGACGGAGAGTTGACGTTCTAAGGGCAATCTAATAGGCAGGGGTATCATGCAGTTGATACCTGGCGTGTGCCCCTGCCTGGCCCACTGCTATCGAACATGACACCTCACCGGGAGTAATAGAATACTCGGAAAGGAGTAGAGTCATGTATGTGGAAGTACCTAATGTCTTCCGTCAAGCAGGCGGGAGACCATTCGTTCTTCAGAATCTTCTGGGCACTAGCCTTAAGGTAGAGAAGTCCTTAAAGGGTGGCGTACTGACACCAGTCATGTACCTGTCACCGGAGCGGTCACTCTATCGTATGGTGTTCTTCACAGAGGACGGGGATCACGAGCCACTAGGAACCTCACTTGGAAGGCGTCTAGTTGCTGCTGTTGCCACTGCTACGGGCATAGAATACAAGGGCCTGCTCGATAAGGTCAGGTCGTTCAACGCTTGCGACTACGCATGTAGTTGTAAGTTTGTATGCCTAGCCCAGTACGCAGGCAGGTTGCAGTACAAGGACCTCCATGTCTACGAGGCGTTGAAGACGCTGTTGTACATAGCAGACAAGGAGTTCTTTTACGAGAGCCTTGTGTGTGAGATACTGGATGTCAAGCGTAAGGTAGAACGGGGATTCACCAAGGACGGGATACGCTACAAGCCTGGAGAGTTAGCCCTATGGGTCAGGCTCAATGGGGGTAGCGACCTTGACTGGTACAGTGACCACTACAGCCCTATCTCATACTTCGAGCGCCTCGTGGACAATGACGTAATGTTCTTTGATTACACGAAAGACTACCACCGCATGGTTCAGTACGTTGAGGGGAGTACCTTCCCGAGCAACTACAAACTGACGTTCAGTGCGGGGAGTAGGGATAAGTGGACTAAGAATGTCTTGTCTACGCAGGTTGGCAACGTGGCTGCGGTGTTCCGTGAGTTCCCTGATATTCATGACGACCCGGCGATTGACCTAGTGGGCGAGATCGGATACACTATGGTTGACGGCACGACGAATGATTCGAGGGGACTTGACCCTAGTGGTAGCCTCGTGTGCTTGAAGCCACTTGGTCGCCCTGCTAAACGGGACAAGAACTCACGGTTCATGTTCGACAACCTGACGGAGTTCGTGCAGAGAGTGGGATACAATGCCTGAGCGTCACGAGGACGGGACATGGTCGGGTATGCCTAGCGACGATCCGTTGCCGGGTGACCCGGTCGAACCTATACGCAACCTGATTGACGACGACGATCTCTTGCTGGCCCTAGAGGTGGCAAGGATAGTGCTAGTGAAGGCTGGTATTAACGTGGTCATGTTGAGCCATTCGATATCGGACCTGGACGTGAGCCCTGAAGTGCTGCTAGATTTGGGGCGCAGACTGGAGGACATTCTTAGCGGGGGTGAGTCTTAGCCAGGACCAACCATGACGGTCTGACTGAAACTCTCCTTTCCTGGGGGCAGGACATATGAGCAGGTGTGATCACTTCCTTTGGTTTAACCAGGGGAAAAGGGTCATGGTTGGTCCTGCCCCCCCTTCCTATTCCACATAGCATGACATAACTAGCCATTAACACGGGAGTAGGGTCAGCCTGTTGAGGTTGCATGAAAGGGGGTACTATCCTGCACAACATGGACACATGGATGTCTTTGTCTCCATTGTGGGAGTCTCGCAAACTCAAGGGGCTGACGTTGTCAGAGGTAGGGCGGGCAATGGGCCTGTCCTTTTGCACGATCAGTGATTATGAGCGGTGCAGGGTGTGCTGTTCCACTGACAAACTAGTCAGGCTTGCCACGATATACAGTGTTGAGCCTATGAGATTGATAAGGGAGTATGAGTTATGGAGAGCGTTAAGGCCCAAGAAGGGGACGTAGTGAACGCCCCCTTTGTAAAGGTTGAGGTGATCGACAATCAGCCTGCGAGAGGGACATCAATGGGCATGAGTAGCGAGCAGTTAGCCAGTATCTTGAGCCAAATGGCTGAAGAGGACGAGACCTTGGACATTGAAGAGGTCAGGCGTCTAATCCAGGTGAAGCGTCACAGTCAGTTCAATCCTCTGCGACAGTTGCGTAAGGAACTCGACTTCACACAGGAGAAGACCGCTGACTTGTGCGGTGTCTCCAAGTTGACGGTGTCCAACTACGAGAGCGGGAAGTGTTCGCCTCAACTGGACAGGCTGATCAAGTACGCAAGTGCGTTGTTGAAGGCAGACGAGATCTACTCAGCCATTGACCTTGGTAGACGTGACCCCCAGTGGAATGTAGAGGACGCTGTCGTCTCGTTGGTCAGTGACTACTGTCGCTGGCTCATGAATGCTGAGGTGGCCTAGTTGTTTTACGCAGGAGCGATGATCATGTTGCTCCTGTGCGTGACAGTTCTGCCCCTTGCCGTGTTGTTTTCCAGTGAGCAGGTAGTATTCCAGACACTAGCACTAATAGCGGCTAGTTCTGTAGTGCTCTGCTTACTGGGGCACTTCACGGATCCGGACGTTTAACCATGAAGGAGCAAGAGTCGTGTCATTAACAGGAACACATCGTAAGAGACGAAGGAAATATATCGGTGCCTCTGACGTCCCGGCAATCATAGGTGTAAGCCCGTGGAAGACAGCGTCTGACGTGTACTACGACAAGACCGCTGTGTTTGAGGACACCAAGGACACCGTGAACAAGGCGATACAGGCTGGCGTACTTCTTGAGGATTCTGTAATAGATTTCGCCGCCCAATCGCTCGATGTCAAGGTCAAACGCAACCAGTTCAGGGTGCATAAGGAGTACAAGTGGGCTAGTTCCACCCTCGACGCATTGATTGTCGGAGGTGACCAGTATGCTTATCATAGAAACGAGGCAATCGAAGCGAAGACTACCAGCATGCCTGACGGCTGGGGTGAAGAGAGGACTGACCAGATACCCATATACTACATTGCTCAGGTGCAGTGGCAAATGTTTGTTACTGGTGTTGAGCGTGTGTGGGTGCCGTGCCTTATGCCTGACTACGTACTAGCATTCAAACTATACGTGGTTGATCGTGACGAGGACATAATCAGCAGGCTAGTTAAGCAGTGCGGTGACTTCTGGAAGGATAACGTCCTTGCTGGGGTGCCACCTGCCCATACTGTGCCAGCGCCACGTACCATACAGCGCATGAAGCGTATGCCTGACAAGGTGGTAGCAGTAGACGACAAGTTGGTTGCTGAATACCAAGCGGCTGCGGCTGCTCAACGTGAGGCAGCAAAGGTGCTCAAGGAAGCGAAGATGAGAATGCTTGAGAGCCTTGGCGATGCAGAGGTGGGCAGTTATGACGGAGGTATACTGAGGTATCACAAGAGTGTGCGCAAGGCGTACACTAAGGAGGTACCCGAGGCTACTTACAGATCGCTTAAGATCAAGGAGGATCCAAGTGAGTGAGATCAACGGCCCCGACCCCCTACCATACCGTGAAGAACTGCTGCGTGCCTTCCATGCTGTCGATCAAGAGGCCCTTCTAAGGGAGATCGTCACTGGTACGTCTGGCAAGCAGTACGCTGAACTGACAGTAATAGTGAACGTCAACTGGTTCGGCAAACTAGAGACCGAGTCGGTTGAGACACACCTAGTGATAGGAGACACACAGTTGGATGTCACTGGCGACTTCGATAGGTGTTTCCGTGACGTTGCAGATACGGAGAAGTTGTTGACTACATTAAAGGACGGGTTAAGAGAAGCCCTAGATGAGATGGAGGATTAGATATGACGCAGAAGAGAGAGAGTCAAACCCAGAAGGCAAAGGTGGCAATGCCTGAGAACCTAACTGAGGCACTGGCCTTGGCGCAGGGTGAGTTGGCTGATGCTACTGCTGACATGGAGAACGCTCACTTCCGGAGCAAGTACGTAAGCCTTGGTGCATTGCTCAAGAGCGTGCGTAAGGTGTTGTCCAGGCATGGGCTATCACTGCACACTGAGGTGTCACCTTCTTACATGGACTACGTGGAGGAAGAGCAGATCAATCACACTGACGGGTCGTCGAGTACTATCGTGCGTAACAAGCGTGAGCGTGACGGCCACTACATCACAGCGGTACTGGCATACGGCACTGATACCCGGGAATCTGTGGTGCATTGCCCGAAGCAGACAGGTGTCCACCAGTTCGCCTCCTTCCACACGTACGCACGGCGGTGGCTGGTGCAGGGGCTGTGTGGTGTGTCTGTTGACACGGACGACGATGGCAACGAGGCTTCTGGGGTGAGTGGGGCTGTGTCAGGGAACGACAGGCTCAGTCACGCAACGACTCGCAGAAGATAAGGGACAGGGAGGGGCTGAATACCAATCGGCCTCTCCCTACTTTGCACCGAAGGCACGCTGTCGTTCCTTCTCCCTAAACCTCTGAATCCCCCGCAGTTGTGAACTACTAGGCTTGGGTTGGCTATTCCAGCGGCTGTCGATCTCCTTCTGCTTCTTGAGTATGTCCGCCAGCCGTGCGCCACCCCCTGGCAATGCGTTTACATTTATACCACCCGGGTCAGTATCCCTAGCCAACTTATTTGCAGGCGTGCGGCGTACAACAAACGCATGAAATATATCCGCAACACCAGTAGGTTGACCTGCATTACGTGCTTCGTTTAGTCTATTCTGAGCAGCCTTCGACGCCCACCCGAACTGTGTCCTCATCAGTGCCCCTTGCAAGAGGCTAGCCATGCTTGCACCAGGATCCGTCCAACCCTTAAATGGGACGTCTATTGCTCTTGTGTCCAGTTCACCCATGATATTACCGGGCCTTGGGCTCCCACCTTGTCTGGTGTCTGAGTTGTACACTCCGCCTCCCTCGTAGCCCCTCGCTGCCGCCACCATGGGTGCTAGTCTGGACATGTCTTGTGGGCTCATGTTTGCAGTGAAGGCATGGAGTGCTGCCTTTCTCTCAAGCCTGCCCTGTTCGGGTGTGCCATACATGATTACGTTCCAGGGTGGCTGGTCATGTTTCTGCTCCTTAAAGGCTGGTTCCTTGGTCCTGCCGACATTCTCTATGTGCTGGAGTGACGCAAGTATGTTGCGGTGGGCTGGCTCTTTCTTACGCTCAGGCAACCACTTGTAAGGCTTCCACTTATGCTGAGGCATTACTCCCTGCCCTTACGTGTCGAACCATACACCGCTGCGGCTGCGCCGCCAATGTATGCTGCCTTCTTCGCACGTGTCTTAGCCTTCTGTTTCTTAAAACTACGTAGTCTCTCGGACATACGCAAAGGCTTGGTGATTCTCCTTGATGGCTCGCCATACTGTACCAGCGTTATTCCGTGGGGCTCCGCTCCATGCTGGACCATTGCCTCCATAAACTCATTCTCTAACTTAAGACTAGGTGGGGGGGGATTGAGGTGCGTCCTGGGTCCTGGCAGGCTAGGCGCATCGAACGACGGTCCATAGTACTTGCTCATGGCAGGGACTCGAAACTCGGGCCGCTTCTGTCTGTCTAATGCACGTTGTACTATATACCGCATGCCTTGGAACGGGTTCTGTAGTGCTTCTTGAGGGCCTGATATCATACCACTGGCACCGGCTAGCCTATCCATGAGATCTACTACGCTCTTACGATCTGGTGGCTTCTGTCCAGTAATCCTCGCTGACTCATGGAAGAACTTGCGTAGTGAAGCCGCCTGATCCTGCGCTGCCCCAGCGAATGTTTCCCAAGTCCTCTCGTGTACGGGGTGATGCACACCTGCATCCCTGATCAAGCGCCTAATGGTTTGATCCACATGGTCTGCGAAGTCCCGTTGGACTTTCCCCGGGTAGGGCGTCTCACTAATCCTCGCCAGTTCACGTGCGAGAGTTTTCATATCACTAGAATTGGAGTGCATTGACAGCCCTTTCGCAGATCGGCCAATCTGCGAGACGGGTATGTCTTCGGCTAGTAGGTTCATAGGAAGTAGGTTGGGGTCATAGGTCACGCTTGTGCTTGGGACTGTAGTCTTAGTCTTAGGGGTACGAGGTGTCTTCGCACCGTACGAACTCTTGAGGCTGGGCTTAGGGGTGGCAATGCCACGTAGTTTCCTTGAGGCCCTACCCCTGCCTAGACCTATGCCAAGCCCTCTTAGTACCTTGCCAATCACTGACATTAGTGCTTCTCCCTTGTTGCTGCGTATGCGCCAGCACCTACGAAGGCAGCCTGCTTAACCTTCTTCTTTACTGCTCGCCTCTTCATGCGTTGGAGTCTATGTGCCATGCGTGCTGGGGCTTTGTCGAGCCCATGCGCCCTACCTGGCCTTCCCCAAGGGTCCTCGAAGGACGCCAGTTGACGGAAGGCTTGCAACTCAGTGGTCATATAGTGCTTGATATTATAGAGTTCCCGGCCAAACTTTTCTAATGCAATATCAGGCCTGAAGAAGTCCATAACATCTAGCGGGGCCATGGCTTCGGATTTTGAGATACCTGTATCTCCGAAGTGGTCGAACTGGCTGGCGAAGTTCTCGTGATCGTCGTATATTTTTTTAGCCTTATTCCTTTGGATCCGAACGTTACGCTTCGCCTCTGCCGCACGCCGATCAAGACGTTCCGCTCTCCCCCATCCAGCAGGCAATGAGTCCAACTTTCCTTTTGCGTCTTCTAGTCGTACCATGGAGATAGTTTCTCTCCCTGTTCCTTTCCTGCGTCCCTTCTTCGCAAACCTCTGCTTGATGGCGTCAACCGACTTGCCTATCGAGGGGCTTCGATCCTTGATTCCTTGATTCACCTGGGATTGCAGTTCCTTAAACGCAGGCGAAGTATCCGGACCCATCACCTCGTCCATTTCTTTCTTCAAGGACTTTAGTTCCTTGAGATTCTTCTTCTTGGCGGCAGCAATGCCACGTAGTTTCCTGGACGTACGGCTACGACCACCAGCAGGGGCCACCTTCATGAGGGACCGCAGGATCTTGCCAACTGCTGACATCACTCACCCTCTTTGATCTTGTACAGCGTGTCCTTCTTCTCCTTCTTGGACCTGAACACCCATGCTCCAAACACAGCAGAGAAGCCAGCCGACAGTGCGACAAGGATTGTGTTCCAAGGCTCAGGCAGTAGGGGTGCGAGGCGTTCGATAACTTCGTGCCCAACAGACACCATGTCACCACCCGGTCCTTCAACTACTACACGCTCAATGCCAGTGGGTACGCCAGTTGGATCAAGCACTACCTCTCGTGTCACCTCGCAGCCAGACATGAACATGACGAACACTACAATGATTAGTACAAGCCAACCCATACCGATAGACACGCACTCTTTATCTAACTTCATCGCTTACTCCTTAGTTCCTGTTGCATTGATTCCACTCTCTCCTCTAGCCTAGCCAGTGCGTTAGCCAACTTGCAAATGACCTGACTGTTCTCCCTCATGGCCTTGGTCATTGACTCGTTATATCGCCCAAGGTACCGAAGGAACGCCATGACTACTACCAGTATAGCAACGCCCCAGGGCGCCTGCAAGATCAGTTCCTTAAGTACCTCGTCCATGATTTACTCCATTATGCTAGTTTTAGGGGTGTACCTTGTGAAGTCTACGTCCATGAGCAGGGGTGCGAGGCGGTGTTCTATGAACTTGAACTTCTTCCAGTAGAAGTCGGCTGGCGTCCAGTTCTTCTGCCAAGGGGACCTTGTATTGTACGCCATGGCGGCCTCACCCATAGACAGGCCAGTGTCCACTAGCAGGGTGAAGGGTAACACGTTTTGCCATGGCACGAAACGCCTGCCTCTTGATAAGTGTTTAGCGTTCAATGGCTTACCACCGACTAGCATTTGTAGTGCCTCGTTGCCCATCCACCACGCCTCGTGCAACTTGCCTACAGTAGGCCCCATCATTTGCTCGACCCACCCCTTCTGCTGCGACCTGCTCAACCCACCCCCGGTGTTGGCCCCTAGTAGGTTCTGGGTAAGTATGTCGCTAGGCGGGTACGTTGTGCTCTCTAGCATACCCCATGGCTCGCTGAGTATAGCCATGGCTCCGCTTCTGTCTACTGCGTTCATTGCTAACTTAGCCACGTTTGCGTAGTACTGTTCTTTTGTGCTGCCCCTTGCCCTGCCACCTGTGCCTGATATATGCGGAAAGGTTTCACGTCCACGCATAGCGTCTTTGCCTGCCGTGACCATAGTGCCCGCCACCATGAGACCTGCTGCTGTCCCGTAAGCAGTTAGGTCGAACGAGCCCATCCTTTGTGCAAGTGGTATGAGTAACTGCTCGGTCGCAACAATGAAGAACTTCTTAAACTGTAGCATTACACGTGCGAATATAGTTCTGTCTGCCATGCCGGGCACGTTGCCTGCTCCAGGTGTAATGATACCCATTTCTCCCGCTGTAGTTACTGAGGCGGTAACCCTGGCACGTAGTTCCATAGCCCTTCGTCGTGACACACCGGTAGTTCCTGACCAGTCTTCCGCCTTTGTTTGGTAGAACTTGCCTCCCATGTCGTTCTCGTAAACACTGCCGAACTTCTTATTCAGTTTGGCTATGTCAAGCAGGTCCCTTTCGTTCAGGCGCATGTGCGAAATGAATCGCTTGTCGCCCCGTCGGTTAGCCCAGAACCTGTCAATGCTCTTACCCTTTGAGATATCGTCTGCTATGCGTGATATCCGGCTGGCCGAGGCAAGAGAGTTGACTGACTTCCAGAAACCGTTCCACCTGTTGAGTAGGATTAGGTTGGTGGTAGCGTTGGCGGCGGCTTCACTCGCCTGCTCTAACCTATCAGTCGCTGAGTAGGATCGCTTACCTGCCATCTCAGCCTTAACGCTCGCTATTGATCCTGCCCTCCCTTGCATGTTAGTCCCAACTAACTCCTGTGAATATATTAGGTCTTGAACCCAATACTTCTCGTCGGGCGGGAGATTTGTAATCAAACGCTTTAACTTATACAGGCCGTACTTGTAGGTGGCAGCGAGGAAGGGGCCAGGGCCAGCAACAAACAGACCCATGGCAATGTCGGGTAGGCTAGAGAATGTCACGCCGCCCATGTTGGTGGCAAAGTTGTAGTTACGTACGAGGTTAACCGAGGCGGACCATAGCCTGTTCTCTGGCACCCGTTGCCATGTATTGAAGATACGCTGGTGCACTATGTCCAGGTCCGAGATAGCCCGATCCTTCACCTTGGCATGCTTACCTGCCCTGCCCGGCTCGGCCTTGATGTTCTCAATGTACTCTCGTAGTAGTATCGCCTTGTGTGGTAGTTGGCTGATACTCATTTGCCATGCGTGTGTACGCTCTTCGATTACACGATCAGTTACTCTAGCCATGCGCCAAGCAATGACCTCTGCGTGTATACTCCTGTTGGAAGATACGGCAGAGAGAATCGTCGAGGAGGGCGGCTCGCTGCTTGACCATTGCAGTATGCGGTCGGATCGGATCTTGCCCTCAGGCTCAACTGAACCGGGCACCTCACCCTTGGATACCTTCTTGCTAAGTTTCGTGTACTCCTTGTATGCCTTGTCGTATGTCGCAGACAATGCTTCCTTGTCGTCATCGACAGCATCACGCATCGCCTTACGTGCCGAGCGTAATGCGTCCGTCACCTTCGTAACCTTGGCTAGCATCTTTTGTAGTTCTTCTTTACCATAAGAACTATTCATACGTACGTCCATGCGTAGACGTTGGGTCTCGGTTAGTATGGACAGTTCGTCTTCGATCTCTATGACACGTAGGTGCTTGGCTACGATCTCCTCGTCAGCCATGTCGTCGGCTGTCTCACGGAGCGACCTCTCTATACGGTGGGCCTCCTCCATTAACATGTTTGTTTCCCTCTGGAACTGTATCGTGTCACCGTGAGCAAGGCGGTGGAAGGCAACTACCTTTAGGCCAAGCCCCTGGTAGAAGTTGTGCCTCTGTGCGTCTGAGGATATACGAAGGAACCTCTCGACGTACCTGTCCGCTATGAGCAGGGAGCGTTGCATTGTCGGGTCGGTATGAACCAGGGAAAGCACGTCTCCTTGCGACGGTGTTGCCCACCCCTTCCACACAGCCTCGGCCTTGTCCTCGTCCCACGTTAGGTTGTCTATCTCTGCCTGCTTGCCAGTGATTGCCTCATCGGCCTCAAAGATAAACCTCTTGCGTTCCGTTACGCTTGACTCTGCGTCTGAGTCGCCAATGAACTTACGCATCTCTTCAATGAACGCAACCTCGTCTTTCTTCTTAACCTCTAGGCCCGGCAGTTTGGAAGTACCTGCTGCTACTTCAGCAAGAATATCTATCCTGTTGTCACGCATGCTAATGGATGCCAGGTCGCCAGGTTGGATCATAAATGTGTCAGCGAACCGGCTTGCTGCCTCGTCCCCGGACTCACTTATGTCAGACATCACCTCCTTTGCTTCCTTCAGTGTACCGAAACTCTTAGTGTACTTAACACCTGAATCCTTCAAGTCACGCCCGGTCGTCTCTGTTCCCTTGTGGATGTAGTACAGGTACCAGCCATCCTCAAGTCTCTCAGTGCCACGCACCTCTGGGTGTACGTCCCCTCCCCTGCGCACAACGACCACAGTGCCGCCGATATGATTCTTAACTGTACGTGCTGCACGGTACGACTCCCCGAAGAGGGTCCTCATGCTACGCTCGGATTCCTTGTGAGTGGGTAGGTCTACAGAAGCATGTGACCCGCTCTCTAAGTCCTTCTGCTCTTTGATCTGGCGTTCGATCTCACGTAGCCTCCTACGAGAGAACCTCAGTTCCTCCTTGGCTTCAACCACCGCAGCAAGAGAGCCCTCTGATCCACGTAAGTGTTCCTGGGCCTCCAACTTTGCCTTCTGTAGGCGGGCGAGTGACTCCTCTAGTTCAGGTCGTTGCTTGTCAGCGAGGTCCTCCCACCCCTCCTTGAGTAACTTCAGGAACTCTCCACGGTTCTGGCCTACCGCCTGTCGGTCAATGATACGGTGAACGAAGTTCTCACCATGTGTCTTCACGTAGAACAACTTACGATCAGTAACCTCCTTGCGTGTCATCATGCCAGCGAGTACAACCATGTCGTCGAACAACCCCTGCTCTTCGCCGAACATTTTACGTGCTTCTTTGATAGCCTTTATCGCAGCGTGGTTAAGTTGCTTCCCGTCGCTCGTCTTGAATGGCTGGAACCCACTACCGTCAGGCCCCATGATCGTCAGGTTGGGGTCGAACTTCTCGTCAAGCCTTCGGTATGCCATCTCCACTGCTATGTCGAAGTGGTCGTAGCCTGAGTCTAAGACGGGCAGGTCCATCCTGAAGTTCGCACCGTCCGACTTGGCCTGATCGTATATACCTCTTTGCGCCCTACGGATACCCACGGCGTGTAGTTCCACCATGGCCTTCAATCGCTCAAGACTCGTACCATGTGTGGAACCTTCCTTAACAATGGCGGTGTCGGTGAACACGTCAATGATACGATTGGCTTCCTTACTCTTGCTGATAGCCATACGCATATTAGGGGTGAAGAAGAAGAACTTGTTGAAGAAGAAGTTGCCCCATGACCCACGCCTAAGGCCCACCAACTCAACGACGTTCTTGTTCACGCCATCAAGTATCTGGTTCCATGCGTCATCACCAACAAGGTCTTCGTCCAGGTTTCTGCCCGCACGAAGGGATTCGATCAGTGACTCTATCTTACCTTGCAATGCTGGTCGGGCTTTTATGTTATCTAGCATAACTGAGCGAGCACTGTCTAACGCCTCTGGCACTGTGTCTTCACCAAAGCGACGACGAACAGCACTCTTGTAGCCAACGGACATTGTCGCAGCGGCACCACTCAAGATAGCGCCGAAGGCTGTCTCGAAGATTATGTTGTTGTAAACTTCCTTAGGTGTCCTGGTGCCAATCCCACGGTACAGTATCGCCTCTCGCACAGCGGAGGTCGCACCCGCTCCAGCAGTGGCGGCAAAGGATGCTGCCAGTATCGTGTAGAGTTTGCTGGCACCAGCAGCAGCACGGGCTCTGGTGAGTACGCCCCTTGTTATGAAGAAGTCTGCGTATATCTGTTCGTCCCAGGGGGCGCTTACTAAGCCAGCAAGTAACTGCCACCCTATGCCGGACTCATTCAATGTTTCCCGGTCCGTTTGGCTCTGCTCGTACATACGGATAAGGGCAGCACGACCCTCTACTGTGAGTTCTCCGTTCAGGCGTTCAATGAATCTTTCGGCTCGCTGGTCGTCTGAGAACCTTGGTAGCGTACCAGTGTAGTCACCTTCAGTAGGCGTGTAACCCATAACGTCAGTGCGTAATGTCTGTAAGCCCTCCTCGGCCCACTCGTCCAGGTACGTCTTAATACCTTCGGCAACGTGCTGATCAGTACCCGCAGTCATGTGCGACAGAAAGTCCCTGCCCCACTCGTATACACCAGTGACCACTGGCTCGTTTCCCGTGAGCAGTAAGTCAGGATCTTTGAAGGCTCGTGATACCGTGCCACCTATGCCAAGGTATTCACGGTTGTGTGCACCAAGGGTTGACCAAAACGACGGCCCATCCTTGGCTGCGTCGATCATGGCTAGTCGTTCACCGGGAGGTATAGCGTAGCCTGGACGTCTGCTATAGATACCCGGTTGTTCTATTCCATCAGTCACGGATCTCCCTTAATATCTTCTCAACCGTCTTGCCATGGTTCTCCCATGAGGCATTGTATATCCCTCTGGAAGGCATTCTATCTACCTGCTCTAAGTATAGCCCATGCACCTGGACCATACGGACCATCTTCTCCAGGTTTGCGTACTGACGCTTCAACCTTTCGTTTTTTAGGTACCACCATTGGTGGCTAACCTCGCCTTGGTCTCGCTTTATATTATTCCGCTCCATCTCCCCATTTACGTCAAACTGCTTCTGTGTGATGTCCTCAAGGACCTTCTCCGCATTCAGTGGTGCAGACATATGCTTATCCCAGTTGGGGATATCGTTGATTCCACTGAGTGCGTCAACTACCTCTTCTCCGCTAAGTCCTCGACTCTTTGGTTCAGGCTTACCGAACGCACCCATACCCATCTCTTGCGGATCATCTAGCATCCAGATATCAGGGCCACCAACTTTCGTACGGTGCCCTACGCCTCTCGCTGCGAACGGGAATGAAGGGATCTTCAAATCCGCACGTAGCGTGGGGTCACCGATTAGGCTTGTGAGTTCATACCTGAGAGCCTTGTCAGCCAGGGCCTTCATCTCTTCCTTGGTGTACGGTCTAGCCCTGTACTCTTGGACCTTACCAAGTTCGTCAGGCCCAGTAAGGGAGGGGTCTATGTGCTCTATTCTTCCCACGCCACGTGTGTCTATGCCCAGGTTCTCCGCTAGGAACTTACGGGTTGACTTTCCATAATCACCAGACCTACTGCGTACCATCCTGGGCAGACGTCCCGAGAATAGTCCGTACTCAGTTGACCACTCAGCCAGGTTCTTTGGCACTATGCCCTCGTCCCTCAAGTGGATCAAGAACTCCGGGGTATCGTGGTTCAACTCAAACCTATACCCATACGTCTCGCTAACGGTATTGATGTACATGCCCGTTGCGCTAAGGAAACTCGCCCCGGTTACTAGGTCTTCCGGTGTAGTCGGGAAGAAGTCCGAAAGCCTCTTGTTCCTTTGCGGCTCTCCTGAATGGGCAGAGGGGGCGCCTATGCTGATCCACGACAGTAGGTCTATGGTTAGTTTCTGACGGTCACTGTACCCCTCAAGGTCTATAGACGGTAGGGATTCCTTGATGTTTGGATTAGACCTAGCCCAGTCGAGGTAGTCCTTTACTGTGCCAGCGAACTGCTCTACCATCCCTTCCGGCATGTTCTTATTAGAGGCTAGGGCGTGATCGTACCAGTCGTCGGCAAACTCAAGCGGGTCACCTCCAGGTAGTAGTTGATTAAACTCGTGCCAGCCACCAAGTATTTCGTCAGCATCAAGGTTACTAAGGTGCTTGTCCCCCATTAAGTCCTGTACCATGTTCATGAGGTGGTGAGCGCCGTGCGGTATCTCGTCCTGGTCTTGTAGGAACTTCCTTGCAGACATAACCTCTTGTCGTGTGTACCGTACGTTGTCTTGATCTGCGTTCACAACTTCCAGGAAGTCTATGACACCACCCATGTCAGCGTTGCCCACGAGCAGGTGCCCTGCTTCGGGATTGAAGTGTCCTGTACCTGCCCGGTCACTCCAGAACACTCCACCCTTAACCTTCATCCTATGCAACTCGCCAGCGTGCTCGCCATCGGGATCAACGGTATCCATGAACGTACTGTTGTATCCCATGTATTTATCATGGAAATCTCCGCCAAACTCTCCTGACCCTCGTATAAGTTCACTTAGGATCATGGACTCTTGTGGGTCGTCCAACTTCACTACCCTGGAAAGTCTCTCAAGCCCACGCATCTCGGCTACTGGTCCTCGTATAGCATCCATGAAGCGTCCTCGTGAGTCACCGTCGAACACAGAGAACAATGTGTTGTAGTCACGGAGTACGCCTATGCTCGCTGCTGTTTGCCCAAGGCTATTTACTAGGTTGCTGTCGCTTGCTTGCCAGGCGGCCTGGTGGTCAGCGGGACGGTTTAGATTAGCAAGGCCATTTATGACTGCTGTGCCTTGTTGCCCAGCCGCCTCGAATACTGACAAGACAAAGGCTAGTTCACGCTCGCCAAAGATGTTAGTGGCGCTACGGAATACAGACCTAACCGTACCAGCAGCACCCTCTCCTGTTGACATGTGACGAAGCATGCCCACTCCCCACTGGCCTACATAGTGGAGTGCTGTGCCTATGTACCCGGCATTCTCCGGTGCAGGGGTGTAGTCGAAGGACGCTCCCAGGTCAAAGAAGCCGTATGTGTTGATCCTGTCAAACCCCACCCATTCTCCTTTGCGTTCCCCGGCTTTTGACGTTGCCAAGCCTGTCCGCACAAGTAACTCGTCCTGTGCGTCGAAGGTCTCCTCGTCAGACAATCCGAACGCCAACAAGTCACCGACAAACAGGGCCCAACCCGCTGGCCCACCAGTCAACTTCTTTAACTTACGTCCGAGCCTGCTGGCAGCAACCTTGGCAGTCTTATCCCACGCCTCTTGCTTAATGGCCTTGCGGATCACCTCCTCGCCGTACTTCTTGTGCAATCGTTTCAGTTCCTTCTCGAACCGCTTCTTTTGTTTTGATGGCTGAGATAAGAACTCGTCGATCTTCACCCGCTCACCCATTGGCACATCAAGTACCTTATAGATGTTATCAAGCAGTTTCTGTGAACGCCCGCTGTAGCGAGTTGCGAACCTTCCGTCAGCACCCCTCAAGCCCGGAGGAGGTTGGCTTTGGAAGGGCCTCCCGGCTTGTTCCATGAACGTCCCCTTAGGGCCAAGCATTCTCGTCGCTACCTTCTCCGCCGCCTTGTTCCACTTGTACGCCCCGTACAACATGTACGAACTAGCAACCCCAATGTCTGCCATATCTGTGAAGAACAGGGCCTTGCCTTGTTCTATGCCCTCTTGCAACTCTAGGTCTGCTGCCTTATCCTCTGGCGTGACGGTGGGCACTGGTGCGTCTGGATCCACTGGTGCGGGTGGTTGGACGAGGCGTTCTACTGCACCACTATGTGCTGTAATCGTCCGGTAACTCTCACCAGAGTGGCCCGCATCGACTGGTCGTTGTTTCGTCATTGAGGCCAACTTCTCAAAGCCTATCGTCGGGACCGCCATGGGCATGGAAGCCTCTCCTCTGACTCCGCCCGATCTACGCAACTCATAGGTCTTCTGCCCATTCACGGTGGTGACCGCAGCGAACACTTCTCCGTCCTCTGCTTGTGCCCCAAAGATCTTAAGTAGGTCCCCTTGGGGAAGGCGGTTGATGTTCAATGGATCAAGGTAGAAGTCACCACCACCTTCGGTAGCCTTGAGGCCCGACTGATCGAGGCCGAGTACCAGTGCTGCTGAGTTCTCCTCCATGTTCTTGGATAAGTCTAGCCTGAATCCCAAGCCACCATTCAAGACCTGTTCGAGTAGGTGTGCTCTCCTACCGGGATCAAGGTCCCCTAAGTCAATGCCAATAGGACCCAAAGCAGTCTCTAGTGCAGTCCTTAGTCTGGCGCCGTGACTGATAGCGTCTTCACTGTAATCTCCTCTACTTTCAGTCCCGTTGTATCCTGACAAGAAAGCAGGAGAGGCCTGGGAACCTCCACCACTGCTGCTACCACCTCCGCCTGACGCAGTGCCACCCCATAAGGTTGCTGCTCCACCTTCAGATACCGTCATTACCGTAGGCTTCTGGCTCAACCTGTTCCAAGCGTCAGCATTTGTTTGCAGAGAGAACCAGTGACCGACCCTTGACCACTCCGTGTTAGAGATCCAGAGTACGCCGTCACTGCTATACTTACCGAGCACGTCAAGAAGAGCCTCAGCAGGGGTGTCGAGTGACACTTGCGGCAAGTTAATGAAGGGTGCTAGGTCGGCAGCGCCAGGGAAGTAATCATGGGACTTCAAGACGTTCATGGCTTCGGCAATGGGCATACCGTCGGTGATCCGATTTACAATGTACTGTCCATTAGCACTGTTCTTCAGGCTAGACAACGCTTCCGGCTGTATCCCTAATGCCTCTAGTTCTTTCCCGTAGTTTTCCGTAGTTAGCACGTCTAAAGGGTTGATTAGGTCGGAAAGAACGGCGGTCATTTGCGCTTGCCCGGCTGGCGTTGCAGCATGCTTCATGAAGTTTTGTACTGCACCACGTCTCGCAAGGTCTACGTCTGCGTCTTGTGCGCCGCTTGCTTCCCACTGATCTAAGAGCCTCTCTAGTTGGGTTGGATCCTCGACCAGTTCCGACGGGTTTCTTATCATTTCCGTTACGTGTCGGCCAATCGTCTCAGTCAGCATAGGCCCGGCACGTTCCTTGCCCGCCCCTGTCTGTAGGTCAGCCTTGAAGCCTTCGAGACCTATCAACAGTTTGTCTACCATGTCGGAACGGGTATCGTCCTCTGCTATGTCAACTTGTATGCCACGTGCAAGCCGTCCGTTGTCGAAGGCAAGTTTTGCGGCTGCTTCCCATTCAGTCTTAGTGCTGTTTTTCAGGGAAAGTTTCGCCGCCTCAGTGGCTTTCTTTGCGGCACCCTCATACCACTTGAAATCGCCCTCGAACAAGGCGTCCCGTTGCTTTTGGAAATCCTCGCCATTGAAGACAACGTCCGCAAACGTGCCATCGCCCAGACCTGCTTCACTACCAGCAGCCACTGCGCTGTCAGTGACGGCGTTGCTTACAGCAGACAACCCAGCCTTCACACGGGTTTCTACCTTCTTTAGTTTCTCATTGCTCGCACCTTCTATCAGTCCGGCTGCTAGTTTGGTTGCACCCATGACAGCGTTCCATGTAGACTCGTGATCCGCAAGGTCCTCTTGTAGGTCTTCTAGTTTGGACGTATCGACCTGTAGTTTACGGGGACGTGGGCCAGTACCAGAAATGTTTACTACTACCATTATGCCAGCCTTGAACTACTTGTTACGTTACTTCGGTAATGCCTACCCGGATCCCTGTTTTCCATGTGTCTCCTTGAGTCCTTCCACCAGTGGTGCTTCTTCGGCAACCCTGCAAGTGTCGCTTCTTGCTGAAGGACGGACTCGACCATTATGTCGGACTCCACCGCCTGCGCTGAACCAGACCTCATGGACAACCCTGACGCACCGTACAGTGCCCTCTGAGTTGCCGCCTGGAACCTTGACTGGCGACCTATGTCGGAGGCATGACTGACAAGTTGCACTGCTTTGAGTCTGTCATTCTCCCGGCGAATCCTCCTCGCCTTCTTCTTTGCTCGGGAGCCCATTATCCCGCCAAGGATTAGACCCACCCCCAAGAAGGGAAGCATTGCAGTACCTGCCGTTACTCCTAGAGCAGATCCTATGGACGCCCCTGCCGATGCCCCTTGTACGCCGTATTCAAGTTCTTCAGCCATTAACCCTCCACACTCATGTCAACAGTATAGCCACATAACTCCACCGGGTACGGCCTGTCAGAACTTATCACAAGTAACGGCTGGATCCCGTACAACCCAGTAGCAACGCACTCCAACCATGCTGTGTGTTCCGTGTGTGGAGTGACTTGGTTGCTAGTTAGGTCCAGCGGTACGCCGTCGATTTCCAATCCGTTGACCTTGACGCCCTTGCTCCCATTGACATTGACTACGACCGACGAATAGTTCTTCATTCTTCCAAGGGTGGAAGTAACACGAATGCCTGACACTACTTCAGGAACTCTAGGGGTAACTGAGAACGGTATGGCAAGACCTACGGTAGCAGAAGAGGCGGTGGTGCCCATTGAGGCACTGAAGTCCAGCACCCCAGTTGTGTTATCCACCGTTCCGGTACCCTTGTAAAGGCCATCCGCAACAATGTGCACGACCTGACCCCTTAACGGGTGTCCGGCGGTCACGGTTAGCACGTTGGCAGCAGGGGTTCCAGTGTACGACTGGTCAAGGTATACGTCACACTCATATCTGGACAGGTGGTACTTATCGGTTCCGTCAATGGCAATATAGAAGTCGTCTCCTGTAGTTGCATTAACGGTGCCCCCAGTGTTGTAGTGCCTTGCAGGGGATATAGCAGCGCAGATTGGCAACTTCATTCGGCTCCAACCGAATGCCCCCTCCTGCTCATTTACACGGCAGGAAAGCACTTCCCCGTTCGACAAGCGAACTAGCAATACGGGGTCCTCGTCGCCCTCCCATACAACCAACTCTTTTATCGCAAGGCCCTTGAACAGGTGTCGGTGGTCTTCTGTGATATTAAGGCTCATGTACCGCTGGTTATCGAACCTGAACCTTTGCGCCCTTATGGTCCGACAATCCTTTTGCACGTAGAAGATATAGGTCCCGGCGATCACTGGCCGAACAGTAGCGGATCCGTAAGCACTGTGCCTCTCAACCCCTACGCTTGTAGGAGACAGTGGCGCACCACCTATAGCGAACTCTCCTGTCGTCGTTCCTACCATAAGATCTTTACCGGAAGACATCCAGCGAACCAGGCTTCCCCGCATATCATTGACAATGAAGTGCATCGCATCTGGTGAGGTTCCCCCTAGTGTGAAATCATACTTCGAGGCGGCTGAACTACCAACAACAACCTCAGGGTTACGCTCGAATCCTGAGAAGTACACACGTCCCTGGTGGCTAGTGCCGCAAGTGGGAAACCCAACGCCCTCTGACCAACCGAGGCTGTACTTTGAAGTAACGCTTTGGTTGGCGGGCGGGGAAATGACATACGCATGATAGTATAGGCGGGTAGTGGCTGTGGAGTTGCCACTGCTGCGCTTCTTAGCAGAGAGGGCGAAGGTCCCGCCGTTGAAGTGCACTACTCCTCCCACTTTTGGCTCGTCCTGTGGGGCTACCAAGTCCATGTCGCCACGTGTCCGTGTGTCGAACGCACTCTCGTGGCCTTCTGGTACACTAGCGTGCGTAGCAGCAGAAGAGAAGGCTCCGCCCGACGGCTTTTCAGTGTTTCCTACATGGATAAACACCTTATCGCCAACCCTGGGGGTTGTGTAGTACTGGGTTCCAATCTCCGTCTGTTCTGTGCCTATCTGGTGAGTCCAGCACAATGTTCTTTCGTACCTCTCAGCCGAACCTGTCTTGTTGACTAGCCTGTAGAGGTCTCCAGTTCCTCCACCTGCTACCTGATCCACCCTAGCCACGCCCTCTATGTAGGAGTAGTCATGTTCGGCACCTCCACCAGTGCTTACCGTGCCTTGGTCTCCACTAGTCGGGAACACTGTTCCTGTCTCCGTTAAAACGGCTTCAGTGCTTGGGTCGTAGTACTCCAACCAGTCAGCGAAGGCGTTCATTCCGGCGGGCTGGTTAGGGGGGGCAGTGGTACC